>Ga0075434_100007311_pt1 | contig 10220 bp, 9 predicted proteins | sample RhiMethybrSRZTD3_FD_75298 | JGI IMG/M metagenome (GOLD analysis project Ga0075434, IMG submission 75298) | Populus rhizosphere microbial communities from Tennessee, USA - Rhizosphere MetaG P. TD hybrid SRZTD3 | ecosystem: Host-associated > Plants > Roots > Rhizosphere > Soil | place: USA...
GGCGCGCCAGACCAGAGATGCGGCGCCAGCCGGAGGTTGTACGCGGCGGCGATGGCGCCGATGCGCACGCCCTCGGTGAGACCGCCGGCGATGGCGAGATCGGGCTGGAGCACGTCGGCCCCGCGCAGCTCGGCGATCTCGCGAAAATCATGCCGGGTGAATTCGCTCTCGCCCGTCGAGATCGGGATCGCGGATGAGCGCCTCACCTCGGCGAGGCCCGTCTTGTCGTCGGCGGTCACGGGCTCCTCGAGCCAGTAGAGATCGCAGTCCTCCACCATGCGGCAGAACGCTTTGGCTTCCGCCACGGTCCAGGTACCGTGAGCGTCGGCCATCAGCTTCACGTCGGGCCCGAGCGCCCGGCGCGCCGCGCGCACGCGTGCCGCCGAGGCGCGCGGCTCACCGTCCATGACGCCGACGCGCATCTTGACGGCGCGGAAGCCGCCCTTGTCCACGTAGCCCTGGAGCTGCTCGCCGATGTGCGCCTCGTCGGCCCAGCCGCCGGACGCGTACGCCGGCATGCGCTCCGCGCGGCGCCCTCCGAGCAGGCGCCAGACCGGCGCGTCGAGTGATTTGCCGAGTAGATCCCAGAGAGCCAGATCGACGCCGGCGATCGCCGAGATCGAGAGGCCGCGCCGGCCGAGCTGCGGCAGGACGTGACCACGGTCGAGCGCGTAGCCCTCGCGGGGGGTGTTGTACATCACGTCCCACAGGCGGCTCACGTCGCGCGGATCCTGCCCGACGAGCAGGGGAGCGTAGTCGCGGTTGATGATCGCCGCCAGCCCGTGCGCCGACGCCGAGCTCCCGACACCGGCCTTCGCCTCGCCCCAGCCGACGCGCCCGTCCGCCTCGACCTTGACGATGACGGAGTCGAACGACGCCACGCGGCCGAAGTCGCTGATGTGCTGTCGCTCGTACGGGATCGGCACGTGCACCCACGTCGCCTGAACGCTGTTGATCTTCATGGCCCGGCAGCGTAGAGCCTCGCTTCCACCCGCGCAAGGGCCTCGAGCGCGAGACTGGCGGCCGGCGCGCGATTCGGCTAAATTCGTGGAGCGACGCACGTTTCCCAGGAGGGAACCATGTCCACGTCCGAGCTCGAATTCGAAAAGAAGAGCCTGATGCCGCCGACGGAGTTCTCGCGACGCGGCTTTCTGACCACGAGCCTGATCGCCGGGTTCACCCTGGCGACCGGCCCCGTCAATGCCCAGAGCGTCATCACCACGGACACGGCCGGCCTCACCGCGGGCGAGGTGAAGGTCCCCGTTCCCGACGGCCAGCTGCCGGCGTACCGGGCGATGCCGGCGACGGGCGGGACGTTCCCGACGGTGCTGGTCGTGCAGGAGATCTTCGGGGTCCACGAGCACATCAAGGACGTGTGCCGGCGCTTCGCGAAGCTGGGGTACTACGCGGTGGCGCCCGAGCTCTTTGCGCGGGCGACCGACACCTCCAAGCTCACCACGATCGACGAGGGCCGCGCCGCGGCCGCGAAAGTCTCGGACAAGCAGGTCATGAGCGATCTCGATTCGACGACCGCGTTCGCGAAGACGGAAAAGGGCGACGTCAATCGTCTGGGCATCACGGGATTCTGCTATGGCGGCCGCGTGGTCTGGCTCTACTCCGCGCACAGCCCGGTGCTGAAGGCCGGTGTTGCCTGGTACGGGCGCCTCACGGGCCCGACCAACGAGATGCAGCCCAAGAACCCGCTCGATCTGGTCGACAGCCTGAAAGCCCCGGTGCTGGGTCTCTACGGCGGGGCGGATCAGGGCATCCCGAATGCCGACGTCGAGAAGATGCAGGCGGCGCTCAAGGCGGCCCGGAAGTCGTCGGAGATCGTGCTCTACGACGGGGCGCCGCACGGATTCCACGCCGACTATCGTCCGAGCTATCGCGAGACGCCGGCGAAGGACGGCTGGCAGCGTTTGCGTGCGTGGTTCCAGCAGAACGGAGCCGCCTGATGCGCTTCGGGCTCTTCGGAAGCGCGCAGGCCAAGCGAGGCGGCGCCGACGTCGATAGCGGCGCCGGGTTCCGGGAGTTCGTCGAGAACAATGTGAAAGCCGAGGCGCTCGGCTACGTCAGCTCGTTCGTCGTCGAGCATCACTTCACGGGCTTCGGTCAGATCTCCGCGACCCTGAATCTCTTGACGTGGGTCGGCGCGCGCACCAGGACGTTGCGGCTCGGTACCGCCGTGATCACCTTGCCCTGGCACAACCCCGTGCTGCTGGCCGAGCAGGTCGCCACCATGGACTTGCTCTCCGGCGGCCGGATCGACTTCGGTATCGGCCAGGGATACCGGCACAACGAGTTCGCCGGCTTCTGCATCCCGATGGAAGAGGCGGACCAGCGGTTCGACGAGTGCCTCGAGGTGATGCTCAAGGCGTGGACCTCGGATCGGCCCTGGTCTCATCGCGGCAAGTACTTCCAGTTCGACAACGTCGTCGTCGAGCCGCCGACGGCGCAGAAGCCGCATCCGCCGCTGTGGATGGGCGCCGGGCGGCCGCAATCGATCAAGAAGGTGGCCGAGCTCGGCTACAACCTCCTGCTCGATCAGTTCGCGTCGATCGAGCAGATCGGGGAGCGCATCGCGCTCTTCAAAGCGGAAGTCGAAGCGCGCGGCCGGCGGTTCGATCCGACGCAGGTCGCGGTCACCCGATCGGTCAACGTGGTGAAGACCGCGGCCGAGCGCCAGAAAGCGCTCGAGACCCGCATGGCGGCGCGCGAGCGCGTCCACAACCTCGCGCAACGGCCCGACGGGCAGAACACCTCGACGATCATGACCTACGCGCACACGCTCGAGGCCGCCGAGGCGGGAGCCCTCTACGGTACGCCGGACGAGATCGCCGTGAAGCTGCAGAGGCTGCGCGACCTCGGGGCCGAGTACGTGCTGCTCAACAGCACGGGCGGGTTCGAGACCTTGCGCCGCTTCGCCGAGGAGGTGCGGCCCGCGTTCGCCGGCGAGCCCTCGCTCCGCTAGGAATCGCCGAGGACGGAGTAGCCATGGACCGCAGTGACGCGCGCGCGACGAACGCTTACTGGGGGCGCGACGGTATCGAGCGTTCGATCCTCGATGCGCTCGCCGCCGCCGGTAAGAACACCGATGCGCTGACCGTCGATGATCTCGCGCCGGCGGATCAGTTTCACAGCGGCGGCAAGGGCGCGACCGAGCGGCTGGCCCGGATGGCCCAGCTCAAGCCCGGTATGCGAGTCCTCGACGTCGGCGGCGGGCTGGGCGGGCCCGCGCGGACCCTGGCGACTCAGTACGGCTGTCGGGTCACCGTGGTGGATCTTACGGAGTCCTACGTGAGGGCGGCGACGACCCTGACCGCGCGCCTGGGACTCGCCGATCGGGTGACCCATCGCGTCGGCGACGCGCTGGCGCTCGACGTGGACGGTCAGTTCGACGTGGTGTGGACCCAGAACAGCGGCATGAACATTCCCGACAAGGAGCGCCTCTACGCCGGTTTCGCGCGAGTGCTCCGTCCGGGCGGATTGCTTGCATTGCAGGAGCCGATGGCCGGCCCCGTTCAGCCGGTCCTGTACCCGGTGATGTGGGCTCGCGACGCCGGGGCGAGCTTTCTTCGCGCGCCCGGCGAGATGCGCAAGCTGATCGAGGCGGCGGGGTTCCAGGTCCGCGCGTGGGACGACGTCACCGCCGAGGCTGTCGGACCGAGCACCGGGGCGGCCAGCCCCGCGCACAGCATCCAGCGGATCGTCATGGGCGACGCGGTCGACGCGATCGCGCAGTCGGGTCAGAAGAACCGTGAGGAGGGCCGGATCGTCATGATCCAGGCCGTCCTGGAGCGGCGCGCGACTCCCGCTTAGGCTCCACCACCTCGAACATCAGGTAGAAGTCGTCGAGCAGAGCGAAGAGCTCGGCGACCTTGTCGGCGTTGCCCTCCACCCGCACCAGACCGTGCTCGACCGCGTCGGCGAACGCGACGTCCCGTAGGACCAGGCGGTTCAGCGCCGCTCGCTCGAGCGTCACGGTCGCGTCGGCCCGCTCGCTCCGCCGGTCGGCCAGATAGGTGAGCGCGGAGTGCTCGAGGTTGGCGACGTAGCTCCGGTCGAGATCGGAGAAGACCCAGTTGACGACGATATGCCGGCCTTCCGCCTTCTCGCCGTTGATCCGCACGCCGAGGTAGTCGAAGAAGAGGTCCAGGCTCATCGCCCGCACGACGTCGGGGCTCACGGGCGCGCGCGCCACCGCGCCGGGCACGCCTTGCCGCAGCTCGAGGGCGCCCAGCAGGTAGGCGTTCCGCCACGTCGCCGACTCCGCCGCGTAGCCCATCTGCTCGAGCGCGTCGGCGCCGAGCTGCCGCGCCTCGGTGTTCGCGGGGTCGGCGAAGACGACGTGGCTCATCGCCTCCGCGACGAAGCGGTACTCGCCCCTCGCGAAGTCCTCTCGCGCGCGCCCGATCGCGGCGTCGGCGCCGCCCATGTACTCGACGTATTTGCGCCCGCGCTCGACCGGCGGCAGCGGATTCAGATTGGCGGGATTCGCGTCGTACCAGCCGATGTAGCGCTGGTAGACGGACTTCGCATTGTGGCTCAAGGTGCCGTAGTAGCCGCGGACGTGCCACGTCGCGCTGAGACTCGTGGGCAGCGCCAGGCGCTCGGCGATCTCGGCCGCCTTGTAGCCATGGTTCATGAGCCGCGCGGTCTGATCGTGCAGGTATTTGTAGAGATCGCGCTGCCGGCCGAGGAAATCGCGCACGCGCGCGTTGCCCCACACCGGCCAGTGATGCTGGGCGAACGCCACGTCCGCGTCCGGCCCGAATCGATCGAGCGCCTCGTTCAGGTATTTCGCCCACGCATTGGCATCGCGCGCCTGGGCGCCGCGGATGGGATAGATGTTATGTAGATTATGGGTGGCGTTCTCGGCAAGGTTCAGCGCCCGCAGCCCGGGATGAAACATGTGCATCTCGGCCGGCGCCTCGGTCTCGGGCGTGAGCTGGAATACGATCTCGATCCCATCGATGCGATGCGTCTCGACCGGCTCCGTGATGATGCGGGTCGGCGCAATGAGCGTCACGGTGCCGCGCGACGTCGCCTTGCCCAGACCCGTGTCCACCTGGCCGCGCGGCCCCTTGGGCAACGTCGGCCCGAACTGAAACTGCGCGCGCCGCACCATGGCGGTCCCCGCGAGCACGGTCTCGGAGACCACTTCCTGCATGAACCGGTCGGGCGCCCAGACCTCGACCCGGCCCGCGCTCACGTCACGCTCGTCGACGACGCCCCGCACGCCGCCGTAGTGGTCCGTGTGGCTGTGCGAGTAGATGACCGCCACGATCGGGCGCGGGCCGCGATGCTGCGTGTAGAGCTCGAGCCCCGCGCGGGCGACTTCGGTCGACATCAGCGGGTCGACGACGATCAGGCCGCGGTCGCCCTCGATCAACGTCATGTTCGAGATGTCGAATCCGCGGATCTGATAGATCCGATCGGTCACCTGGAACAGGCCATGGTTGAGATTGAGCCGGGCCAGCCGCCAGAGGCTCGGATTGACCGTGGCCGGCGCGTGCTCGTCGGCGAGGAAGCTGTAGTCGCGGAGCGTCCACACGACCCGCCCCTGATCGTTCTTGATCTCGACCTCGGGCAGGGAGGCGACAAAGCCCTGCCGAGCGTCGTCGAAATCCTGCGTGTCGGCGAACGGCAGCGCGTCGAGCACGGCTCGATTCAGCGCGGCGGTGATCGGTGAGGCGTCCTTCGGACCGGGGACCGGCGCGACCATCGAGCCGTGATGGTATCGCAGCGCACGACGACCCGTCGATCTGGCAGAATCTAGCCGGGGAGGACCCGCATGCCCGACGCCGAGACCAAGGCCACGCTCGACGCCATCCATCGGTTCAACGAGGCGTTCAATCGTCACGACGTGGACGGCGTGATGGCCATGATGACGGCCGACTGCGTGTTCGAGAACACCCAGCCGCCGCCGGACGGCGAGCGATTCGTGGGCGCCGTCGCGGTGCGGGCGTTCTGGAAGCGCTTCTTCGAATCGACGCCGGGCGCCCGCTTCGAGACCGAAGAAATCGTCGCGACCGGCGACCGCGCCCTGGTGCGCTGGGTGTTTCACTGGGACAACCTCGGCGGTCACGTGCGCGGCGTCGATGTCATGCGCGTGCGCGGCGGCAAGGTGGCCGAGAAGCTCGCCTACGTGAAGGGCTGATAATATGTCTACAGGAGAGGCTATGACTTACAAGAAGCCGAGCGACGCCGAGGTGAAAGCGAAGCTGACGCCGGCGCAGTACGAGGTCACGCAGTGCAGCGCGACCGAGCCGCCGTTCCGCAATGAGTTCTGGAACCACCACGAGCCGGGAATCTACGTCGACGTCGTGTCCGGCGAGGCCTTGTTCGCGTCGACCGACAAGTTCGACTCGGGCACGGGCTGGCCGAGCTTCGTGCGCCCGATCGAGGACGCGAACGTGACCGAGCACACGGACGACTCGCACGGGATGCGCCGGGTCGAGGTGCGCTCGTCGGCGGGCGACTCGCACCTGGGCCATCTGTTCGACGACGGACCGGGGCCGACCGGACTCCGCTATTGCATCAACTCGGCTTCTCTCCGGTTCATTCCGGTGGCCAAGCTCGAGCAGGAAGGCTACGGCAAGTACAAGACGCTCTTCGAGAAGGTGAAGCCCGCTCGATAAGCCTGCCGCGGCGGCGGTGGGGCCGGCCGCCCCACCGCCGCGTCATCGACTACTTCGCCAGGAACGCCTTCGCCTCGCGCACCTCGGGACGCTCGGTGTCCGCGCTGCCACACACGTCCACGACACGCGTGTAGAACGTCCGAGCCTTGGCCGCCTCGCCCGAACGCTCGGCCGCGCGTCCCGCTCCGTAGAGGCTGCGGAAGCGATTCGGCTCCGCGACCAACGTCAGCTCGAACTCCTTCAGCGCCTCGGCGGGCTTGTTCATCTCGAGCAGGACGTCGCCGAGCAGCTCGCGGGCCGGAACGACCGCCGCGGGCGTGACGGGATGCTTGTCCATCGAGCTCTCGAGCTCCGCGGCCGACCTCAAGAGCGTGAGCGCCTCGTTGGGATTGCCCTTCGCGCGCGCGACGAACGCGGCCGCCGCGCGACGCTGCACTTCGACCTGATCGGCCCAGTACCCGTTCTTGGCCTGCGCCAGTACGTCGCGCAACGCGGCAAGCCGCTCGACGTCCTTCTCGGCCGCCGCCACATTGCCGGTGCGTGCGGAACCCAGCGAATGCGTGTACGCGATGATCGCCTCGGCCCAGGGATAGCGCGCCCACGGGAACGTCATGGCCGGCATCGTGATGGCCGCCGCGTCGCTCCAGCTCCGGCGCTCGAGCGCATAGCGCGCCGGTACGGCCACCAGCGCGTAGGCCGCGGCGAGGCTCTCGGGTTCGGCCCTTCGGTATTCGGTGACTTCCTCGACCACGCGTCGGGCTGCGCCGTCACGCCCGGTCTGCAGGTAGCCGTAGACGAGATAGTCCTGGGCGTGAAGCGTCTGATCCCAGGCGTAGCCGCCGCCCTGCTTGGTCACGTAGGCTTTGCCGGCGTCGGCCGAAGCGAGATTGGAATCGATCGACTCCTGCCAGAAGCCGACCCGGGTGAAGATGTGGGACGGCATGTGGAGCGCGTGCGGGACCGCGGGCGCGATCTTCGAATAGCTGCGTGCCGCGGTCAGCGAGCGCGTCGCGAGTGGCGCTGAGTCGTAGCTGTGAATGATGTAGTGCGCCACGCCCGGATGATTCGGCTGCTCGGCGAAGACCTTCTCCAGAATCGCGGCGGCCTTCAGCTGATTCGCGTAGGTCTTGTCGGTCGGCAGCGCGGTCGCGTCCAGCGCCAGCGCGTAGAAGACGGACGCTTCACGATCTGACGGATAGCGCGCGGCGAGCTGCTCCATCGCTTTCTCGTACGCGACGGCGCGCGTCCGGTGGTCGAGCTTGTCGGAGTCGCGGTAGAACGTGGCGAGCGCCGCGACGTAGTCCTTCTCACGCGGCGTGGCTGTCAAGGTCGCGGCTTTGTCCAGCGCGGCGCGGCCCTTGGTCAGCATCGCCTCGCTCGGCGGCTGCCAGAGCGGGTAGTAGACGCTCATGGCCATGCCCCAGTAGCCCATCGCGCAGGCCGGATCCGTCGTGGTGACGCTCGTGAACGTCTTCAGCGCCTCCTCGTACCAGAACGAGTGGAGCAAGGCGACGCCGCGCTCGAAGACGGGCTGCGCCGGCGCGGCGCACGATGTGGGGAAGTGAACCTGCCCCAGCGCCCCGGCGGTGTCGTCGTGGGCGAGAGCCCCGCCCGCCCAGAGTCCGGTCAAGAGGGTCGCAACGGATAGAGTGACGGCTCCCTTCATGCGTGCCTCCCTTCGAAGTCGAAGCGTGATAGCCAGACCATCACGCCGACTGAGGCTTCGCAAGGATCCTGCCACGGGCGAGCCCAACGATTGCTGGGGTTTACGCCTTTTCGAAGACGGCGGCGATCGGGCGGGATGCCCGCTGCCTGGGCGAAAGCCCCGACCGCGCCGTGAGAGCTCTAGCGCTCGGCGCCGAGCCTCGTCGCGCCGCTGTTCGGCTTCAGATGGGTCAGGCTCCCGAGCTCGTTGAGCGCGGTCAGCATCTCGACCGGGATCGGCTGCGAGCTCAGCGAGCCGTCCTCGTTGATGCGCGCGTAGACGCGCGTCGCCTTGCCCTCGCTGACCGGGGCGCCGGTGACGGCGTTCTTGGCCTTGCAGTTCCAGTGGAGCGTGCGGTTGCCGACCTCGGCCAGGGTGATCGTGTTCACGATCCGGTCGCCATAGGCGGCCGGGCCGATGAACCGGAAGTGGATCTCCCCCATTACGAACGTCGTGCGATCGTTCTTGATCATCTGCTCGATCGGGTAGCCGATCACACGGAACAGCTCGTGCTCGGTGTCGTTGAACCAGGCGACGATACGCGGGTAGTACACGAGCCCAAAAGGATCTGACTCGCCCCAGTTGACCGTAATCTCCTTCCAGTACATCGCCATTCGCCTTTCCTCCTGTTCCGAGCCGTCTCGCCGGTATACGGGATCAGGGTGTCGCCGTCAAGTCGCGTCGGCCGGGCGGGCGGGCCGGGTGCGGGTGGGGTCGAGACGACCACGCGGCACGCGTGCGCCGGCCCGCGGCGGCTGGGCTCCATCTGGGCGCGCGGCGTCCGATGCGCGCTTGGAGGGAACGGGTCGCTTCGACCCCACCCGCACCCGGCCCGCCCGCCCGGCCCACTCGTGTTGATCGTGACAACCTGATGCGTTTGCCGCGTGCCGATTCGGTCGCGGCGTTGGCCAATGCAACTCACTCGAGGATTGGTGGAGTGAGGACAACTCGGTCTGTGGAGCTCAGACTGATTGGCTGCTCGATCACTTTTGTTGGAGGAGCCAGGTGGTGAGGGTGTTGAAGGAGGGGAAACTGTGGTCGGGGGTGGGGCAGTGGCCGAAGCCGTAGGCGGCGTGGAGGAAGGGGATGTTGCAGTCGCGGGCCGCGGTCTGGTCGCCGGAGGTGTCGCCGACGAAGACGGGGTGGCGGAGCTGGTTGCGATCGATCAGCACGCGGAGGTTCTGCGGCTTGGGTAGGCCGGTGTTGCCCCAGCACTCGAAGTCGCGAAAGCAGCCGCCGAGGCGGGACCACTGAAAGAACGTCTCGATGTAGCCGCTCTGGCAATTGCTGACGATGTAGAGCGGATAGTGCGCGGCGAGCCGTCGGATGCCCGCATCGACGTCGCCGAACAGCTGACCGCCGAGCTCGGCGATAGCCTGGTTGTCCTCGGTTTGCGTCTCGGCGGCGAGCGTCGCGATGTGCGCCTCGTCGAGTCCGGCGAAGACTGCGCGGATGCACTCTTCGTGCGGTCTGCCGGTGACGCCCCGGACGTCGTGCTCGGTGATGGCTCGGAACGGGATTCGATGGCGCGCCAGCACACGGTTCCACGCCACGGCACAGCTCACGCTCGTGTCCCAGAGGGTGCCGTCGAGATCGAACACGATCGCGTCGATCACGAGCTTCCCGGCTTGACGCGCGTCATCGGTGCGGCATAGTGTGCCTACAACTGATGTCGATGAAGGCAAACAAAATCAGGAGGACTCGGTTATGCGCGTTCTGCTCACGGTAATGCTGGGATTGCTCGTGACGGTGACGGCGGCGCCCGCCCAGCAAGGGCAGCACATGACCATGACGAACGATGCGTTGAAATGGGTCGAGCCGCCGACCTTCCCGGGCGCGAAGCTGGCGATCGTGCAGGGCGATCCCGGCAAGGA
>Ga0075434_100007313_pt1 | contig 10220 bp, 13 predicted proteins | sample RhiMethybrSRZTD3_FD_75298 | JGI IMG/M metagenome (GOLD analysis project Ga0075434, IMG submission 75298) | Populus rhizosphere microbial communities from Tennessee, USA - Rhizosphere MetaG P. TD hybrid SRZTD3 | ecosystem: Host-associated > Plants > Roots > Rhizosphere > Soil | place: USA...
ATATGATACTCCTTTCTTTTCCATGCTTATTATCTAGTGTGTTTTTATGCTCTATAAATACTATCATCAGTCATGCTGGCTACAATGTTAACATTACTATTGTTATTAAATATAATTCATAAGTTTCGGATCAAAGACCACTGAATGACGAGTGTGTAATATATAAACAAATAACGGTTGAAGGCTGATTCTCACGGAACTCATTTGTATTGTTTATTGCTCATTTCAATCGCCGATGATATCTTATTTGAAAAGCTTAAACAGTTCAAGGTTATATTGTAGGCCTAATTAATTACAAATAGTTATAACTCATTACCTTTCTTGAGCAGTTGGTCTTATCAATATCTCATTTACATTAACATGACTTGGTGTTTGTATGGCATATAATATCGCATTTACGATGTCTTCTGACTGTAATGTTTCCATCTTCTTTGTAGCTTGTATGAATCCTGTCATTGATTCATCCGTTATTGATTCTAATAATTCGGTTGAGACAGCTCCTGGTTCAATACATGTAACTCGTATGTTGTACTTCGGACTTAATTCTTTTCTCAATCCTTCGCTAAATGCAGTTATTGCATGTTTAGTTGCGCAGTAGACACTTCCTCCAGCAAATACCACTCTACCTGCTACCGAAGATATGTTGATTATGTGTCCTGATTTTTCATCTAACATATAAGGGATTACCGCAGAGGTACAGTACAAGACTCCTTTAATATTCACATCTATCATACGATCCCATTCAATCACTTTTCCATTTTTGAAATAACTTAAAGGCATTAACCCAGCGTTATTAATTAGAATATCAATTTTCCCCCATTTTTCGGCGACGGCATTAACAAATGAATTACAATCTGAATTATTTGAAACGTCTAGCTTTTGAATAAAAACTTCTCTGTGGCTGTTTCTGTTTATGATCTGACTTTCTAATTCTTTTAGCCGATCTGTACGTCTAGCTCCAAGTGCCACTCTTAAACCGGCTTCTGATAGAGCTAAAGATGTTGCATATCCTATACCGCTGCTCGCACCGGTAACTATTGCTACCTTATTTTTCAATGTTTGATTGTATGCATAATATCTTAAGAATCTTCTTTCCCAAATGTAGTGCTCTTAAAGGATAGTAATACTTACATATCCTTCTTTTTCTGCATCTCCCTCATAAAGCTCATCTCTTCCTTTATCATTTTGTGCATTTCATTAATCATTTTGTGTTGCGTATGAATTATTTCGTGAAGATTCCGATCTTGCCTTTTGTCTACCACTAGTATCAATAAACCAATTCCTAATGAGATAATAATATTCATCTCTCTGTTCTCTATTTGTAGAGGTACCAGGTCTGTGAGATAGAAAAATATCATTGATAAGGTCATTGCTATTAATCCTATCAGTACCAATTGTATTTCTTTCATGTTGTATTCATTTTGCGTAGACGTATTTTTATGTCTTAATGTTTGAAAATGCTTTTCTGTATTTCTTTTCTAAATGCTGTATCCTTTTTATTAAGACATAAAAACCATATTAAGGCCTCATAAACGTTTCTAGAGATCAATTCGAGAGTAAATAAACGAAGTTAAATTCTACTTTTAGATGAAATATGGGAAATTTATTCCTCCTCTTTGTGTTTGTGTTCGTGTGAAGCTCCTCTACCTGTGAGAGTACCTGTGTAATCTCCAGTGACTTCCATTACATCGTCAGAATTACATATTTCCTTAAGGGCCTCCAAAGTTAGTCTCTGATTTGTTACATAATGGGTGCCTTTATCATAGATAGCGGGAACCATTCCTGTTCTTTCAAATATCCTGTCCTTCATGACCTCAGAATCTGTTTCAGGTCTTGTAAATATCTCAACCATATAAAACGGTGCACGTTCGGATTTCTCGTGTTCTCGCACGAGCAAATCATGAATCAGTATCGGATCGACTTTAGGGAGGTAAGTTTCATAAAGGGTTTGAAGTCCCCTAAAAACCAATCTCATTTCTTGGAGTTCGGAAGTTCTATCGCCACTACTGGTAGATGTAGAAGACATTTATGTGGATTTATCAAGATTTAGTATATAAAAGATTTCTACAAGTTGTTACATTAATACGTCGGTCGATTCCCTCTTGGTTACATAATCAAGTCCAAATCTAAAATATGAGGATGTAATATTGCTCATTTTACCCCTGATCATAAATTTGATTAATGAAAAATGAGTATATCTTGACTAATTACTTATCTCGATATTGGAAAACATATCATGGTAGATTATATTTGTAGTAAATATTTAGACTCTAAAACCCCCTTACACCTTCAATCGTCTTGAATTTGTCAAATTATAGTAAGAATATAGGTAAATGAATAAAAAATAATAAAAAGATAAAAGGCCCTACAAACTTAACTTGTCTTCGATTGTAAGAAACCTAATTTTACGGCAGTTCTATGTAATATTGTATCAAATTTGCCAGATTTTTGTACATAGACATATAGATCAATATCATTTCCACTACTTGTACCAGTTTGTTTTATTATGTTGCTATCGGCAGCATGATATCCAAGTGTGCTGAAATGTTTATCAAAATATGCCTTGTCTCCTGCTGGAACTACGAACAATCCTGCGGTTGGCATTGTTGAATTGGTAGATCCATTATCGGGAGCATTTTGTGGGCTTACGACATCAATCGTTCCTGGAGTCGAAGATGGAGACATTGGATCTGAAAATGTATATTTTCCTATCGTATCAAATGTAAACTGTGTCCCATTTTTGTACGGAATTGTCTGATTAGAAAACACAGATTGGCCATTACTATTCTTAACTACCACACCATGATTTCCTGCTGGATCGCCATTAACCCAGATAACATTTGTACCTTGAACTATACTTGCACCCAGAGGAAGAAAAGTCTGATCTACGAGTTTCTTGTTCGGAACCAAAATAACTAAATTCTTAACGTCGGCATCAGTCTGTATGTTATTTGAGTCAGAAATGGCCTTGGCATTAAATCCAGGAGATCCAGTTCCACCAGCCGTTCCGGTAGACGGTTTTTCTGGCTGCGTCCCAGGGAATACTGAAACCTGTGCATTAGCTGATTGGAAAGTATGCGATCCTGACTTTCCGTCTATTCCTACTATAACTAACAAAATAGCTAACGAAAATGTAGTTACAGTTATCGTAGTTGCTATCATTTTCATAACAACTTGTTTTATTTTTATGATATTTAAATTAAATTGTGTTTGTAGTTGTTGACCCCTGAATCATATTGATATAATACATTCATTATTAATCTGGACCTGCAGGTTAGATCTAGATATAGTACAATATGTTAGAGAATAGTGATTATATGCATACGTTAGTAAAAGATTTTGTAGTAATTTTACCATGTATCTCTAATTCTTTGTCAAGAAAAATAAAGTCAAAATCTGGAGAGACGTTCCTGATTATATATTAAACCCAAAATCTGTTTTTATTATTAGTTGTTGTTATTTTGAATATTTTCAAGCATAAGGGAATGACGAAGCTATTTATTATGTATTAGCATATCAGGTATTTTTAATCTTTTTCTATCTTTTTCAAATCTTAATCAATATCCTGTGATTAAAGAGATAAAATCTACATCTTATCCACAGTAATTTTTTGGTAAATATAGGACTTTTCACAATCAATCTCCTGTCCATTCTGGTTGCTTTTAAGAACAATATTTTAACCAACCGGCAATATGGAAAGCTAAGCAGTTAAGCTAAAAGAAAAGTTTGATTCGATTTAATTTTCAATCTACATAATGAATTATTTGTTTTTTATTTTGCTCTAGTATAATTAATAGCCCGTGTAGCATGACGACTTGATGCAGTAGTAGTTGTAGTAGGAATCAATCAACTACATAGTTCGACATAAACTTGACCTAGAACTAATCGGACTCCTATTGGCTTGGCTTGTGTTGATAAGGTTCCATCGATATAATTTTTATTAACACGTGTAATACGTAATATATAATATAAAATATGAAATTTGTAATAATTATGATTTTTATGATTGAAGTTGGCGTTATTATGCCAACGTTTTGCTCTGCATATTTACCAATATTTGCTGATGGTTCAGTGAGTTCAATATTTAATATCATTGCGAATAGAAATGATACTTCTCTGTATCCTCTGTTTAGCCAATTGAGCAGGTCTGTTGTTCAGGTTGTAAGTATAAACCCATCCACTACTAATCTTCCATCTCAAAACACAACAACTGAAGTAGCCGCAGGATTTGCCTATGATACTTTGGGTCATATAGTTACCGCTAATCATGTTTTAGGTGGAGCAAACGAGGTAACTGTTATTTTTGAGAATGGCGATACGCATAATGCCACTGTTATAGGAAGGGATCCTTATACAGACATTGCTGTACTCCGTATTGTTGATTTATTTGGGAGTTATGGTACTGAAAGAGCTAATGAGTTACTTGCGCCAGTTATTCTGGCAAACTCATCCACAGTAAAGATAGGAGACTACGTTACAACCATTGGTTATCCCTTTGCATCGAAAGTAGCTATGACATCAGGAATAGTGAGTCAAACCGATTTCCTTTTATCTTTTTCTTCGCTAGGATATTTAGTTCCAGATACAATTGAAACTGATGTTGCAGTTAATCCTGGTAATTCCGGAAGTCCTTTGATTGATATAAATGGTGAAGTAGTAGGATTAATTTATGGTAGACTAAATCCCACCACGGCCCCTTTAGGGCAGTTTTCTGGGCTGAGTGTAGCTATACCATCTAATGCAATAAAGAAAATTGTGCCATCACTTATTCACAATGGAACATACATTCACCCAGACGTCGGAATTATAGGATCTACTCTTACTGTGGATTTAGCAAAACATTTTCAAAATATTCCAGATAACTTGAAAGGGGTGGTAGTAAATTCAATATCGCGAGGAGGAACGGCGGATAAAGCTGGTATAAATGCTGCTACTACGGATAAATATGGTCAAAGACAGCTAGGTGATATAATAACTTCTTTAGATGGACATAAAATTCCTGATATTGAAAGTTTTCTTTCATACATTCAAGAAAATAAAAGAGCAGGCGAAATAATTTCTTTTATTGTTTATAGAGATGGAAACTACATGAATCTGAATGCAACTTTACAAGCTGTAAACCAGATACAGTAAATCACTGGATTAATGGTGAATATTAGACTGTAAATACGGAATATATATGAGTTTGAGCGTAATAAAATATAATTTGAATTCAGATTATTTAATCTCAGAATATGTCTCAGATGTAAGCATGATGAACAAGTTAACAGCAAGAGAATATCATGCAAGACTTAGAATTTTCAAGAAGCTTGTCGAGGATAAATACTCTTTTGGGTTTAGCGGAGTTGATTCAAAAATCAAGAAGAATAAAGAAGATGCTTACTCTCTTCTCAATATATATGCTAGATATTTAAGTGAAAATAGAATTTCAACAATTACGCTGAAGCAGCGAGTCGTAACGATAAAAAACTTTCTTGAGTATCATGACATAGATATTAGTCCACGTCCACGTAGATTCAAACTAAAGGTAAAACTACCTAGGACAGTCAGAAGAAATAAAGAAGCGATATCTAAAGAGGATATCTAAAGAGGATATCATAGAGATATTAAACGCCACGTCTGACATCAGGCTAAAAACTTCTTACCATGCTGTTAGCAGCCATCGGGATGCGTGCAGGAGAAGCTTTGTCAATACGTGTAAAGGACGTGGATTTTGACTCAAATCCTTCAAAATTATCTTTGTGTATGGAATATACTATCACTAATGTATTTGACCTGCTATCACAATACAGCCATTTAGAGGGATATAGAACTACTGTTGTAGGGACTATTACTCGTTATAACTGCAATTGCCTTCTAGAACTTATAGAATAAGGCCACCAACAATCCTAAGATTCCAACCATCATAGTTTATCAGATCTATTCCGAGATAGAAGAAATATCGTAAGGAAACAGAATTTATATTAACCTGTTTGTTGTTCTTCGAAAATCGTCTATATTAAGACGAAGTTTCTTAATTATCCTTCTTAAATCTCTTAATTTATCTTTTTTGATTAATGGCTCAGGTCTGTAATAGGGAACAGGTACAGATAGTTCATTTAAAATTCGATCTCTATTATCTTCTAACTCCAGCTGCATATTCACTAACGACTTGTTAAGATTTTCGGTTCTCTTTTTAATATTCGTCAACTGACTTCCAGCTTTACCGCTCGATTTTATTTTAGTAGACAGTTTTAGCGAATCAATGGATTCATTGACTGAAATAAGATTGTTGCGTATCTGTTCCAAGCTTTTCGCAATGCTATCTGCTCTGGAATTCACTGAACTACGAATAACTCCTTTGTCGCTAGATCTGTAATGACATGCATCCGGTTTATAAGATGATGACGTATAAGATTGATCGATAGCACCACTGATAATTTTGATTTGTGCATCGGTAGTTGAAATATTGCGAGAAATAGCAAAGATTCTAGTTAACGAGTCTTCCGCAGGGTCTATGTGAGATTGAGTTGACGATATAGTTTTTTTCTACTGATGATTGTGTTGTTGGTTGTGTTAATTACATATGCACCTTTACCATTACGCGCTTTTTCTCGATAGGTTGTCCTTGGCCAGAATGTTTGCCCTTTCTATTACTTTTACCTGATCCCTCATTGAATCCGCTAACCGTTCCATCAAGACCCATTATGGCTCAACCTCCATGTAACTTTGTACGGTAAACCCGCGATGTGATAATATCTCTCGTTAATACCTCCCAGGAGAGTTTGTATTGCTTCTGTTACCATTTCATCGAATCCTCTGGGATCGGATCTTTTTAATTGCTCTAGTTCGTTACGTAGCGGTGACAAAAGGTCATGGATATTAATTACAAATATCCCCTTTGATTGAGCAGCCCTAACGTCAATAGCCGAGAGATTGTATAGATTTATTCTGTAGAGTACAGATTTCGCCCTTTCATGGTATTTATGTGAGATCTCCAGGGTATGCCAGTTCATCCTAATTCGAGATGAGAGTTGATATACCAGTTCGTCTTTGAGCGCTTGAATAGGTAATTTCTGATATGCTCTTTGCCCTTGCTGATATGGTCTTTGTGCTTGGTATCTTCCACTCTGTTGCAGCACAGGCACCAGCGAAAGCTTATCTTTGTCCTCAGAGAATCTATTTTCAGTGCTCATTTTCTCCACCATTGATTGAAGATGACGTACGAGGTAATGTTAGGTAAGTCCCTCAAACTCTTAACACCTTCTTCTTGCTTTGACTTCCTGAACTGTCTTCAGCTTTTAACCACATTAACTCGGCTATAAGTTCCAAGATTTTATCCTCGTATTTCATGCTGCGGCGGACGCTTTCATCGTCTGCCACTACAAACGCCCTTTTTAGTCTGGTGTTCTGCTTTTGATAATGTCTGCACCTTGGACATTTAGCTTCAGTTGGCTCGTTACTGATTTTCAGCGTGTCCATTAGGCCTCCACCTTTTCTACTACTAACCTTCGACCATCAACACTGCACTTCAGAAAATCACCCTTTCCGATACCTAGTCCTACAGCGAATTCTTCAGGCAAAACCAAGGTGAAACTCTGTTTTCCCTGTAAGCCTTGTACTCGATGAATTTCTAGATTGTATGAACTTGACATCAATTATATAATCGAAATCCACTATAATGAATCGGTCGTTTATACAATTACCATGCATGGTATTTAGTATGACAAAAATCCCTAGTATTAGTTCAATCTTTGAAAAAGAAGATGAACTGAATTACACTAATTATGCGCTTCAGCTGCGGTATTCTGAGGTATTCAATTATACTTAATAGCGCATGTCCAGAAAATAGTACAGATTTTAAGCAGTGTTCAGTATGGGAGATCGCAGGATGGCTAGTCGACAAGTATCCAAGATTTCAAGATGAATTTAATAATCCTTCAGGCGGGAGGCTTGCCAAACCCAATAAAATACAATCAATATTCGATGGTGTCTAGGGTAAAGTGAAGAAGCTTACATATTTAGAATTAATGGAACAAGGAAAGGTGCACGTAGGAAGTAATGCAATAACCTCTTACAGATTTACCGAATTAGGATATTTGCTAGCATGGATTATAGAAAGTTTTAACATAAAGCAAAGAGAGATAGCAAATAACCAAATATACAAAGTTCTGCAACGAAATTCCAGCTACAATCAATCATCCTATGATGTCCTTGGTTCGCTCGAGTACAGGAAATATAAGGAAAGAGGAATGTTTGATGAATTACTTACAAGTATTTTGCGAGACATAATCTCCCACTCGAACAGGCAAATAAATACAATGAGAGATCTTATCACAGGTAGTCCTTTAGCTAACTTTAATAATGAAAATAATGCAAAAGTTTATTTGGAAATCTGGCATGAAGCGTTCAACGAGCTACCAGATGAGGAAACTAGAAATTGTTGTCTATATTGGCTAAAACTAAGGATAGAGCAGATAATGGAGACTAAGCCTCCAAAGAATTTTAAACCCTTTGAGGAACGAAGGTTTGATTTACGAAGCAATTACGATACGCTCGCATTGGAAGGAATATGTTCAAATTGTCACCTTCCATCAGCACTATCAATAAATATATTAGAATATATGAATAGAATAAGTTTTTCATCAGAGAAAATTATCGTTACTAAACGCACAGTATGTGATCAGAATAGCTCGATAGAACTCCCTATGCTTTGAGATAACCCTTATTTCAAACTCATCGCACTATTTGGGAATACATTAATGACATAACCTTTAATCTAAAGAGTTTCAATAACATTTTATTTTACTACTTATTATATAACTAGCGACTCTATAACTGTGAAAGAGTTACGAAGCATAAGCTCAATCTTTAGAAGAAATGAAAATGGAGAGTATGGCCAAAGTGCTCTACTTTATCGAGACATCTTATGTTATCCTGCTAAAATATCTAGTATGGATGATTATAACGATACTGTTAAAAATGGTAGCAATAATGCTAAATCTGTTACCTTTACCAGATGGAAGATTGTTACATGATTAAGATCTAATCATAGCATATATGTGATTAGATATAAAGAGAAACCTTTGGATTCTCTCTATGCTGAACTTATGAGTATACAGAATACTATAAGGAGAAATTTAGATAGACTAGTCGAAATTGAATTATTGCAAATAGTCGAAGAAAAGATTCAGACAGGGACCGGCAATACTCCTATTTATAAACATACAATATTTGGGCTCCTCATAGCATGGATCATCGAGCTGCAAAATATTTATGATACAGAGATAAGCGATTTAGAGGAGGATCAGAGAAGAAGAAAAATTGCTACCGATGAGATATACGATACACTTCAAAGTATATTAAAAAAGGGATACAGATATGCCCCAACAACTTTCTTAGTGTATTCTAAATTCCTTGAAATCTGTAAGGAACAAAAACTATTCGGCAACCTAATCCAGTTAATGAATTCAACACTTCTTTCAGAGGACGATATAATTACAATGGAGAATTTCATCCATAGACTAATGGAATTGATTTTAAGAATTCTGAAAATAGTAAGCTACAATTTCGACTTTTGTTATGGAAGGACTCACTGAACTCCCTTGAGGAGCGCACAAGAAATGTATTTTTGCATAACGCCAAGTTGGATATAGAGAGAAAAGTAGTAGAAGAGCTGAAAAATGTTGGCGGTTATGAAAGACACAGGTTAGCAGCTCTTCAGCGTCCCGAGATACTTGTTGTTATTGAAAGCAGGTGTATAAAATGCCTCCATTATATCCCTGCAGCAATGGAAGTCTCTGTATACAAGAAAAGGATGATATTAGCAGATATCGATTCCTCTAAATTGTCTGGTCTAGCTCTAGAGGATTATAAACGGGATATGAAAGATATCTGTTCTGACTTGCATCCTTCAATATTACTGGCGAAATGTCCTGGTTGTAACGCGAATAATTCTCTAAAGATACCGTTCTTTATCAAGTAAAATTTATAAAGTCCTTAAGATGATTTGCCCAAGACAATAGTAAGAAACATTATCGTAATAAACAATTGAAATGGGTTGTAAATTGTGATTTTGATTGTTTGTGTTTAATGCATTCTCAAATCATTGGATTTTCGGATATCAACTATCAACTATCAACTATCAACTATCAACTATCAACTATCAACTATCAACTATCAACTATCAACTATCAACTATCAACTATCAACTATCAACTATCAACTATCAACTATCAACT
>Ga0075434_100007314_pt1 | contig 10219 bp, 6 predicted proteins | sample RhiMethybrSRZTD3_FD_75298 | JGI IMG/M metagenome (GOLD analysis project Ga0075434, IMG submission 75298) | Populus rhizosphere microbial communities from Tennessee, USA - Rhizosphere MetaG P. TD hybrid SRZTD3 | ecosystem: Host-associated > Plants > Roots > Rhizosphere > Soil | place: USA...
CTCGGCATCGTCGCGTCGATGATCGGCCAGGCGGTGAAGATTCACCGCCTGATCGAGGAGGACAAGCAACGGCTCGTCGAGGAGAACACGCACCTGCGGCAGGAGCTTCGCGAGCGGTACGACTTCTCCAATCTCGTCGGCAGCAGCGGCCCGATGCGGCAGATTTACGAGCAGGTGGCGCAGGTCGCGCGCGCGAACACGACTGTGTTGATCCGCGGCGAATCAGGCACGGGCAAGGAGCTCATCGCGCACGCCGTGCACTACAACTCGCTGCGCGCGAAGAAGCCGTTCGTGAAAGTGAGCTGCGCGGCGCTGCCCGATACGTTGATCGAGTCGGAGCTGTTCGGCTACGAGAAGGGCGCGTTCACCGGCGCCAACACCCGCAAGAAGGGCCGCTTCGAGATGGCCGAAGGCGGCACGCTGTTCCTCGACGAGATCGGCGACATCAATCCCGGCACGCAGGTGAAGCTGCTGCGCGTGCTGCAGGAGCGCGAGTTCGAGCGGCTCGGCGGCACCGAGACGGTGAAGGTCAACGTCAGGCTGCTCGCGGCGACCAACAAGGACATGGAGAAGGCGCTCGCCGACGGCACGTTCCGCGAGGACCTCTACTATCGTCTCAACGTGTTCACGATCTTCGTGCCGCCGCTGCGCGAGCGGAAAGCCGACCTGCTGCTGCTCGCCGATCACTTCCTCGAGAGGTTCTCGCGCGAGCACGGGAAGGTGATCAAGCGCATCTCGACGCCGGCCATCGACATGCTCATGGCGTATCACTGGCCCGGCAACGTGCGCGAGATGGAGAACGCCCTCGAGCGCGCGGTGCTGGTCTGCGACGGCGCGGTGATTCACGGTCATCATCTGCCGCCGTCGCTGCAAACCGCCGACTCGTCGGGCACGGTGACGCGCGTGTCGCTCAAGGACGCGGTGGCCGGATACGAGCGCGATCTGATCCTCGACGCCCTCAAGACCACGCGCGGCAATCGCGCCAAGGCCGCTCGTCTGCTCGACACGACCGAGCGCATCCTGAACTACAAGGTGCGCGGCTACGGCATCGACGTCCGTCGCTTCAAGACGCCGGAAGTCGGACGACGCGGTCCGTCCGACGCGATGCCCGAGGCGCGCGACGTGCCGATCGCGGCGTCGCGGTAGATGTACGTGGCGCGTGTCGCGACGGTCCTCTGTCTCGTCGCAGCCGCGATCGGCTGCGGCAAGAAGGGACCGCCGCTCCCGCCGATCGTCCACATCCCCGCCTCCGTCGATCAGGTCGCGACACGTCGAGTGGGCAGCGACGTGGTCGTGACGATGACGGTGCCGGCCGAGAACATCGACAAAACCAAGCCGGCCGACCTCGCCAAGATCGATGTCTACGCCTACACCGGCACCACGCTGCCGCCGAGAGCGCAGTTTCTCAGCGTGTCGACGCTCGTCGCCAGTGTTCCCGTGGCGGCGCCGACGCCCGAGGAGACAGCCAAGGGGGCCGAGGCGAACAAGTCCCAGAAGAGGCGTCAGCCGTCGACGCCGCAGAAGCCGATCACGGCAGGTCAGTCTGCGCCGGTCGTATCGAGCAGCACGGCTAACGCGATCCAAGGCAGCATGGTCGCGGTGCGCGAACATCTCACTCCCGAGGCGCTCGTCGCACAGCCGCTGCCGGTCGCGGCGACCTCGTCCCGATCGCGCCGGCCGGCGGCGCCGCTCGCCGCAGCCGTCAAGGAAGGCGCGCTGCGACGTTTCTACGTCGCGATCCCGTTCAGTCCGCGAGGACGACCCGGACCTCCAGGCATGTTCGCGGAGATTCCCTTGACCGCCCTTCCCGACCCGCCGCTCGACGTGACGGCGAGTGTCGCAGCGGAAGGCGTGTCGCTCTCATGGGAGCCATCGGGAGGATTGATCGGGTTCTTGCTCGAGCGTACGCTGCCGATCGAATCGTCCCCGATCGAGGAACCGCCGGGCGCCGCGCTCGAGCCCACACCAGAGGCCTCGTCCGATCTGCCTCCAGGCCCAACGCTCTACAACGTGTATCGCGAGATTGAACCTGCCCCGGACGCGGTGCCGAGCCCTGCTCCCGATCCAAGCGCGACGATGGTGCCGATCAATCCCGCGCCGGTTGCTGCGCTGACGTTCTCCGATCCGGTGTCGGCGTTCGATGATCGCAAGCGCTGCTACACGATCCGCGCTCTGCGCGGGAGCGGACCTGCTGCCGTGGAAAGCGACGCTTCATCACGAGTGTGTATCGCGCCGAGCGACACCTTCCCGCCGGCGGCACCGGTGGGCGTGTCCACCGAGGCCATGCCGGGGGCTATTACGATCAGCTGGGAGCCGAATACCGAAGCCGATCTGGCGGGCTACGTGGTCTTGCGCGGCGACCCAGGCGATGCCACACTGACGCCGCTGAGCGGCAGTGTTATCGCAGAGCCGCAGTATGTCGATCGCGACGTGCGTCCTGGCGTACGCTATGTGTACGCGGTGCAGGCGATCGACACGCATCTGCCCACACCCAACGTCAGCGCAGAATCGGCGCGTGTCGAAGAAACCGCGCGATAAGGGGAGACGGCCATGAAGCTGTTCGCCGACACAGGTAATTTGAAAGAGATCGAAACACTGGCCGCGCTGGGCGTCCTCGACGGCATCACGACCAACCCGTCGCTGCTCGCCAAGGAGTCGGGCGACTATCGCCAGATTCTGAAAAAGATCTGTCAGACCGTGAAGGGTCCCGTGAGCGCTGAAGTCGTCTCGACCGACAGCGCTGGGATGATCCGCGAGGGCCGCGATCTCGCCGGCATCGACGAGCACATCGTCGTCAAGGTGCCGTTCACGAAAGAAGGCGTCAAGGCATGCAAGACGCTTGCATCGGAAGGCCTTCGCGTCAACGTCACGCTGATCTTCTCCGCCACGCAGGCGTGGCTGGCCGCCAAGGTCGGTGCCTCGTACGTGAGCCCGTTTGTCGGCCGGCTCGACGATGTGGGCACCACGGGCATGAACCTGGTTCGCGAGATCGTCGACATCTTCGACAACTTCGACTTCACCACCGAGGTGCTCGTCGCCAGCGTGCGCAATCCGATTCACATCGTCGAGGCCGCACGCATGGGAGCCGACGTCGTGACGGTGCCGCCAGCGGTGATTGAGCAGTGCTTCAAGCACCCGCTCACCGACATCGGTCTGGAGAAGTTCCTCAAGGATTGGGAGAAAGCTCAGGCCGCCAAGGTTTAGCCTGACAGCCAACAGCGCGTGTCACGCCTCAAAGAGCTTCAGCACCGGGCTGCGCTCGGCGGTGGGGAAGAGCGGCTGCAGCGTCAGCGCGACGCGGGCAAGCTGACCGCGCGCGAGCGAGTCGCGCTCCTCTTCGATCCCGACAGCTTCGAAGAGCTCGATGCCTTCGTCGCGCATCGATGCCGCGACTTCGGCATGGAGGATCAGATCGTGCCGGGCGACGGCGTCGTCGCCGGCTACGGCCGCGTGAACGGGCGCCTTACCTACGCGTTCGCGCAGGACTTCACCGTCTTCGGCGGATCGCTCTCGGAAACCAACGCCGCGAAGATCGTCAAGATCATGGATCTGGCGATGAAGATGGGCGCCCCGGTCGTCGGCCTCAACGACTCGGGCGGCGCGCGCATTCAGGAAGGCGTGCTCTCGCTTGGCGGCTACGCCGACATCTTCCTTCGCAACACGCTTGCCTCAGGCGTGGTGCCGCAGATCTCCGCGATCATGGGCCCGTGCGCCGGCGGTGCCGTGTACTCGCCTGCGATCACCGACTTCACGATCATGGTGAAGGGCACGAGCTACATGTTCATCACCGGCCCCGATGTCATCCGCACGGTGACGCACGAGCAGGTGACGAAGGAGGAGCTCGGCGGCGCGATGACGCACAACGAGAAGAGCGGCGTCGCGCATTTCGCCGTCGACGATGACCGCGCGGCGATCCTGCTCATTCGCGAGCTGCTGTCGTTCATGCCCAACAACAACGTGGACGATCCGCCGCGGCAGACGAACGACGATCCGGCCGATCGCGAAGATCCCGCGCTCGACACGATCGTCCCGGCCGTGCCGAATCAGGCCTACGACATGGTCGACGTGATCGAACGAGTAGTGGACGAAGGCTATTTCCTGCAAGTGCAGCCGCATCACGCGCAGAACATCCTCATCGGGTTCGCGCGGTTGGCCGGTCGGCCGGTTGGTGTGGTGGCCAATCAGCCGTCGCACCTGGCGGGCACGCTCGACATCGATGCGTCGGTGAAGGGCGCGCGCTTCGTGCGGTTCTGCGATGCGTTCAACATCCCGCTGGTCACTTTCGAAGATGTTCCGGGGTTTCTCCCCGGCACCGTACAGGAATACGGCGGCATCATCCGGCACGGTGCCAAGCTGCTCTACGCGTTCGCCGAAGCGACAGTCCCGAAGCTGACGGTGATCACCAGGAAGGCGTACGGCGGCGCGTATTGCGTGATGTCGAGCAAACACATTCGCACCGATGCCAACTTCGCGTGGCCGAGCGCAGAGATTGCGGTGATGGGCGCCGAAGGCGCGGTCAATATCCTCTACAAGCGCGAGCTCGACGCCGCCGCGGACATCGCCGCCGCGCGCGCGGCGAAGATCGCGGAGTATCGCGAGAAGTTCGCGAACCCATACGTGGCCGCGCAGCGCGGCTTCATCGACCAGGTGATCGAGCCTCGGCAGACACGGCGCAAGCTGATTACGGCGCTGCTGGCGCTCGATACGAAACGCGATCGCAATCCCCCGAAGAAGCACGGCAACATCCCGCTGTAGCGTGACACCAGCGCGCACGATCGTCGTGGTGGTGTTCCTCGTCGTGTGGGGACTCATCACGCACGGGACGTATGCGGGCTCCGGCGACGAGCCGCACTACCTGATGATCGCGCAGTCGATCGCCTTCGACGGCGACCTCGACGTCGAGAACAACTACGCGCAGCGAGACAATCTGATCGGTGCCGGCGAATTGCAGCCAGAGCTGCACGTGAGGCGTGGCCGCGGCGAGGTGATGCGGCCGGTTCACGACATCGGTCTCCCGCTGATGTTTGCGCCGTACGTCCGCGTCGCCTATCCGTTCGCCGAATGGCTGGCCGCGCATCTCCCGCAGACGCTGATGCAGGCAGCGAGGCTGACGGCGCCGTTGATCTTTCGTCATCTCATCAGCCTTGCGATGGCGCTGCTGACCGGGCTGCTCGGCGTTCAGCTGTTTGCGATCTTCGCGCGCACGGCCTCGTCCCAACGCCAGGCGATGCGGTGGGCGCTGCTGTTGACGCTGTCGCCGCCGCTGCTCTCGCACTCGTTTCTGTTTTTCACCGAGATTCCGTCGGCGCTGCTGGTCGCATGGCTGGTCAAGGTGTTGAGCGATGAACGCGATGACAAGGTGCCCGCACTGGTGGGGGCCGCCATCGGGTTGCTGCTGCTCATTCATGTCCGCAACATCGCGCTCGTGCTCGTATTCGTCGTGTGGGCCGTGATGCGCTTTCGCGTCCGTGGACTGTCGCCCGTATCGTGGGCGATGTTCGCGATGGCAGTCGCAGTGGTGCTGGCCGTTCGAACGGTCGCGGTCTACACGTTTTGGGGCACGTTCGTGACCACGCCGATCGCGCGACCCGATCTGTCGATGCGCGTGTTTGATGCACTACGTGAGGTGGCGGCTCGAGCGATCGGATTGCTGTTCAGCCGCGACTACGGACTGCTGTGGCTGGCGCCGGTGTATCTCTTGGCGATCGTCGGGCTTCGTCTGATCCGATCGACTCCGTGGCTCGATGCGCGGATGACGTGGGCCCTGCTGATCGCGTACCTCGCCACGCTCCTCATCCCATACGCAAATCCATACGGCGTCGCCGGCGGCTTCGCCCCGGCCGCGCGAATGATCGTGCCGATCGTGCCGCTGCTCGCTGTCGCGGTGTTTGCCGCCGCACGATCGTTTCCCACGCCGGCCCGACTGCTCGTTGTGCTTCAGATTGCCATCGATGTGTTCGTCTGGCAGTGGCCGAAGACGCTGTGGAGAGGCGAGTGATCCGGCTGATAGAATTGCTCTGATTTGCGCAAAGTGCTCATCGCCAACCGCGGGGAGATCGCGGTGCGCGTCATTCGCGCGTGCCGCGAGATGGGCCTCGCAACGGTGGCGGTGTACTCCGACTGCGATCGCGCGGCGCGGCACGTGCGCATGGCGGACGAGGCAGTCGCCATCGGCCGCAATCCAGCCATCGAGAGCTACCTGCGCATCGATGCGATCCTCGATGCGGCGCGAGTGGCCGGCGCCGACGCCGTTCATCCCGGTTACGGCTTCCTGGCGGAGAACGAGATGTTCGCCGCCGCGTGCCGCGATGCACGACTCACGTTCATCGGTCCTTCTGCCGAGGCGATCACGCTGATGGGAAGCAAGACCGCGGCGCGGCGCACGGCCGTGGCCGCCGGTGTGCCGGTCGTGCCGGGTACGACGGATCCGCTTGCCGCAGACGCGCAGCTCGGTGTCATCGAGTCGACCGCGCAGTCGATCGGCTTCCCGATCATGATCAAAGCGGTGGCCGGCGGCGGTGGCAAAGGCATGCGCGTCGTCGAACGTCCGTCGGATCTTGCGGGCGCGGTTCGCGCCGCGCGCTCGGAAGCAGCGGCAGCGTTCGGCGACTCGTCGATCTATCTCGAACGGCGGCTGTCGCGACCGCGTCATATCGAAGTGCAGATCCTGGCCGACGATCGTGGGCGCGTGCTGCCGTTCGTCGAGCGCGAGTGTTCGGTTCAGCGCCGTCATCAGAAGGTGATAGAAGAGTCGCCCTCGCCCGCCGTATCGCCATCGCTTCGCGAGCGGCTGTGTGGAGCGGCGGCTGCCGTCGCCGCATCGGCCGGATACACGAATGCGGGCACGATCGAGTTCCTCTTGGATGAGGACGGCTCGTTCTACTTCCTCGAGATGAACACGCGCATTCAGGTCGAGCATCCGATCACGGAGATGGTGACCGGCGTCGATCTGGTGCAATGGCAGATTCGCATCGCACGGGGCGAGTCGCTGACCCTCGATCCTCCGGCTCTGCTGAAGCCAACCGGCCACGCCATCGAGTGCCGGATCTACGCCGAAGATCCGGATGCGGGATTTCTCCCCTCGCCCGGTCGGATCACGTCGCTGCGAGCCCCGTCGGGACCGGGTATCCGCGACGATGGCTGGGTTGAAGAGGGCACGGAAGTGCCAACCTACTACGACTCGCTGCTCTCGAAACTCATCGCCTGGGGCGCCACTCGCGAGGAAGCGATCGCTCGCATGCGGCGGGCGTTGAGTGAGTACGAGGTGGGGGGCATCCAGACCACACTCTCGTTCTTCCATTGGATGCTGACGCAGCCGGCGTTCGTCGAGGGGCGCGTGCACACGGGCTTCTTGGACGAGGTTTTGCAGCAGCGACGCGCCGGGTTCGACGCCGACGCTGCACTGTCGCTTGCGGAGGTCGCTTCCGTCATCGCGTGCGTGGCGCGCGCCTCTCGAGCGGGGTCGGTCCAGAGTTCGAGCAGTCGGCGGCCGGTGAGTCCCACCCCCTTGGCCGGAAGCTGGAAGCAGCAGGGGCGGGTCGAGGGTCTCCGGTCGTGACGTTCGACGTTGAAGCCGGGGGCGAGCGGCGTACGATCGAGGTGCAGCGCGCCGGTGCAGGATGGGCCGTCATGGTCGACGGCCGAACGATGCGGGCCAGCGTCTCCCGATCAGGGGTGCACTGGTCGCTGCTCTACGGCGGGGCCGATGACACCGCGGCCGGCGAGACCGGATCCGGTGAAATCGGATCCGCAGAAAGCATTGCGCCGTGCAGTTACGAGGCGGTGCTGGAGCCGGCGCATCGCAGCGATCAACTTGTCCGCATCAACGGGCACGCGGTCAGGGTGTCGTTCGTCGAGCACGCGCGCAGGTCTGGAGCCGGTGCGGGATCGTCTATCGCATCGGGCACAAAGGACGTGGTCGCGCCGATGCCGGGCCGGATCGTGAAAGTGCTGGTGAAGGCCGGCGATCGCGTGACCGGGGGACAAGGGCTCGTCGTCGTCGAGGCGATGAAGATGGAAAACGAGCTTCGCGCGCCGCGTGACGGTACGGTCGCCGCCGTTCGCGTGAGCGAAGGGATGTCGGTCGAAGCCAACGCCGTGCTGGTCGTGGTCGAGTAACGAACCGTGAACATCTCGTCCCTGCTCACCCCGTTCACCCATCCTGTCACCAGGAAGGTGCGCCGCCTCGTGCGGCGCATCGTCGTCGTGTTCGCGGTCATCCTTGCGGTCGCGTTCGTGACGACGGTGTCGGTGGATATCGGACCGCTGCTCAAGAACGTTGCCGAACAGCAGGGGTCGCGCTACATCGAGCGGCCGATGCACATCGGCCGCCTCGAAGCCCGTCTCTGGGATGGTGCCTACATCGTCCACGACCTGCGCATCGAGGGGCTGACGCCTGAAGGCACGCCGTTCCTCACCGCGAAGCGCATCGTCGTGTCGATGCCGTGGAGCACCCTCTTCAACCGCCGCGTGGTCTTCGATGCGATCGAGATGTCCGATTGGCGGATGTACGTCGAGACGCTCACCGACGGCCGTCATAACTTCCCGCGGTTCACCCGCGAGCGCAAGGGTCCGCGCAGCGTGTGGACGACGACGCTGCAGTATGTGCGCGCGCATCGCGGCGAGTTCGTCTATCAGGATTTCGGCACGCCGTGGAGCATCGTCGGGCGCAACCTCGATGTCACGGTGACCAAGCTCGGGGCTGATTATCGCGGCACGGCGCGGTTTGCGGATGGACTGGTGGCGATGCAGAGCTACGTGCCGTTCCGCACCGACATGATGTCGAACTTCAGAATCGACGGCGGACGGGTGATCTTCGGGCGCATCGATCTCCTCACTGAGGGTACGAAGTCGGTGCTCAACGGCGACGTCGATCTCTCGCACTTCCCCGAGATGATGTTCCAGGTGAAGTCGACGATCGATTTCCCGAAGATGAAACAGATCTGGTTTGCCGGCGACTCGTTCTCGTTGACCGGCACGGCACTATTCAACGGCACCTTCCATCTGTTCAAGGAGACGCTCGCCGCCGGAGAGCCGACGCGGACCGGCCGCGAGCTCAAAGGGGAGTTTCAGAGCGCCCTCGCCGGGATCAACGCGTATCGGTTCCCAAACCTTCGCGGGAACGTGCGATGGACCCCCGATCAGCTCCTCGTGCACGACGCTTCGGCCAATGTGTATGGAGGCACCTCGCAGTTCACGTATCGAATGGCGCCGCTCAACCTGAAGGACACGCCGGCGAAGGCGAGCTTCGACGCCAGGTACGAGAACGTCGATCTCGCCGCGATCAGCGATCTCTTCGAGTTGAACGGCATCAAGTTCGCCGGCCGGGCGTCGGGCCGCAATCTCCTCGAATGGCCGCTGCGGCGCTATGCGGAGCATACGGGCAAGGGCGAGCTGCACGCGACGCCACCGGAGGGATCGGTGGTGATGACGCGGCAGATGCCGCTGGCCCGCATCGCGGCGCGCGAAGCGCGTCAGATGTACGGACCATTCAGTCCGCTGACGCCGATCGAGCCGGTTCCGGTCAGCGGCGACATCACCTATGAGTACGGCCCTGCATGGATCGACGTGAGCGACGCGCACATCGCCACCGGCTCGACGTACGTGGAGATGAAGGGGCGGACGAAGTACGGCGACGACTCGCGATTCACGTTTCACGTCTCGAGCGCGGACTGGCAGGAAAGCGACCGCGTGTTTGCCGGCATCCTCACCGCGTTTGGCGCGAAGACGGGCGCGATTCCGATCGGCGGCTACGGCACATTCGATGGCGTGATGCTCGGCGCGTTCACGCGCCCGCGTATCGAAGGCGAGTTCGCCGGCGAGCACGTCAAGGCGTGGAGCGTCGTGTGGGGGACCGTGCGCGGGTCAACCGTGATCGAGAACAGCTACGCCGACGTGAAGGACGTCGTGATCACCAGCGGGCCGTCGACTATCAAGACCAGCGGCCGCTACTCGCTCGGCTTTCCGCGGAAGGACGGCGGCGCCGAGATCGACGCCCGCGTCGAGATCACGAAGCGGCCCGCCGCGGATCTGCGTCATGCCTTCAACATCGACGAGTATCAGATCGACGGCACGCTGTCCGGCGACTTTCAGATCATGGGCGAGTACCTCAAGCCGCACGGCACGGGGCGGCTGGAGATCGTCGACGGAACTGCCTACGGCGAGCCGTTCGAGTCGGCGACCGCCAACGTCCGTCTCGAGGGCGACGGCGCGCGATTAG
>Ga0075434_100007320_pt1 | contig 10215 bp, 7 predicted proteins | sample RhiMethybrSRZTD3_FD_75298 | JGI IMG/M metagenome (GOLD analysis project Ga0075434, IMG submission 75298) | Populus rhizosphere microbial communities from Tennessee, USA - Rhizosphere MetaG P. TD hybrid SRZTD3 | ecosystem: Host-associated > Plants > Roots > Rhizosphere > Soil | place: USA...
CTCGCGGCCGTGCTGCTCGACGAGAAGTCCTACGACGAAGCGCTGAAGCTGCTGAACGCGGCGCATGCGCCGGCGTTCGAAGCGCAGTACGCCGCGCTGCGCGGCGACGTGCTGGTGGCCAAGAACCAGGTCGCCGACGCGCGCGCCGCCTACAAGCTCGCTCTCGAGAAGGCCGGCAAGCAGGACGGCGCCTTCCGCGAGACCGTGCGCATGCGTCTCGACGCGCTCGGCGGCTGACCATGCGCCGCATCGCGCCGCTTTTTCTCCTGGCGCTCGCCGCTTGCGGCGGCACAACCGGGCCGCAGCCGGCGGAGCTCACGCCGCTCGAGAACCCGCGACCGCTGCGCGTGCTGTGGTCGACCGCGCTGGCGGAGACCGGCAACCCCTACGGAGCCGACTGGCCGCCGCCGCCGCCGAACGAAGCCGCCGACCGGTGGATCTTCTTTCCGGTGCTGGTCGGCGACGCGGTCTACGCCACGTCGCGCGAAGGCGTGGTGGCGCGCCTGGATGCCGCGAACGGGCGGCGGCGCTGGCGCACTCCGGTGGAAACGCAGGTCTCGAGCGGCGTCGGCGCGGACGCCGATACCGTCGCGGTCGCGAACGAGGACGGTGAGGTCGTGGCGCTGGAAGCGGGCAGCGGCAAGGTTCGCTGGCGGGCGCGCGTGTCGAGCGAGGTGCTCGCGCCGCCGGAGATCGGCGCCGGGCTGGTCCTGGTCCGCAGTCTCGACAACCGCATCTTCGCCTTCAACGCGAGCGACGGAAAACGCCGCTGGGTGTATCAGCGCGCCGTCGCCTCCCTGATCCTGCACACGCCTTCGGGCGTGGCCATTTCCGGCGACAGCGCTTATGCGGGGTTCCCCGGTGGCAAGCTGGTGGCGATCGCGTTGTCGAACGGCGGCCCGCGCTGGGAAGCGACGGTCTCGGTGCCGAAGGGCTCGACCGAGCTCGAGCGCGTCAGCGACGTCGTCGGCCGCCCGGCCCTGCAGGGGCGCGAAGTCTGCGCCGTCGCGTACCAGGGGCGCGTCGCGTGCTTCGAGGCGGCGAGCGGCCGGCAACTCTGGGCCCGCGACCTCTCTTCGGCCACCGGCGTCAGCCTCGACGCCCGATACGCCTACGTGAGCGACGACAAGGGCGCCGTGCATACCCTCGACCGCAGCAACGGCCAGTCGGTGTGGAAGCAGGACAAGCTCAGCTACCGGCAGCTCACGCTGCCCTTGGCCGAGGGTCAATCGATCGTCGTCGGTGATTTCGAGGGCTACGTCCATTTCCTCACCCGCGACTCCGGCGCCTTCGTCGGCCGCTACGAGACCAAGGGCGGCGCGGTGCGCGCGGTGCCGATCGCGCTGCCCGCCGGGCTCCTGGTGCAGACCGAAGACGGCAGCCTGCATGCGCTGGTGCCGTGAAGCCGGTCATCGCCCTCGTCGGGCGCCCGAACGTCGGCAAGTCGACCCTCTTTAACCGTCTGACGCGCAGCCGGGACGCGATCGTTCACGATCTGCCCGGCGTGACGCGCGACCGCCACTACGGCGAGGGCCGGCAGGGCGAGCGCGGCTTCATCGCCATCGACACCGGCGGCTTCGAGCCCGGCGCCGAGGGCGTGTACGTCGAGATGGCGCGCCAGGCCGAGCAGGCGATCGCCGAGGCCGATGCCGTGATCCTGGTGGTCGACACACGTGTCGGCCCGACCCCGGCCGACCGCGCCATAGCGGAGAAGCTGCGCCGCCTCGACACGCCGCGCTATCTGGCGGTGAACAAGAGCGAAGGCATGCTGACCGACGTCGCAGTGGCGGAATTCCACGCGCTCGGCATCGGCCACCCGGCGGCGATCTCTGCCGCGCACGGCGAAGGCGTGCGCGAGCTCATGGACCTGGTGCTCGAGAAGTTTCCCGCCGACACGGAGGCCGAGGAGGTGGATCCGGGCCATCCGCGTGTCGCCATCGTCGGCCGGCCGAACGTGGGCAAGTCGACGCTGGTCAACGCGCTGGTCGGCGAGGAGCGGGTCATCGCCTTCGACCAGCCGGGCACGACCCGCGACCCGATCGAGGTGCCGTTCGAGCGCGCCGGCCGGCGCTACACGCTGATCGACACCGCTGGCGTGCGCCGCCGCGGCCGCACCGGCACGCCGGTCGAGTTCTTCTCCATCGTCAAGGCGCTGCAGGCGATCGAGGCCGCCAACGTCGCCGTCCTGCTGCTCGACGCGCGTGAAGGCGTCACCGAGCAGGACGCGCACGTCGCCGGCTACATCCTCGAGCGCGGCCGCGCGGTGGTGCTGGCGCTGAACAAATGGGATGCCGCCGATCGCGAAGCGCGCGAGCGGATCAAGGCCGAGGTCGCCTGGAAGCTCAACTTCCTCGGCTTCGCCGACGTGCAGCAGATTTCGGCCAAGGAGGGGAAGGGCTTGGCGCCGCTGATGCAGTCGGTCAATGCAGCGTACGCCGCCGCGATGGCGCGCATGCCGACCCCGAAGCTGACGCGCGCGGTGGCCGCCGCGGTCGAAAAGCAGGCGCCGCCGAAGCGGGGGCAGTTCCGGCCCAAGCTGCGCTACGCGCATCAGGGCGGCATCAATCCGCCTCGCATCATCATCCACGGCAACGCCCTCGACCGCGTGCCGGATTCCTACAAGCGCTATCTGGAAGGCTTTCTGCGCGACACCTTCAGGCTGCAGGGGACGCCGATGCGCGTCGAGTTCCGCACCGGACGCAATCCCTATGTAAAAAGTACAGGCGCGAGCCGACGGAAGGCGGGTCGCCGCGCGTCCCGCGCACGGTAAAATCGCCGCCTGCATTTTTGGGGTTCGAGGGAGATGAGGGAGATGAGGGAGATGGAACAATCCTGTGACGTTTTCGTCCTGGGCGGCGGTCCGGCCGGCTCGACCGCGGCGGCGCTGCTTGCCGAGCGCGGCTGGAAAGTGGTGATCGTCGACAAGGAGCGCCATCCGCGCTTCCACATCGGCGAGTCGATGCTGCCGATGAGCACGCCGCTGTTCGAGCGGCTCGGCGTGCGCGAGCAGGTCGAGAAGATCGGCATGGTCAAGTACGGCGCCGAGTTCGTCTCGCCGATGATGAGGGAGACGGTGACGTTCGATTTCAGCAAGGCCTGCAACGCCGACTACCCGTCGACCTACCAGGTGCGCCGCTCGCAGCTCGACGAGATCCTGTTCCGCAACAGCGGTCGCAAGGGCGCGCAGACCATCGAGGAGTGCCGCGTCACCGACGTGCAGTTCCCGAAGAGCGTCAAAGAGGACGTGCTCGTTTCCGCGGAAATGAAGGATGGCAGCAAGCGCACGTTCAAGGCGCGTTTCTTCATCGACGGGTCGGGCCGGGATACCTTCCTCTCGAAGCGATTCGACATGAAGCAGCGCAACCACGAGCATTGCACCGCGGCGATCTTCGGCCATTTCGAGAACGCGAAGCGCCTGCAGGGCAAGGAAGAGGGCAACATCAGCATCTTCTGGTTCGACCACGGCTGGTTCTGGTTCATCCCGCTGCTCGACGGCCAGACCAGCGTCGGCGCGGTGTGCAACGCCGAGTACATGAAGACGCGCAAGGGCGACACGCGCCAGTTCTTCTTCGACACCATCGCGCGCTGCCCGGCGCTCGCCGAGCGCCTGAGGGACGCGAAGCTGCCCGGCGGGGTGACCGCGACCGGCAACTACTCCTATTTCTCGCAACGCATGTACGGCGAGCGCTGGATGCTGGTCGGTGACGCGTGGGCGTTCGTCGACCCCGTGTTCTCTTCCGGGGTGCTGCTTGGCATGAACAGCGCCGTCTGGGGCGTGGAGGCGGTCGACACGTTCCTGCGCGATCCGGCGAAGGCTCCCGAGGCGCTGCGCGTCTTCGAGAAGACCGTGCGCAGCGGCGTGCGCAACTTCTCCTGGTTCATCTACCGCATGACCACTCCCGGGATCGAGGATCTGTTCATGCATCCCAGCGAGAAGCTGAACATCCAGCCGGCGGTGATCTCGCTCCTTGCGGGCGATCTCTTCCGCGGCACGCCAATCCAGCGCGGCTTGCGCACCTTCAAGGCGATCTACTACATCTGGGGCCTGCTCAATCCGAAGCGGGCGCTCGCGGGCTGGCGCCGTCGCCGTCGTTCGGTGCAGGCCGGAGGTCTCGCCGAGGCCTGATGTTGTCAATGCCTACATAGCTGCGGTAAGCTATGTAGGCGATGTCAACATACCACCACGGCGATTTGCGCGCAGCGCTGCTCGATGCGGCGAGCCGCGTTCTGGAGAAGGAAGGGCCGGACGCGATCTCGCTGCGCGACCTCGCCCGCCGTGCCGACGTTTCGCACAACGCTCCCTATCGCCACTTCCCCGACCGGCGCGCGCTTCTCGACGCGCTCGCGGAAGAGGGCTTCGAGCTTCTCGCCAGAGACCTCCAGGGCAAGCCCTGGCGCGAGCAGGCTGTGGCCTACGTGCGCTTTGCGCTCGCCAACCCGGAGCGCTTCAGGCTGATGTTCACCTGTCCGGTGCCGGATGCGCTGCGCCGTCTCGTGGAGGGCGATGCGGTGGCGCAGGCGACGTGGGCGATGGTGCACGGTCTTACCCACCTCATTCTTTCCGGCCATTTCGCCGACGAGGACCCGGAGGCACTCGTGCGCCGGACGCTCGCTGAAGTGCGCTTCGCTCAGCGCTCCGCGTAGGCGCGGAATTCGGCGGCGCACCGCTCGCGCTCGGCGTGGCAGCGCAGCAGGCGAAACGCCGGCGCATCGGCCGCGCTGCGGAGCTCGCCCTTCTGCGCGCTCCACAGCGCCACCGCGCGCGCCCCTTGGCCGCTCGCGACGGCGCCCGCCAGGGACGCGAGCACGAGGTATTCGCGCGCCTCGGTGCTGAGCTCGCGTTGCGTGCCGAGGAGCTCTTCGCCGATCGCCGCCATGGCCGGCGCGTCACGCGCCGCGACGGCGCGGAACAGGGCGAGCCAGCGCCGCTGCAGGCCGGTCAGGCTCGCGTAGCAACGCGACACCATGAATGCCGGCCAGACGGCGTTGAGATCGTTGGGCGTGAGATAGGGAATCGTCGCCTGCGCGACGCGCAGGGCGCTGTGCAGCCAGACGTCGAGCTCGCGCGGGTCGCGACACTCGACGAGCCGGGCCTTCAGGATCTCGAGGTCCTTCTGCAGCCAGGTCGGCACCGCGCGCGGCTCGGGCGGCGAGGGCGCGACGATGAAATTGCGCGCATACCAGGCGAGGCGCGTGTTCTCCACCCGGGTGAAGGTATCGGCGCCGCGGAACAGCGGATTCACCGGCCGGCCGGCGCGGCCGCGCTCCAGCAGCTCGAGCACGGGCACGCCGGTGTTGAGGAGCTCGACCACGCCGCCGGCGCTGCGCTCGATGAACCGGTAGCGCGCGGCGTTCAGGTCGAGGACCGGCGCATAGTCGGAGTTCGCCGGCATGCCGTAGCTCGCGAACAACGGCTCGAGCGTCTCCCGGCTGCCGAGGTAGCGCGCGTCGAGGTCTCCCGCGGTGAGGACGTGCACGGTCCACAGCTCCTTGGTGAGCCCCGGCTCCTCGAACACGCGCGGGTCGGCGCCGTGGAGCGCCGCTTGCGAGGCGACGATGAGCAAGTCGTGGTCGCTCGCCGCGTACACCGCGTAGTGCGGGAACTCCGCGCCGAGCGCGGCCATCACGCTCGCCACCAGCGAAGCGTCGATCTCGTAGAGCTGGAACCACTGCAGCAACACACCGCCTTCGGTCAGGTGCTCCCGCACGCGGCGGTAGAACTCGCGCGTGAACAGGCCGGAAACGCCGCTCACCCAGGGGTTGGAAGGCTCCGAGACGATCACGTCGTAACGACGCTTGCGTGCGGCAAAGAAGGTCTTGGCGTCGTCGATCACCACCGTGCCGCGCGGATCCGCGTAGGCGCCCCGGTTGCGAGGCAGGAAGCCGCGCGAGGCTTCGACCATCGCCGCCTCGATCTCCACCGTGTCGACCCGCTCGAGCGCGAGGCTCTGCAGCAGCGTATGCGTCGTCAACCCAGTGCCGATGCCGATCACCGCGGCGCTCTTCGCCTCCGGCCGCAGCGCGAGCGGCAGGGCGCCGGTGAGAACCATGGTGATCTCATCGGTGGCGGGGTCGGCAGCGCGGTCGAGATTGACCGAGCCGTCCGACTTGCCATTGGTGCGAAGGCTGAGCGCGTCGGAGTACTGCACCAGGTGCACGGTCGCGGTCTTGCCGTCGCGCGCGTAAAGCACCTTGGCGTCGCGCGAGACCTCGAGGGTGCTGTGGCGGAACACGCCGGCGGTCATCTTGTTGGCGTCGAGCTGCACGCCCGCGCCGACCAGGATGAAGGCCGCGGCGCAAAGCTCCGCGGACAGGGTCCAAGCGCGGCGCGTACCGAGCATGCCGAGCAGCACCAGGCCGAGCGCCGCGTCGATCGCGCACGCGGCCATGAGCGCGCCCTTGAGGCCGAGCAACGGCAGCCCGACGTGCACCGCCAGGACCACACCGGCGATGGCGCCCAGCGTGTTCGCCGCGTAGACGCGGCCGACCGCGGCTTCGCCGCCGCCCGCGCGCAGCAGCGCGCCCGTGATGAGCGGCAGCGTCATGCCGGCGAAGAAGGTGGCCGGCAGCATCACCATCGCCGCGATGCCGCCGCCGGCAAGATTGAACAGCGCGTAGCCGGTGTCATTCTTCGCCAGCCCGCGCATCAGCGACTCCATCAGGCCGAAGGTGAAGTCGTAGACCGGCAGCGTGGCGAGCGCGGCGAGCGCCATCGCCACCTGCACCCAGCCGAGCAGGCGCGCCGGCTCGGGGCTCGCGTCGACGCGCCGGCGCACCGCCAGGCCGCCGAGCGCGAGGCCGAGGATGAAGGTCGCGAGCATCAGCTCGAACGAGTGCGTGGAAGCGCCGAGCACGAGCGAGAGCATGCGGATCCAGACGATCTCGTAGACGAACGAGGCGAGGCCGGTGAAGAACGCGACGCCGAGGAGCACGCGCGCCATCGGCGGGCTTTCGCCGCCGGCGGCGATCGGCGCCACGGGCCTGGCGAGCAGCGCCACGATCGCGGCGATGGCGAGGTTCAGGACGCCCGCGATGCGCAGCGTGCCCGGCAGGCCGAGCCAGGCAATGAACACGTAAGCGCTGGCGAGCACCCCGCCGACCGCGCCGAGGCTGTTGGTGAAATAGAGCATCGCCACCGATTCGCCGGCGGCACGCGGTGCGAGCCGCGCGAGGCCGGCGCTCATGAGCGGAAAGGTGGCGCCGAGGAGCAGTGATTGCGGCAGGATGAGCAGGCAGGAGACCGCGAGCTTGGCGACGAGCACCGCGCCGTCGCTGCCGAGGCCGGGGAGGACGCTGCCGTAGCTCCAGTCGGTGAGCGCGACGAAGGCGGGATGGAAAGCGAGCGCGAGCAGGCCGACCGCGGCTTCCACCGCGGCGTATGCCCTGAGCGGGTTGGCGACGCGCGCCGACAACCGCGCGCAGATCGCTGCGCCCCCCGCCATGCCGCCCATGAACACCACGAGCACGAGCGATTGCGCGTACGCCGCGTGGCCGAGGAATAGCTTGAGGTAGTGCGTCCACAGCGACTCGTAGATCAGCCCGGCGAAACCCGAGGCGGTGAACAGGCAGTAGAAGGCGCCGCGCGACATGGCGGGCGATGCTAAGTTAGATCGCATGCCGCCGCCATTGACGCTGCCCCTGCGCGTGGCGTCGTTCTATTTCGCCTACTTCGCCTATGCCGGCCTTTCCATGGCGTACCTCCCGCTGTATTTCGCTTCGCGCGGCCTGCACGCCGGCGAGATCGCGTTCCTGGCCGCGCTGCCGTACATCGCGCGCGCGTTCGCGCCCGCGGCGTGGGGCTGGCTCGCGGATGCCACGGGCGCGAGTCGCGGCATCGTCCTTTTTTCCTGCGCCGCCGGCGCGGTGTGCTTCGCGCTCATCCCGCACGTCAGCGGCGTGGCCGGCTTGGCATGGCTGATGGCCGCGCTCGCCCTGCTGTCGGCCGGCGCGGTGCCGCTGGTTGAAGCGATCACGCTCGGTTCGCTCGCCGGCCAGGCCGGGCGTTACGGCCCGATCCGCGTCTGGGGATCGGTCGGCTTCATCGCCGCGACGCTCGGCGGCGGAATCGGGCTCGACTACCTGCCGCCGGCGACGCTGCCGCCACTGCTGGTTGCGCTCTCGCTCGTTTCGCTGGCGGTCGCGCTCGCGCTGCCGACGCGTGCGGGAAGGGCGCACGCCGAGCGGGGCAGCGCGTTCCTGCCCGCGGGAGCAACCGCGCTGCTGGCGGCCGGGTTCTGCATGTCCGCGGCGCACGGAACGCTCTACACCTTTCTCACGCTGCATCTCGAGCGCGCCGGCCACAGCGGAACCGTGATCGGCGCACTGTGGACGCTGGGCGTGCTCGCGGAGATCGTCGTCTTCCTCTGCTTGCCGGTCCTGTTCCAGCGCAGCTCGCTCTCGGCGATCCTGCTCGCGAGCCTCGTCTGCGCGGTGGTGCGCTTCCTCGCCATCGGCTGGCTGCCGGCGAGCCTCTGGGTCCTGGTGCCGGCGCAGCTGCTGCATGCCGCCACTTTCGGCGCTTTCCACGCGGCGTCGGTCGCCGCCGTGCACCGGCTGTTCCCTGAATCTGCCCAGGCGCGCGGACAGACGCTCTTCTCGAGCCTCGGTTACGGCGCCGGCGGAGCGGCGGGCGCGCTCATCGCCGGCTGGGCCTGGGAGGCGTCGGGCCCGGCACTGGCCTTTTCGGCATCTGCCGCCGCGGCGCTGGCGGGCGCGTGTTTTGCATCGCGATTGAAACGATTCGGTCTCTAAGAGGCTTACATGCGCGCGTTCATCGCTTTCATCGCGGTTTTGCTGGTGACGGGTTGTCAGACCGTCGAAACAACCAAAGGCGGCACCGTCGGCGTGGACCGACAGCAGCGCATGGCGGTCTCGTCCGAGGAGGTCAATGCCGGCGCCGAAAAGGCCTATGCGCAGATGATGGCCGAGGCGCAAAAGAAGAACGCCCTCGATCGCGACGCGGCGCAGGTGGCGCGGGTGAAAGCGATCGTGACCCGACTCATCCCCCAAACCGCGGCGTTTCGCGACGACGCCCCGAAATGGCCGTGGGAAGCGCACGTCGTCTCGGTCGGCGACGTGAACGCCTGGTGCATGCCGCACGGGAAAATGGCCGTCTACAGCGGCCTGATCCAGAAGCTCAGCCTTACCGACGACGAGCTCGCCGCGGTGATGGGCCATGAGATCGCACACGCGCTGCGCGAGCACTCGCGCGAGCAGGTGTCGCAGCAGGCGATTACGCAGACAGGAATCGGCATCGCCGGCGCGCTGTTCGGTGTCGGCCAGCTCGGGCAAGGCGTCGCCAACGCGGTCGCCGACGTCACGCTGTTCAAGCCGAAATCGCGCGGCATGGAGACCGAGGCCGACCGCATCGGCGTCGAGCTCGCCGCCCGCGCCGGCTATGACCCCCACGCCGCGATCTCGCTGTGGCAGAAAATGGAGAAGCTCGGCGGCAGCCAGCCGCCGCAATGGCTCTCCACGCACCCGTCGAACGAGACGCGGCTCGCCGACCTGCAGCAGTACGCGGAGAAAGTGATGCCGCTCTACCAAGCCGCGAAAGGCAGCGCCGCGACCGGCAAGTAACCTATAATCCTATGTTTCCGCAGCGGAAACATGGGACAAACGCTTTACGACAAACTCTGGGACAGCCATGTCGTGCATGTCGAGGACGACGGCACGGCGCTGCTCTACATCGACCGCCATCTGGTCCACGAGGTCACCAGCCCGCAGGCCTATGAAGGCCTGAAGGTCGCAGGCCGCAAGCCCTGGCGCGTCGATTCCGTGGTGGCGACCGCCGACCACAACACGCCGACCACCAACTGGAACGAAGGCATGGCGGGCGTGAAGGACAAGTTCGCCAGGCTGCAGATCGAGACGCTCGACAAGAACATGCAGGAGTTCGGCGCCAAGGTCTATTTCCCCTACCTCGACAAGCGCCAGGGCATCGTGCACGTCATCGGGCCGGAGCAGGGCGCGACCCTGCCGGGAATGACAGTGGTGTGTGGCGACTCGCACACCAGCACGCACGGCGCGTTCGGTTGCCTTGCACACGGCATCGGCACCTCCGAGGTCGAGCACGTGCTCGCCACGCAGTGCCTGGTGACACGCAAGATGAAGAACATGCGCGTCAACGTCGAAGGGCCGCTCGGCCGCGGCGTGACCGCGAAAGACGTGGTGCTCGCGATCATCGGCCGCATCGGCACCGCCGGCGGCACCGGG
>Ga0075434_100007321_pt1 | contig 10215 bp, 9 predicted proteins | sample RhiMethybrSRZTD3_FD_75298 | JGI IMG/M metagenome (GOLD analysis project Ga0075434, IMG submission 75298) | Populus rhizosphere microbial communities from Tennessee, USA - Rhizosphere MetaG P. TD hybrid SRZTD3 | ecosystem: Host-associated > Plants > Roots > Rhizosphere > Soil | place: USA...
CCGTTCCAGCCGGAGGATTTGGCGGAGATCGAGACCTGGATGCACACGATCGCCGAGGAGGATCATCCGTTCGTCCGCGGGGAGATGAAACGCGACGATGCCTTGCGGGAGTTCCGCGCGAAGCAGGAGCCGTTCAAAGTCGAGCTGATCGAGGGGATTCCCGACGATACGGTCAGCACCTACACCCACTCCTTCTTCACCGATCTCTGCCGGGGACCGCACGTGCCGCGCACGAGGGTGCTCAAGATCTTCAAGCTGCTGAGCGTCGCCGGGGCCTACTGGCGGGGGGATTCCAACCGCCCGATGCTCCAGCGGATCTATGGCACCGCGTTTCCGAACAAAGTCCAGCTCGAGCAGCACCTCGCCCGCATCGAGGAGGCGAAGAAGCGGGACCACAGGAAGCTCGGTCAGGAGCTGGATCTTTACAGCATCCACGAAGAGGCCGGCGGCGGCCTCATCTTCTGGCATCCGCACGGCGCCGCCATGAGGCGCGTCATCGAGGACTTCTGGAAGGACGAGCACGTGCGCCGCGGGTACCAGATCGTCAACACGCCTCACATCGCCCAGGTGGACCTGTGGCAGCAGTCCGGGCACACGAACTTCTACCGCGAGAACATGTACTTCCTCGAAGCCGACGAGAAGGAGTATGTGCTCAAGCCCATGAATTGCCCGTTCCACGTGCTGATCTTCAAGCGACGGAAGAACTCCTATCGCGACCTCCCGACGAGGATCGCGGAGCTGGGGACCGTTTACCGGCTGGAGAAGTCGGGCGTGCTTCACGGGCTCGCCCGGGTTCGCGGCTTCACCCAGGATGACGCGCACCTCTTCTGTACCCGCGATCAGGTAGAGGCGGAGCTGGCTCAGGCGCTCGACTTCGAGCGCTTCATGCTCCAGACGTTCGGGTTCAAGGAGTACCAGGTGGACCTGAGCGTGCGGGACGCGAAACGGAAGCAGGACTACATGGGGTCGGACGAGGACTGGGCGCTCGCCGAGGGCGCGCTCGAGCGGGTCGTACAGGCCTCCGGCCTTCCGTACCATCGCGCGGAGGGAGAGGCGGTGTTCTACGGCCCCAAGATCGACATCAAGCTCACCGACGCGATCGGGCGCCCGTGGCAGTGCGGCACGATCCAGTTCGACTTCAATCTTCCGCGGCGTTTCGACGTAAACTACGTGGGCTCCGACGGCCAGGAACACCAGGTCTTCATGATTCACCGGGCGCTCCTGGGCTCCATGGAGCGCTTTTTCGGAACCCTGATCGAGCACTACGGCGGCGATTTTCCCCTGTGGCTGGCACCGGTCCAGGTGCGCCTCATCACGATCGCCGACGCGCAGATCCCGTACGCGGAAGAGATTCGCCGCACCCTGATCGACCGCGGCATCCGCGTGGAAGCCGATCTGCGCGAGGAGAAGATGGGCGCGAAGATCCGTGACGCCGAGCTTCTCAAGATCCCGTACATGCTTGTCCTCGGCCGCCGTGAGGCCGAAGAGAGGACCGTCTCCGTTCGCGGCCGCCACAAGGGGAACGAAGGGGCGGTCAAGCTCGAGGAATTCGTGGAGAAAGTGGTTGCCGAGTCCGCGGCCAGGCAGTAACATCCGCGGCACGACACGAAGCAGGAGCCGCCGGCTTCTCACCCCGAGGCGCAACGCTACCGGGGTTCTCGACAGGAGAGTTCCGTCGCCGATCGCGGCGGAAGGCATTGCCGACGGGCGCACGATGCGGAATGGAGGCATCGTTCGCCCGCACTCTTTTGACCCGCCGGCTTCGCTTCACTACCTGACCCCGCGCTGAGAGGAGGAACGACCTATCACCACAACCAAAGAGGTCCGTGTCAACGATCGCATCCGCATCCCCACGGTCCGCGTCATCGGACCGGATGGAGAACAGGTGGGCATCCTGGGAATCCGAGAGGCGCTCACCTACGCGCAGGAGCGCCAGCTCGATCTGGTGGAGGTTTCACCCACGGCGCGCCCGCCCGTATGCAGAGTCATGGACTTCGGGAAGTACAAGTACGAGCAGAACAAGAAACTGCAGAAGGCGCGCAAGAAGCAGCACGTCACGCATCTCAAGGAAGTCAAATTGCGTCCGAAAATCGAGGATCACGACTACCGATTCAAGGTGAACAACGGGCGCCGCTTCCTCGAGCTGCACGACAAGGTGAAGTTCACGGTCACGTTTCGCGGTCGCGAGATGGCACACACGGACGCGGGCTTTCGCCTCCTCGAGCGCGTAGTGAAGGATCTGGAAGAGGTGGGACAGGTGGAAAACCCGGCGCGTCTCGAAGGACGGAATCTCGTCCTCCTGATGGTGCCGCGATCGGCGGCCGGGAAGGCGCCGGAAAAGAAGCCGATCCCGGCGGCGGTCAGGCGACCGGCGCCTCGGACCTAGGAGCCGACGATGCCGAAGATGAGAACGAACCGCGCGGCCGCGAAACGCTTCAAGCGGACCGGTACGGGAAAGATCAAACGGGCTAAAGCGTACGCCAGACACCATCTGGGGTTGAAATCACGGAAGCGGAAGCGCCGTCTCCATGAGCCGGCCCTTATCGAGCCGACCGAACGTCGGCGCTTGCAGAAACTACTTCCATACGGCGCCTGATCCGGGTCTCCGGCAGCCGCCCACCATGAGGTAACAAGCCATGCCACGTACAAAAACCGTCGTCCCGGGACGGAAGCGCCGCCGTAAGGTCATGATCGCCGCGAAGGGGAATCGCGGCGGCCGGCGCAAGCTCTATCAGACGGCGCGCGAGACGCTGATGCGCAGCCTCCAGTTCGCGTATCGGGATCGCCGGGCGAAGAAACGCGATTTCAGGAGACTCTGGATTGTCCGCATCAACGCGGCGGCCCGACTTCACGGGCTCTCCTACAGCACCTTCATCCGCGGACTGAAAGTCGCGCAGGTCGACATCGACCGCAAGATCCTGGCCGACCTTGCCGTTCGCGACGAGCAGGCATTTGCGCGTCTGGCCGAGGTCGCGAAACAGGCTCAAGCCGCAGCCTAGGCGCCCGCCCTGTGATCGAACGGCTCGACGCCCTGGAGGCCGAAGCGGCGCGGGCCCTTGACGCCGCGCGGGATGCGGCCGCTCTCGAAGAGGCGCGCGTCCGCCACCTCGGCCGCAAGAGCGAGCTCACCCAGATCCTTCGTGGACTGAAGGACCTTTCCGCCGCGGAACGGGCTTCCGTCGGCGCGCGGGCCAACCGTCTGCGCGAGACCCTCGAGCGTTGCTACGAGGAGGCTCGCGCGAGACTCGAGACCGCTCCTCCCGTCGCGGCGCGGGACGTCACGCTCCCGGGCCGGTGCATCCCCCGCGGACATGAGCACCTCATCTCGCAGGTCCTCGGTGAGATCCGGACCATTTTCCTCGGAATGGGTTTCGCCCTCGCCGAAGGTCCGGAGGTCGAGGATAACCGGCACAACTTCGACGCGCTGAACATGCCCGAGGGCCACCCCGCACGCGCGACGACCGATACCTTCTATCTCGGGCCCGACGTGCTACTCCGGCCCCACACCTCCTCGGTGCAGATCCGCGTCATGGAGTCCCACAAGCCACCGGTGCGCATCATCTGTCCCGGGCGCGCGTACCGGAACGAGGCGGTCGACGCGACGCATCATTTCGAGTTCCACCAGGTCGAGGGCCTGTACGTCGACGAGGACGTGAGCCTCGCGGATCTCAAGGGAACGCTCGATCGGTTCCTGAAGGAGTTTTTCGGTCCGGAGACCGAGCTGCGCTTCTCGCCTTCCTATTTCCCGTTCGTGGAGCCGGGCGCACAGGTCGAGATCCGCTGCTTCTTCTGCGGCGGGAAGGGTTGCAGCGTCTGCGGTCCGCTGTCGGGAGGCTGGCTGGAGGTGCTCGGCGCCGGCATGGTTCATCCGAATGTGTTTCGCGCCGTCGGCTACGATCCCGAGCGCTGGACCGGATTCGCGTTCGGCGCGGGGATCGAGCGGCTCGCCATGCTGCGCCACGGCGTTCCCGATATCCGTCTCTTCTACGAAGGCGACGTTCGCTTCCTCCACCAGTTTTAGGGGGCCTGCATGAAGGTCACGTGGGGCTGGCTGGCCGATTGGGTCGACCTCCCGCCCACACCGGAAGCTCTGGCGCACGCCCTTGCCATGCGCGGATTCCCGGTCGCATCCATCGAGCAGCGGATCACGCTCGATCCAGCGATCATCGTGGGGCGCGTGCTGGAGGTGTCACCGCACCCGAACGCGGACCGGCTGCGCCTCTGTGTCGTGGACGTCGGCTCGGCAAAACTCTCGATCGTCTGTGGCGCGTCAAACGTCGCCGGGGGGCAGTCGGTCGCGGTCGCGCAGATCGGCGCGCGACTTCCGGATGGAACGAAGCTCCGCAAGACCAAGATCCGCGGCGTGGAATCGGAAGGGATGATCTGCTCCGAGCGCGAGCTCGGGTTGTCCCAGGAGGCGGAGGGGATCTGGGTTTTACCCGACTCGCCGCCCCTCGGCTCGCCGGTGCAGGAATTGCTCGGCGCCGGAGATGCGATTCTCGACGTGGAGATCACCTCGAACCGCACGGACTGCATGGCCGTGCGGGGCCTCGCCCGCGAGATCGCCTCGATCGGAAGGCGAGCGCTGAAGCCGGTTCCGGCCTTGCGCGCGAGCGGAAAGGCGGCCGTGCCCCGCGTCACGATCGAAGACTCGGGATGCAGGCGCTACATGGCGCGTGTGGTCGAGAACGTGCGGATCGCGGCCTCCCCCGACTGGCTCAGGCAAAGGCTCGAGGCAACCGGATTCCGCAGCATCAACAACGTCGTGGACGTGACCAATTATGTGCTCCGCACCCACGGCCAGCCGATCCATGCCTTCGACGCTTCGAAGGTCGGAGGGAAGGAGATCGTGGTGCGCCGCGCTCGCGCGGGGGAGGGGCTCACGCTTCTCGACGGTCGGAACGTGGCGTTGTCGCCCGACGTGCTCGTGATCGCGGACGGGTCGCGCCCCATGGCGCTCGCGGGAATCATGGGCGGACTCGATTCCGGGGTAACGGATCAGACCTCCACCGTCGTGCTCGAATCGGCGGAGTTTTCGCCCGAGCTGACGAAAGCGGCGGCGCGAAAGCTGGGGCTCGACACGGACGCTTCGCAGCGCTTCATCCAGGGGGTGGATCCCGAGGGCGTGGCGCTCGCGCTCGATGAGACCGCGCGCCTCCTCGCGGAGGTGGCATCGGGCGTCGTGTCCAGGGCGGTCGTGGACCTCTGGCCGGGAAAGGAGCCGCCCACGCGCGTTCGTCTCCGGCGCGGCAGGCTCATTCGACTCCTCGGGATGGACGTCGACCGTGCCGCGATCACGAACGGCCTCATGAGCCTCGAGATTCGCCAGACGAAACCATGGCACGGGGAGGACGAATCGGCGGAATTCGGAGCGCCCTCGTTCCGCAAGGATCTCGGGATCGAGGAGGACTTGATCGAGGAGGTCGCCCGCGTCCAGGGATACGACCTGATCCCATCGCTCGTGCGCAGCCGAGGCATAGTCGGTCTCCCTGAGGTGCAGGGGCCTCACCTCGTAAGACGCATGGTTCAAGTCCTTTGCGGCTTTGGGTTCGACGAGCTTCTAACCAACGCCCTGGTCGGGGAGGTGCCCGCCGAAGTGCTTCCCCCCGGAGGGACGGCGGAGCTCTGGGAGATTCAGAATCCCAAGAGCCGTGAGCTCAAGCATCTGAGGCCGAGTCTCCTTCCTGGGCTGCTCCAGGTCGCGGCGCGGAATCTGCGTCACGGAGCCACCGAGGTACGTCTGGTGGAGGCGGGGAAAATCTTCCAAGCCTCGCCTCCTCCCCTCGGATCCGAGCGGCGCGAGATCGGCCTCCTCCTCGTGGGGACGCCCGACCCGTGGATCCAGCCCCGAGCCGATCAGGACCGGTACCTTGAGTTGAAGGGCGTGGTCGAGGCTTGTCTCGAGGCTTTGGGAATTGACTCGCGAAAGAGCGCCCCATACCATGAAACGTGCTGGGCGAGCGGATCGGGCGCCGCGATCGAGTCGGGCAGGAAACGGCTCGCGCGGCTCGGCCAGGTAGCGCCGAAGCTCGCGGCGGCGGCCGGTCTGGAACGGCCCGCTTGGGCGGCCGTACTGGATTTCACAGCGATCGCGGATGCTGTACCTTCGCGAAGACGGTTCCAGCCGCTGCCGAAATACCCCGCCGTGAAGCGGGACCTCGCGATCCTGGTGGACCGCGCGGCTTCGCACGGTGAGGTGGAAGAAACGATCCGGAGGAGCGGAGGAAGGCTCCTCGAGAGCGTCAAGCTGTTCGACGTTTTCGAGGGTGAGCAACTCGGATCGGACAAGAAGAGCCTGGCGTACGCGCTCGAATTTCGTTCACCCGACCGCACACTCCAAGATCGGGAAGTCGACGAAGCTGTTCAGGACATTGTCCGCGCGCTGGGCTCAGCTGTGGGTGCTACTCTAAGAGGCGGCGTGGAATCGACCGCCGCGGGACGACCATGACCATGATCGCCGAACTCGACCAGCTGGAACGCAAGATCCAGGCGGCCGCGAAAATCCTCGACCGGCTCCGTGAGGAGAAGCGCGCGTTGGAGCGGGACAACCGCGAGCTCAAGGAGCGCGTTCGTGTCCTGGAGAACTCGGTCGGAAGGGAAAAGTCGTCATCGGACCTGAAGCCGCGGCTTCACGACCTCGAGCTGGAGCGGACGTCGCTGCTTGATGAGAGGCGAGCGATCGCCCGACGCGTGGAGGAGATGTTGGTCAAGCTTTCCATTCTGGAGAAGGCGGTACACGCCTAAGGTACAGAGTGGTCCTACGGCCCGGCGCCTCCTGGCCGGGACCGTCGCCGACCAGAGATCCGAGGGGATCGCGATGGCAACAGAACCGGACATGCTCAGCGTGACGATCTTCGGAAGCGAATACAAGATCAAGGGCGCCGACCCTGAGTACATCGGTGAGGTTGCGGCGTACGTCGACGCGAAGATGCGCGAGCTCGACCGCCGCCTCTCCTCCGGGTCCCCGGCCAGGATCGCGATCCTCACCTCGCTCAACATCGCCGACGAGCTCTTCCGGGAACGGATGGAGAAGGATCGGCTCATGACGGATCTGAAGGGCAAGGCCCGAACCTTGGGATCCGCCCTTGACGCTTGCCTACGCGAGGAGACCTAGGAATTGGCGACGCGTTCCAGACCAGGAGGAGGGATCTCGTAAAGGACACGATACAGACCTGACATAAAGGCGCCCTGCCATGTACGTGATGCACCAGGCATTTTTGAGCCACGACTCAAAAGCCGGGAGCCCGAAACTTCGGCATAGTGGAAGCCCGGCCTCACGCGGGCGGCGCGAACCCGAAGCTGGGGAGCCCACCTGGAGAATCCAGGTTCAAAAGTCTCGTGTGAACGGCATCGGCGGGGCTTTTTTTATATAAGGGAGGTTCAACTCACATGCTATCCCCGCTAGCAACAATCCTCGTCGCGCTTGGCACAGCCATCGCGGCGCTCTTCCTGGGCTGGACCGCGCATCGGCGCATCGGAGAGGGCAAGGTTCTCCGGGCCGAGCAGCTGGCCGAGAAGATCGTCCGTGAAGCCGAGCGCGAGGCAGAGAACCAGAAAAAGAGCGCCCTTCTGGAGGCGAAGGACGAGTGGTTCCGCGAGAAAGCCAAGCTCGATCGCGAAACCCAGAGCCTGAAGAGCGAGATCCTGGGAGTGGAACGGAAGCTCCAGGAGCAGGAAGGAAACCTGAACCGGCGAGCCGAGGTCCTCGACAAGAAAGACCGGGATCAGAAACGGCTGGAACGGGAGCTGGAGACCAAGACGGTCCAGGTGGACGAGCGGGATAAGGAGCTGCAGCGAGTTCTGCTCGAGCAGAACGCCCGCCTCCAGCGGATCAGCGGGATGACTGCCGACGAAGCGAAACAGCAGCTCATCACAAATCTCGAGAACGAAGCCCGATCCGAAGCCGCGAAACGACTGCAGGAAATCCGCGAGGACCTCAACCGGAACGCCGAGCGCGAGGCGCGTGAGATCATCACGCTCGCGATCCAACGATGCGCGGCGGATCACTCCGCGGAATCGACCGTCTCCGTGGTCCACCTCCCGAGCGATGAGATGAAAGGCCGCATCATCGGCCGTGAGGGACGGAACATTCGCGCGTTCGAGACCGTGACGGGGATCGACGTCATCATCGACGATACGCCGGAAGCGGTCATCCTTTCCGGATTCGACCCGGTGCGCCGCGAAGTCGCGAAGCGCGCGCTCGAGCGGCTCGTCACGGATGGACGGATCCATCCCGGTCGCATCGAAGAGGTGGTCGCCAAGGTCCAGAAGGAGCTGGACGAGCAGATCATCGAGCTGGGCGAGGCGGCGGTGCTGGAGGTGGGTCTGCACGGTATCCACCCCGAGATCGTGAAGCTTCTCGGGAGGCTCCAGTACCGGACGTCCTATGGCCAGAACATCCTCCAGCATTCGAAGGAGGTTGCCTGGATCTGCGGCATGATCGCCGCACAGCTCGGCTTCGACGTCCAGATCGCGAAGCGGTGCGGCCTTCTCCACGATCTGGGCAAGGCCGTGACCCACGAGGTCGAGGGTGCGCACGCGCAGATCTCCATGGATCTCGCGCAGAAGTACGGCGAGCCGGCGGACGTCGTCAAAGCCGTGGGGTATCACCATCATGATCCGACGGCGGAGAACCTCTATGCGGCTCTCGTCATGGCCGCCGACGCAGTCTCCGGCGCGCGGCCCGGCGCGCGGCGCGAGAGCATCGAGAACTATGTGAAGCGCCTCGAAGCGCTGGAGAAGATCGCGGACAGCTTCCCGGGCGTGGAAAAGTCCTTCGCGATCCAGGCGGGTCGCGAGATTCGGATCATGGTCGAGCCCAAGCACGTGGACGACTCACGCGCGCTGCAGCTCGCCTCCGACGTCGCGCGCAAGGTGGAGAAGGAGCTTCAGTACCCCGGCCAGATCAAAGTGGTGGTGATCCGCGAAACGCGGGCGATGGAGTACGCCCGCTAGGGCTTCTCGTGAACATCCTCTTCGTCGCGGATATCTTCGGCTCGCCGGGCCGGAGAGCCGTACGGGACCTTTTGCCCGAGCTCGTCTCCTCGATGGGGATCGATTTTCTGATCGCGAACGTCGAGAACGCGGCCGCGGGCTTCGGGGTCACCAAGGACATCCTCGAGGAGTTGAAGTCGCTCGGCGTGGAGTGCATGACGAGCGGGAACCATATCTGGGACCGCAGGGAAGTGCTCCCGGTTCTGGATCAAGAGCCGCTCCTTTTGAGACCCCATAACTATCCGCCCGGCGTTCCGGGCTGCGGCGCGAAGCTCTTTCGCACGCGCGCCGGCATTCCGATAGGCGTCTTGAATCTGATGGGACGCGTGTTCATGAACGACATCGAGTGTCCCTTCCGGGTCGCGGACCGCGAGATCGCCGCGATGCGAGACCAGACGAAGGTGATCTTCGTCGATTTCCACGCGGAAGCGACGGCGGAGAAGATCGCCCTCTGCTGGTACCTGGACGGACGCGTTTCCGCCGTGGTCGGAACGCACACGCACGTCCAGACGGCGGATGAGCGAATCTTTCCGAACGGGACGGGTTACATCACGGACGCAGGCATGACCGGCCCGCACGATTCCGTCATCGGGGTTCAAAAGGAACTGGCCATCCGGAAATTCCTCACCCAGCTTCCCACGCGTTTCGAGCCCGCGACCGGCGACGTGAAGCTCCACGGCGTCCACCTCGACGTGGACGAGACAACCGGGCGCTGCCGCCATATCGAGCGGGTGGCGGTGGATCTGGACTCGACCCCCGGCTCGGGAGCGTCGTGAAGGACACCATGGCCGCGACGCTTCTCTCGGGCAAGGAAGCGGCTGCTGAGATCAGGGCCCAAGTAAAGGAACGCTTCGACCGGATCGCGGCGCGCGGCATCCAGCCTGGATTGGCGATCGTCACCGTCGGCGAAACGCCGGCGGGGAACCCTTACGTACGCTCGAAGAGCCGCGCCGCGGAGGAGCTGGGAGTGCGCGCCCGCGTGGAGCGATTCCCCGGAACCACAACCGAGGATGCGCTCCACGCGAAGCTCCGCGAGCTGAGCGCGGACCGCGGCGTCCATGGCATCATCTTGCAGCTTCCACTCCCTTCCCACCTTTATGAGGATCGTTACCTCGAGGACATCGCGCCGATCAAGGACGTGGACGGGCTCCACCCGTTGAACGTGGGACGGTGGATGCACGGGCTTCCCGGCCACCGGCCGGCGACACCGCTCGGCGTGCT
>Ga0075434_100007324_pt1 | contig 10212 bp, 9 predicted proteins | sample RhiMethybrSRZTD3_FD_75298 | JGI IMG/M metagenome (GOLD analysis project Ga0075434, IMG submission 75298) | Populus rhizosphere microbial communities from Tennessee, USA - Rhizosphere MetaG P. TD hybrid SRZTD3 | ecosystem: Host-associated > Plants > Roots > Rhizosphere > Soil | place: USA...
CAGCCGCCCCTCCTCTGGAGGAGGGGAATAGTGGCATCCCTACTGGTTCTACTCCGTTTGGAGAATACGCCCTTTATGCCCGCGTTCAAGTACGGGCATAAAGCGCGCGCCTACGACCTCACAGCGCCGCCATGAATTCGGCCATCCTGTTCAGCCCCTTCTCGAGTTGTTCCATTGACGCGGCGTAGGACATGCGAACGTGATCGCTCGTCCCGAACGCTTCACCGGGAGTGACTGCGACGTGGGCTTTATCCAGGAGCTTCGCTGAAAAATCGAGGCTGTTCTTGATTCCACTCTTTCCGAATGCCACCGAAATGTTCGGATACGCATAGAATGCGCCGCCGGGCTCGGCGCATTTCACACCCGGAATCGCTCGCAGGCGGTCGAGAACAAATTTGCGACGCTTAGCGTAAATCTCGAGCATTTCGCCGACAGAACTCTGCGGCCCCGTTAAAGCTTCGATCGCGGCCTTCTGTGCGATCGAAACGGGATTCGATGTCGAGTGACTTTGAAGCTTTGAAATTGCGTCGATCAGATCTGTGGCCCCGAGCACGTACCCGATGCGCCATCCTGTCATCGAATAAGTTTTAGAAAGCGATCCGGCGATAATGATGTGGCTCTTCAGGTCCTGATACGACGCGATCGAGAACGGTTTGCGTCCGTCATAGAGAAAATGTGAATAGCACTCATCCGAAAGAACCAAGACGTCACGCTCCTTGCAAAGGCGGGTGATCTTTACAAACTCGTCGTCATCGAGAACGGCGCCGCTGGGATTGTTGGGTGAATTCACGACGACGAGGCGCGTTTTAGGTGTCAGGGATTTCTGCAGCAGGTCCGCCGTCAGGCGAAACCCTTCGGATTCTTTCGTGTTGCAGAAAATGACATTCGCACCAACGTACCGCGCGATGTCGCCAAACGACACCCAGTAAGGCGTGGGAATGATGACATCGTCGCCTTCATCGATGATTGCAGAAAAAATGTTGAAGATAGCGTGCTTTCCCCCGATGTTGGCGAAGCACTGTGCGATGTCGTACCTCGATGCGAAATCGCGGTTATGTTTCTCAACGATAGCTTTCCTCAGATCCTTGATGCCGCCGATCGGCGTGTACTTCGTAAAGTTGGCTTGAATCGCTTTGATGCCGGCCTGTTTGATATTTTCTGGAGTCGGAAGATCCGGCTCGCCGGGTCCGAAATCGACGACATCGATGCCCTGCTCGCGCAACTTTACGGCGGCTTCCATGACCGCCATCGTTTGAGATACAGAAATACGAGAAATCCGGCTTGCCAGCTTCATTCGTTAATTCACTTTCTTGAATCGTTGTCTTAAACGTTTTTCGACGATTTCCGGAACGAGACCCGACACGCTTCCGCCCAATTCCGCAATTTCCTTCACCAGCTTCGAACTGAGATACGAATAATTCTCCGCGGGCATCATGAACACGGTTTCAATTGTCGGCGCGAGCCTGCGATTCATCAGCGCCATCTGAAATTCGTACTCGAAGTCCGTGACCGCCCTAATTCCACGTACGATGGCATTCGCGCGTTGATGTATTGCGTAATCGACCAGCAGGCCGTGAAAGACGTCGATCTCCACCGTCGGAAATCGCGGCTTGAGGATTTGCTGCATGATGTCGACGCGCTCTTCCACCGTGAACAATGGCGTCTTCTGTGGATTCGTAAGGAGAGCCACGACCACCGTATCGAACAATCGAACACTGCGCTCGATGATGTCAATGTGCCCAAAAGTTAACGGATCGAACGAACCCGGATAAATCGCTCTTTTCATTTCGCCCTATAGAATGCCAGCGCAGCATCACCTTGCACAAGAGAACGAACCTGGTGGATACGCCCGACGGATTCAGGCAGCGTGCTGCGCTTCGAGTGCTCGATGATGAGAACACCCTCAGGCGAGAGGAGATCGCGGGTTCCAAGCCGTTCCAGAGCCGCCATGTACAGGTCTTCCCTCTCGTACGGTGGATCGATGAAGGCAATATCGAACTGCTTCGATAGCGTATCGAGCGCCTTCGATAAATCCATTTCGAGTAGTTTGAAGCCGTCTTTGATTTCGAGGGCCTCGAGGTTCTCTCGAATAATGCGCGTTGCTTTTCTCGACTGATCGACGAAATAGACCTCTGCGGCGCCACGGCTGATTGCTTCGATTCCTATCGCACCCATTCCGGCGCAGCCATCCAGGAATGTCGCGCCATGCACGCTCGGTCCCAGAATGTTGAACAGCGTTTCACGGAGTTTGTCGCTTGTGGGACGGATGCCGGGTGGTGGCGTACCTTTTAGCCGCCTGCTTCTGAATTGTCCTGCAATTATGCGCATGATGAATAAGCCGCGTAATCCGCGGCTAGTGTTCTAGCCTACCGTGACAAACTGCGTGCGCGCAGATAGCGCTGCAATTAATCTTTCGCGTTCTTCGGTCTTGTTCGCCCAGCGATCTGCTTCTTTCTGTGCGAGCGACAGTAGCTCCGTATCGATCAGCAAATTCGCGACGCGGAACTCGGGGATGCCCGACTGTCGCGTGCCGGCCAGTTCTCCAGGACCGCGCAGATTCAGGTCAACCTCGGCCAGCCGGAATCCATCTGTCGTCGAGACCATCGCCTGGATGCGCTGCCGCGCGACGTCATTCAGCCGGCTCGGTGTCATCAATATGCATGCAGAGGCCTGGCTTCCACGACCGACGCGACCCCTCAACTGGTGGAGCTGCGCAAGCCCGAATCGCTCCGCATGTTCGATAAGCATGACCGTCGCATTCGCCACATCCACTCCGACTTCAATAACCGTCGTCGACACCAGCACGTCAACCTCGCCGGCGGCGAAAGCTTTCATGGTGCGTTCTTTCTCGTCGCTCTTCATCCGGCCGTGCAGCAGCGCGACACGGCGTCCATTGAAGATCTCAGAAAGCTTCTTAAAACCTTCCGTCGCGGACTTGAGATCGACCTTCTCCGATTCCTCAATGACGGGATATACAACGTATGCCTGGCGCCCTTTCGCCAACTCCGAGCCGATCATCCGATAAATGCGGTCGGCCTCGCGGTCGGTCGCGTGCATCGTTTTTATGGGCGAGCGGCCTGGCGGCATCTCGTCGATTACCGACAAATCGAGGTCGCCGTAGATCGTCATGGCCAGCGTTCGCGGAATCGGAGTGGCGGTCATCACCAGTGTGTTCGGATTTTCGCCCTTCGCCATCAGCTCGAGCCGTTGAACAACCCCAAATCGATGCTGCTCGTCAACAATCACCAGTCCAAGGTTCTTGAAAATCGTATGTTCCTGGACCAGTGCGTGTGTGCCAATGATGACCTGTATCTCGCCGGCAGCGATCCCTTTTAGCAGATCCTGCTTCTCGGCCTTCTTGATGCCGCTCCGGACCACACCAATCCGATAGTTCAATGGTCCCAGTATGCGCCTGGCATTAATGTAGTGCTGCTCCGCCAGAATCTCCGTCGGCGCCATGATCGCGGCCTGATATCCATTCTCGACCGCGATCACCACAGCTTCGAAAGCGACGATCGTTTTTCCGCTTCCCACATCGCCCTGCATCAAACGATTCATTGGATGCGCAGCCTTCATGTCTTCCACGATTTCCTTCAGCACGCGCTTCTGCGCAGCCGTTGGATGAAAAGGAAGGATCGACTTCACTTGCTGACGGATAGCATCCGTGGTCTCGAAACGCACGCCCTTGAGTGCACGCGCGTGAAGGCGCCGCAGCGCGAAAATCAACTCCAGCAGGAAAAATTCTTCGAAGATGAGGCGCCGGTGGTACGGCGACTGGCGCGAGTTCAGTTTCACAAGATCGTCTTCCGCGGACGGGAAATGAATATGCTCGAGCGCCGTTCGAATATCGGGAAAAGAATGGGCTTTTCGAATGTCCGCCGGCAGTGGATCGTCCACGTCCTTTGCGAGGTCGGACAATGCCGCCGAAACGATCCGACGGAACTGCCGGCTCGTTATTCCGGCAACTTCCTCGTAGATGGGAACGATTCGGCCGATATCGACAGAGCCTGCGGCATCGCCGTCATCGAGAAGCTCGAATTCCGGATTGAAGAAGACAAACTTTGACTCATGCCGGTCGAAGTCCACCCGGCCATACAGAACGACGTCGCGTCCGGCGTTGAAATCGCGGGTCTGAAGATATCCGCCGTGAAACCACTTCGCATGGGCGAAGCTGCTGCCGTCTGTGAGAATGACGTCGAGGATCTTGCCGCGCGTTCGCGTTTGAATGACGCGGCTGCGATAGACGCGCGCGTGAATGGCCGCGTCTTGACCGATTTTCAGCGACGAAAGTGGAACGAAGCTCGCGCGATCCTGATAGGACTTGGGAATGTGAAGGAGGAGATTTTCAACGGTCCGGATGCCCCGCGACACGAGCAGCGAAGCGCGCCGAGGCCCGACGCCTTTCACGTATTGAACATCAGAATCGAGGCGAAGCATCGGGGATCACCCGCCGCGGATTGCGCGGACTACGCGGATTGAAATCCGTGTGATCCGCGTAATCCGCGGCGGCTCATTTCGCAACCGCCTGTTGGGCCCGAGTCTGCAGGTAGGCCTTGATAAATTTATCCAGATCTCCATCCAGCACGCGATCCACGTCACCGACTTCAACTTTCGTCCTGTGGTCCTTCACGAGACGATACGGCTGCAAAACATACGAACGGATCTGGCTGCCCCACGCGATATCGAGCTTGCTGTCCTCGATCGACTGTGTCTCCGCCTTTTTCTTTTCCAGCTCGAGCTCAAATAATCGCGCGCGCAGAACACGCATGCACACTACCTTGTTCTTGTGTTGCGAGCGTTCGTTCTGGCACTGCACGACGATATTGGTCGGAATATGTGTGATGCGCACGGCGGAATCGGTCGTGTTGACGTGCTGGCCGCCCTTGCCGGATGAACGGTATGTATCGATCCTCAAGTCCTTCTCCTCGATCTTTACGTCGATCGTATCGTCGATTTCCGGATACACGGCAACAGAAGCAAACGACGTATGCCGCCGCTTCTGCGCGTCGAAAGGAGAGATACGGACCAGCCGATGGACGCCGGTTTCCGAAGCCAGGTAACCGAATGCATAGTCCCCGTTCACACTGAACGTGACAGATTTTATTCCCGCCTGTTCACCTTCCTGATAATCGAGCGTCTCCGTCTTGAAACCGTTCTGCTCGGCCCATCGAAGATACATTCGCATCAGCATTTCCGCCCAGTCCTGCGATTCCGTACCGCCGGCTCCGGGATGGATATTCACGATCGCGTTGAGCTGATCATTTTCGCCGGAGAGAAGAACCTTGGTCTCGACCTTATCGACAAACGTTTCGTGCTGGTTCAAACTCGACGCGAACTCATCGCCGACATCTTCGCCTTCCTGGGAAAGTTCGACGAGCGCTTCCAGATCTTCCAGTTGAGTGGTTATTTTTTTGCCGAGATCGAGAGTTTCCTGGAGGCGGGCGCTTTCGCGCAGGATCTTGCTGGAGCGTTGCTGGTCGGAATAAAAGTTGGGCTCAGCGACCTGTTTCTGAATTTCATTGAGCTGGTGCTGCTTGGACTCGATGTCAAAGAAACCTCCGCACTTCCTCGCTTCGTGTTTTAAGTTGACCGAATTTTTCGATGAGTTCTTCGTGCATGATGGTTCTCCTTCGCCGCAATGGCAATTGCGATAACGGCGGCTAGCGCGTTAGCGTACGCGAAAACATCGCCGTAACGTGTATAAAACGTGAGATCCGACCTGAAATGCGCCGTCCCGTCCAGAATCGTCCGCACGCCGATGCGGGTACTCGATTCAATTCTGCCATAAGGATCAATAATCGCGCTGATTCCGGTGTTTGCGTCCCGTACCATGTACCGCCGGTTCTCTACAGCGCGCACAACGCCCATCCGCAGATGCTGAAAGGGCGCGGAGGATTCGCCGAACCAGCCGTCATTGGTGATCAGAACGAACAATTCAGAACCCTGTTTGACGAATCGTCTCATGAGGTCGGGAAAGATGCTTTCATAGCAAATCGCCGTCGATATGCGATGCCCGTCGACCGGGCTGATCGTGTACTCGGTTCCGGCCGCGAAGTTTCCAACCTGCTTCGTGAAACTCTCCGCAAAGAACAACAGCCTCTTCAGCGGAATATATTCACCGAAGGGCACAAGATGCATCTTGTCATATCGCGAAATGACGTTGCCCTCAGGGCTGAGCAAGGCCGCACTGTTGGAGGGATCGTCGCCCAACATGCCGATGTAGCCGACAAGAAAATACGCGCCAGCCTTTCGCGCGATGCCCTGCATGCGAGCGCGAAAGTCGGCATCGTCGCTCAGGTAAAACGGAGCGGGCGTTTCCGGCCACACGACGAGTCGCGGCTTGCTTTCGTTGCTCGTCGAAAGTGTCCCAAGTTCATCCAGAAGATGGCTGGCTTCCGGCTGAACCCACGGCTGATTCAGACTGATGTTGGTCTGGACGATCCGAACCGGAACCGGATCTCCGGATCGCGTCTCCCCCAGAATCGGCAGGAACCACATTACGGCAACGGCCGCGGCCGTCGCGGCCAGCCACGCCTTGCTGCGCTGGACGATCGCGTAGGCGACCGCGCTATTGACGGCGGTAGCTATGAACGATAGGCCGTAGATTCCGGTCACCGTCACGATCTGAAGAATGCCCATGTATGGAACGAGGGCATAGCCGGAGAGCATCCAGGGAAAGCCGGAAAAGAAGAAGTGCGTTCGGATGAGTTCGATCGTGACCCACAGCGGCGCCGCGATGAAGATGCCCCGTGGGCCGAAGCGTGTGATCGCAAGGTGAAGTCCCAGACCGAAAACCAGAAAACAAAGAGAGTAGACGACGGCGAATAGCAGACCGATGCCGACGGCGGATATGTAAGAGAGACCGCCGTAGATGATCATGGTTTCGGTCATCCAGTAGAACGTGCCGGTGAAGAAAACGAAGCCGGCGACGTAGGAGACGAGGGCGACGGGACGGGGGTTGGGGTCGCGGAGAAGAACGAGTAACCAGGGAACGAGGGCAATCCACGCCAACGGATAGAGATCGGGTTTGGGGAGTGACAGAGTAAGGAGAAGCCCGGATAAGATGCCGTAGAGCACTTCGACCCTCACCCGGCGGCTAGAACGCGGGCTAAAGCCCGCGACTACGTGCTTGCCGAAACGTACCGGCCAACTCGTAGTCGCGGGCTTTAGCCCGCGTTCTAACCGCCGGGTGAGGGTCGAGGCCAAGCTCATTTCTTGAGTATAGGCTTATACCCCGCTGCTTCGAGGCTCTTCCTCGCGCTCTCGGCCTGGACCGTATCCGAAAATGGTCCCACCTGCACCCGGAAGAACGGATTTGCTTCGCCCGGTGACGGCGCCAGAATGAAGGCCTTGAAGCCTTTCTGTTTCACCTCGCCGAGCAGCTTGTCTGCGTCTCGCGACTTCTTTACCGCACCAACCTGGAAATTGATCGAGTTCGCCGGAACTGAAGGCTCGGGCTTGGTTGAACGTTCCGGCTTAGGCGGATCCGGCGCGGGCTCGAGGGCCGACTCGGCTTTCTCTTTCTCCACGGATTTAAAAAAAGTCAGCTCGGTCTTTTCTTCCTCTGGAGCCGGCTTTGCATCCGGTTTCGTCGTGGCGGCTTCGGCTGTGGTGATACTGGCGATTTTCTGTCCCTGTTGCCGTCCGACGAGCATGCCTAAGATAAAGAAGATCGAACAAAGCGCGACGATTCCCGCAAAAACGAGGAGCGTCAGGCTGTGTCCCTTCCACGTTGTCTGCTCTTCCATTATTCCTATGCTCCGTTCCGATGTTTGGAGAAATATTCAAGGATGTCGATGGGTAGCGGGAAAACGATAGTCGTGTTCTTTTCCATACCGATCTCCGTGAGCGTCTGCAGATATCTCAGCTGAAGCGCAACCGGTTTTCCTTCAATAATGCCAGCAGCGTCAGACAACCTCTGCGAAGCTTCGAACTCGCCTTGTGCATGAATGATCTTTGCGCGCTTTTCGCGCTCCGCCTCCGCCTGCCTGGCCATCGCACGCTGCATATTCTCCGGAAGATCGACACCCTTGATTTCTACGAGCGCAACCTTGATCCCCCATGGACCGGTGTGCTGGTCCAGGATCTCCTGCAAGCGCTGATTGAGCTTCTCACGCTTGCTCAGGAGGTCATCCAGTCCGACTTCGCCGAGCACCGAACGAAGCGTCGTCTGCGCCAGCATCGACGTCGCATACAGGTAATTTTCTACTTCGACGATGGCCCGGCTTGGGTCCACCACTCGAAAATAAACGACTGCGTTCACTTTGACCGTGACGTTGTCTTCGGTAATGACGTCCTGCGTCGGAACATCCATCGTAATCGTGCGGAGACTCACGCGAACGATGCGGTCGATCGGCCAGAAAACCCAGATCAGGCCGGGACCTTTCGGCTCAGGAAGAAGCCGACCGATGCGGAAGATGACGCCGCGCTCGTACTCTCGAAGGACGTTCAAGGAATTGAATATCCAGATGGCAACGATGGCCGCGGCAATGACGAGCAGTGTGAATTGATCCATTTGGGGAGCCTTTCTGGGGGATGAACTGTGAATTCGCCCCGGTCCAATTTCGAACTTCGAATTTCGAATCGGTTCCCCTGATGTGGATTTGTCCAATCGTGCACTGGCGCAATTTTGAAGATCTTAAAAATTGGACAAGTGGACAAATCCACATCAGGGGAACCGATTCGAAATTCGAGGTTCGAAATTGGACTGAGAATCGAATTCACAATTTCCCTAAAGTTGTTCTACGTCGAGCTTTAATCCATGCACCTTCCTCACTCGAACTCTTGAACCTGCGGGTATGGGCTTCTCGGAGGAAGCATTCCAGTACTCACCATGTACGAGAACTCTCCCGTCCGGATTGATGTCGCTTTTCGCAATGCCCTCTTCTCCGATCATGCCCTCGGCACCGGCAATGGATTTTTTCTGGCGTGAGAGGTAAACAAGGCGCACAAGGAAAACGGTGATTATGGCTACGGGAATCGTGACGGCCAGGGCAGTCGAGAGTTGAATACGAAGTTGTGGTATCGGACCCTGCACGAGCATAACGGCGCCCGCGATCATCGATACGATCCCGCCGAGCGCGAGAATGCCGTGACTCGTCACTGTCGCTTCGAGCACGAACAGGGTAATGGCCAGCAGGATCAATGCGACTCCCGCCCAATTCACAGGAAGCAGATTGAAAGCGAACAGCGCAAGCACCAGGCTGATTGCTCCGACTACACCCGGAAGAATCATTCCCGTGTGTGTGATCTCAACGTACATCCCGATCAGTCCAAGAAGCGCGAGAATGAACGCGAGATTCGGATTGAGAACACGCGACAGAATCCGCTGTCGAGTGGTCATCTCGAAGACTTCGACAGTCGCGCCGCGGAGATCGAGCGTCGTGACTTGCTCATTGATTCGGCGAACCTGCTTGCCGTCGTACTGCTCGATGATGTTTTGAACGTCGGGAATCACGGCATCGATCAGGTTTTCCTTCAATGCTTCTTCCGCGGTGAACGACTGGCTCTGCGTGACACCCTTTTCGGCAAGCGTGGCATTGCGGCCGCGGCGAGCGGTGTAACTCCGAAGATAAGCTGTTGCGTCGTTGACGATCTTCGTCTCCATCACTGGATCGATTTGCCCGCCAGTGCCGGAGACCGGATGCGCTGCACCGGTATTGGTACCGGGAGCCATGACCGCAACGTCGCCCGCGAGAAGAATGAAGAAGCCCGCTGACGCCGCTCGCGAACCGACGGGACCCACCCACGTGATGACCGGAACGGGCGACGCGAGAATCGCTTCAACAATGTCACGCATCGAATCGATGAGGCCACCAGGCGTGTCGAGCCGCAGCACCACCGCGCGCGCGTTGATGTCTTTGGCGTGATTCAGTCCGTCTTTGATGTAGTCGGCGCTGACGGGATGGACAACGTCGTCGAGGTTGATCTGGACAAGCGTAGGTGCAGGTGTTGAAGCCGGCGCCTGTAACAGCAGGAATGCAGACAGGATTAGAAATCTCATCGAATCATCCGCTGTTTGCTGACCTCCTGCAAAAGCCTCCGCGCCTCAGCCGTGTTGGGAAAAACACGGATCGCGTTCTGAAGCTCGCGGATGGCTTCCCCGTACATATAAGAGTCGATCTGAGCCTGGGCGGAATCGAGCCACTCTGCCAGATCATCGCTTTTTGCGCGGCGCCGCAGGCGGGTCTCGGTCCAGATTTCCTCGCCGTT
>Ga0075434_100007327_pt1 | contig 10210 bp, 8 predicted proteins | sample RhiMethybrSRZTD3_FD_75298 | JGI IMG/M metagenome (GOLD analysis project Ga0075434, IMG submission 75298) | Populus rhizosphere microbial communities from Tennessee, USA - Rhizosphere MetaG P. TD hybrid SRZTD3 | ecosystem: Host-associated > Plants > Roots > Rhizosphere > Soil | place: USA...
GGCGGGTCCGACGGGCCGGTGAGAGTTCTTACCTCCGCTGCCAACTACGAACTCGCGAATGCCGTGCTGTACGTCTGCTTTTCCGTCGGGGTCCTGGGGCGCGAAGCGCTCGTAGTTATGATCGTGTCCGTTGATGACTATATCCGCCCCCGCGTGATAGAGCGCGTCCCACAAGGGCTTCATCAGAGGATCGTTTCCGTGAGCGCCCCCGGAGCTGAACAATGGCTTGTGAAAATATGCCAGGGTGCACCCGGCGGGATGCTGAGCCAGGTCTTCCTTCAACCATTTTCCCTGTGGAGAGGCCGCGTCACAGCCACCAACCTGCTCGCACTCACTGTTCAGGGCGAGGATGTGCCAGGTGCCAAGATCATAACTGTAGTATCCCCTCTTTGGATCACCTGCCGCGGTGCCAAAGTACCGGTTGTAGCCCGAGGCGCCATCGCTGTGGTACTCATGATTTCCGGGAGCAGGACGAGTGCGGTCCTTAAACCGGCCCCAGGTCGGATCGTAGCATTTGGCAAAGTCCTCGTCTGATCCGTTGGGATAGGCCAGGTCACCGGCCACGAAGACGGTACCGGGTATTTTCTCGACCAATTTGGCGGTCGCGTATGCGCCGGACAAATTGTCGCAGCTGGCGACATCTCCGGCACCGACTAGGATGGGATCGTCTGATTTCGCATTAAGTGTGGACGGCGACCTCCTCTGACCACTGGCAACGGAAACACCGACAGCTAGCGACGTTAAAATTAGTAAAATCGCGCACTTCGTCATGGTTGCCAGTGACTCCGAACTGTAGCAAGAGAATCTGAAGTTTTCGTGAATGGTGAGGCAGATTTTAGGTTTTACTTCGGTTCGTTAGACAACGTATAACGCAGCCCCACCGAATAGCTTGGTTTGTAGTATTCGCGCTGCAGCACATTGTGCGAACTGCCGTTGTAAAAACCGAACACTTCGTTCGTCAAGTTTAGGCCCGACACAATCAGTTGCAGTCCACGGTACATCCGAAAGCTGCCTTGGGCGTCAACCTGGGTGTGGGCGTAGAGGTAGGTATCTCCACTCGGACCGTTTTTACCCAAGGGAACCGGGTTAGGCGAGCCATCGGGATTCAGGTTGAAAAAGTTGTAGGAGAAAATGTTGGCATCGTTGTGCGAAATACCTACGCGAATAGAGACCCTGCCACGATCATAAGTCGGGCTGATGTTCCAGGTGTTTGGCGCTTGCCGCTGCAACGACGGCCTGTCGGTACGCAACGGAACGCTGCCCTGTGAATTCGTGTAGCTGTAATTTGCTGCTATGCCCAACCCACTCAATGAGCCGGGCAAGAAGCTGAGATGTTGCACGTAAGCAATCTCAAAGCCCAACAGGTGCGCCGATGGTCCATTAATGGGTTGCTCCTGGGTGAAACCTGCAAACGTTCCCGAGGTGATGGGCGTGCCAACCAGGTAGATGGGATCGCTCAGGTCCTTGTAGAAAACGCCGGCTTGAATCAGGCCCAGGGGTTTCAAGTACTGCTCGAACAAGAGATCGAAGCTATTGGAATGGGTCGGTTTCAGATCTGGGTTCCCGACACTGAGCATCTGATTGCTGTCGTCCCTGACCTGGAATGGTGGCAGGTCGCCAAAGTTGGGGCGGGCGATTCCTCTGCCATAGACCGCACGAATCGCGGCATCCTGACCCACTGCAAAACGCAGCTGTACGCTGGGCAAAACGTCCAGGTAAGAGAAGTCTCGCCTAAGCGGCGTAGTGGACCCAGGAATGTAGTCGCCGCTGTCATCCAGCTGGATGTGGTACCCCAGAATGTTCTCGGACGTGCCCTCGAAGCGTAACCCGGTCTGCAGGCGGACACCACCGAAGTTCACCGTGTTCATCAGGTAGCCAGCGGAGACATGCTCGATCAGATCGTAGTTGTTGGGGTCCGTGCTTTGCCTTGTCTCACTCTCATTCAGAGGAAAGTCACTTCGGTTAGCGTTGAAGAAAGATGTGATTTTACTGAACTCGGTAGTAGGGCCGAAGGCATAACTTTTGTCGTAATAATCGGGATTGGTGAAGGTCCCGAGAAAAGTTGTCATGACAGGATTGGTGCCTGAGTCGTAGATAAAATCGTTGGTATCTTCAAACTTGTGGGCGTTGCGGAACTTGCCCCCAAACTCGAACGTCGCGAAGTGTCCGCCCAGCGTGTAATTTCTGGCCATCGACGCAGCTCCCTGCAAATTGAGCTGGGGACCGTAGGCTTTGCTGATTTCCAGACTGTTTAAGGTGTATTGAGATGGATCGAAGACGTTGGTGCCACCCTGCGGCACGATGTTGGGCCGCAGCGGATTTGTGGTGTTAATGGCAAAAGGAATGTCCTCCGGCCCATCGAACTTGGCGCTGCTGTAGCCGTGGTCTTCCTCGCTCGAACGCGACACTGAGAGATCGTAGGACAGCCACGATTTGCTGAAAACGTGCTTGCCGCCCACTGCAAGGCTGCCGATTACCTCCACGGGACGCCGAATCTGGGAGCTGAATCCCATGCTTCCCGTGCCTGACGTGGCTGGAGCTGCGTCGAAGCTGTCAATGCCGAAGCCGTAGACCCAACGATCACCGAAGTTGTCAAAGTGAGAATAGAGCAAGTGAGCATACAGGCCCGAGGTATCTCCCAGTTTATAGTCAATACTGCCGCCAAACCCGTAACGAGTGCGATAGTACCTGTATTCGCGGAGGTCAAGGCCGTCATAGGTCGAGAAGAGCGCCGCGTTGGATTGCAGGTCGCCGTCGCAGCCGCTGGCATCGCACTGAGCTGCGTGCGGTGAAGGCTCTACGTCGTCGATCCCTCGGCCGTTCCAGTCGTAGCTTCCACCGATGAGGATTCCTAATCGTTTTTCAGCGCCAAAGCGCTTTCCGACGGTGCCATCAACTTCCGTTAGTGAACGACCACCCAGGATCGGTGTATAACCGCCGATGCCATTCAAATAGAGAGTTGGTCTCTCGCCCGCCGTCTTGTTCACCAGGTTTACGGATCCACCGATAGCATCGCCGTCCTGATTGGCGGAAAGTGTCTTGTTGATTTCGACGGATTCGACGAGATTCGCTGGGATCACGTCCAATTTGATCTGGCGCACGCCGGATTCCGGCGATGGGACATTCACTCCATCAATGGTCACATTACTGAGACGCGGTTCCAGACCGCGAATTTGAACGTACTTGCCCTCTCCTTCATCGCGTTCAAGAGTGACGCTTGGCAAACGCCCAAGCGCATCAGCCACGTTGGTGTTAGGCAGGCTCGTGATTACTTCATTGGGCAGCACCTGGAGGATGTTGTCGGACGTACGTTCCCGATTGATCGCCTCAGCTTCACCGCGCTGCCGTCCGCCATAAACCGTGACCTGTTCATTCTTGGTCGCCACTGTGAGCGTGGCTTCGACGCGGGTAACTTCTCCCGATGTGACGGCCACATCGGTTGAAAACGTGGTAAAGCCCAGGTAAGCGACTGTCAAAGAATATTTGCCAGGAGGAAGGTCCGGTATTGTGAACTCTCCCTGCGCGCCGGTCACGGTGGGAGTCACTCTGGGTTGCAGTTCTACCCGCGCACCTTGTAATACCGCGCCGGCAGAATCGACAGCGTGGCCACTGATAGCGCCGGAGCCTTGTGCCAATACGACACCGCAGGAAGTAATGACAAGAATGAGAACACCGCACATTCGAAGAGAGCTGTTGGAACTCATGTGCCGCGACTCCTGGTCGAGTGTTTGGAAGAAGGCTTGGAGCAGGACTGTAATAACCCCATGTAAACTGGGCGTGAAATGACGGTTAAAATTTCTTCAGATTCAGACAGTGTTCCGCCGTCAATTTCATCCAATACTCAGTTCTTGTAGATATCGTCTACGGTGGGGATGTATAAATCTCTCGGCTAGCCTCGAAACCCCAATGAATTTGCTGATCGTCGAAGATGAAAAGCGTATGGCCGAACTCCTCCGCAAGGGGCTGGAGGAGGAAGGCCACACGGTCGTCTGCGCGGTGGATGGAGTCGAGGGCCTGGAACTGTCCACGAGCTACGCCTTCGACATGATCATTCTGGACGTCATGATGCCTAGGCTCGATGGCTATGAACTGGCCAAGAGGCTGCGCACGCACAAGATTCCAACTCCAATTCTGATGCTAACGGCGAAAGACTCCGTGCATGACATCGTCAAGGGTCTGGACCTGGGCGCCGACGACTATCTGACCAAGCCTTTTTCGTTCAACGAGCTTCTTGCACGCTTGCGGGCATTGAAGCGGAGGGCTTTGGTGCCTCAGCCGACAATCTTCAAGGTGGACGATCTTTCACTCGACCCCGCGACCAGGGAAGTGTCCCGAGGAGGCGTAAGGCTGGTGCTCACTCGCACCGAGTACAGCTTGTTAGAACGGCTCATGGGACGGGCGGGCAAGGTTGTGCCGCGCCGTCTTCTGATCGAGTCGGTTTGGGGTTTTGAACGGGAGATTGAGGACAACACGCTGGACGTGTTTGTCCGCCTGCTGCGGACCAAGGTTGATGGCAACGAAAAGCAAAAACTGATTCATACGGTACGTGGGGTAGGGTACGTCATTCGCGTGGAGAAGCAGTGACGAAGAGCCTTTCAATCGGCCTGCGCCTGACATTGTCTTACCTGCTGATTTTTGCGGTCGCCCAACTCATTTTTGGGCTTGGAATGTGGTTCATTCTTCGTCACAACCTTTACGATATCGCTGACGACACCCTCGAAGGTCAAGTCGACGATGTGCGGCACTTTCTGGAAGCGCAACGAAAAGATGCTTCCATTTCAAAACTACAGGAAGAGGTCAACGAAACGTACGTTCTGGAACACTCCGGCGACTATTTACAAATTCAAGACGAGCAGGGTGACTGGATCTACCGCTCGTCATTCTTGCAGCAGCACAATTTGACCGCTATGAGTGCCAAGCAGTTGACCAAATCTTCGTACGAAGATCGAGGGGTTGGTGGGCGATCGTTTCGGTTCTTGAGCGAGAGCATAAAAATACATGGCCGGGACTTTGTAATACAAACGGGGGTTCCGGTAAACGACATCTTAAGAACTCTAAGCTCGTTCAGACGTTATCTTCTGATATTTGCTGCGCTAATTCTGCTGGCCGCGTCAGCAGTCGGTTATTGGCTGAGCCGCAGGGCACTTGCTCCAGTAGATGCGCTTACCCGAACCGCGCGCAGCATTTCCGGAACCAACCTCAGCAGCCGGTTGGAGCGGCTGGACACCGGGGATGAATTGCAGCGATTGTCAGATACATTGAACGAGATGCTGGCCCGGATCGAGACAGCATTTCTTAGGGTTTCGCAGTTTACGGCGGATGCTTCGCACGAATTGCGTACTCCAATCTCGCTAATCCGAACGGAAGCGGAAATTGCGTTGCGAAAGTCGCGCGATGAGGCCGAATATCAGGGATCTCTGCGTCACATTCTCCAAGAGGCGGAAAGAACATCGTCGCTTGTGGAGAAACTCTTGTCGCTGGCCCGTGCCGACGCTGGCCGGGAGTCACTGGAAATTCGCCGTCTGGATCTCGGCGAGACGGTACGGCAGGCTGTGCTCAAGTGGCAGCACGTTATGGCAGCTCGCGAATTGCGGTTCATCGATAGCGTCACTGTCCCCGATCTCTTTGTCGCAGGAGACAAGTCGGCTTTATCACGCCTGCTTAATATCCTTCTGGACAATGCTGTTAAGTACACTCCTCCTCTGGGCAGCGTCGAACTTAGATTGGAAAGAAAAGGAGAGATCGCCCTGATTAGCGTTCGTGATACCGGGATTGGTATCAGCGATGAAGACCGACTTCGAATTTTCGAGCGCTTCTATCGTGCGGACAAAGCTAGAAGCCGCGAAATGGGCGGTGCAGGGTTAGGGCTGGCCATTGCAGAGTGGATTGTCGCGCAGCATCGCGGTCGGATCACCGTACAAAGCACGCTGGCAAAGGGTTCCACGTTTCTCGTGGAACTGCCACTTCGGGGCCACCGGTGGAAGAATTCCGTAAGGAAGGGTTCAATGGCCGACGATAAAGATTTAGACGCACGGATAGAAGCTATGGCACAGGAGAAGTTCGGAGCCAGTGTCCTAGATGGCCTCGAAACTGACGTGTTCGCTTTGGCTGGAGGTCTTATTCGTTGTGCGAGGGATCTCCGGCGGCAGGACTATGGACTCTGGGAAAGAACGGACGACCTGAGGCCCGATCGAGACATCACTCAAGCACTAGCGATGTTCTCGGCGGAAGTGATTATCGGTCTGAAGCGCCGCATCAAAAAACTCGAGAAGCGGAGCGTGAGTGAGGGCTAGTCAGGAGGAGAGCCAAATGGACTCGGACTCAAATGAAAGCTTCGATTATGTTGGCTATGAGAAGCATTTAGCCAAAATCAGGGACCTCATTGAACAGAGCAAGGCAGCTATTGCCAGGGGAGATGAGGCAGAGGCCAGCCAACTGCACGTCAAGATCGGAGAGGCGATTGAGGAAGGAGATTGGACGCAGAAACTCCTTGATTACCGCAAGCGACTGAGGGCTGAGCAGGAGCGAGCGGAATGAGCACTGTTCACATCTACAGGAAAATCCTACGTGTTGTCCATCAACGTAGGTGTTCGATGTTTACCTTGAGCATGGCTTCCTCCCGAACGTTTGCCAATTCCTGAGCACGGGCCTGGCCAATCCCATTGTGTGTATTTTGTGCTGAAAACACTCTCTGCGCGAGGGCAACTAAGAACTTTTAGGCGGTCGAGGGAAGAAACGCGGTACCGGAAATTCTGTATCCCCTATCTGCATAAGGGGGGCGATGCCGCGTTACGGCTGCGTCGCCGAGTTTTGTTCCGAGTTGCCGACCATCGGGTTGAATCCGCTATGTATCTCGCTTCAAACGTTCAGAGTCTTGCGTAACCTATGCTGCGCCAACCTCCTGCGGTGTGATTGGAGTGCCTGATCTCTACATTGCCTTACAAATCGAAGGGGAACATGCAGAAACGGCGACTCCTCGTCTTGGTATTTATATTTCTCTTGGTGGCACATCAGGTCATGCCCCAAGAGGCTCCAGCCCCAAGCGCATCGAGCTCGCATCGTGGAGCGCAGAGCCGCTCCCCGCAACCTTCATGCACTGACAACGGCACATATATTAATAGTCAAGGCCAGACCGTCAAACGACCAGAGGTTTGTTCGAGTCCACCGCAAAGGGCTTCAGCGCAATGTCGGGATGGTAGCTATAGTTTTAGCAAGAACAGGCGTGGTACGTGTTCGCACCACGGCGGTGTGGCGCGTTGGCTGTAGTCCGTGGACTCACTCGGGCCAGTAGTAGGAATAGCTCGTACTGAGAGACACCCTGTCGAGGTAGCATGCTCGTGGATAACCGAACTCGGCTAAGACAGTTTTCGCCGGAAGTTTCCCTCCACACGAAACGCGATTTGGCCCACAGACGGCGCACAAACAATATTTTGAAACGGCCCAGACCCCGCACTTTCATCAGACCGACAGTAAGGCGAGAACAGTCCATTGCAGCCAGCAAATCGGCACACAGGCGGCACACAGGCGGCAACACAACCATCGGCCCACAGTTGATTCCGTGTAGCCTGTGATGCGGAAGCTGAGCGCTCTAGCGATAAGGCGGTCTCGGCTCACGTATGCTGGATGGTGAGAGCGGCACGGACCGCCATCCCGCTGTTTATTTCTGGGTCGTACGTTGAGTACCTGCAGAAGCTTGGCCATGAGGCACCTGGGATCTATTCGTAGGCCTTGCAAGGCTTTTTGTAGCGGGTGGCCATATCAGACGATGTGTTCTACTTCTGGATCATATGTGGGCCACCCGCCCAAAACACTTTGCCTTTTCTCCGGAGCAATCTATGAAGTATGACCCGCTAAACGATTTGATCCATGCAATTCCGACCTCCCGACTTCTTCTACAGAAAGCACACAAGGAAGGGGCCTTGATTGAAGGCCTTTGTTTGTACGTATCCACAATCGATGCTCTGCTTCGTCTTGCGTTGGTTTACAGCCGTACCCAGAAGGCACCCAACTACACCTACAGCATTCCCAAAGAATTGATCAGGCAAGATGAAGGCGAAAAGACGTACCGAGAAAAAGAGATATACGACTTTGCGCTCAAAGAGAACGTGATTTCCGACGATTTATACAAGCGACTGTATGAGATGTATGACTATCGGAATAGAGTCGTGCATCGTTTCAACATCTCTGGCATTCGATACGCTGATATTGCCGAGGTATGCACTAAGTTCGAGCCGTTGTATCAGGAAGTCATTAAAGTCGTGGATGTCTTGGAAAATGGACCGCACGGTCGACGCGAAATGAGCAAGGAGCAACACGCGGTCGTTTTTCGGAAAATATCGGACAAAATCGGATCATGATCACTGTCTCATCGAACTCATAGACGCAAAATAATCTTGAAGATGTCGAAGAGAATCGATTTCGCTAAACAGCGTAGGGATAAGGGGCGTTCTCTAACTAGTGCCGTCCGGGAGCTTAGGGCGATAATGGAGCCAACAGCCCGTCAAGCTGGCATCGATCTTCGAGCAATTCTTGGTGAAGCGGCGATACGAAAAGAAAAAGAGAAACAGCTGTTAACCGAACGCCTGCAGGAATGCGTTGTGCCCTTGTTCATCTATCGGGACGGGCAGCCCGACAGAATTGGTTCTTGCGTCCTCGTGCGCTTGGATTCGGAGTTCTATGCGTTCACGGCAGCACATGTGATTCGAGACGCCGGGTCCGCAAGGCTCTTTGCTCCGTCTGAAGGCAAGGGTGGGAAGTTGCAGCCGTTACCACCGTGTACAGCGCACCTGAAATCATCCGGTGGTGATAATGATCTCGACATTGGCGTGCTGGCCCTGCCAGCGCATCGATTAGGAGCTTTCCAGCACCATGTTTTCCTGGCTGGCGCAGACATCGATCAAGATGATCTTCCCGACGACCAAGATGATCTTCGGTCTTTCTATTTCGTTCTTGGCTATTCTGCATCCAGGACACAAGTGAAGGTCTCCAAGGCCGAGCGGCGAATTCACCAGCAGTCGTTCCACTGCTCAACACAGCCGGTAGACGCTGGCGAATATGTTCAAGAGAAGATGGCAAACTCAGAGCACATACTTCTCGACTTTGACCACAAGGAGATACACGTTGAAGGAAGGCGTGCATCTCCTCCCAAACTCCAAGGCGTCAGTGGCGGGGGAATATTTCTGGTCTTCCGAAAAGTAATGCGAGGGCCACTCGTTGCAATCGCAACCAAGAATAGGCGTCGGTCTCGTCTCATCGTAGGCACTCGAATCAAACACTTTCTCGCACTCGTTCGTGAACTGAAGCCTACCTGTCGGCGTGGAAATTTGTGAATCCGTCGCAACAATGAGCGCTATTCCTCAATTGGCTGTACTGTTGGCTGGACAACCTCGTCTTCTTTCATGTCGAAATCTGAAATAAGGTGCTCGGTCAGTTCCTGATATGCGTCAACTTGCGCGTGGAGATTTGGAGCCGCGCCGCGCTGAACATACTTCACAGCCGCATCGAAGGGCTGCCGGAGCGTCGGGTCAGTTTCAATGCGCTCTTCCATCACGTCGGCAAAAGCTTTCTTCTGCAGTACCCAGGGTCCGCTAACGCAGCTTCGCTTAGGTACTTGCGATGAATCTGGGTGTTGCATTTGTGAGATGACTCGCCGCTAAGTACCTGCGCACTGCCCGTGACGGTAACTCCGTAGGACGCGGCGGGGTCACGAGAATCTACCATAAGAGACACTTCTCGATTTGCCTGAAGGTTTCGGGCTTTGCGGCTTCGCGAAGCCGTAGCAACATAAATGTCGGTGCCGTCGAACCAGAACCAGACAGCAACGATATGGATAGAACCGTCGAGGTTATGCGTAGCGAAGGACGCGATATATCGGCTTTCCAGCAACTGCTTGACTCTTGCATCCGACAACGAAGCCATCGAAAATCTCCTTCAGAAGTTTGTTTCCATTTGCGCGAACCGCATAAGCATACAGCTTAGCCGTCTTTAACAACGGGAGATCCTGTCGTCATTAGTCAATTGACGTAATCAGGCCATAACACTCAAATTCCGATTTCTTTCGATTCGCTTCACATCGGAAGCATTTGTCCGGAATCGGAACATGAGTGGAGTCGAGAAGAGGCGCAGTGACGTTAGTCTCCCGGTGGCAATAGGTCAGGGTTTCACCTGGCCGCCTCAGTCCGGTTTGACGTGGCTCTGTTTCCTCTTGCCG
>Ga0075434_100007329_pt1 | contig 10209 bp, 9 predicted proteins | sample RhiMethybrSRZTD3_FD_75298 | JGI IMG/M metagenome (GOLD analysis project Ga0075434, IMG submission 75298) | Populus rhizosphere microbial communities from Tennessee, USA - Rhizosphere MetaG P. TD hybrid SRZTD3 | ecosystem: Host-associated > Plants > Roots > Rhizosphere > Soil | place: USA...
CGCTTGTAATGGTGCATGTACATCATCGCGCGACCGGCCATGATCGATCCCGGCGTGGTCATGACCGCAATGGGAATGAGGGCGAGCCCCGAGTCGCTTGCCGAGAGCTTGTGCACGAGCTCGTAATAGAACGGCACATAGACGGTAAGACCGATCGAGGCACCGACCGCGCAGGCACTTGCCGCGGCCCCCATCCGAACGACCGGATTCCGCAAGATCGGGATCGGCAGATAAGGTTCGGCTGTATGCGAGATCCGCCAGGCGAACGCTACCGTGAAGGCAACCGCAAGCGCGAACAGAGACAGGATTTGCGGCGATAGCCACGGATAGCGCGTACCACCCCAGGTGAGCGCGAGCAGCAGCGCGCTCGCCGCCGCCATCATCAGGCCGGCGCCAAGAACATCCAATTCGTGCCAGCGGTCGTTGCGCGGCAGACGCTTCAAGGCCGCATTGGTCAACAGGGCAGCGATGAAGCCGAGCGGCACGTTGATCCAAAAGATCATGGACCAGTGCAGATGCTCCGCGACGAACCCGCCGAACACCGGGCCGCCGATGCCGGCGCCGACCCAGCCGACGCCGATATAGGCCTGGTACCGGCCGCGCTCGCGGGGCGCACAGACGTCGGCGATGATGACTTGCGCGATCGGCATGATTCCGCCGCCGCCCAGGCCCTGCAAGCCGCGCCCGATGACGAGAGTCAGCATGTCGGGCGCCACCGCGCAGATCGCCGAGCCTGCCATGAACACGCCGATCGCGGTGAGCATCATGGCGCGGCGGCCGTAGATGTCGCTGAGCTTGCCGTAGAGCGAGGCCACGATGGTCGAGGTCAAGAGATAGGCGGTGACGGTCCAGGACAGGTTCTCGAAATCGTTGAGATCGCGCCCGATCGTTGGCAGCGCGGTCGCGACGATCGTCTGGTTGAGCGCCGCCAGGAACATGGCGAGCAGAATGCCGAGAATGATGCGGCGCGCTTCGATGAAGGACAGATAGGCGGCGGGCCTCGGCTCGGTCGTCTCTGTCTCGAACACCGTCATGCCGGCTCGCCGCGGCCGCGCAGCGGGCGCTCCTCGACCAGAAGCAGCGAGAGCGCGGCGAGGCCGAGACACACAACAGCGGCGATGAATACCCAGCGGAACACGGCGGCGAAGTCGACGCCGGCGCTGTTCACGCCCGACAGCGTGTCGAGCGCGGCGGCGCCGCCCGCGCTGCCGACCGCGCCGAGCACGATCGCGCCGAACACGGCGACGATGATGGCGCCGCCGAGTTGGCGGAGAAAGTTGAGCGTTCCGGTAGCGGTGCCGAGTTGATGCGGCAGCACCACGTTCTGGACCACCACCGTGGTCACCGGATACATCGGCCCGACGCCGCATCCGACGACCAGCAGGATCACGCACACCGCGGTGAACGAAACTGCGCCAGGATCGACCGCGAGCAGTGCGAGACCGGCCATGCCGACGAGCAGGCCCGCGATCGGAACGCGCAGGTAGTGCCGCATGACCGCGAGCAGCCGGCCGGCGATCACCGATCCAATCGTGGCACCGCCCATGAACGCGATGAGCGCGAGGCCGGACTGGCTGGCATTGAGGCCGAGCACCAGTTCGAGGTAGAGCGGGATGTAGATCGTGATGCCGATGATGGTGCCGATCGCGAAGAACGCGGTCGTGGTGATGGCTCCCACGACCCGGTCGCGCATCATGCTGAGCGGAATGAAGGGCTCGGGCGCCCGCGCGAGGCGGAGCGCGAACAGGCCCCACAGCACCGCGGATGCGGCGATCATGGCGAAAATCTCAGGCGAGCTCCAGGCGTAGCGCCGCCCACCCCAGTTCAGCGCCAGCATGAGCACCATGGCCGCAAGAACCATCATTATCGCGCCGAGGAAGTCGAGCCGGTGCGGCCGGTCGTGACGCGGCAGTTTGCGCAACGCCCGGTCCGTCATCACGAGCGCGACGAGGCCCATCGGCACGTTGATCCAGAAGATCAGCGACCAGTGCACATAATCGGTGAGCAGGCCGCCGAGGACGGGCCCCAAGATGCTCGCCGCCATGAACATGACCGCAGAATAGCTTTGGTAGAGCGGCCGCTCGCGCGGCGAAAGAAGGTCGGCGATGATCGTCTGCGCGATCGGCAGGATGCCGCCGCCGCCGATGCCTTGCAGCGCGCGCGCCGCCACCAAGCTCCACATGCTCGGGGCAAGTGCGCAGGCGACCGACCCGATAATGAAGATCGCCACCGAGATCAGCAGCACCGCACGCCGCCCGTGGATATCGGAGAGCTTGCCGAACAGCGGCGTCACTGCGGTCGCGGCGAGCAGATAGGCGGTGACCACGAAGGAGAGGTTTTCGACGTCGCCCAGCACGCGCCCGATAGTCGGAAGCGCCGGCGCGACGATGGTCTGCTCAAGCGCCGAGAGGAACATCGCCAGCATGATGCCGGCGATGATCGGGCGGATCACCGCGTGATCGAGCGGAGCTTCATCCTTCGCATGGGCGGGCGCACGGAATGCCTGCGCCTCGGTCTCGGTCATCACGGACTCGCGGGGAAAGGGGGATCACGGACAGGTCCATATCGCCCTCTGTCCGCAGCGGTGGCAATGGGGATGGACGCGGGTCAGGTATGAGGCGCAAAGCCTGTGGCCCGGACGAGCGCAGCCAAATCCGGACCACCGTCGCCGCATTCCGCTTCGCTCGATGTGGCTACGCTTTTTTGCTCAACGCCCGCTTCGGAACCCGTGTCGGCCAGCCCACGATATGGTCTTCCAGCTCGTCGTCCGGCACGGTCTGCTCGCTCGCGCTCACCCGCCCGCGCACCGAGACGCCGGCGGCGTGCACGCTCTCGGGATCGCCGGAGACGAGCGGGTGCCACCAATAAAGATCGCGGCCTTCGGCGACGAGCCGGTAGGCGCAAGTCGGCGGCAGCCAACCGAGCTTGCCGACGTTCTGCGGGGTGAGCCGCACGCAATCCGGAACCAGGGCCGCGCGCCGCGAATAATTGCGGCAGCGGCAGGTCTCGCTGTCGAGCAGCCGGCAGCCGACATCGGTGAAATAGAACTTGCCAGTGTCCTCCTCCTCGAGCTTGTTGAGGCAACAGCGGCCGCAGCCATCGCACAGGCTTTCCCACTCCTGGGCCGTCATCTCGGCCAGGGCCTTGCGTTGCCAGAACGGTTCGCTCATTCGCGCTGCCTCGCTGTCACTTGCATTGATATGTCCGCGCCGCCTCCATTTAAAGGCACCCGCAGGGCGGCCAGCCGAAAATCCGATCGTGATTTGACAACTTATGCGATCACTTTCACAATTTTGTCGTGTAGAGCGTGTGGCAGCGTTTGCTGACCTCGCATCAGGCCAAGCGGTGCGCGCCAAAGGAGGTTGTCCATGACTCCTGCAAACAAGAATCGACCGTCACGACGCGAGGTCTTGGCAGGCGCTGCGGGATTCGCCGGCGCAACGACGCTCGGTGCCGCTGGGCCGCTCGCCCTCGGGCAAGCATCTGCGCAACCGTCCGGTCTGGCCGTGCGCCAGGACATCGTGGCTTTCGCCCAGGATACGGCCCGGTTCGCGAAATTCGAAGCAGCTATCAAGGAAATGCAGGATCGCTCGGCGACTGACCCGAATGATCCAAAGGGCTGGCTCATCAACGCCAACGCGCACAATGATTTCTGTGCCGTGCCGACACCGGACGGGCCGGATCAGATTCACTTCTGCTATTGGTTCCTTGCTTGGCACCGCGCTTATATTAGCGTCGCAGAGCGCAAGATCCGCGAGATCGCGGGCGATCAGACGCTGGCCTATCCGTATTGGAATTGGAGCAGCGATCGTCGCATTCCGCAGCCGTTCGCGCGCGCCGGCAGTCCGCTCGCGAATGCGGTGCGCTTTACGCCGAATCGGCCGCTGCGCGACGGCGAGGTCGACTTCAATCCCAACGATCCGGTACTCAAGCAACTCGTCGTGGGCGCCCTCGGATCAACCTTCTTCGAGGCAATGACGCCCGACGACATCGCCGACAGCTTCGGTGGCATCGCACGGCCCAACCGCTTTGATGCATTCGACAATAACCGGCTGGAAGGAACGCCGCACGGTCCGGTCCACGTGTATGTCGGCGGCACGCGCGGGGGTCGGGCCGGCGACATGACCGATTTCGCGACTGCCGGCCGCGACCCGATCTTCTTCGCCCATCACTGCAATCTCGACCGGCTTTGGGAAATCTGGCGCCGCGACCCGGCGCGCAAGGCGACCGAGCCGAGCGCGGACGCCTTCCTGACGCATGCGTTCCCGTTCACCTGGCTTGACGGGACCATGATCCAGGTGACGGCCGGCGACACTCTGGACGCAAGCAAACTCGGTTTTACCTATGATAACTTCGAGGTCCTCAGGCCCGGAGCGCCGATCGTCGTGGCCGCCCAAGCTGCCGAAAACCGTCTCGCACCCGTCGCCAGCGGCAGGCTCCGCGTGCCGCTCTCGCCGCAAGCCGCCGGCGTGAACGAGCGCAAGGTGCTCGAGATCACAAATATCGAGACGCCGCAGGCGCCGACCACGATTGGAGTGTATGTCAAGCCTGCGGACGCTCCGGCGAGCGAGACGGGCACCGAGATTGGCTCGTTCACCGCGGTGCTCTCGGGCGGACGTGTCGTCTTGCCGAGCAAGACCCTGCGGTTCGACATGACCGCGGCTGCCAATCGTTTCGCCGGCCAGGAAATCACCGTTGAGCTCGTGCCGTATCGCATCAGCACCGACAGTGACGAGCGCTACGCTCCGCTCAAATACGAACGGATGAGGATCGTAAGCAAGCCGCAGCGGTGACAACGCAGCGGGGATTTGCGTGAAGATCGAATCGGTTCGCGACCTCAAACTTGAATTGGCGCTTGAGGTATTCGCGCCGATTGCAAACGACGTGCTCGCCCGTGCGCTCAAGCCCAAGCTCGGCGCCGTGCCCTTTGTCTCGCCGTTGCAACGCGTCGCCCTCGGCATTGCGCGCGGCACGGCCGCCAGCGAATTCTCCATTGCTGTCCGCCTGCAAGGACGATCCGCCCTGCTGAATGCCTTCGTCGATCGCATTGTCGCCAAGGCACGCCACGAGGTCGACGTAGGCTTTGTCGGACGTGTGAGGGCATTCGACGTTTCCCCCGATGCGAGCGCCCTGCGGACGGCGTGCCGCCCACTGGTGATAGGTTGCTCCCTCGCCCACGTCGCCTCGACGGCCGGTACCCTCGGACTGATCGCGCGCCACCGCAAGACCGGCCGCCCCGTTCTCGTCAGCAACAGCCATATCCTGGCACAGGCGGGTCAAGCCAAGATCGGAGATGGCATCACGCAGCCCGGCCGCCTGGATGGCGGCGGCCCCGACGATCATGTGGCTGCACTCCTCGACTTTGCGCCGTTCAAGATTGCCGGCGCCAATCTGATCGATGCTGCCATCGCCATGGTGGACGACCGCATCGACATTTCGCTCAATCAAGTGCCCGGTATTGGCGCCGTCACGGTGACCGGTGAGGAGCCGCTCTTGCCCGGTAAGAAGGTGATGAAGGTCGGCCGCACCACCGGCCTCACTCACGGCGAAATCACCGCAACGGAGCTTGACGATATTGTGGTCGATTACGATGTGGGAAGCATGGTGTTCGACAATCAGATCGAGATCACCGGCCTGCCCGGGGCGCCCTTCAGCAACGCGGGCGACAGCGGCTCGCTGGTGGTCGACGAGAAAATGCAAGCGATCGGCCTCGTCTTTTGCGGCAACCCGAATGCAAAGGACGGCGCCGGCGTTTCCTACGCCAATCATCTTCCAAGCGTGATGGCCGGATTGGACCTGATTCCGGGTTAGCCTCGCACCCGGGCTGCTACGACTGGTCACCAGGTGCGATAAAGTCATGAGCAGTTGCCATGGACAAACCGACGCTCGACGAAGTTCGCGACGCGAAAAGCGCAGTCATTCGCCAGCTCAAGAGTCATGGTGACTTCCTGGGCGCCGGCATCGGCCGTGGTGAGGACGGACAGCTGGTGGTGCAGGTGAACTGGCGCGCGACGCCCGCCGGAATCACGCAGCCCGAGCGGGTTGGCAACGTCGTCGTGACCCATCAGGTGGTTGGCGCGATCAAGCCGCTCCGCAAGTAAGGACTGATCCGCGGAATACTGAACCTCTCGCGGGCGTGCGAATCGTAGCGCAGAAGCAATTCGCCATAAGTCACGGCTGCCAGCTCCAATCTTTTGGATTTGAAAGCAAGGACCGAAGTGCTTGCTCGCCTGCCCTCCTCTAGATGATCGGGCATGAGACGGAGAAAACCGTTTCCCGTCCGATCCCGAAGGAGCATCATCATGGTGTCGCTGGAGATGAGAACCGATCCATCCATGGGAACCAGTCTCGGAATGCGAAGCGATGCGCGCCGGGCCGCCTTTGCGGACGAGGAGGCGCGCTGGCAGGCTGTCAAGCGCCGCGACCGCACGGCTGACGGCGCGTTTTATTATTCTGTGCTCACGACCGGCGTCTATTGCCGACCGTCCTGCGCCTCGCGCCTTGCCCGCCGCGAGAACGTCCGCTTCCACGCGAGCCCCGCGGCGGCCGAGAAGGCCGGTTTTCGTCCCTGCAAGCGCTGCCGCCCGAACGAGCCGGCGCTCGCCGATCGGCAGGCGAAGGCGGTCGCCAAAGCCTGCCGGCTGATCGAGCGGGCAGACGACATGCCGAGCCTCGACGCGCTCGCGGATGCGGCCGGCATGAGCCGCTTCCATTTTCACCGCGTCTTCAAGTCCGTCACGGGAGTGACGCCGAAGGCCTATGCGGACGGCCATCGCGCACAGCGCGTGCGCGCAGCGCTCGCCGAGCGAGGCTCGGTCACCGATGCGATCTACGGCGCGGGCTTCAATTCGAGCGGGCGCTTCTATGCCACCGCCTCCGATCTCCTCGGCATGACGCCGAGTGATTTCCGCGCTGGCGGAACGGGCGCCGCCATCCGCTTCGCGGTCGGCCAATGCTCTCTCGGGGCGATCCTGGTCGCGGCAACCGACAAGGGCGTCTGCGCAATCACGTTCAGCGACGATGCCGACGCTCTGGTGCGCGATCTGCAGGATCGCTTTCCAAAGGCGCGACTGATCGGCGGAGACGAAAAGTTCGAGCACCTGGTCGCCCAAGTGGTGGGATTCGTCGAGGCGCCGGCCCAGGGCCTCGATCTGCCGCTCGACGTGCGCGGCACCGCCTTCCAGCAGCGCGTGTGGCAGGCGCTGCGCAAGATACCGGCCGGCACGACTGCGACCTATTCCGAGATCGCGCGACGCATGGGCAGGCCCAAGGCGGTGCGCGCCGTGGCGCAGGCTTGCGCCGCCAATGCGATCGCGGTCGCCATTCCGTGCCATCGCGTGGTGCGCACCGACGGCAGCCTCTCCGGCTATCGCTGGGGCGTGGCGCGCAAGCGCGCGCTGCTCACGCGGGAATCGACGGCGTGACCGCGGAAGCGCGGAGCAAGCAGACCGCGCGCACCTCTCCCCGCAAGCGGGAGGAGGTAAACGCGGCGATCATCGCCGAGCGCGTCGCCTCACTCGACTGGGAGGCGCTCGGCCGTGAGATCGACGCCCATGGCTGCGCCACCACTGGCGCGCTGCTCGCAGCGCCGGAATGCGCCGCACTCGCGGGCATGTACGGTGATGACGCGCTGTTTCGCAGCCGCATTGTGATGGCGCGCCACGGATTCGGCCGCGGCGAATACAAATACTTCGACTATCCCCTGCCCGCGATGGTCGCGGACCTGCGCGCCGCGCTCTATCCGCCACTCGCGGAGATCGCCAACCGCTGGAACGAAGCGCTGGCGCTGCCAGCGCGCTATCCGTGCGCGCATGCGGCCTATCTCGCGCGATGCCACGAGGCGGGACAGAGCCGGCCGACGCCGTTGCTGCTGCGATATGCCGAAGGCGACTACAACTGCCTGCACCAGGATCTCTACGGCGAGCACGTCTTCCCGTTGCAGGTCACGATTCTGCTGTCGCGTCCGAGCGTCGATTTCATCGGCGGCGAATTTTTGCTCACCGAGCAGCGGCCGCGCATGCAATCGCGCGCCGAGGTCGTGCCGCTTGATCTGGGCGAAGCGGTGATTTTTCCGGTCCACCATCGCCCGGTGCAGGGCACGCGCGGGCTCTACCGCGTCAACATGCGCCATGGCGTGAGCCGGCTGCGAGACGGTCGCCGGCACACGCTCGGGATCATTTTTCACGATGCGCGATAGCTGATTGCAAGTTGCGGTGCCCTCTCCCGATGCGCTTCGGGACGCCTTCCAACACCTTCGTCGCCGGACACCAGTTCGCTCGTTTGTGTGAGGCTCACCCGGAATCCAGCGCTACAACTTCGTGGCGAGCTAAAATCGCGCTCTGCGGTCCCTTGCTTCAGCAACGAATCAACAACGAATCAGCAAGCGGCCGCCGCGCCGGCGCGAGACGGTATTTCAGTCCGGCCAAACGCCAGGTACAACCATTACGATAGCATCGTGGCATCGCGTCGCCGCTCCGGCCCACTAGCTGTCGCTGCGCACGCGCCGCTCGCCCAAACAAAAACCCGGGCGGGGCCTTCCGGCTCCCGGGCGCAACTCTCACAATCGCATTTCGCCATTCTCCGCGGTTTTGCGACAAGGCGCAAGAATAAAATGCGGCCCATATCCCCGATTCCCCCAACTTGCTCGCGCGGACTCGACGGCGTGAACATGCGCCGCCAGGAATGTCATGCAGGTTTGCCCGGTAAGACCGCACCTCGCCAAAAAAATAAAGAGCCGCGTCTTGGAACGTTCGCTATCCGACAGAGTTGAGTCGCGCGGACTGCGGGGATCGGGACATGTCACGTGCCGAGTACTACTGGCGTCAGGCCGATATCTGTATGCGTCTCTCCTTGTTGAGTGAGGACGGGGAGATCGCCGATCTGCTCATCAACAAGGCCTTGCAGCTGTTGGCCCAGGCAGACGCGGCGGCCGAAGAGGGGCAAGGCGCGCCTCCCAGCCACATGACCGACACCGAGCGCTCGGCCGAGAACGATTAAGGCCCGACGAGCGGCTTGAGACGCGATGGGGATACGCCCGTTTTCTGTGGATTGCGTGGAAAGCAGATAATTTCACTCGCCATCGGGACGTTGATTCTACCCCTTTTGAGTTGGGTTATTCCTAGCCAAAGAGCTCGGTCGCGCTGGAGTGTAACAGCGCCAAGGTGCGGGCGTGTCTCGCGAGCGCCGCCAAATCGCACGAGCGCGCCGCCGCTGCGATCGACCCCGAGAAAAAAATTCTTCCAGAAAATGGAAATGTCGTGGATGCGTCTGGCTCCGAGCATCGCCTATGTCGAACGCATGGGACTTGTTCCTCAGCAGCCCGCGACCGATGACGCGACGTCAGAGCATTGCTGGCGGTGCGAGGGCACGATGCGGCTCGAGCTCGTGGATGTGAGCCGGGAGGGCGAGCGTCACACCTTCGAATGCCTGCAGTGCGGCTTCGAGCAGGTGCACGAAACGGCGCATTAACGCGCCGGGCGTGACGGCCGCACAGATCAGTGTCGCGATGCGAGCGACCGCCGGCCGGCCCTGCCCTCAGTACTGTGGAGCTGCTTCGGCCAGCGGCGGCATCAGCTCTGCCGGCTTTCCACTGTATTATATTACCTCCCAGCTCAAGAGGTAATAGAGCTATTTGGTTGTTGCCAAATACTACGGCAGCCGGTCTGCAAATCATCCCATGCGGTCGGAACCAGCCGCCCTGCCCTGAAATTACCTGAACGGCCATTCACTCTACCTGCCATCGGCAATTGGCCCGGCAGCCGGGTTCGGCTAAGACAATCTTAACCGGCCCCTATCGGCCAGGGGCGACGAACGGTCACGCGGCAGAGGTTCGGCCTTGCGCCTTTTCCATTCCGGTGACGGACCCCAGCAGCGCTGGAAGACGCGGCTCAAGCGTTTCCTGCTCGACGTCGATTCGCGCATCGATTCCAGCCTCTTTCAGGTCGCCATCTGGGGACGCGAGCTGTTCGAGCGCTTCAGCGTGTTCATGGACCGGTTCCATGTCGCGGGCTGGCGACGCTGGCTGTTGGTCGAGCCGGTGTCGGAGCTCGGCACGCTCGGTGTGGGTGGCCTCGTCGTCGCGCTGGCGCTCGCCATTCCCGCCTTCCGCGAGACCTCGGACGAGGACTGGCTCAAGAAGTCCGAGCTCGCCGTCACCTTCCTCGACCGCTTCGGCAACGAGGTCGGCAGCCGCGGCATCAAGCACAACGA
>Ga0075434_100007330_pt1 | contig 10209 bp, 10 predicted proteins | sample RhiMethybrSRZTD3_FD_75298 | JGI IMG/M metagenome (GOLD analysis project Ga0075434, IMG submission 75298) | Populus rhizosphere microbial communities from Tennessee, USA - Rhizosphere MetaG P. TD hybrid SRZTD3 | ecosystem: Host-associated > Plants > Roots > Rhizosphere > Soil | place: USA...
ACGTTCTCCAGGATCGTCTTGCGCTTGAGGAGCTTGAAGTCCTGGAAGACGACCCCGATGCTGCGGCGCAGCTCGGGGATCTGCCCGTCGGGGATGGCGGTCACGTTGCGCCCGCCGACGAGGATCTGGCCCTGCGTGGGCAGCTCCTCGCGAAAGACCAGCTTCAGGAACGTGGTCTTGCCCGCGCCGGACGCCCCGGTGAGGAAGCAGAACTCGCCCTTGCCGACCTGCAGGGTGACGTCGGAGAGCGCGCTCGACTCGCGGTCATACTGCTTGTAGACGTGAAAGGCCTGTATCATCCGCTCGAGCCGCACGAATTATAGGGTCGACTCATGAAAGCGATCGTGATGCACGCGCACGGCGGCCCGGACGTGCTGCGCTACGAAGAAGTCCCCGATCCGGCGCCGGGACCCGGCGACGTGCTCGTCCGCGTCCGCGCCTGCGCGCTCAACCACCTCGACATATGGACGCGTATCGGCCAGGCCGGACGTCCGGTCCCCCTGCCGCACATCCTCGGCAACGACATCGCCGGCGAGGTGGCGGCCCTCGGCGCGCCCCTGCCCGGGCTCAGCGCGGGCCAGCGCGTGATGCTGTCGCCGGGCGTCTCGTGCGGCCGCTGCCGCATGTGCCTGGCCGGCGAGGACAGCTCGTGCCGGGAGTACCGGATCCTCGGCTACCAGCTTCCCGGCGGCTACGCGGAGCTCGTCCGCTGCCCGGTGGCCAACGTGATCCCGCTCCCGGACGGCATCGCCTTCGAGGACGCGGCCGCGTTCCCGCTCGTCTTCCTCACCGCGTGGCGGATGCTGGTGCGCAAGGCCGAGGTCCGCCCGGGCGAGGACGTGCTGGTGTGGGCGGCCGGCAGCGGCGTCGGCATCGCCGCCATCCAGATCGCCAAGCTCTTCGGCGCCCGCGTCATCGCGACCGCGGGCACGGACGAGAAGCTGGCCAAGGCGCGCGCGCTCGGCGCCGACGAGGTCGTCAACCACCGCTCCGGCGACGTGGTGGGCGAGGTGCGCCGCCTCACCGGGCGCAAGGGCGCCGACGTGGTCGTGGAGCACGTCGGGGAAGCGACCTGGGAGCGATCGATCCTGGCCCTCGCCGCCCGCGGCCGGCTCGTGACCTGCGGCGCCACCACCGGCGCCGAGGGAAGGACCGAGCTGCGCCACGTGTTCGCGCGGCAGCTCTCGATCTTCGGATCCTACATGGGCAGCAAGGCCGACCTGCTCGACGCGGCGGCCTTGTTCTTCGCCGGCCGGCTGCGCAGCGTGGTGCACGCGGTGCTGCCGCTGGCCGAGGCGCGGCGGGCCCACGAGATGATGGAAGCCTCGGAGCACTTCGGCAAGATCGTGCTGCGGGCGTGACGGCCTTCCGCCCGCGGCCCTTCCTGCGGGGCGGCCACCTCCAGACCCTGCTCGGCTACTGGTCGCGCCGCCGCCTGCGGTGGCCGTTTGCAACCGAAGACGTGGTCGTGGACGCCGCCGGTGGCGTGCGGCTGCTCGTGCGGGCGAGCTGGCAGCAGGATCGCGCGGCGCGGCCGACGGTGGTGCTCGTGCATGGGCTCGGCGGCGACGACCGCTCGACGTACTCGATCGCCACCGGCCGGCTGGCGTGGGACCAGGGATGGAACGTCGTGCGCATGAACATGCGCGGCGCCGGCGAGTCCGAAGCGGTCTGCGCCCGGCTCTACCATGCCGGCGTCGACACGGACCTGCTCGCGGTGCTCGAGGCGGTGGCGGCGCGAACGCCCCGTCTGGCTCCCGTCGGCTTCTCGCTGGGGGCCAACCTCGTGCTCCTCACCCTCGGCCGTCAGGCCGCGCGCATACCGTCCGGCGTGTTCGCGGCGGCCGCGGTCTCGCCTCCCCTCGACCTCTCCGCCTGCGCGGACGCGCTCCGCCGCGCGCTCGGCGGCGCCTACGAGCGGCGCTACGTCCGCGACCTCCAGCGCGCGTACCGCCGGCGGCAGGCGCTCCTGCCCGACCTCTACGCCGCGGACCGCGAGCGGCCCGTGCGCACGATCCGAGAGTACGACGACGTGATCACGGCCCATTACGGCGGGTTTCGCGACGCCGCCGACTACTACACGCGCTCGAGCGCCGGCCCCCTGCTCGTGAAGATCGAGCGCCCGACGCTGATCCTGGCCGCCGAGGACGATCCGATGATCCCGGGCGATTCGGTGGCGCGCTGGCCGCTGCCTTCCTCCGGCCTCGTGCGGCGCGAGATGCTTCCCACCGGAGGCCACGTCGGCTTCGTGGCCCCGACCGGGGCGCCGGGCCGCTTCTGGGCCGCCGAGCGCGTGATGGAGTTCCTTGCGATCGCTGGGCGTTGACGTCTCGGTCCGGCGCGGCCTCGACGTCGCGGTGCTCGACGCGGACCGGGCGCTGATGACGGTCCGCCGTCGCCAGGACGTGGACGACCTGCCGGCGCTCCTGGAAGAGTTCGAGCCCGACGTCGTCGCCATCGATTCGCCGCCCGCGTGGGGCCGGGCGGGACGATCGCGACGCGCCGAAAGGGAGCTGCGACGCCTGGGCCTGTCTTCGTATGCGACGCCGTCGCATCCGGTCTGGCGCGAGCGGCCGTTCTACGCCTGGATGAAGGTGGGGTTCGGCGTGTTTCGCAGGGTCGCGGCGAGGGGCTTCGGCCGATTCCGGCAGGGAGACGTCCGGCGGACGGCGATCGAGGTGTTTCCCTACGCGACGGCGGTCGCCCTCACCGGCATGCTGCGTCCGCGCGGAACGTCCAAGAAGTCATGGCGGCGGGAGGTCCTGCGCCGGGAAGGGCTGGACGTCGAGCGGCTCCCGAGCCTGGATGCGATCGACGCGGCCCTGGCCGCCTTGACCGGACTGCTCGCGCTGCAGGGCCGGTTCACGGCCGTCGGCGACCCCCGCGAGGGCGTGATCGTGCTTCCCCTCGAGACGCTGCCCTGCCGTCCGTATCAGGCGTGCGATCGATAGACGGCGAGCACGAACACGATGAAGGCGCCGAGGCTGAGCACCGTCCGTATCTCGTGCAGCCGCCCCCAGCGCACGAGCAAGCCGTGGGCCTCCGGCGACGAGCGGTCGAGCGCCGGATCGAGCAGCTTGTGGTTGGTCGGAAAGATCACGATCAGGGTGAAGGGCACCACCAGGAAGAGGAGCAGGCTGCCGGTGAGCCAGGCGGTGCTTCCGTGAGCGAGGCCCGCCACCACCCCCGCGAGCGTGCCCACCACGGCCAGCGTGGCCTGCATCGCCGCTCCCCGCTTGTAGCTGGGGCCGAACTCGGTCGCCGCGAGGAGCGTTCCGCATTGCAGCCGCGCGGGGTGCTCGACGAGGCTGACGTAGAGCGCGGCGCCGGCGAACAACCCCGCCGCCCAGAGGGCGATCCATTCCGATGCTTCGATCATGAGCGACCCTCACCCCTGCCCCTCTCCCAGAGGGAGAGGGGATTGCTCTGCGGGAATCTTCTCAGCCCGTCAACAGCGGCTGCAGCGTCTTCCACACGGTCTCGGCCAGGTGGCGCTGGCCCTCCGCCGTCGGATGGATGCCGTCGGCCTGGTTGAGCGCCGGCACGCCGCCCACTCCCTCGAGCAGGAACGGAACGAGCGCCACGCCGTTCCTGCTCGCGAGCCGCGGATAGATGTCGCGGAAGCGGTGGCCGTAATCGGCCCCGTAGTTGGGCAGGGCCTCCATGCCCACGAGCACGATCTTCGCCGGCGACGGCGGGCGTCGCGCGCGGTCGATGATGGCCTGGATGTTGCCCTCGGTGGCCGCCGGATCCTGCCCGCGCAGGCCGTCGTTGCCGCCCGTCTCCACCACCAGGACCGCCACCGGCTGGGCGAGGAGCCATTCGAGCCGGCGGCGCGCGCCCGCCGACGTTTCGCCGCTGACGCCCGCGTTGACCACGCGATAGCGCAGGCCGGCCTCGTCGATCTTGCGCTGGATGATGGCGGGATACGCCTGGTCGGGGTCCAGGCCGTAGCCGGCGGTGAGGCTGTCGCCGAGGAAGACGATCGCGGGCGCGGCCGCCGCCGGCGGTGCGGCGGGCGGCGTGCTCCGGCCCACGGCGGACGGGGCGGGAGCGGGAGAAGATGAAGAAGACGGGCGGCAGCCGGGGAGGGAGGCCGCGAGGGCCAGGAGTATGATTCCCGGCCCGGCCACAACTTTTGACGCCCGGGGGGCGTCGGTCATGGATGTGAAGGAGCCCATGCTGCGCTGCGAGTCACTCACCCAGACCTATCTCTCCGGCGGGCGCGAGCTCACCGTCTTGAAAAATATCACGTTCACGCTCGAGCCCGGCGGCTTCCTCGCCATCGCGGGACCCTCCGGCAGCGGCAAGAGCACGCTGCTCGGCCTGCTCGCGGGCCTCGACCGTCCCCGCGCCGGGCGCGTGTTCCTGGCCGGACAGGACCTCGCGGCGCTGAGCGAGGACGACCGCGCCCGGCTCCGCGCCGACAAGGTCGGCTTCGTCTTCCAGTCCTTCCACCTCATCCCGACCCTCACCGCGCGCGAGAACATCCAGGTGCCCCTCGAGCTGCGCGGAGAGGACGCCACGGCGCGGGCCCGCGCCGACGAGCTGCTCGCGCGGGTGGGCCTCGCCGGCCGCGGGCACCACTACCCGGCGCAGCTCTCCGGCGGCGAGCAGCAGCGCGTGGCCCTCGCCCGCGCCTTCAGCCACCGCCCGGGCATCCTCTTCGCGGACGAGCCCACCGGCAACCTCGACGCCGCCACCGGCGCCACCGTCATCGGCCTCATGACCGACCTGAACCGCGAGCTGGGCACGACGCTGGTCCTCGTGACCCACGACCCCGACCTCGCGGCCCGCGCCCGCCGGATCATCCGCCTCGCCGACGGCGAGGTCGTCCACGACTCGGCGGCGGCTTGATGGCTTTCGTCCTCTCGATGGCCTGGCGCGAGAGCCGGGCGTCCCTGCGCCGCATGGCCCTCCTCGTCGCCTCGATCGCGGTGGGAGTGGCGGCGCTCGTGGCCATCTCGTCGTTCACCGACAGCCTGCAGGAGTCGGTGCGCGAGCAGGCCCGGTCGCTGCTCGGCGCCGACCTTTCCCTCGGCAGCGCGAGCCCGTTCTCGCCGCGGGCGGAGGAGGAGCTGGGCAAGATCCTTCGTGAGGCCAAGGGCACCGACGTCTCGCGCCTCCTCCGCTTCGGGGCGATGGCGTACGTCCCGCGGACCACGGGGGCGCGGCTCGTGCAGGTGACGGCGGTCGAGGGAGGGTATCCCTTCTACGGGCGGATCGAGACGAGCCCGCCCGGCGGGTGGGAGCGCCTCGGCGAGGGCGGCGGCGTGCTGGTGGATCCCGCGCTCGTGAGCGCGCTCGACGCCCGGGTCGGAGACACGCTCGCCCTCGGCGACGCGCGCCTGACGATCCGCGGGGTCGTGACGAGCATGCCCGGCGACGTCGCCGTGCGCTCCGCGTTCGGTCCGCGAATCTTCATCTCCGCCCGCGACGCCGACGCGACCGGCCTGCTCACCTTCGGCTCCCGCGCCCGTTACGAGGCCTACCTCAAGCTGCCGTCCGGCGAGGATCCGCTCCGGATCGCATTGCGACACCGCCCGGCGCTCGCGGCCGAGCGGGTCAGCCTGCGCACCGTGTCCGAGGACGAGGAATCGCTCAACGACACGCTGGGACGGCTCGGGCGCTATCTCGGCCTGGTGGCGCTCATCGCCGTGCTCCTCGGCGGCCTGGGGGTGGCGAGCGCGGTCCACGTCTTCATCAAGAGGAAGATCGAGACGGTGGCCGTGCTGCGCTGTCTCGGCGCGACCGGCCGGACCGTGCTGGCCGTCTACCTGGTGCAGGCGGCGGCGCTCGGCCTGCTCGGCAGCGCGCTCGGCGTGGCCATCGGCCTCGGCGTGCAGGCCGTGCTGCCGGTGGTGATGGCCGGCCTGCTGCCGGTGCAGGTGCGCTTCGCGCCTTCGTGGCCGGCGGCGGCGGGCGGGCTCGTGGTGGGTCTGTGGGTGGCCTCCGCGTTCGCGCTCCTCCCCCTGCTCGCCGTCCGTCACGTCTCGCCCCTCGTCGTCCTGCGCCGGCCCTACGAGGAGGAAGCGCGCCGGCGGCGCGATCCCCTGCGCGTCGTCGCCGCGTTGCTGCTGGGAGCGAGCGTGTTGGCGCTGGCGGTGCTCGAAGCCCCGACCCGGAGCAGCGGGATGGGCTTCGCTCTCGGCATCGGGGGCGCGCTGCTCGCGCTGTGGGCGGCGGGCTTCGCGCTGTCGCGCGCGCTGCGGCGCTTCTTCCCCTCGCGGTGGCCGTACGTCTGGCGGCAGGGCGTCGCCAACCTCCATCGGCCGGCGAACCAGACGGTGATGGTGGTGCTCGCCCTCGGGTTCGGCGCATTCCTGCTCGACACGCTGTTCCTCGTCCAGCACAACCTCCTGCGCGACCTGCGCGTCGACGCGGCCGCCGACCGCCCGAACCTGGTGCTCTTCGACATCCAGCCGGACCAGCGGGCCGGCGTGGAGGCCGAGCTGCGCAAGGCGGGCCTCCCGGCCCATGAGCCGGTGCCGATCGTCCCGATGCGGATCCAGTCCTTGAAGGGCCAGAACGCGTCCGCCTACCTCGCGGCCGGCACCGTGCCTGGTCGCTCCGGCGGTGAGGGCCGGCCGCGGCGCGGGGGTCCCAACGCGTGGACGCTCCGCCGCGAGTACCGCAGCACGTATCGCGGCGCGCTCACGTCCACCGAGAAGACCGTGGCGGGGGGAGACTGGCCGCCCGCCTCCTGGCCGGCCTCCGGCGGTCCCGCGCCCATCTCCGTCGAGCGCGAGCTGGCCACGGAGCTGGGCGTGCGCGTCGGCGACGAGATCGTGTGGGACGTGCAGGGGCGCCTCGTCCCCAGCCGCGTGGCCCATCTGCGCGAGGTGACCTGGGCCCGGTTCGAGCCGAACTTCTTCGTGGTGTTCCCGCCGGGACCGCTCGACGGCGCGCCGCAGAGCTTCGTGACCCTGAGCCGCGCCGACGACCCGCGGCGGCGGGCGAGCGTGCAGCGGAGCGTCGTCGAGCATTTCCCGAACGTGACCACGATCGATCTCGCGCAGGTGCAACAGGCGCTCGACCGCATCGTCGCGCGGGTGGCGCTCGCCATCCGCTTCATGGCCCTCTTCAGCCTCGCCACCGGAGCGGTGGTGCTGGTGGGGGCGGTGGCGACCAGCCGGTATCAGCGGCTGCGGGAAGCGGTGCTGCTCAAGACGCTGGGGGCGACGCGCGGCCAGATCCTGCGCATCGCGCTCGCCGAGTACGTCGCGCTGGGGCTGCTCGCCTCGGCGGCCGCGCTGCTCCTCGCCACGGGGGCCGCGTGGGGCCTCGTGCGGTTCTTCTTCGAATCGCGCTTCGCGGTCCCCGCGGCGCAGCTCTCCGTGACCGCGGCCGCGATCGTGGCCCTCACGGTCCTCGTCGGGCTGTGGACGAGCGCCGAGGTCGTGCGCAAGCCGCCCCTCGAGGTGCTGCGCGCCGAGTAGCTATACTTGAAGGGTCATGAGAGCCCTGGTTCTCGTCTCCATCCTCACCGTCGCGCCTTCGGCGGCGCGCGCCGAGGCCACGCGCGTCTACTCGCTGCAAGGAGCGGACTGCGAGAGCTGCGCGGACAAGGTCCGCGGCGAGCTGAAGAAGGTCAAGGGCGTCAGGAAGGTGGACTTCGACAAGCAGAAGGTCGAGATCACCGTCCGGCTCGACGAAACGGTGGCCGACGCGGACGTGCTGGCCGCAGTGGAGCGCGCGGGGCTCAAGGCGGTGGTCGGCGCCGGGCATGGCGCGTACCTGCCCGCGGAGAAATACCCGGCCGGCGCAGACATGCAGGTGCTCAGCCGGGACGGATCCGCCGTCGGCAGGCTCGACAAGCTGCGCGTACCGGACAAGTACACCGTGTTCGACGTCTACGCGGAGTGGTGCGGCCCCTGCCGCTTCGTCGACGCCCGCCTGCGCGAGCTGATCGCCGGCCGCAAGGACCTTGCCGTGCGGAAGCTCAACGTCGTTGACTTCGACTCTCCTCTCGCGAAGGAGCTGGGCCCGCGGATCGAGGCCCTGCCCTACGTGATCGTGTTCGATCCCGCCGGCAAGCGGACCGACATCGTGGGCGCCGACTTCGGCAAGCTCGACAAGGCCCTGGGCGTCGCGCGTTGAAGCGTCTCGCCCTCGCCGGCCTCCTCGCTCTCGGCGTCCTGTCCCGGCCGCGCGCGGCGGGGGCCGAGGCGGGCTGAGCGGGCTGAGCCAACCCGAACCTGCCGGTCGGCGGGTCCGCCCTCACTCCTCCCGAGCCGGGCCGGTGGCGCGCGACGACGGACCTGAGCGGGACGAAGGTCCACAACGAGCACGTCTCGACGGAAGAGCTGCCGGTGCCGATCTTCCACGAGGAGGACCTGACGATCTCGGAGATCGCCTTCGTCACCGAGGCGGGCGTCGCGCGGGGGTTGGGGATCGAGGCGGTGGTTCCCCTGCGGGTCGTACGGACGCGGATCCGGTTCGAGGACATGGAGCACCAGCCCATCGTGGTGCCGAACGGAAGCATCCACCACCGCAACGAGACCCTCAGCGGTCCCGGCGATCCCTGGCTGCTCGTACACGGCGCGCGCGGTGTCGGTGTCTGGACCGTGGCCGCGCGGGCGGGCGTCTCGATTCCGCTCGGGCGCACCGAGCCCAACCCGTTCGCGCTCGGACGCCTCGGGCTTCCCCACCAGCACATCCAGTTCGGGACGGGAACGTGGGACCCCGTCGTGGGCCTCGCCGCCGGGCGCCGCTTCGGCCAGGTCGGCTTCGTCGTGCATACGCTGGCCCGCCTGGTCTTCGGGACCAACGACCACGGATACCGGGCGGGCGACCGCCTCTTCGCCAGCGCGGCACTCGACTGCCGGATCGCCGGGAGCTGGCGCGGGATCGTGGGCGTGGACGTCGCGCACGAGCAGGCCGAGACGTGGGACGGCCGGATCGAGACCGAAGGCAATCTGGGACGCACCGACCTGCTCGCTTCGATCGGCCTGACCCGGCCGCTGGGCGCCGGCGGCCTTCACGTGACGGCGAAGATCCCGCTCCTCACGCGCGCCACCGGAGCGCAGGTGCACTATCCGGTGATCGTCGCGGTCGGCGTGTCCTATTGAGCTGGGGGGTGCTAGCGGCGCACCCCCCAGACCCCCCGCTCGCTGCGCGCGAGTGAATCGCGCTCCGCTCGCAGCCGTGGCTCATTGGCTCCTGGTCTCGGCGGGCCACTGCGCCCTCTGCGTTTGAAGACCAAACTCAGTTAACGCTGATCTTCTGGATCTCGACCCGCGTCTTGGCGCGGTCGCCCTCGACGGGGGTCTCCCCGATCTTGTCGACGACGTCCATGCCGTCGATCACCTCGCCGAAGATCGTGTACTTGCCGGTGAGGGACGGCTGGTCGGACAGGCAGATGAAGAACTGGTTGCCCGCGCTGTCCTTGCTGGACGGGCGGAGCACCGCGGCCACGGAGCCCCGCGTCATGGGCCGCTCCGAGAACTCGGCCTTCAACAGGCCCAGCCCGCCCGTCCCGTAGAGGACGGTCTTCGCCGGGTCCTTCGAGAGGGGGTCGCCGCCCTGAATGATCCCGCGCGGGATGATCCGGTGGAACGTGGTCCCGTCGTAACCGCCGGCGCGGGCGGTCTTGATGAAATGCTGGACGTGCCGCGGCGCGAGGTCGGGGAGCAGCCGGATCACGAAGCGGCCCTGAGCCGTCTCGACCACCGCTTCCGAAGCGGCGGGCGACGCCGCGGGAGACGCGGGCGTCTGCGCGGCGAGCAGCGCGAGCGCGAAGACGAAGCTCATTCCCACTCTCCTTCTTCCATCAATCGGTCTCGCTGCGCCATCCGGCGTCCCACTTCTTCCCGGTCGCCGAGGCTGGACGTCCCGAGGCCCTCCACCGCGCACGACGCGGCGCAGGCCCCGAAGGCCGCGGCCTCCAGGGCGTCGCCCGTCTCGTGATAGCGCAGGAAGAACGACGTGGCGAACACGTCGCCGGCGCCCGTGGGATCCACCTCCGGGCGCGGCAGCGTGGGTACCTCGCGCACGCCCTCGCGCGTGTGCAGCCAGAGGCCCCGCCAGCCGCGGGTGACCGCGACGATCGGCACCCGCGCGAGCAGCTCGGCGGCGCGCCGGTTGGCCTCCGGCAGGTCGTGCTCGGAGAGGCAGAGCGCGTGGACGCCCGCGAGGTCGTTGCCGGGGTCCTTCCACTCCGCGGGGCAGACGCGCCCGTCCTCCTCGAACTCGCGCAGCCACCCCTGC
>Ga0075434_100007331_pt1 | contig 10208 bp, 8 predicted proteins | sample RhiMethybrSRZTD3_FD_75298 | JGI IMG/M metagenome (GOLD analysis project Ga0075434, IMG submission 75298) | Populus rhizosphere microbial communities from Tennessee, USA - Rhizosphere MetaG P. TD hybrid SRZTD3 | ecosystem: Host-associated > Plants > Roots > Rhizosphere > Soil | place: USA...
TAGATCGGCGGCGCCGGCAGGTCGGAGGGCAAGAGGTTGCCGGCGGCATTGATCGAGGCCTGCACCTCCTGCTCGGCGACGTCGAGCGAGATCGAGAGGCCGAATTGCAAGGTGATCACGGACGAGCCGGCCGAGCTGATCGAGCTCATTTGGTTCAGATTCGGCATCTGGCCGAATTGCACTTCGAGCGGGGCTGTGACCGACGACGTCATCACGTCGGGGCTAGCACCCGGATAAAAGGTCTGGACCTGAATGGTCGGGTAGTCCACCTCGGGAAGGGCAGCGACGGGAAGGAAGCGAAGCGCCAGCATGCCTGAGAGCATGATGGCAATCATCAGCAATGTGGTTGCGACGGGCCGTAGGATGAACGGCTGCGACGGGTTCATTGCTGCGGTCCGCCCTGCGAACGCCGCTTCTTGGGCCCGCCCGATCCATCCGGAACGAAGCCGCCCGCCTTGCCAGGCCCGGTTTGCGCAGGCCTGCCGGTCTCTGCCGGGTTGACGGTATTCGTGCTCGTCTCCGGTCGCACGATGATCTTCGCCCCGTCGCGCAGCTTGTCGGCGCCGTCGATGACGACGCGATCGCCGACCTGCAGGCCTGACACCACCTCCACCCGATCACCGTCGGTCACTCCGAGCTTGATAGGACGCACCGACACCGTGTCGTCGGCGTTGACGAGATACACGAAGGTGCCGGGCACGCCGCGCTGTATGCCCGCACTCGACATCGTCACCACGTCCTTGTGGGTGTCGAGCAGCAAGCGAATATTGACGAACTGGTTCGGGTAGAGCGTCCTTTTGTCGTTCGGGAACTGGGCGCGCAACTTGATCGTGCCCGTGGTCGGATCGATCTGGCTGTCGAAGGTTTGCAATGTGCCGTCGGCAAGCTTGGTGGCGCCGCCGCGATCCAGCGCGGTCACGGGCAGCGTAGCGCCCGCCTGGAGGCGATTTGCGATCGATTGCAAATTGTCCTCTGGTACTGTGAACAGCACGCTGATCGGCTGCAGCTGAGTAATCACCACGAGGCCGTTGACATCGCCCGGCGTCACATAGTTGCCTTGGTCGACCAGGCGCAAGCCAACACGGCCGTCGAGCGGCGACACGATCTTGGTGTAGGCCAGATTGACCTCGGCCGCCTTCACAAGGGCGTGGTCGGCTTCGACCGTGCCCTGATCCTGAGCGACCAGAGCGATTTGGGTATCGAGCTGCTGGCGTGGCACGGCGTTTTGCGCGGCCAGGCCCTGGTAGCGCTGTAGGTCGACCTGCGCGCCCTTCAACAGCGCTTCGTCGCGCGCGAGCTGCCCGCGTTGTTGGGCAAGCGCCGCTTCATAGGGCCGCGAATCTATCTCTGCGAGCAGATCGCCCTTTTTGACCTCGTCACCCTCCTTGAACACGACCCTGATCAAGTAGCCGCTGATCTGGGTGCGAATGGTGACGGTGGCGAGCGACGTCACCGTTCCCAGGGCGTTGAGGTTAAGTCCGATGTCGCCCTTGCTGACGGCTTCTGGAACGATCGACATCGGTCCGTTGCCGAAGCGAGCCCCGCCGCCTCCCGATTGCTGTGGCGCGCTTTGCTGGCGGGCCCACCAGACGATGCCCGCGATCAGCAGCAGGACAATCAAAAGGCTGAAAAAGAAGCGCCCGCGCGCCCTCGGGGTCGGGGCGGTTTTGATGGTGGGTACTTTCTGCGGCGGCTTGAGCGGTTGATCCATGAACCTGTGGTCTGAAGAACTTGAGAATCCTTCGCTCCAGTCTAGTGCTTTCCCTACCGTCGGAACATTCCTACGGGTACCGTCGGAACAATTCCTACGGGCGCCATTTTGGACTTTTTGGTTCGGCTTTGTCGCATTAACAATCTGAAAGAATGACGGATTGCGACCGCAATTGATGCCCGGAGCGGCGGGGCGTATAGGCGGCCCATGTCGAACTCTGCCGAAGACACCGTGCTATCGGAGGCGCTGGCGCATTGCCCGGCTTGCCATAAGCCCATGCCACTCTGCGTCTGCGACGCCATCACACCCATCGAAAGCCGGATCTCACTGTTGATCCTGCAGCACCCGCAGGAGCAGGACAGGGCGCTTGGCACGGCGGGTCTGACCACGCAGCATTTCAAAGGGGCGCAGCTAAAAGTCGGCCTGTCATGGCCCAGCCTCTCAAAGGCGTTCGGGCGGCCGGTTGCCGATCCTTCCCGTTGGGCTGTGCTCTATCTTGGCTCCGCCAAGCTCGCGGATCTCGATATCAGGAATGATAGTGTCGTCGCCATTACCCGGAAAGGCGAGATCGCAGAGAATCAACGCGCAGTTCTGGACCGGATCGAAGGGATTGTGCTTCTGGACGGCACTTGGAGCCAGGTCAAGGCGCTCTGGTGGCGCAATCCGTGGATGCTGAAATGCCAGCGCGTGATCCTTCGGCCGTCGCGGGCATCGCTTTACGGGCATTTGCGCCGCGAGCCGCGCCGTGACTCACTGTCGACAATCGAGGCGGCGGCCATGCTGATTGCAAGGTTGGAAAAGCGGCCCGACATCGAGGCGGCGGTGAAGGGAAGCTTTGAGCGCATGCTTGCGCGTTATCGCGAGGTCCGGCGGGCCATACCGGAGATCGCGGCCAATCCAAAACCCCGTCGCAAACGCGACTATCGGCGCCGCAAACGGACTTGAACAATCCTGGTGGCGGCGTTGCGCGCCGTGGCAAAGGCCACTGCAATCTGTAGGTCGCATCAGATAGGTGGTCGCTCAGTGCCGGTTGGTCGCTTCCAGGAACTCGCGAAGCGTCAATGGTGTCCCATCATCGCTATGGGGACGTCCTTAAGCCGAGCGTTCGACGGACCACGATCCGACTTCGTTGGTCCCCCGAATCATGTGAACGCTATGCGCATGGAGTCGGCCTGCATCGCGCAGCCTGTCCAACATGAAGCGCGCGAGAGCCGAATGATCCGCGGGACTGCGTATGTCGTCGACATCGAAGCCGAACTCCGGCAGCACGTGCCCGCTTGGGTCTCGAACTTCGATGCGCAATGATGGGGCCATACCCATTTATCGCTTGCGCGCCTTGCAAAGTCGTAAATGGCGTCGCCGCCTGCACCGGCGGAAGATCGTGGCGGGGTTCGGGTTGACCCGCCATGCGCACCGCTATAATGCCTATGGCCTCTCCACGATCGGCCGCTCGGACTGGGGGGACCTGTACCGTTTTTGTGCGCGTTGGGCGCGAATCGTAGACCGCGTTTAGTGCACTGATTTTGCAGCTATAATTTCAATTGGGGCCACGTGGCGGAGTGGTTACGCAGCGGTCTGCAAAACCGTTTACACCAGTTCAATTCTGGTCGTGGCCTCCAAAACTAACTCTCTGATTAGCTTTTTCCAGATCTACTCGCATTCCGTTCCGCAGGTTTTGCCCCCAGGTTGGAATGCCCAAGCCTCTCGCCGGCGACCCCTGCAGTATGCCGTTGGCTGCGATGTGAGTGGCGTGGGCGAGTCGCAGGTCATGGAACCGGGGGCGGGTCAGCTTCGTCCCCTTTTTGCACCGATCCCAGGGCTGCAAGATGTAAAGCGGCTCCGCAGTTTGACCCGTCAAGGTGGCGGTCACAGGTTTTGGCCGGGCATTCTTGACAACCTGTCTGAGCATCAGAAGGCGCTGGCGGTACACCCTCGAGGGCGAAGCGAAATGACGAGGTTTTCACGGCAGCAGGCCGCATTCTCGACATTCTAACTTCGCTGTCAGAATGCGTCGCCTTTGTGATTTGAATCTCCTGCGAGCTCCTTGGAATATTGCCCCGAAAGCGGAGTTGACTCGTGCGGGATTGCTTGCGTTAGGAAACAGGAGGCACAAATGATCAAGCCAGTGATCAGGTTCGTCGTCCTTGCTACGTTTCTGATGGCGATGATCACACCGCCAACCCTCACGCCGGTCTCTGCGGCGGGCGGAGGAGGTGGTGGAGGTGGGGGTGGAGGTGGCGGCGGCGGCGGGGGAGATCCCTATGGTGGCGCATATTCCGGTACTGCGCAGCCCTCTTACCCTCAGCGATCGGGTACGAAAGCCAGCCAAAAGAGCAAGAAGGCGAACCACCAGTCCAGTATCGATGACCCTGCGTTTGCACAGGGCTACCGCACGGCTTATGCGACCATTTATGAACGCAACGACTATGCCGCCGCCATCGATCAGCTGAAGGCGCTCGGCCACGATGATAACCCGAATGTCGCCAACCTGATCGGATATTCCTATCGCAAGCTTGGCGATTACCCGCTCTCCCAAGTTTGGTATGAGCGCGCGCTGAAATCTGATCCGAACCACGTCCTGACCTGGAACTATTATGGTCTTTGGCAGATCGAGCAGGGCAACCGCGAGCAGGCACAATATCACTTGCGTCGGATCGGAGAGATTTGCGGCACCGATTGCGATGAGTACCGGTCCCTGGCCGCGGCTTTGGAGCAACCGCCTGGCACCGCGCTCGTCTATTGAGCTCTGCTTCGAGCGCTATCGACCGTTTAGTCCAGGCCATAAACCAGGCAGCCGAGGGGTCGTCTGAATGCCAGCGAATTGATCGCCCGCGAAACGGTTATCCAGTTCGGTTGCGGGTTGGAGCCGCAAAAGAGGACTTGGAGAACGCCATCAGCGCTAAGCGAGCGGATTCGCGGACACCGGACGACTCCTAAAACGCGATTGCGTCAGGTCGAAACGCAATCGCGTTTTGGTTTATTGTTTGCGCATGATCTCCGCGCAAACGCACTTTTGCGTTTGTCACGCTGGAAAACCCGTGCCCACTTTCCAAATCTCGCGCTAGAAGCGCGCCATCGCTGCGGCGAGGCAGGCGATCGGGTAGATGTCGCAGGTGCGAATAGCACTGATCTGAGTTAGCTTTTTTACAAAGTTATCAACCTGGGGGCGCGGACCGGTCAGTCGGTCGTGCGTGGCACTGCGGGTTCGTAGGGCCACCATTGTGATGAGGCCTGCCGGCGCGCTAGGCTCAGCCCCTGAAACGTCAGGGAATAGCATGGGCCAGAAGATAGCTATCGTGGGAGCGGGTGCGGTCGGCGGCTATGCCGGCGCGCATATGGTGCAGGCGGGAGAGGACGTGACGTTCATTGATCCTTGGCCTGAACATGTAGAGCACATGAGGAAGCATGGCTTACGCGTTACTCACGCCAGTGACGTTGCCGAATTCTCCGTTCCGGTGCGGGCGTTGCACGTTACGGACGTGCAGCAGTTGGCCAAGGAGAGCGGGCTCGATATCGCCTTTGTATCTATGAAATCCTACGACACGGCGTGGGCAGCCACGATGATCAAACAGTATTTGGCGCCGGATGGTTACGTCGTTTCGCTGCAAAACTGTATGAATGAAGAAACCATCGCCAGCATTGTTGGGTGGGGGAAGACGCTGGGGTGCATCGCGAGCAGCATCACAGTGAATTTGCCAGAACCTGGTCACATCCACCGCGGCGCTGGAAAGGGCGGTGCGGCACATACCGTGTTTCGGGCTGGCGAGGTGCACGGCCGGATAACGCAACGTGTTGAAGAAATCTGCCGCTTGGTCGGCTACGCCGACAGCGCCAAGGTAACGAGCAATTTATGGGGCGAGCGCTGGTCGAAGTTGGTAGCCAATGCGATGGGCAACGGCCTCTCGGCCTGCACGGGTCTGACCGGGGGGCAGATGTTGGAAAGCGAGCCGATCCGGCGGTTTTCCACCCGGCTGGGAAGCGAAGCAATCCGTGTAGGACAAGCGCACGGTTATCAACTGGAGGAGATCCTGCATCTACCGCCAGAGACGATTGCACGAGCGGGCGAGGGTGACGAGGAAGCGATGCGCGCTTGCGATGCGCGGCGTCTGGCTGACGGAAAGCGCACGTCCTTCGAACAGCGCCCTTCAATGGGCCAGGATGTGCTGAAAGGCCGCCGGACCGAAATTGATTTCATTAACGGCCTTGTGGTGCGCGAAGGGGAGAAAGTCGGCCTGGCATGCCGCGCCAATGCGGTCTTGACTGACATCGTTATGCGCGTCGAAAGAAATGAACTGAGCCCGGATCCCCGACACATTACGGAACTCCGGCTGAACTAGCGATCCGCACGATCGGCTCGGATAATATGTTCAAACCGAGGCGCCGCTCATCGTCAGATACGACAACTGAACCTTCACTTGCCGCGCAGGGCAATGCCGCACCCTCGCCATCCCGAATAGGAAGGGACGCGATCGCCGGTATCGCCGCATGCTTGTAGCGCTCTGTGCCAGTGGTATCGTAGCGAATTGCAAGGCCGACGGACCAGAACGTCGGACCAATTATCAAGGGAGGAATGGCCCATGCGCGTTGTGAAAACCATCTCGCAAGCAATACTGCTACTGGGACTGATCGTGGCACCATGCCTGACAATCGCCGCTGAACCGACCTTCAAGGAGGGATGGTTCACGACCAACGACGGCGTCAAGCTGCACTATTTGGAGGCCGGCTCGGGCAATCCATTGGTGATGATTCCAGGTTGGTCGCAGTCGGCGATGGAGTTCAAGTATCAGCTGACTGGCTTGAGCAACAAATACCACGTCTATGCTCTCGACATGCGTGGCCATGGCGAGTCCGCAAAGCCGAACCATGGGTACCGCATTCAGAGACTGTCGGCGGACGTCCACGAGTTCCTTGTTGGGAATAATCTCGGCGGGGTGACATTGGCCGGCCACTCCATGGGGTGCTCGGTCATATGGGGTTATTGGGAGCAGTACGGCAGCGATCGCCTGTCGAAGCTCATTCTGGTCGATCAGATGCCGATGATTACAAGCAACCCCGCGTGGTCACCAAAAGAGCTCGAGGATGCTGGCGCAATTTTTGACGCCAAGTCGCTATTTGAAAATGTAAATGCGCTCGCGGGGCCCGATGGCGTGAAGACTTCGGAGGGGTTCGTCCGAGGCATGTTCACCAAGCAATACCCCGTTGACGCTGTGAACTGGGTGATCCAGGAAAACCTCAAGTTTCCGCGAGAATATGCGGCACGCTTGCTGTTCGATCACGCCACCAACGATTGGCGAGACCTCATTCCAACGATCAACATCCCGACTCTGGTTGTGGGCGGCAAAGCGAGCCTCGTTCCCTGGAAGTCTCAGGTCTGGATCGGGAGCCAAATCAAGGGCGCGAAGACTGAAATATTCGACGAGAACGAGGGCGGCGCGCACTTTATGTTCTTGGAGAACCCCGAGAAGTTCAACCGGCTGGTCAACGAGTTCAACGGCTGACGCGATCGGCCAGCGACAATCTGCCATAGTTCGGTTGGAAGCGGACCGGACGGCTTGCAAAGGTCGCGCGTCGCGCGACCTTTACATCAGCGACACGGGCGGCGTCGACGGCGCAGCAAAAGGGTCTGACGCTCACGGACTGCAACCACATCCGACGCTGCGCTGAAACAGTCCAGAGGGCATGCGCACTGGTTTGGTCACCCTATTGCGCCTGCGCCGCGGTAGGGCAGGGCAGCGTTTGTGCAAAATGGGCGCACGGTGTGGCATTTTACCATAGTCCGGGCGAGCGCGACCCGGAGAAAGATAGGCGATTGAGAGGTGAGTTCCCGGGCATCTGACAACCAAAGGAGGATGACATGCGGCTTCCAGCTCTCAAACCGGAATGGGTCGGTCGCTTGTCGCTTCAGCTTGTTGCTGCTGTTCTTCTTTTCGGAAGCCCGAACCAGGCTCCTGCGCAGACGGAGCGGCTTCCAAAAGTCGGGTATCTTGGTTTCGGCGCCGCAGTTCCACCAACTCTTTTCCAAAACCGAATGAAGGAGCTCAGGTGGTCCGAAGGCAAAGACGTCATGGTGGAATACCGCTTTGCAGGGGGACGGCCGGGGGAGCTGCCGCGCCTCGCCCGCGAGCTCGTCGATGCGAAAGTGGATGTCATCATGGCTGTCGGCGACGAGGCGATCGTGGCAGCCAAGAACGCCACGCGCACCATTCCGATTGTTATGGTTGCCTGCGATGCGGTTACCACCGGCTTTGTTGCAAGCCTCGCTCATCCAGGCGGCAATCTCACGGGCGTGACTTGTCTTACCTCCGAGCTCCTGCCGAAGCGCCTGGCGGTATTTCGGGAGCTTCTGCCGTCTGCGTCCCGCCTTGCGATCCTCTACAACCCGGAAAACGTCAGTAAGCCACCCGAGGCCGCTCGCGCTGTCGAGCTTGCGAAGGACCTGGGTCTCGACGCCAAAGCTGTTCCATTCCGCACGGCCGAAGACATCGAGGCCGCCTTTTCCGCCTTTGCGACTGATCGCCCCGATGGCCTGGTCGTCCTTACCGAGCAGCGCTCGATAGCCTACGCGAAGCTCCTGGCCGACCTTTCGCGCAAGGCGCGCCTTCCGGTTCTGCATTCGTTCAGCGAGGGTGTCCTCGCGGGCGGTCTCATCTCCTATGGCCCCCACTTTCCTGAGATGGTGGTGCTCGCAACCAACTATGTGGCGAAAATCCTCAAAGGAGGCAAGCCGGCCGAGCTGCCTGTCGAGCAGCCGACTCGGTTCGAATTGGTCATCAATCTAAAGACTGCCAACGAGATCGGTCTGACGATCCCACCCTCACTCAGCGCCCGCGCGAACGAAGTGATTGAATAAACTCATGCGCAAAACAATAAGCTAAAACGCGATTGCGTTTCGACTTGAAGCAATCGCGCTTAAAGCGTCACGCGGTTGCTATGCCGGCAAACAGATTCTTCTTGATAATCGCATGAATACCCCAATTGCCATCGACCACCTGCGTGACGCCAAAGTCCACTCCGATGGACATGAGCGAAATCGCCTCGTCCTCGTTTAGTCCCTTGGTGGTCATCAGGAAGCTACGCATTTTACGAAACGCATCCCTTAGCGCGAGATCAATTGAGGATTTCTTGTAGATGTCCTGCTGTGCCGTAGGACCGAGCTCTGAGAGGTAATTGGCGAAGCTGAATCCGTGCAGAACCCATTCGTCCTGGGTTTCAAGCAGTGGGTAATTCAGCCCGGCGAGCGAACCCGTCAGGTTGTTCTGCTTCCGCAGGATAAGCTGGAACGTTCCGGTCAGAGACATTTCGATGGCAGTACCGCATAACTCAGAATCGCCTTGTGCGGCGTGCGAGTCGCCGACTGAGAACAAGCCGCCAGGCACTGCGACCGGATAGTACAACGTCGCGCCCTTGCCGATGCGCCAGTTGTCGATGTTGCCTCCGAAATAGCTCGGCGGAATAGAATCGACGACGTCGGCTTCTTTTGGCGCCACACCCATGACACCGAAATGAGGTCGGATCGGGATGCGGACATTTTTAAGGACGTTGTGGTTCTCCTGCACGATCGAATGGTCCACCGGCACGCCGGGATAATCGATCGTCTTATGGACGACCCCAAACGGATCAGTTTGAGGTACCCAGCGGAAGTTGTAGACGGCGTGCGCCCAGTTCTGCTGTCCGCTGCTGTCAATTTCGTAGATCGTGCACACCTCGCGCGGTTTCGGTTCAGTGAGCAGATCATTGTAGTGAAAGCCCCACCAAGCCGCCGCGTTGCTTCCGAATGACTTGCCCGGGTATGCCGGATTGGCGCAGGGCCGGGGCTTTACATCCATGATCCGGACTTCGATGATATCACCCGGCTCGGCGCCGCGAACAAAGATTGGACCGGTCAAGATATGCACGCCGAAGCCTTCGCCTGAACCGCGGCCGAGTAATTTGCCGTCGATCGGGCCGGCGCCGCGGCGATTGACCCCTTTCTTGTCCTTGGTCCAAAGATAGATGCTCTCGAGACCCGGATCGCCTTTGACCATACGTTCGATGTCGTCGCCGGCGTGGTGGGTCACGGCTTCAACGGTGACGTAATCGCCCGAATCCACTTCGAGCTGCGGCCTTAACAGCTTGCTGAAATAGCCCCAATGCACGGTGTCCGAGTTGGCGGGCAAGTAGTGATAGGTCGGCTTTCCGGGCTGTGTCTGCGCTGATGCCGGAGTGGCCAGCGTGCCGCTTGCAGCCCACGCGGCGGCGCCGCCACTGGCCACGTACGCGCTTTTGAGAAATGCGCGCCGCTCATGATCGAGGTCCTCGAGAAGTTTCTGTCGATGCAGCTCAAATTGGGGGCACGCTTGATCATCGCCTGCACACATGATGTGACTCCTCCCTCACGAATTGACTGTGAAACTTGAAGCAAGAATTGCGCCAGCATTAAGCCAAGTTGCCACAACCTTGAGAGCCGACCCTGCGGTCAGTAGAAGAGAGTCACAATGGTGGTGCAGGCGGGGTCCGA
>Ga0075434_100007333_pt1 | contig 10206 bp, 10 predicted proteins | sample RhiMethybrSRZTD3_FD_75298 | JGI IMG/M metagenome (GOLD analysis project Ga0075434, IMG submission 75298) | Populus rhizosphere microbial communities from Tennessee, USA - Rhizosphere MetaG P. TD hybrid SRZTD3 | ecosystem: Host-associated > Plants > Roots > Rhizosphere > Soil | place: USA...
CCTTACTGCCGCTCCCAAGGAACTACACCTGATGCTCCTTCTCTGCCAAGCTTCGCGCCTGCCCAGGTTGAGCCTGCTGCTCGTCGCGGCTTTTGCCCTACTCCTGCCGGCCGCCGGATCGGCACAAGACGTCAGCAAAGAAAACTTCCTTGCCGAACACTATGACGTAGCCGCAAACATTGAGCCGGCCAGCCAGTCGTTGTCCGCAGTGGCCAAAGTGGATTTTCGCGCCCGTGAAGCTTCCAGCATCCTTCGCGTCGAACTGCATCCCAATCTGAATGTGACCAAAATTGAGAGCTCTGCCAGCAAAGCTGTGAATTTTGACCGCGATGCGCTGAACCCGCTCCTGCTGACGATCAACCTGCCCACACCGGTTGCCGCCAACACCACCGTTTCACTGACATTCACGTATTCCGGCTTGCTGGCCAATGAAGAGAACAGCCCCGTGCCTGGCTTGCGTCTGGCTTCGATTTACAAAGACGGCGCGTACTTGCTGCTGCCAGCGCGCTGGTTTCCGCTCACGGCATATCCGACCAATCGTTACACCGGAACATTTCGCCTGACTGTGCCGGACAGCTTCGCCGTGGCAGGCACCGGCAAAACGTCATCGCCTACACCCGTCGCAGCAAAGTCCGCGGCGGAGGGGGGTCGCTTACTGTACGTGTTTGAGTGCAAGGACGCCCAACCGAATGGCACGTTCGTTGCCGGCCCACTCCAGCTCAATGCGAAACAAGCCGAAGGGTTGGACGTGAACGTCTATGCGCCTCAAGATGCGTCGAAGAACGCAGGCGACTTCGCCAATGCCGTGGCGCGTTCCGTCACCGCTTTCTCCGATCTCTTCGGGCCATTGCCTGATCCATACTTCACCGTCGTGCAGATGCCGGACGGCGGACTGCGCGAGTTCTCCGGTCCAGGCCTGCTGGTGCTGTCGAAGCGCGCTTGGGATCCGAAAATCAATGATCGAGTGATCGCGCGGCTCGTGGCGTCGCAATGGTGGGGTAACCAGGTGTTGCCGGCGACGCGCGCCGACGTGTGGATTAGCGACGGGCTGGCACGTTATTCCGAAGCGCTCTATGCCGAGCAGAATGCCGGCAAGGAGGCCGGCCTGCGCGCGGTGGACGACTTCGCGGTCGGCGCCTTGATGAACGAAGAGGCTGCTCCGATTTCGCAGGCGGCGCGGCTCGTTCCGTTCACCAGCGACTATCGCTCCGTGGTGATGAACAAGGGCGCCATGCAATTCCACATGCTGCGCGCGCAAATCGGCGACGTGGCGTTCAAATCGCTTCTGCACAAGTTCTACGCAACCTACGCGGGTAAGCAGGCGACCAACGCGCAATTTGAACAGATGGCCGTGCAGCAAATGCAGGCTGCTCTGAAGCCCGGCCAGGAAGCCCCCAACCTCAACGGCTTTTTTGCACAGTGGCTGAATTCCACCGGCGTGCCGGACTTCAAGATCGAATACGTGGTGTACCGCACTCCGAAGGGTTTCCGCGTGGTCGGCAAAATCAGTCAACCGCTGGATACATTCTCGATGCCGCTCCAGCTGCGCATCGAAACCGAAGGCAATCCGGAATTAAAAACCGTCGACGTGACCGGAACTGAGTCCACGTTCACCGTCGAAACGTTTGGCCGGCCCAAGCCTGGCGGCATCAAGATCGACCCGAACAATGTCGTTCTCAAGGGCAACACCGGCCTGCGCGCCCGCGCGGCCATCGCACGCGGCGAAGAACTCGCCGAATCCGGCCGCTACTACGACGCCATTCAGCAGTATCAAAAGGCATTGAACATTCAGCCTGGGCGCCCGCTGGCAAATTTCCGCATGGGTGAAGCGTTCTTTTATCAGAAGAACTATCAGGCCGCGGCGAATGCTTTCCGCGAATCTCTGCAAGGCGTGCCCGAACCGTCTGAGAAATGGACGGAAGTTTGGGGACATCTCTATCTCGGAATGATTTTCGATTTGCTAGGCCAGCGCGAGCGCGCCGTCAACGAATACAGCAAAGCCAAACAGACTAACGACAATACGGGCGCCGCGCAGGAAGCCGCCGATCGTTATCTGAAGAAGCCGTACAACGAAGGCGGAGCGCAAGCGGCGTCCGCCGCCAAACCAACGGGCGAAGCCGCTCCTCCAGCGGCCGACGACGGCCGGCCCCACTTGAAAAAGCCGAATCCGTAGTTGCGACCGTCGGGCCGGTTTTTCCTCACGTCACCTACTCCGTGATCGTCCGCCCCGAAGTCTGGCCGCTCACGTATGCTCGTGAAGTGAACCGTGAATTGAGCCTGGACCCTCTCCATCCCTCCTCTGGTTCGAGCGAACCCACCGCCACGGGAATATTAGCGGAAGCTCAGCCGCGCACCGTTGCGGCATGGCTGCCTCTTCGCTTGCAGATCGGCATACTGCTCGGCGTTACGCTCCTGCTTTACGCCAACTCGCTCTTTAACGGATTCACTATGGATGATGAGCTGTACATCCAGCGCAATCCGCAGGTCACGCAACATTCTCTGCAACTGCTCTTTCAGCCCAACGCGGCGAGCAATGTGTTCCGGCCGCTGACCTTCGCAACGTTTGCACTGAACTGGATCGTCGCCGGATATCAGCCGTTTGCCTATCACCTGGTAAATCTGCTCTTGCAGGCAACCGTCGCCATCCTGTTGCTCTTGGTGCTACGCGAGTCGCTGGAAGGCTACGCAAATTATCAATTCATCTGTTTCGCTGCTGCATTGCTTTTTGCTGCGCATCCAATTCACACCGAAGCAGTCAGTTCGATCGTAGGCCGTTCGGAATTGCTGGCGGCCGGATTCTTGCTGGCGGCATGGCTCTTCCACCTGCAGGATCGCTACGTACTGGCTCTGCTGAGTTTCGCCCTGGCCCTGCTCTCCAAGGAGTCCGCCATCGGTTTGCTTCCATTGGCACTGGCCGGCGATTACGCTAAGGGCAAACTGAAGCCCTGGACGCGCTACGCCGGAATCGCAGCACTTACGCTATCGTACGTCGGCGCACTCTGGAAAATTCAAGGCGGGCATTTCGGCGCCGCCAGCGTTTCCGTGCTCGACAATCCGCTCACCCTGCTGCCGGCACACTTGCGCATCTTGAACGCAGTTCGCATCGCCTGGAAATATGCCGCCCTGCTGATTTTCCCCGCGACGCTTTCATGCGATTACTCGTACGACCAAATCACGCTCTACGCCAACTGGCAGCACCTGCTTCTTCCGTTGCTGGGAGTGTTAGCTGTCTTTGCTTTTTGGATTTGGGGCGTATCGAAACGCAATCCCGTCTTTCTGCTGGCCGGAGCAATTTACTTCACCGGATTTGCTGCAACATCCAACATCCTCACCCGCACCGGCACCATTTTCGGCGAGCGGCTAACCTATTTCCCCTCGGCCGGATTCTGCTTACTGGTCGCCGTATGCCTGACGTGGCTGCTGTCTCGCCAGCGCGTTGCTGCGCTAGCTATTCTCGGCGTGGTATTAACCGCTTTCGGCGCCCGTACGATAATCCGTAACCGCGATTGGCGTGATAACGCGTCACTCTACTTGGCTGGCGCAGCCGCTTCGCCCAACAGCGCCAAAATGCGGACGTTTCGCGGAATTGTCTATATGAGGTGGGGAAAATGGGAGCTTTCGCGCAACGACCTCGAAGCTGCGCTACGCATCAGTCCGGACTATCCCGACGCAGTTGAAGCATTAGGGCTTTTGAAGGTACGTACTGGGGAACTGGAATCCGCTCTCCAATTTCTGCAAAAAGCGCTGGCCATCAGCCCTGGCGCGGACTTTGACTACGACTATCGCGCCGCAAACCTGGTCTCGCTGCAAATTCAGATGGGAAAGCTCGACGACGCAATGAAGTTGTTGAACCGGCGCATCGCGGAATCGCCGAATTATTCGCGGTTGTGGTCCAATCGCGCAGCGCTGCGCTTGATGCTGGGCCAGGTTGCCGAAGCCCGCCAGGACGCACAAACTGCTTTACGCCTCGACCCCAGCAATGCGCAGGCACGCAGCGTGCTCGAACGCCCGCAGGCCGGCAGCCTGCGCTGAGCCCGCTCCACGCCGCCCGCTTCTACGCGGGACGATACGCCTTGCATCGGCAACCCGGATAGTTGCACTGCGTCCCTAGCTTCTGGTTGGCGTACATCCGCGCGTGGATGCTCTTGGGATGATGACACTCGCAACGCAGGAGAGACTTGCGGCCTCTCCTTGCGCCCTTGCTGACCGAAGATCTGCCGCTGGTACCACTTCCTTGTCGACCTGGTGTAGACACGAGTGGACCTCCGATACCTGAGCGTTGGCCCGGAGTCCATCCGCCGCAGCCAGTACATTGCCAGCAGCGGATAACTGCCTCGTTATATCACAGTTTTTTCATTTTTCAGAGGGCCGTGCGAGCCCGCAGATCTGCAGACACTTATTCCTGTGGTTTCCGCGGTTCGTAGTCATACACACCGCGACCAGTCTTGCGGCCCAAACGTCCCTCAGACACTAGCTTTTTGAGGAGTTCATTGGGACGATACTTTTCGCCCAGCGTGGATTGCAGGTATTCGAGGATGCGCAGCCGCACATCCAGCCCGACCAGATCCACCATTTCAAACGGACCCATGGGGTGGTTGAGGCCCAGTTTCACCGCTTTGTCGATGTCTGCAGGCGAAGCCAATCCCGCTTCCAGCATGGCAAACGCTTCGTTGCCGATCAGCGCGTTGACGCGGCTGGTGATAAATCCTGGCGATTCTTTGACCACCACAACTTCTTTGCCCATCCGCGCTCCGACTTCGCGACAAACGGAGATGGTCGCATCGGAAGTTTTTGGCGCGCGCACGATTTCAATCAACCGCATCTTCGGCACAGGATTGAAGAAGTGCATCCCCACACAAAGTTCTGGGCGGTACGTCATCTCCGCCATCTCGGCGATCGAAAGTGACGAAGTATTGCTAGCCATCACCGCGTTGGGACGCGCGAACTTGTCGAAAAGCGTGTACAGCTCCAGCTTCAGCTCCATCTCTTCCGGAACCGCTTCAATGAGGAAGTCGGATTCGCGGCACGCGGCTTCTACCGTAGAAATCCCTACAATGCGCGTTAGAGCTGCGGCCCTGTCGTCAGCAGTTACTTTCCCGCGCGCTACTCCTTCATCCAGCGCCTTTTTGATCCAAGCCGCGCCGTTGGCCAGATTTTCCGGCATCACGTCTTCCAGAAGCGTGCGGTATCCGCCAAACGCGGCGGCATAGGCGATTCCCCGGCCCATGGTTCCGGCGCCAATCACGCCGATTGTTTTCACGTCCATTTGCAATCACTCTCCAGCGAAAGGCACAGACATGGGCGATGCCTCTTTCAAAAGTTTGCGATATGCGGCTTCATCAAGGCCAAGAACGATGCGGTCGCCGCGTACCACCACCGGCCGCTTTATCAAATTCGGATTCCTGGACATCAAGCGAATCGCTTCCGCCCTGGCCGGCGCCTTCTCCACCATGTTCCGCTCACGATACAGTTCGTTTCGCGGATTCAAAAACGGTTTGTAATCGCGGGCGCCAATCAATTCGTCCAGTTCTTTCTCAGACAACGGCTGCGTGTCCAGATCGCGTGACTCCAGTTCCGCTCCTAGCCTCAGCAAGAGACCTCTCGCTTTGCGGCAGGTCGTTCAAGTTGGCTTCTGGAAAAACTTCACTTTGATTTTTGGCATGGGCTCTCCTAAGGGTTTGTCCACATAAAGATTTTCTTTCAGTGGCTAGTAGCGAGGAACAGTAGGATCGATCTCCATCGACCACCGATCGATTCCGCCCGCCAACGATTGCGCGGACTCGATGCCTTGCCCGCGCAGCCATGCCGCTACATCCAGACTACGCTGCCCGTGATGGCAATAGCAGATCACATGCTGATCCACATCGAGTTGCTGCAAATTGGCGGGAATGGTTCGCATGGGAATCAGCTGCGCGCCTTCGATGCGGCAGGTTTCGTATTCCCATGGTTCGCGCACATCAATCAGTAAAAATGGCTCGCCGGTTCTTTTCTTTTTCTGCAATTCCGCAACACTGATCTCCAGTTCGCTCATTCCTCAATTGTAGCGCGATCAGCGTCCTTTGAAATTTGCCGCCCGCTTCTCAAAAAACGCATGGATACCTTCCAGGGAATCTTCCGAAGCGAAGCACCGCATCTGCTGCACCACTTCCGCCTCCAGCGCGCGTTTCAAGGCTTCTTTGTCCGCGGCGAACAATGTCTGCTTCACCGCGCGCATGGCCACGGGCGGCCCCGCCGCCAGTTTCGCCGCATACGCTTTAACCTCTGCTTCCAGCTGTGCAGCGGGCACCACTCGGTTCACCAAGCCCAGCCGCAGCGCGGTCTGCGCATCGATCATGTCACCCGTATAAAACATTTCCGCCGCCTTCGACGGACCAACAAGCTGCGGCAAGAAATACGTTCCACCATAATCCGGAAACAACCCAACCTTGGCAAAATTCTGACCGAACGCCGCCTCCTCCGCGGCAATCCGAATGTCCGCAGCCAGCGCGATGTTCATTCCCGCTCCGGCGGAAGCTCCGTTCACCGCAGCGATCACCGGCTGTTGCATAGTTCGCATGCGCAACACCGCGCCCATGCCTGCGCGCAGAATCGGCTCCAATTGTTTCGGATCCCGCGCTTCGCGGCCTTTGCCAATCATGCCCAGGTCGCCGCCTGCGCAGAACGCTCGACCCGCTCCAGTCAGCACCACCACGCGCACCGAATCGTCCTTGCCGATTCGCTCAAACGCCTGATTCAGCGCAGTCGCCAGCTCATTGTTCAGTGCGTTCAGCTTGTCCGGCCGGTTCATCACCAGCAAAGCGATCCCGCCTTGCACGGTTTCCAGCAACACGGGTGCCGCTGCGGGAGCAGTTTGCACAGGGTTCATATTTTCCTCCGGAAATCTTCAGGCGGGCCGGGCGTCGCGCGCTTTTTCCACTTTGCGCACCAGGGCAGCAAGCTTGCGGAAATGCACAGTCCGCTCTTTCGATCCTTGCGTATGCTGCGCATCGGTGGCCGGCAAAACATAGATACTCGCGCCGTACAGCGTTTCTTTCTGCAGTCCCAGCTTCGCGCGGCGCTGCGCAAACTGTTCGTACACGCTCTTGCCGTTGAACGCAATCACGTGCGGAACATATTCGCCCAACTTCTGCGAAAGGACGATGCGCCCTTCCGCATAATCCTCGCGTGTCAGTTCTTCGGTCGTCCGGGTGGGTCGCTTCACCAGGTCCGTCAAACCAATCGCAAACTCGATGATGCGCTTGTCGTCGCGATATTCCAATGGCTCGGGAATCACTCCCGTTTCAAACAGAACAGGCCAAAAAGGATTGCCTCGGCCGGAGTAGTAGTGCCCGGTTCGCACCGACGACTCCGTGGGATTGCATCCCACGATGACGAGTTTCATTCCCTTGCGGAGGTGGTCGGGCAGAGTCTTCATGGCTCGAGCTTCTTTCGTGTGCACCGCTAGAATAGCTCGACCCTTACCCACCGACCGAAGGCTTGTTCTAGGTGGTCTGCCAAAAAGGCAACGTCCGGCCCAGCCCTCGGTGCTTCGCCAGGCGATACACGCAAATCGCGGCGGCCAGGTCCCAAGCGGCGATTCCGTTGGATTTGAAAAGTGTAATCTGGCCGGGACTGGTTCGTCCCTGGCAGATGCCCGCCACCAGAGACGACAACTCCCGCACGGTGTCCCAGCGCTTTTCGTGCCCGGCAAAGCCGAGTACCAGGTCGCCGGCCTCCTGGCGCGACTGCTCGATGGAATCCACAAAAATGCGGTCGCATTTGGCTACGGTTTCGGCGTCCAACTCGCGCTTTTTCATGTGATTGGCGCCGATGGCATTGATGTGCGTCCCGGGAGCGATGCTCGCGGCATTGACCACCGCCTGGCTCGCTGTAGTCGCAGTGCAGACAATCGCGGCCTCTGCTGTCGCCTCGGCGGAACTCGCTGTAGGCGCAACCGCGATTCCCAGGCTCGCAGACATTTCTACTGCGAACTTTTCCCGCCGCTCCGCCTCGCGCCCGTACACTTTTACGCCCTCGAGCTTTCTTGCCGCCGCAATGGCTTCCAGTTGCGTTCGCGCTTGCCAGCCGGTGCCAATGATCGCTGCCGTTTTCGCATCCGTCCGCGCTAAATATTTTGTGGCCACACCTGAAGCCGCTCCTGTCCGCATCTGCCCCATTACGTCGGCCTCGATCAACGCCAGCAAATCTCCACTTTCCGTCGAAAACAGCGACACCACAAACTTCAATTTTCCGCCGACATACGTGTACTGCTTCGTCGCGACAAAATTGTTTGCCACATCCGCCGCAGCCATGTGATGAAAAAACGCCCCACCCGGCAATTCGAACCGCCGCCGCGGATGCACCAGCACTTCGCCCGCCGCCTGCCGCTTCGAAATCGTCTCCACCGCTTCCATCGCCAGCGGCATGGTCAGCAGGCTTTTCACTTCGGCTTCATTAATGTGCAGTGTCACGGCTCTGACCTCTCCCGACGACCAATCAGTGCCCTTTCGCCCGCGGTTTTCCAGTGGCTTGCGCTTTCCCCTGCACATCGCCTTCGCGCACCCGCCGCACTACCGTTTGTATCAGCCGGTATACGCGGGCATTTTTCCGGTCATCCGCGTTCATAAAGCGAAACTCCGGCTGCCCCGCCACTGACTTGCCAACTCGGATCGGCAACGTGCCGCACAAATTGTTTTCAATGAATGCCGTCTCATACCGCGTCTTCTTGCGGTTCCACGTGTACACCCGCAGCACGGAAAAATCGCATGCTTGGCCTTCAGCCCCGCGCGCCGCCGCCAACAAGTATTGTTGCTTCTGGCCAGAAGGATCCTCCACTCGATTCAGCTCGAACCACGCGATCGGCCGCAAATTCGCCGCGTTCGAGCCTTCGCGCACCGGGTCCGGCACATCCAGTTCCAGAAATCGCGCGATCACCCAGCCCGCGATCGGCACAGTCTGGTCCCCGGGCTCCGTAGTATTGGACGGAACAGCTGTACGCGCCGCAGATTCTCCCGGCGGCCGCGTCGCCAGCCCGCGAATCAGAAACCAATCCTCTTTCTTTGCTCCCTGAGGCTCGCTGCCTTCTTTTTCGTCGGAAACCTGCGACCAGTCCGCCACCGCGCGCGCCACAATTTGCACTGGCACGCCGCGACCAAACTGATAAAGCCGCGGTGCCGTTCTTCCAGGCTCCACGCGCAAATTCGTGGCCACTTTCGTCCGCCCGTTGGCTTGCACCGGCAATGTCTCTGCCCGTTTCAGCAACTCTTCGCAGCGCTGCCATAGCGTCGGGTCCATCAGCAGCCGCCCGTCCACCCAACCCACGGCGCCCGTCACTGTTTTCACCTTCACAAAATCGTTGCGCTTCGCCTGCATGTCCACGCGATCGCCGTACCGCAACGTTCCGATCGGCTCGCGCACCTGCGCCATGCTGCTCCACAGCGTTACGCTTTTTTCGCTGACGTATGCCTCGCCAAGCGACTCATGCTTGGGCCGGAAAAACCACGCCGCCAACGCCACCAACGCCAGCAACGGCACCGCAATCAGGAGCTTTTTCTTCATCCGACAGTCCACCCGCGCAAAGCGAACCTAAATTCTACCTGATTCGCCCATCGCTCACCCGGCTGCTCCCGCCGCGCGCACAGCCTTTGCTAAAATGCGAAGCACGCGCGAAACAATTTCGCCGATCTCATAGAGGTGTTTGTGAAATTTCTCAGTACTTTCCAACCGCTAGGTTTGCTGGTTCTCCGTGTCGCCCTGGGACTGATTTTTCTCACACACGGATATCCCAAGCTCACACGCTCCGCCACAGCGATGCAGGGCATGTTCGCGCAGCACGGATTGCCGGCTCAGTTGGTCTATCTCGCGGGTGTACTCGAAACGTTCGGTGGTGTGCTGCTGATATTGGGACTGTTCGCGCGCCCAGCCGCGCTACTTCTGGCCATCGAAATGGGCGTAGCCATCGTCAAAGTGCACAGCGGCCACGGCATCATGGCGCTGCATGAATACGAATTTCCGTTGGCCTTAGGAACTTCCTGCTTGGCTTTAGCTACGGTCGGCGCGGGAGCACTGTCCGCGGACCATCTGCTTTTTGGCAGCGGCAGCTCGACCCGTTCGCGGCCAGCGCGTCCGCCCAAGAAATAATTCCACACGTTCTTCCGGATTTCCTCAGAAAAATCGAAGCAAGCCTCAGTTCCCGGGCTGCGGCACAATCGGTGCCTGCGGCGCAGC
>Ga0075434_100007334_pt1 | contig 10205 bp, 9 predicted proteins | sample RhiMethybrSRZTD3_FD_75298 | JGI IMG/M metagenome (GOLD analysis project Ga0075434, IMG submission 75298) | Populus rhizosphere microbial communities from Tennessee, USA - Rhizosphere MetaG P. TD hybrid SRZTD3 | ecosystem: Host-associated > Plants > Roots > Rhizosphere > Soil | place: USA...
GTGTTATTCATATTGGATTAATCGAGTTGACCCGGCGGTAAGAGCAGAATTACGTTTCACCGCCAGCGAGGTCCTGGAAGTCTTCAATGCTGGGCAGCTCTGACAAATCTTTCAAACCGAATTGAATCAAAAACTCTTTGGACGTGCCGTACATCATCGGGCGGCCGACGGTCTCCTTACGTCCCTTGGCAACGATCAATCGTTTGTCGAGCAGTGTCTTGATCGCTGAAGGAGATTGCACGCCACGAATCTCGAGAATTTCCGGCACGGTGACTGGCTGTTTGTAAGCAATCACCGCGAGGGTCTCTAACGACGCGAGCGATAATTTCGCACTGGGTTTCGATTTTAAATATGCGCGAACGTGTTCGTGATGTTCCGGCCGCGTAGAAATTTGCCAGCCGGCGGCAATCTCGCGCAGTTGCAATCCGCCGCTGCGATCAGCGTAGTCTTCGACGAGTGATTGAATCGCCTCGTCAACCGCCGACTGATCGACTCGCAGCACCTTCGCAATGCTTTTGGTATCAATCGGCTCGTCGGCGACGAAGATCAGCGATTCGGTAATTCCCTTTAACTCAGTCGCGGAAATCTCGCGCGTGCCCTGTATCTCTTCGTCTGCTTCGACGGCTTCGCTAGCTTGCGGCTCGAGTTCCGCTGCTGTCTGTGAGTGTTCCGCCATATTGTTTATGCCGCCGCCACCGCTCGCGCAGTAATCTCGCCAAACGTTTCACGCTGGACCAGGGAGATTTCCGCCATGCGCACTAGTTCAAGGACCGAAAGAAAGGCGACCACCAGCTCTCGCCGCGACTGCGCGCGTTCGAAAAACTTCACGAGGTTTAGTTCGCCGGCGGATCGAATCATATTACGTAAGCGTTCGATCATTTCGGCCATCGTAACTTCCTCGCGCTCGATCTCTAGCATGACTTCTTCTTTGTGACGCGCGAGAATTTTCTGAAAAACCGTAAGCAAGTCGAACAGTCCGACGGCAACTTCAGGATTGTTCTTGTCAGTTTCGATTTCGGCGCGGGTGAAAACCGCCTGTTCGACCGTGGCGCGCGACCAAAGCATTTGCGCCGCCGCCTTGAACTTTTCGTGTTCCAGCAGCCGGTTGACCAGTTCTGAACGCGGATCTTCGACTTCTTCCTCGATCGCCAATGGATCGCGCGGCAGGAGCATGCGAGACTTCAGCTCGACAAGTTGCGCGGCCATCACGAGAAAGTCACCTGCGATCGCCAGATCGAGCTCTTTCATCAGCTTCAGGTAACGCAAGTATTCGTCGGTGATGCGGGCAACCGGAATGTCGTAGATGTTTACCTGGTCCTGGCGAATCAGATAGAGCAAAAGATCGAGAGGCCCTTCGAACTCACCCAGCGTGATTTTCAATTGATCAGTTTCGTGATCGGGCGCGATGGCGGGCGCGGCGCCGGCGACACTGATCGATGGCGCAGCGTGCCGCTTCGTCGTATCAGCAGCCTGCGGTGTTTCCGAAGTTTGCGATTCCTCTGTCATTTCCGCGCGCCTACCAATCCCATTTTCGCTTTCGCATCAGAGAGCGTCGCCTGCGCAATACCCTGCGCATGTGCGGCCCCACCTCCCAGAATCGCGTTCAGTTTATCATCATCAATCGCTTTGACGCGCTCCTGAATCGGCGTGAGAAACTCTATGGTGACGTCGGCGAGTTCTCCTTTTAATTTCGCGTATCCGTGTCCGTTGAAATGGTCCTCGATCTCTTCGGTGCTCTGGCCGGTCAGCAGGTGATAAATCGTCAAAAGATTGTTAATGGCCGGCCGATTGGAATCGAAACGAATTTCCGTTCCCGAATCCGTCACGGCTCGTTTGAACTTGCGCTGCACAGCATCGTCAGTATCGAGCAACATCACGCAGCCGGCTTCGCTTTCTTCGTCTGACTTCGACATCTTCTTTGTCGGATCGGCAAGCGACATGATGCGCGCGCCAACCTTCGGAATGAAGGGATCGGGCACGCGGAAGGTCTCGCCGTAATCGCGGTTGAAGCGAATCGCGATGTCGCGCGTCAACTCAAGGTGCTGCTTCTGATCTTCACCGACGGGCACAAGATCAGTTTGATAAAGCAAAATGTCCGACGCCATCAGCACGGGATAATCGAAATAGCCGACGCCGATATTCTCCTGCTGCTTGCGCGCCTTGTCTTTGAATTGCGTCATGCGCTCGAGCTCAGACATCCGCGTGATGCAGTTCAAGAGCCACGCCAGCTCGGCGTGTTCGCCAACGTCCGATTGGATGAACACCGTGGAAACCGCCGGGTCGATTCCGACGGCAAGATAGATGCGCGCTAATTCCCTGCTTTTGGCAGCAAGAACCTTTGGATCCTGAGGGACCGTGACGGCGTGGAGATTGACGATGCAGAAAAAACTTTCGTACTCGTGTTGGAGCGCAACCCAATTGCGCAAAGCGCCGAGGTAATTACCGAGATGAACGTTGCCGGTCGGCTGTGCGCCACTGAAGATTCGTTTCATTTAACTGGCACCCAAAAACAAGATCGTCACCGCGATCGGCATCACAACGCTGAATATCACACGAAAGACCCCGGTGAACATTGCGACGATTAGCAGGAGAAACCCAAACTTTTCGAGCGCTTCAAACCCGGGCTCCATGCTCTGTGGGAGAATGCTCTGCAACACCTTGCTGCCGTCGAGTGGTGGAATCGGAATCAAATTAAAGACACCGAGCGCCACATTCAATCTAAAGAAACCCCACAATAATTCGACCGCGCCGACGGCAATCAGCGAATCTGTCGTCAGCGGCGCAAGCTGACCATCAACGACTCCGATTATTCCGACCGAATATAGAATGCGAATAATCACGCCCGCGACGATTGCGATAATGAAGTTGCAGATTACGCCCGCGATCGAAACCCAAAAGTTTGCGACTCGCTTGTTCCGCCAACGTAGCGGGTTCACGGGGGTAGGTTTGGCCCAGCCAATCAGCGGTGCGTTTGTAAAAAATGCGATTGCCGGAAACAGCAGCGTTCCAATCGGATCGACGTGCGCCGCGGGGTTCAAACTAATACGTCCCTGCAGGCGTGCGAGGTCGTCCCCAAAGTAATTCGATGTCCATGCGTGTGCAGACTCATGCACGGACAGCGAGAAAATCAGCGCCACCATGAAGAGGAGAAACTGGCCGATTGCGCTGCCGTCAATGTTGCCCATTTAGAGGTTGATGGCCGGTTGAACTCTTCGCAAGACCCCGCGAAAGTAACATCACGATCTGTCACGCGTCAAAGCCGAATTCCAGGAAGGCGAGTGCCCCTGTATTCCTGACTTCAAACGATAGACGGAATCGTTCGTGGCCACAATCATGTCGCCGTCCGGGCCAAAAGCAAGTCCGACAACGTTCATGCCCGCTACCACGAGTTCTGCCTCCTTCGCGTCGGGTGAAACTCTTACGACTCCGCGCCTTCCCCGAAGCGACGCCGCCACGTACAGATTCCCATGAACGTCGAATGCTAATCCCTGCGGCCGGCCAAGGCCCTGAAAAAAGAGTTCGGGTGTGCCGAGCTTGTCGAACCGCGTTATTCCGTCAAAACTCGAGACCGTAGGACCGCTGACGTACAACGCTTCGTCGGGACCAAACGCCAGATGATACGCAGAAACCGAAGGCTCGTGTGATGCCCACTCAGTTGCTTCCCCAATTTCGTTGACGCGGAAAATCGTGCCGGACCGGTCGCCGACGAACATGTCGCCGTCCGTATTAAAAGCCAACCCGGTTGCGACACCGAGTTCGCTCGCAAAAACTGAACAGTCATTAAGCGCGGAGATGCGATAGACAGTTCCGTCCAGTCTGCTCGTCACGAACATTTGGCCTCGTGGTGAAAATGCAATTCCGGTCGGGTTAGTAATGTCGCCAGAGAAGTCCTCAACAACCCCATCAGCAGTGATGCGGTACAACGAAACCGGCACGTGCTCGCCGCGCGACCCCGAGCGCGTCACGTACACGGACCCATCAGCGGGATCGAAAGCTGGATTCGCGACAGGATGGAGATCTCCAGCGAGCTTGCTGCCAACAATTAATTTCGCGGTCTGATCGATCGCCTCGCCATCAGGCCGGTTCAAGATTGAGACCTCGCCATCGGCAATGTCGTCAGGAACAATGACCAGAATTCGCCGGTGCGACTGCGCAACTACGTGAGCGCTGGCGCCGCCGATCGCAACAGCTCCGGCAGCTCCTTCCGGGGTTGCCATGAGATCGATTGCGATCTCTCCGCCGGGAATGGCCGCGCCGGGCGCAATTCCTTCAATAATTGGTAACTTCCTCATTCGAACAAACGCTCATGGTAGCGACGCGCCGGAGCAATGTCGAACCGGCACGCTTAGAAAACTCAGCGCGGACAGCTAGAATGCTAACCAGCTAGATGAGGAGCCTGCACGGAAATACTCACGGTCTGAAGCCAAACCAACTGCGACGCATTCAGAAGCTTTACCAGCGACGCGTCAGTCCCGGTGAAATCGTTACGCCTGAGTTTGCGCGACAGCTGACTGAACTTTCGCATGAAACCAATCGGCAAATCGGCGTGCTAATCGATCGCAAAGGCTACGTTGAATTCGTGACGGTCGGAGACGCGCGCCGGATTGAACTTCCGGATTTCAAGCGCGTGCGCGTGGCGGCGGACCGTTTTCGCGGACTGCGTTGCGTGCACACGCATCTCCGCGGCGAAGATCTGACGCGGGACGATCTCACGGACCTGGCTTTATTGCGGCTGGACCTGATGGCCGCGATCGACGTCGATCTGCGCACGGGGTTGCCCGGGGTCGTACGCGCAGCCCATATCCTGCCGAGTACTCCGGCAGATGACGGCAACGGCAACGGCGATCAGTTTGCGTTCTTGACGCCCGCGGTTCCCAGTCAGCTGAACATCGATTTTCTCGAGCTGATGGAAGCGCTCGAAGCCGAAATGGCTCGAAACCGGCGGACGGTGAAGCGAACCGGCGCCGGCGACGCGGCCATCCTCGTGCATGTCACCACTGGCGCGGTTAGCGACGCCGAGGATTCAATGGCCGAGCTGCGCGAACTGGCTTTATCAGCCGGCGTCGCGGTCGTAGACGAAATCATTCAACGGCGTCCGGCAATCGATCCGCGGACTGTCATGGGCAAAGGAAAGTTGGACGAGTTGCTGATTCGCGCCATGCAGATCGGCGCCGATGCCGTGATTTTTGATCGCGAGTTACAGCCGGCGCAGGTGCGCTCGATTTCCGAAGCCACTGACTTGAAAGTTGTCGATCGATCTCAATTGATTCTCGACATTTTTGCGCAGCGCGCCCAGTCGCGCGAAGGCAAGATTCAGGTTGAACTGGCGCAGTTGAAGTACATGCTGCCGCGCCTGGTTGTTGGCCAGGACTCGGCGTTTTCACGACTGGCGGGCGGTATTGGCGGACGTGGACCTGGTGAAACAAAGCTGGAAACGGATAGACGCCGCGTGCGCGATCGCATTCATCGGCTTGAGAAGGAACTCGCTGCACAACGCGGACATCGGGAACAACGGCGCAAAGAGCGCCTGCGCCATCATGTACCAATCGTTTCGATCGTCGGGTACACGAACGCCGGCAAGTCGACGCTGCTGAATGTCTTGACCGCGAGCCACGTTGTTGCCGAGAAGCGCATGTTTGCGACGCTCGATCCGACGACGCGTCGCCTGCGCCTGCCGCGCGAGCGCGAAGTAATCATTAACGATACCGTAGGCTTCATTCGGGATCTGCCGCCGGATCTTTTGGCAGCATTCAGATCGACCATCGAAGAGATCGCCGATAGTTCGCTGTTGATTCATCTTGTGGACGCGTCGAATCCACGTTGGGAACAGCAAATTGCGTCCGTCGAAAGGACGCTGGCTGAACTCAGCTTCGGCGAAATCCCGCGACTGCTGGTTTTCAACAAGGCGGACCTGATCGATTCGCAAACGTTGGCCGCAATGGAGCGCGAAGTACAAACTCGCGCCGGGGCAGACAATCTCGGGATCTCGGCGCTCAACGCATCGACGCTACGGCCACTGCTCGACAAGATCGAAGCAGCCACAAACCGCGGCCGCGGCGAAGGCTAGAATTTCGATTTCAGTTTGCGGAGGGTGGTTGCGAGGTCTTCCGGCAACACGCGCGTTTCGCCCACGGTAGCCATGAAATTCGTGTCGCCTGCCCAACGCGGCATGATGTGCAGGTGAAAGTGGTCCGCAATTCCCGCGCCCGCCGCGCGACCGAGGTTCATTCCAATGTTGAATCCGTCCGGTTTGTAGACTTCGCGCAAGGCGGTCTGACAACGCTTCGCAAGGTCCGTCATCTCGTCCGTTGTCGCTTTAGGAGCCGTGTCGAATTCGCTGAGGTGAGCGTTCGGGGCAATCATCAGGTGTCCACTGATGTAAGGGTAACGGTTCAGAATGATGAAATTGTTTTCACCGCGATACACAACGAGATTCATTTCGTCATCGGCAGGATTGTTAAAGGCCACACAGAAGATGCAGTCTTGCTGATCGGACATTTTGGATCCGGCGGTGGTGATGTATTCGTGCCTCCAGGGGCTCCAAAGTCGATCCACAGCGCTGAGGAAGTTCTAACCGATCGGGCTATCGTCCTTCTTTGAAGAACTTGCGGAGGAGTTTTGATTGATCAGTTCCTTAAGCTCTTTGCCGGCTTTGAAATAAGGAACTCGCTTGGCGGGAATGTTAACGGGCTCGCCGGTTTTCGGATTGCGACCACGGCGCGCACCGCGCCCGCGAACGCGAAAGCTTCCGAATCCGCGCAGCTCGATCTTTTCACCTTTGTTCAAGCTCTGGATGATGCTTTCGAAGACAATCTCAACCAGTCGCTCGGCATCTTTTTTTGTAAGTTCCGCAGCGTTTGCTACATCATCAACGAGATCGGCCTTAGTCATGCAAGTACCCCGTTTGAAAAGGACTGCAAGCGAAAGAGCAGTTGGCGGATGAGCATTCCGTTCCGATTCTTTGTTGAGTTAGGTTACCAGACGGCCGGTATTCCGGCAAGGGTGAAAAGATTGCACCGCAAGAGCTTACGGCCCTCGTGGTGGAACCCTACGGACTACGATTCGTTTGATTCGTTTGTGCTCTTGCTGCCGGTGCCGAAATCAGCCAATTCGGCCAGCGAAGCCATGCCACCTTTGGCCTCGGAGGTGTAAATCTTCGTCTCAACGATAGGTTCGTCGTTGGCCGCAGCACGTGCGGAAAGGCCGATTTTTCGGTTCTCGGCATCGACGCGGAGGATCTTGAAGTCCATCTCCTGCCCCAACTGAACCGCATCTTCTGGCTTATTCACGCGCTCGTCGGACAACTCGGAAACGTGGCACAAGCCTTCGAGATTGTCTCCGAGTTCAACGAACGCGCCGAAGCTCGCAAACCGGGCGATCTTTCCTTTGACGACATCGCCGGGTTTGTGCGACGCAACAAAATCGTTCCACGCGTTCGGCTCAAGATCTTTAATTGAGAGCGACATCCGCCGGTTTTCGGGATCAATCGCGGTAATTACCGCATCGACCGCCTGCCCTTTTTTGAGAAGCTCGCCGGGGTGTTTAATTCGCCGCGACCATGAAATGTCCGAGACGTGGACAAGTCCGTCGACACCATCTTCGACTTCGATGAACGCACCAAAGTCCGTCAAGTTGCGCACCCGGCCATGCACGCGGTCGCCGACTTGATATCGCTCGGCGAGGGTCCGCCAGGGATTGTCCTGCACCTGCTTCATGCCCAGGCTGATGCGACGGGCTTTCGGATCGACGCTGAGCACTTCAACCTCAACCGCGTCGCCCGGGCCGACTAGCTTGCTCGGATGTTTGACGCGCTTGGACCAACTCATCTCGGAGACGTGCACGAGCCCTTCAACTCCCGGTTCGAGTTCGACGAAGGCGCCGTAGTCAGTAACGCTTGCCACCCGGCCGTTGATGCGCGTCGCCGGCGGAAAACGCTCTTCAATGGTCTCCCATGGGTCCGGCAGCAGTTGTTTATAGCCAAGCGAAACACGCTCACGGTCGCGATCGAAACGCAACACTTTCACCTGCACGCTATCACCAACTTTGAACATCTCAGCGGGATTTTGCAGACGACCCCACGACATGTCCGTGACATGAAGCAGTCCGTCGATGCCGCCGAGATCGACGAATGCGCCATAGTCGGTGAGGTTCTTGATCTGACCCTCGACGATGATGTCCTCTTCGATTTGTCCCAGCGTCTGATCCTTCTTGTCAGCGTTGCGCTCTTCAAGCACGGCTTTGCGCGAGAGCACCACGTTTGAACGCTTGCGATTAAGCTTGATTACTTTCGCTTCAATCTCTTTGCCACGCAGCGAATCGAGGTTGCGTATCGGCCGCGTGTCCACTTGTGAACCCGGCAGGAACGCCGGGATGCCGTCGACATCCACGCGCAAACCGCCCTTGATACGCTCGATCACTTTGCCTTTTATCGGCGTCCCTTCGTTGAATGCCTTTTCAACGTCATCCCACGCGCGCAAGCGTACCGCATCAGCGCGGGAGAGCACCGGGAAGCCTTCACTGGTCTCCATTGCTTTGACCAGCACGTCAACTTCGTCGCCACGTTTGACGGCGACTTCGCCGTTTTCCATGAATTCCGCAGGATTGACGATCCCTTCGGACTTGTAGCCGAAATCAATCAGCACACCACGTTCAGTGATGCCTACGACAGTACCGCGCACAACTTCGCCTTCCTGCAACGCAGACTGCTCCTGCTCGAATTGATCGAGCAGTTGCCCAAAGTCTTCGCTTGAAGTACGACGTTCGTCTTCATCGCGCGGCTCGTCTGCCGCCGATGCGTTCACGGCTGGTTCTTCTGCTGGCTGGGTGGCTGGTTCAAGGGCGACTTCGGTCGCCGGATTAATTTCAGTTGAAGGGTCGGAGACTTGCGCCTCAGCGACCGCGTTGGTTTCGTCAGTGGACATGAACACTCCTGCTACGCTTCGACGGTTCCGGTAAGCCGTGCAACAGCCTCCACTATTTCTAGCGGCGCGTTCTTTTGGTGTTAGTCGGAGTGGATTGAGAGGCGAGCGTTAAGAAGTTAGAAAGAGGTTTACAGTTTCGATTTTCCGTCGTGCCCGTAGTCTCCCGCTTGGTCCGACTAACACCGATCGCGTGACCGGATGTTTCGGACTGTACACGTCGCCCTGACTGAGTGTCAAGGCGACTGCAAACCGTTTGTGCGGCAAAACTTTAAAGGATTGTTAACGAAGTGAATTGAGCGAAGCCTGACCGCCGCGTGACACGACGTAAACACCCGCCGAATGCGAGCCGACGAACAAGGTGTTTTGATCGCGCGGGTCAATCGCCAGCGCCCAGATACGCATGCTCGGCAGGTGCAAATCGCGAGTGTCGATGCGTTGCCAGGTCGTACCGGCATCAGCAGAGCGGAAAACGCCACCGCCTTTGTCGCTCGTTTGATAAGCGTTGCCGGCGAAGACTTCGCTCGGGTTGCGCGGATTGATTAGGATGCTGGTGAAATCGCCGTAAGGCAGGTCCCCTCCGCGACGTGACCAGTGCTCACCGCCATCGTGTGACAGATAGAACGCCTGCTTCGTGCCGACGTAAATGTGTGACGATCGCGTTGAATCCTGGGCGATGATATTTATCGGCGAAGTTGCGGGCACGCCACTCACTTGCTGCCACGTTTCACCCGCGTCTTTCGAGATCAGAACACCGGTGCTGGCCGTGCCAACCAGGATCATCTGAGGATTTTGCGGGCTGATCGAAATCGCGTTCGTGCGCACATCGAACCCGCGTCCGTAATCAACGCGGTCCCACCCTTGCGATGGATCGAGGGTGCGATACAAGCCCGCATTTGTCGCCGCCAGAATTCCCGATTTGCCGCTCGCATCAGCAAAAGCAGCCAGGGCATTAACTGGTTCAGTTAACGAGAGCAGGTGTGCGAGCGCGCTCGCCGCGACGCTGCCCAACCCCAAAGCGCCGATCGTCGCCTCATCAAGCTCGCCGGTGACCGACAAGTATCTGTCGGACTGAAATCTTTTCAATGCGGCGACCGTGCGCGGACCCAAATGCCCGTCGGGTGTGCCAATTTCATAACCCGCGCGGTCAAGCGCTTCCTGCGCCTTGCGCACGACATCATCGGACACCTTCGGCGCAACGATGATGCGTTCACCTGGGTTAGTCGGTTGTTGCTGCGTGCGAGTCGTCGTGCGCGCAGTCGAACCGGCCGGCTTACGCACAGGACG
>Ga0075434_100007335_pt1 | contig 10205 bp, 7 predicted proteins | sample RhiMethybrSRZTD3_FD_75298 | JGI IMG/M metagenome (GOLD analysis project Ga0075434, IMG submission 75298) | Populus rhizosphere microbial communities from Tennessee, USA - Rhizosphere MetaG P. TD hybrid SRZTD3 | ecosystem: Host-associated > Plants > Roots > Rhizosphere > Soil | place: USA...
CGCGGACGGGGGCGCGACCTTCGTGGCGGTCTCCTCGATCGACGAGGCCGACGTGCAGGCGCTCCTCCGCTCGCCCGCGGTCCTGGTCGGCTCGGACGGGCGCTCGGTCGCGCGCGACAGCGTGGCCGGGCAGGGCAAGCCGCACCCGCGCTTCTACGGGACGTTCCCGCGGGTGCTCGGCCACTACGCGCGCGACCTCGGCCTGCTCTCGCTCCCCGACGCGGTGTTCAAGATGACCGGCGGTCCCGCGCGGGTGCTCGGCCTCGCCGATCGTGGAATGCTGCGCGAGGGCTACCGCGCCGACGTCACCGTGTTCGATCCCGCCACGATCGTCGATCGCTCCACCTTCGAGGAGCCCCACCAGTACGCGGCGGGTCTCGCCGCCACCATCGTCAACGGGGTGGTGGTCGTGGAGGGCGGGGTCCACACCGGGGCGCGGCCGGGACGGGTGCTGCGGCGAGGCCCGGCGGGCGTCGCCTGAGTGGGGGCTACGAGAGAACCTTGCGGGGGTCCAGGGCGTCGCGGAGGCCGTCGCCGATGTAGTTGATGCTCAGCACGGTGAGGAAGATCGCGGTGCCCGGGAAGATGGCCCAGTGGGGCGCGAAGTCGAGGTTGTCCTTGGCGTCGAAGAGGATGCGGCCCCAGGTCGGGATGTCGGGCGGGAAGCCCAACCCCAGGAACGACAGCGAGGACTCGGCGATGATGGCGGCGGCCACGTCGATGGTGCCGGCCACGATCACCGGGCCCACCGCGTTGGGCAGGATGTGGCGGAGCACCTGGCGCAGCGGCGCGGCTCCGAGCCCGCGCGCCGCCTCCACGAACTCCTTCTCGCGGAGGGAGAGGAACTGGGCGCGCACCAGCCGAGCCACCGGCATCCAGCGCAGGCCGCCGATCACGATCACCACCAGCACGAACACGCCCATCTCGGGCCCGAGCACCTTCTTGAGCGCGTCGCGGAACAGGTACACGAGCAGCAGGAGCAGCGGGAGCTGGGGCAGGGACAGGAAGAGATCGGTCACGCGCATCAGGGTGTGGTCCGTCGCGCCCCCGAGATGCCCGGCCGTCGCCCCGATGAGGGTGCCGGCGGTGATCGAGATCAACATCGCCGCCACGCCCACCGCGATCGAGATGCGCCCGCCGTAGAGCATGCGGGCCAGGAGATCCTGCCCCAGGTCGTCGGTGCCGAGCGGGTGGGCCCTCGAGGGCCCATTGAGCTTCGCCTTGAAGTCGATCTCGTCGATCGGGACCCGGTACACGAACGGGCCGGCCACCACCGCGATCACCATCCCCACCAGGACCGCGGCCCCGAAGGTGGCCAGGTGGTGCTTGCGGAATCGCCGCCACGCCTCGCTCCACAGCGACTCCACCCCGCGCGAGCGCGCCGGCGTCACCGCGGGGGAGACCGCCTCCGAGACGACGCCGTTGGGCGGGGTCATGGCTAGCGGAGGGAGATTCGCGGATCGAGCCAGCCGTAGAGCAGATCCGCCACCAGGTTGAAGAGCACCACCAGGCACGAGAACACGAAGGTGATCGCCATGATCACCGGCGTGTCGTTGGCGAGGATCGAGGTGATGAGGAGCGAGCCGATGCCGGGAACCCGGAAGATCTGCTCGGTGATGACCGCGCCGGTGAAGATGCCCGGGATCTGCAGCGCCACCAGGGTGACCACCGGGATGAGGGCGTTCCGCACCGCGTGCTTGAGGATCGTCACCTTCTCGGTGAGGCCCTTGGCTCGCGCGGTGTTGATGTAGTCGAGTCGGATCACCTCGAGCATCGCGGAGCGTACGAAGCGGGTCATGGAGGCGCCCTGGGCGAGTCCGAGCACCACCACCGGCATGACCGCCTGGCGCGCGTTCTCCCAGTACCAGCGCCAGCCGGTCGCGCCGATGTCGGCGCGGTAGATGAACGGCAGCCAGTCCAGGTAGATGCTGAAGAACAGGATGAACAGGATGCCGGTGAAGAAGGTCGGCAGCGAGAAGCCCACGAAGGCCAGCGTGGTCGAGATCTGGTCGAAGAACGAGTACGGTCGCATCGCCGCGTAGATCCCCACCGGCAGGGCCACCAGCAGACCCAGGAGCTGGGCCAGCCCGAGCACCCAGAGGGTGGTGGGCAGCCGCTGCAGGATCAAGGTGCCCACGTTGATGCGGCTCACGAACGAGAAGCCCCAATCGCCCTTCAGCATCGACGTGAACCAGCGCGCGTAACGGATCGGGATCGGATCGTCGAGGCCGAACTGATGGCGAAGGTTGGCGCGGACCTCGGGCGGCACGTTGGGGTTGGTCGCGAGCTCCTCGAAGGGGTCGCCGGGGGCCAGGGCCAGTACCGTGAACAGCACGAGGCTGATCCCCGCGAGCACGGGAACCATGATCAGCACGCGCCTCAGCAGATACTTTGACATGGGTCAGTCGGCCCGCCGCCGAGGGTGCCAACCAAGCAGATGGGCCTCTCTCGGCGCGGGGGCTAGGCCTCCTTGTACCAGAACGGGAGCTGCCAGAAGTCCGAGTCCCACCCGCTCTGGGTGAGCTTGAGCTTGTTGCTGATCGCGGAGACGCGCGGCCGCCAGGCCACCGGGATCACCACCACGTTCTTGATCACCATGTCGTTCATCTGGATGAACAGCGCCGCGCGCTTGACCGGGTCCACCTCGGCTTCGGCCGCCTTGTGGAGCTTGCCGTACTCCTCGCTCTGCCAGCGCGTGATGTTGCGGCCCTGCCACTTGTTCTCCTTGGACGCGATCTCCCAGGGGGTGAACTGCAGCATGAAGTCCTGGGGATCGGGCACGGTCTCGGTGACCGTGTACATCTGGAGATCGGTGGCGAAGTGCGGGTACGTGTCGAGGTTGCCCGGGTCCGACGAGAAGTAGACCGACGCGGTGACCGACTTGATCTCGATCTCCATGCCGGCCTTGGCGCACGCCTGCTTCACGATCTGCTGCGTCTTTTGCCGGGGCGCGTTGATCGAGGTCTGGTACACCATCTTGAGCTTCTTGCCGTCCTTGGCGCGGATGCCGTCGGCGCCCTTCTTCCAGCCCGCCGCCTCCAGGATCTGGTTCGCCTTGTCCACGTTGAACTCCCAGCGGTTGTTCTTGGACACGAACGGCGCGGGGGCGTTCAGGAAGTTCGCGGTGGTGAGGGCGGTGCGTCCGTAGATCTGCTCCTGCACCGACGCGCGATCGACCAGCACGCTCAGGGCCTGGCGCACCGCGGGGTCGGTCAGGAAGGGATGCTTGGTCTTGATGCTGGAGCGCTCGCCGTCGACCTCGGTCCAGGGGTCGGTCTGGTTGCACTGGATGTGCTCGATGTTGCCGGTGGTGACGATGTCGGCCTTGCCGCGCCCGCCCTGCTCGAAGCGCTTGAGGATCTCGTCCTCCACCTGCATGTTCCAGGCGTAGTCGTACTCGCCGGTCTGCATGACCGCGCGGGCCGCCGAGACCGCGTCGCCGCCGCCCTTCATCTCGATCGAATCGAAGAAGGGCCGGTTGGGGACGTGGTAGTTCGGGTTCAGCTCGCCGCGGACGATGTCGCCCGGCTTGAAGTCCACGAACTTGAAGGCGCCGGTGCCGACCGGCTTCAGGTTGTTGGGGGCCTCCCGCGACTTCTCGCCCATGTAGGGCTCGAAGAGGTGCTTGGGGACGATCATGCCGTTGACGCCGCAGAACGCGTTGGCCCAGAACGGCACCGGCTTCTTGAACACGAGCCGCACCGTGTGGCTGTCGATAGTGTCGATCTTCTCGATGTCGGTGTAGGAGCCGATGGTCCGCGCCGCGGTCTTCGGATCCTTCACGAACTCCCAGTTGAAGACCACGTCCGCCGCGGTGAAGGGCTTGCCGTCGTGCCAGGTGACACCCTTCTTGAGCTTCCACGTCACCGACCGGCCGTCCTTGCTCACGCCGCCGTTCTGGACCGACGGCACCTCGGCGGCCAGCACCGGGAAGAGATTGCCCTCCGGATCGAAGGAGGCGAGCGGCTCGTAGAAGATGCGCGAGCCGTCCTGGTCCTTGGTGCCGGTCGCGAAATGCGGGTTCAGGAGGGTGGGCGACTGCCACCAGAGGACCTTGAGCTGCCCGCCCCCGCCGCGCTTGGTGGGGTTGAACATGATGCCCTTGGTCTGGGCCTGAGCGACCCCGGCGGATGCCAGCATCTGAGCGGCCAGCGGAGCGGTCACCCCGACCGCCAGCATGGCCTGGACGAACTCGCGGCGACTCAGGATTCCGGCCTTGACCTGGCCGATCATGTGCCTCAGTTCACGCTCTTGCATCGATGGTCCTCCCTCGGTGGGTCTTCGGCGACCGGTTGGATGGCCTCTTATACGGCCTCGGCGCCGAAACTGTCAAGATGGGCGCCAGCTTCCGCTACCCCTGCCGGGACCAGTGCGACAGCCGCCAGAAGGTGGATTCCCAGCCGGACAGATCCATCCCCCGCAGGTTGGCGACCGACACCGAGGCGCCGTTGCGCCACAGCACCGGGACCACCACCGTTCCCTGGATGATCAGGTCGTTCATCTTGACGAAGAGTGCGGCCCGCTTGACCGGGTCGAGCTCGGTGTCGGCGGCGGAGTAGGCGCGGTCGTACTCCTCGCTGCGCCAGCGCGTGACGTTGCGCCCCTGCCACTTGTTGGTCTTCGAGGCCAGCTCCCAGGAGACGAACTGGTTCATGAAGTACTGCGGGTCGGGCGCGTTGGGCCCGTTCGTGTACATCTGGAGGTCGCTGTAGAAGTGGGGGTAGGTGTCGGGGTTGGCCGGGTCCGACGAGAAGAACACCGACGCGGTGACCGACTTGATCTCGATTTCGATGCCCGCCTTGCCCGCGGCCTGCTTGACGATCTGCTGGGTCTTCTGCCGGGGCGCGTTGATCGAGGTCTGGTACACGAGCTTGAGACGCTTGCCGTCCTTGGCGCGGATGCCGTCGCCGCCGCGCTTCCAGCCCGCCGCGTCCAGGATCTGGGCCGCCTTCTCCACGTTGAACTCCCACCGCATGTTGGACGAGCGCACGCGGGGCGGCGCGTTGAGGTAGTTCGCGCTGGTCTGCCCCTGGCGCCCGTAGATCTGCTCCTGCACCGCGGAGCGGTCCACCAGGAGGCTCAGGGCCTGGCGCACCGCGGGGTCGGACAGGAGCGGGTGGGTGGTCTTGGAGCTCGAGCGCTCGCCGTCGACGTCGGTCCACGGGTCGGTGGTGTTGAGCTGGATGTGCTCGACGTTGCCGGTGGCCCAGATGTTGACGCGGCCCTTGCTGCCCTGCTCGAGTCGCACCAGGATGTCGTCCTCGACCTGCATGTTCCACGCGTAGTCGTACTCGCCGGTCTGGAGCACGGCGCGCGCCGCCGACACCGCGTCGCCGCCGCCCTTCATCTCGAGCGCGTCGAAGTAGGGACGGTTCGGGACGTGGTAGCTCGGGTTGGTCTCGGCGTGCACCACGTCGCCGGGCTTGAAGTCGACGAAGCGGAAGGGCCCGGTGCCGACCGGCTTGAGGTTCGCGGGCGCCTCGCGGGACTTGGCGCCGCGGTAGTTGTCGAAGTGGTGCTTGGGCACGACCAGGCCACGGACGCCGCAGAAGGCGTCGGCCCAGAAGGGTTGGGGCTTGGTGAACGAGAGCTTCACCGTGTAGGGATCGGGGGTCTCGATCTTCGCGATCTCGCGGAACGAGCCGCTGGTGACCGCGGAGGTGGCCGGGTCGGACACGTACTCCCAGGTGAACACGACGTCGTCCGCGGTGAACGGCTTGCCGTCGTGCCAGGTCACGCCACGCTTCAGACGCCAGGTCACCCACGTGAGATCCTTGGAGAGCGTGCCGGCCGAGACGCTCGGCACCTCGGTGGCGAGGACGGGGACCACGTTGCCGTCCGGATCGAAGCTGGCCAGCGGCTCGTAGAAGATGCGCGAGGCATCCTGGTCCTTGGTCCCGGTGGCGAAGTGCGGGTTCAACAGGGTCGGCGCCTGCCACCAGAGGGTCTTGAGCAGCCCGCCGCCGCCGCGCTTCGTCGGGTTGAACGCGGGCGCCTTCGGCTGGGCCTGCGCCACCCCGGCGGAGGCCAGCATCTGCGCGGCGAGCGGGGCGGTGAGGCCCAGCCCGACCATGGTCTGCACGAAGGCGCGGCGGTCGAGCCGGCCGGCCTTGACCTGCGCGATCAGCTCGTGGAGTGCGTGATGGTCCATGGGATCCTCGTTCTTCCGTTTAGAGGGCGGCGATCACCGCGTCGGCGCAGTCGCGCGTCGAGGCGGACCCGCCGATGTCGCGGGTGTGGGCCCGGGGATCGGTCAGCGCGCGCGCCACCGCGCGGTCGATGCGGTCGGCCGCCGCGGTCACCGTGGGATCTCGATGCTGCAGGCCGAGCCAGCGGCAGAGGAGCGCGGCCGAGAGGATGGCCGCGATCGGGTTGGCCACGCCCTTGCCCGCGATGTCGGGAGCGCTGCCGTGGCAGGGCTGGAACAGCGCGTAGCGGTCGCCCACGTCGCCCGAGGGGGCGAGCCCGAGGCCGCCCACGGTGGCGGCGCCCAGGTCGGAGAGGATGTCGCCGAACATGTTCTCGAGCACGATCACGTCGTAGCGCCACGGGGCCTGCACCACGTACATGCTCATCGCGTCCACGTAAGCGAAGTCGGTGCGCACGTCGGGATAGGCGCACGCGGTTTCCTGGAAGACCTGGCGGAAGAAGGCGTAGGAGCGGAAGACGTTGGCCTTGTCCACGCACGTGACCCGGGTGACCCCGTCCGCGGGCGCCCCGTGGCCGCGCACCCGCGCGGTCTCGAAAGCGCGCCGCACCACCCGTTCGGTGCCCTTGCGGGTGATCACCAGGGTGTCGACCGCCAGCTCCTCGCCCACCTTCGAGCCGCCACCGAGCGAGGCGAAGAGACCTTCGGTGTTCTCGCGGAAGATCACGTAGTCGATGCGCCCGTCCGCGGGGAGGCGCAGCGGGCTCGGCACGCCGGGGTAGAGCTTCACCGGGCGCATGCCCGCGTAGAGGTCGAGGACCATCCGCAGCGTGATCTGGGGGGTGAGCTCGGTGCCGTCGGCGTGGCGGATGTCGGGGAGGCCGGCCGCGCCGAACAGGATCGCATCGACCGCCCGGCAGAGATCGACCGTCTCGCGGGGGAGATCCTCGCCGGTGCGGCGGTAGAGCGCCGCGCCCACCTCCGCCGCCTCGAAGGAGAAGCGGAGCGCGTCGCCTTGGGCGGCCTCGAGCACCCGCACCGCCTCGTCCAGCACCTCGGGGCCGATGCCGTCGCCGCCGATCTGGGCGATCTTGTAGTGGGGCATGCTCAGCGGTGGATTCGGTCGGGGCGGCCGTTCGTGGGCGGTGACCCTGACGGCTTGTTCTGATCGGGGGGGAGCGAGCGCCGCTCCGGTTTTTGATCGGGGGGGAGCGAGCGCCGCTCCTCCCCCGAGCCCCCCCACCGCTCAGAGTAGGTCTGGTGCAGGTGCATGTTCAAGGACGTGCGGTCAGCATGCGCACGGCGACGTCGAGGGCTTCGAGCATGCTTTCGGGGTTGGCGATGCCCTTCCAGGCGCGGTCGAAGGCGGTGCCGTGGTCCACCGAGACGCGCAGGAACGGCAGGCCCACCGTGACGTTGACGCCGGAGAGCCCGGTCCACGTCCCGCTCTTCTCGTCGTAGTTGAAGCCGAGGGTCTTCACCGGCACGTGGCCCTGGTCGTGGTACATCGCGACCACGATGTCGAACTCGCCGCCCCGCGCGCGGGAGAAGAGCGTGTCCGCAGGCAGGGGGCCGTACACGTCGAGGCCCGCCCGCCGCGCGTCCTCGATGGCGGGGAGGATCTGGGTCTTCTCCTCGTCGCCGAAGAGGCCGTCCTCGCCCGCGTGCGGGTTCAGCCCGCACACCGCGATGCGCGCCCGCGGCCGCCCGAGCCCGGTCATGGTCTGCTGGGCGAGCTGGATGACGCGGCCGACGCGCTCGCGCGTCACCAGGTCGGGCACCCGCCGGAGGGCCACGTGGGTGGTGACGTGGATCACCCGCAGCTCCTTGCCCAGCAGCAGCATCGCGAAGTCCTTCGTCGACGTCAGCCGGGCCAGGATCTCGGTGTGGCCGGAGTGCTGCACGCCCGCGGCGGCGAGCGCCTCCTTGTTCACCGGCGCGGTGACGATGCCGTCGATCTTCCCGGCCTGGCAGAGGCGCACCCCCGTCTCGATGTAGGCGTAGGCGGCGCGGCCCGCGTCCGCGCTCACGGTGGACTTGGGCAGCGTGGCGCAATCCACGTTGCCGAGGTCGAGGCACTCGAGCTGGCCGGGCCGGAACTCGCACGCCTCCACCGAGGAGACCGCGTGCAGGCCGAGCGGCGAGCGGAGCAGGGCCAGGGTCGCGGCCATGACCGAGCGATCGCCGATCACCACCGGGCGGCAGGCCGCGGTGACCTCCGGATGGGCCAGGGCCTTGGCGGCGATCTCGGGGCCGACCCCGGCGGGATCGCCCATGGTGATGCCGAGCACGGGAACGCGAGCAGCCGTCACGGGGTTCCTCCCAGGAGCGTGGTGAAGAGATCGGGTCCGCCGAAGCCGCCCGCCTTGGTGAGCACGGGCAGGACGCGCGAGCCCGCGAGGGCCAGGCGGCCAAGGGCCAGACCGGGTCCGGGCGCGCCGAGCAGCTCGAAGCGCTGCGGCCGCAGCGCCTGGATCAGGGCGTGCGCGGTCTCGCCGCCGGTGACCGCCAGGAGATCGGCGGGCGCGCGCTCCAGGATGCGGGCGGCGGCCTGCGCCACGCGCGCGGCCATCGCCTCGCGCGGGGCGGGCGCGCTGCCGCTGGCCACCACCGCGGGGGCGCCGCGGCCGAGCGCGGCGATCGCGGCGTCGACGTCGCCCTCGGCGCGGGCGTCGACGGTCACCACCGCGGCGCCCGCGCGCGCGAGCGCGTCGAGCTGGGCGCGGCTCGCGGGGTGGAGGCTGCCCACCACCACGAGCCGGGCCGCGCCCGCGGGCAGGGTGACCGTCGGCCCGATGAGGCCGAGCGCGTCGCTCAGCGCGCGCCCGAGGCCCGCGGAGCCCGCGGCCAGCGTGCCCGGCACCGCGAGCGCGGCGGCGGCGAGGCTGGCGAGATCGGCGTCGGTCTCCGCGTCGGCGGCCACCATCGCGCCGCGGTGCTGCTCGAGCAGGTGGGCGATCTTCTCGTGGCCGGCGCGGACGTCGTCGAGGCCGAGCGAGACCACCGGCACGCGGCCGGCCAGCAGCGCGCCGAGCTCCGAGCTGGCGCCGCGGAAGCCGGGATCGCGGGCGATCGGAGATTCGTGAACCGGAACGGAGTCGACGAGGAGACGACCATGACGGACCACGCGGCGCTCGGCCGGGAAGGCGGGGCAGACCAGCGCGCCCGCGAACGGCGGGCCGTGCTCGAGCAGCGCGGCCACCTCCGCGGCCACCGGCCCGCGCATGGTCGAGTCGATCTTCTTGAAGACCGGGCCGGCCCCGAGCCGCGGCCGGAGGCGCTGCGCCGCCTCGCGCAGGACGGCGGCGGCCGCCGCGTCCGGGAGCATGCGGGTCTCGGTGTCGACCGCGACGACCGGGCGATCGTGCGCGCCCAGCACCCCGGGCACGGTCACCGCGACCGGCCCCGCGCCCGCGAACAGGCAGCCCGTGTCGCAGGCGCCGGTGAGGTCGTCCGCGAGAATCGTCACCGCGGGGAGAGGCGTCGCCGCCATGAGTGCATCACCCTACCATAGAATCGCGAGGCGCCGATCGAGCGCCGGGGCCCCGGGACCGCACAGGCCGCGGTGTATACTGGCCGAGTGAAAAGCCGCGTCGTCGTGGCGCTCGTCGCCCTGGCCGCGGTGCTCCTGCCCGGTCGGATGGCCGCGGCCGAGGATCCGGTGGCGGCGCTGTCGCTCATCCGGCCCAAGCCGGTCAAGGACGCCCCCGATTTCCAGGTTCGCACCCCGGACGATCGTCAGATCCGCCTGGCCGATCTGCGGGGCAAGGTCGTCTTCCTGAACTTCTGGGCGACCTGGTGCGAGCCCTGCCGCGAGGAGATGCCGAGCATGGAGCGCCTGCACCGGGCCTACAAGGATCGCGGGCTGGCGGTGGTGGCGATCTCGCTCGACTCGCAGGGCGCCTCGGTGGTGAAGCCGTTCGTCAAGAAGCTCGGTCTCTCGTTCCCGGTGGGCCTCGATCCGAAGATGGCGGTGCGCGAGACCTACGGGGTCTGGGCGGTGCCGTCGACCTTCATCATCGATCGCAAGGGCAAGCGCGTCCTCTTCGCCAACGGC
>Ga0075434_100007337_pt1 | contig 10204 bp, 8 predicted proteins | sample RhiMethybrSRZTD3_FD_75298 | JGI IMG/M metagenome (GOLD analysis project Ga0075434, IMG submission 75298) | Populus rhizosphere microbial communities from Tennessee, USA - Rhizosphere MetaG P. TD hybrid SRZTD3 | ecosystem: Host-associated > Plants > Roots > Rhizosphere > Soil | place: USA...
GAAGCCGGCAGTATTCACACATGGCCAGCGACATAGTAAGAGTAGGCACGCAGCGCGTACCTCGGCGCTGTGCAAAACGAGACACCCCCCGAATTCTTGGGCCGGGGCGATGATCCACGGGACTACGGCCTCGAAGCCGCGGCCTGCGTCTCGTGCAGTGGCCGCCGGCTATGCCGGCTATATTGTGGCCCCGCCACCCTGGTCTTGGACCCTCTATAGGGGCTGATCACCACGGCGGCGCCGGCCCCAGGGGGCCTTTTTATGCTATCCTCTGCGCCGTGCTTGATGAGCCAGCCAAACTGAAAGGTGTCCGCGTCCTCGTCGTCGACGACCACGGAGACAGCCGCGACATGTTCATGGAGGCGCTGGAATACTGCGGTGCGTCCGTGCTCGGCGCAAGTTCAGCGCAGGAGGCCGCCACGAAGCTCGGCGACGTCGATGTCGTCGTCACCGACCTCTACTTGCCGGACCGCGATGGCATCTGGCTTCTCGAACAGGCCCGGGGCCTTCCGCGGCGAGTTCAGGTACTGGCCGTCAGCGGTATTGCGGTCGCACATAATGCGCGGCTCGCCAGCGCCGGGTTCGACCTTGTACTGCTGAAGCCAGTCGATCCCTTCAGCCTTTGCGATGAGGTGGAGGCGGCGCTGCACGAGTAAGCGTCGGCCAGTAAGCGTCGGTCACCTCTTGCGGTTGTCGGCTACTGGGGTCGCGTCACTCCCCGCCGCATCAGCTCAGCCTGCCACAAGCCAGCGCAGCCGACGTGCAGTCGCAGGGTGCGACCGTTGGGCAGCTCATAGGTGTACTCGGTCTGAGCGGGGAGGACGGGATCATCGCAGGCATCACACGCGTGGCCGCCACCGAAGCCGCTGCCCATCTTCTCGGGGAGACGATCGGGCAACGCGCCGGCCTTCAGCTTTTCGATCATCCTCTGGCCAAGCCTTGCTACGTTCGCCGCCCACTCCCCATTCCCGCCCTGTCTTCCGGCGGCTGGTGCGAGTCGTGGCCAGCAGTTGCCATGCACGAGCAGCTCGCCATCACGCCGGATCGGATCGGTCGGCCTGATCGCGTGGGCGCAGACGGGGCACCGCACTTCGGGGCACGCAGAATGGTGGACTCGCCCATCGGAGCGGAAGACGACGGCCTGCCCGACTCCGATGGTCACGCGGCAAACCGCGCAATGAGGTAGCTGGACTGGCATCGGCTCTGCCTTGCGGGCTCGGGGACAGCGGGCCAGAGCCAGATTCACCGGAGTCTTGGCGCCACGTGCGTCAACCCAAAGGCTGAGGTGCAGGCGAGGCCGAGGATACGCCCTCGGCGGCTGGTGCGCTACTACAACACGGTGGTCACTGCTCCAGCGTTTACCACCCACTGTGCCCACTCGCAGATTCGGGCAGTCGCCTCATCTCCTGCGCGATTCGGCGGGGAGTCGTCGCTCGCGTCAGCTAACAGCGGGCCTGGCCCAACGGGACCCGATCGAACTTACAGAATTCAAGTGCGCGATTTCATTACGCGCTGATTACATCTTGGCGGGCCGCCGTCAGCCTCGGGCGCCCTTCTTGTGCTGATGTGGATTGCCGGGGCTGGATATCCACAATGCTACACGGCGCCCGAGAACTCGTGGATCGATCAAATCTTCCCGATCCGAAGCACTAGCGATCTCGACAGTCAGGGCGGACGTCATGGCTCAGGAATCCGATGAAACCCCCTTCACGCAAGAATCGGACTCGACCGTCGCGGCCGTCTTACCTCACGGCTTACCAGTTGTCACACCCGCCTCAAGAAGCCTAGTAAATGACGTGCGGATGCCAAAGGCTTCAAGCTTCTCTCGGACATCGGCGTAGATGTCCTCGACTCGGTCACGGCCCCCGTAGGGCGCCTTCCAGACAATGATCCATAGGTATTCTCTGTCGCCTTCGCTTCTGAGAAGAATTAGGCTGTCGACCCACCCACTTCTCGTGGTGACCTTCGCGCCTGGAAATACCTGTTCCGTCATGAACTTTTCAAAATCTCCCGGCTTCACGGATTCGCGGAGCACGATTCTGTGGACACCGTAGATCCTCGTTGACTTGTCCTGGTCGCCCGTTTTTTGCTCCTGACCTATTGCAGCAGAGACCGTGAAACATCCAATGCTGAACAGAGCAAGAGACAGGAGACGAGTGGCCCGCCGGACGATTTCCTTCATGATGTGCCTCCGTCTGAATTCTGCGGCGGCGCCGGTCTCGGAGGCCGCGTTCTCGATACGATCACGGTCGGTCGGTCCTCCTTGATCTCCCGTGGCATTGGATACCCACCTACGGCACGAGCAGGATGTCAGAGGTCAGCCATTCCTGGAGGATCTCGGCGTACTCGGCCTGAAGGCACTTGAACAGAATCTTCCGTTCGTCAGGGCTGAGTCCACCCGGATCGGTCACGCCGGGGGGCATCGGGGCCACCGTGTTCGCGACAACCTTGTGTTTGATGGTACCGAGGTTCGTGCCCGCATTGAGGATGCCGCGCTCCTTACCGTCGTGGCATTGCTGGCAGTTCATCCGGTCCACGATCCGGTCGGAGAGGCCGGCGGCGCAAGCCGGAACCTTCGCGCGCCCGGGCCGGGCTGGCAATCCCTTTTCCACGAACTCGGCTCGCCGGGACCGCATCGACGGCCCGAAGGGGGGGCCGCTTTCCGATACCGTGTAGCCCACGGGTCCGACCACGCCGAGCACGCTGGTGATCTCGAGGACGTGGTCCAGTTGGCTGGCGAGGTCGGGGCCGGACAGCATCGTCCCGACGGGCTTGACGGCCTTCCACCGGCTGAGGACCACGGTCCCCGCCGGCGCGGGAATGACGGGTCGGAGCCCGCTCGGGTGGCACGAATAGCACTTGGAGAGCATCGACCCGCTTCCGCCCTCCGGGACGAAGCCCGTGGACTTACGCGAGTAGCCCCGGAAAGCCACCACGGGAGGCTTGAGGTCCTTGGGGGACGCGGAGTCCGAGCGAAGTTGGACCGCGATGAAATCCACGTTGCGACCGAGCTCGCCCGTGCCCTCGTCGATCGCGATCTGGATCCATTGCTCGAAGCGCGGCGGTGTCTTCGCATCGGGTAGCCGGATGATGACGCGGGCGGCGCCCTGACCGTCGTTGCCGACCGAGGTCGAGCTGAACTTCATCCAGGTCGCGCCGGGGATGGCGTCGACCGCATCGGTCAGCTTCTTGACGGTGCCGGCCTTGGCCGCGTTCACCAGCGCGGGCGGCACCAGCATGAGATCGCCGGTGCCGCTGGACGCCGAGCGGAAGATCCTGTCGGTCGTCTTGGCGTAGTCCTCGTCGGTGATCGACAGTCCCATCTGGCTGTCCGTGTCGCGCCCGGTGGGCCGCCGCGTACTCGGCGGGGCAGCCGTGCTGGTGCAGTTGTATTGCAGGAAGCCGAATGCCTTGAGCATGGGGACGATGACACGTCCACTCCCGCAAACCCAGTCGCAGGCCTTCTTGATCGGGTTGCCGCCCGCGTCCGGGTCGAAGGGGGCGGTCGTGTGCGCGTAGGCCTCGGCGATCTGGGCCGCGCCGGCCTCGAGCTCGTCCCGCAAGGCCGCGCCGGTCAATGAGCAGGCGTCCGTGGCGCCGGATTGGAGTGGCACGAGGAGAAGGAGGGCCCCGCAGGACAGCCCGACCCCGAGCCAGCGGAGCATCCGCGGATCTCGCGCGCTGAACATGGCAAGCATACGCATCCCCACCTCTACGCGGCGCCCGATAGGCGGTCTTAGGGGAAGGCTTCCTCGGTGATCTTGATGATGGCCGACGACGAGTTCAGTGGTCCGATCTTCTGCGAGCTGCCGCCCTCGTAATACGCACGCCCTTCGATGCGGATCGTTCGATCACCAGGCGCCCGGAGGAACGACAGTCGCCTCTCGGAGTCCAGGGTTCCTCGAGACGCGAGGCGGACGGCGTCGATGTGTACCGGCGGCGCGCCTCCGCTGGCGTAATCGACGTTGATCTCCACGTACTGCAACGCGCCGCCACGGGCGGGATCCGGGCCGAGCAGGTTCGTGATGGAGACCGTCTCGACCAGCGGCGATGCATCGGCGGCAACGACATAGTCCAGGAAATGCTGGGCATCCAACCGGTATTCGCCGCCGGCGACGGGAACACGCCGTGCCTGGTCGAAGCCCCTCGGCAACGGCGAGCTCCGGCCGGCCGCGACTTCGACGGCCGGGTCGAGCGCGCGTAGAGAGCCGTCGTTCATCTCGAGATGGGTGATGCGAACCGCCAGCGGGCCTTTGTTCTCGATCGCGCCCTGGGCGATCGCAATACCGAGGAGTTGACTGGAGCGGGCCAGCGACAACGGAACCCGAAGCGTGCTGGCGACGTTCGGCGACGTCGGAACCGAGACGCGGAGCTCGAGATTGACGTCAGATCCGATCAGCCGCGCGAGGGCAACATTGCCTTGCACTGCATCGAGCGTGAGACCCAGTTGGAGGACCTCACCGGATTGCACCACCTTCTGATCGCGGACGCCGAACACCGGACCGAGGTCGGTCTGGAAACGCCAGGCCGATAGCCCCGCTCCTTGCTTCCATCCCCTCTCGGCCAGCTTGGCGCGAACTTGCTCGACGAGCCAGGGATCCTGCGCGAGCCGCGCGTTGATCTGTAGTATCAGCTGGTCCGGTCGCGCGGGATCGAAGGAGAGATAGGCGAGACCGCGCTTGCCGGCAAACTCGATCGGGTCGACCAGGAGCATCGTCGGCGGCACGAACGCGGTCGACGTATTGGTCTCGAACCACACATCGACCGTTCGGTCGCCCCAAGGGGTGGTGAGAACAAAAGGTTCGATGACGAACGGCGGAACGCTGTCGCGATCCTGCTTGAGCGCGGCCACCACCTGGCTGAACTGGTCCAGGTCCTCCGAGCGGATCGGGTACTGTTGCAGCGCGCGGACGTCGCCCAGCCGTGCGAGCGCCTCGCGATAGTCCGGACGCTGGAGCGCAAGCTTGATGCTTGCCTCCCTTCTCTTGAGGAGTCTCGTCGTCCACCCCGACACGATTTTTTCCCGTTGCTCCGTGGACAAGGTGGCGTCCGGCAACTTCAGGAACTGCGTGATGGCATCGGGCCCGACCTTCTTCACGAAGCCGCTGGACCCGGTGAGGCCGAGGTCCCCCATCGCCAACGCCCTCGCGGCGCCTCTTCGCCCCGCGGGAGCCACCGCGGCGGCCTGCGCGCTGAAGCGGGGAACCACGCAACTATCGCCCGAGGGTGCGCTCTCAACCGCAACCGTGATGTGGCCCGGTTTCGGGCGCATCCCCGACTCCATTCCCGGCGCCCGCTGGGCAGTGTGGACGCTGTCCTTGAGGAAACAGTTCTGCCGGGGTACGGCCGCTGGCCGGTATGCCCCTCTCCCGACCCGGTGGTCTCGGACCTCGACGCCGCCCGGGGCGCCGGCGCCCGGCGCGCCGCTGTACGTCCAGACCTGGCATTGCGCATCAGCCAGGCAGGCGGCGTGACACGCCTGTGAATTCGCGACCTCGAGGTCTCGATAGCTCCGGCCGGGCCGATCGACGTTGCTTTCCGTCACGTCCAGCCCGGAAACGTCGATCTCCAGGGCACCGCCGTCGCACGTCAGTTTCCGAGCGACGACCGTCACGTCTTTTCCCGCTCCCAGGCTGCTGGCATTGATCCGCGCCGCGCGGCTCACCTTGAGGTGATCCGCGATCAGGACGATCCGAGGATTGCGCGGGTTCGCCGAGGTCGATCCGTCCAGCTCGACCTCGTCCGCCAGCACCAGCGCCTGGCCGTCGCTGGGAAGCGAGCTGACCGCAGTCTGGGTCATCCAGTCGACGCTGACCCATCCCGGGAGCGGGAGGCTGCCACCCGGCTCCTGCGCGGCGACAGACTCCGAAACGCCGAGGGTCAGGGCCAGGAGCGCGAGATGTCCGATCCGCAACTCAGGGCGCCACATCGAGGTCTCTCAGCGTGATGTCCATGAGGCTGCCACCTCCGTCGATTTCGCTGGGTTGGCCACTGCCCTTGTTGATCGTTCCGTTCCGTCGCCAGGAAATCGGGTCCGGGGTGTCCGCCTTCAGGAACTGGATGTCGGCCACGACTGTCGCGTCGGGCGGAACCAGCCAGTGGAGCATGGGTGGCAGCGCGAACTTCCCATCGATGACCGCGGGCTTGAGGACGCCCTGGAACTTGCGCGGGCCGGCCGTCAGGGAGACGTCCGCCTTGACGAGCGAGCCCGAGCCGAGCTTCTGCCAGGCGAGTCCGGTGCCGTCGACCTGCACGACGTTGACCGCCGACAGCGGCGTGGCGATGGCCTTCTCCCCGTCGAACCCGCTGTACTGGCGCGCCACGCGCATGATGTCGGCGCCGCGCGTGATCGTGGTCTCGGTCGAGAAGGAGACGCGCGGAAGGTCGCGTCCCACCACGCCGAGCAGCGGGAAGACGAGCGAGGTGCGGGGACGGCCCTGCGCATCCTTCCATCCGCCGGCCGGGGTCCAGGAGGCGACCTGCGAGCGCACCGTCCCCGTTTGCATCCTCACCTCGAAGTCGACACGCGTGATGCCGATCCGTTGATCATCGCCCACGGCGGGCAGGATGAAGAACGCGCTCGTCCAGGGACCAGCCTGGACGACCTTGACGGCATCGTCGCGGATCGCGGCCGGGTAGCGGCCGACCCCGATGAACCCGCTGGCGCTCGACTTGCGCTCCATCAGCTTGCGCGTCCTGAGGTCGATGCGCTCGGTCCCGGTGCGGCGCTGGTCGATGTCCTTGATCTTCACCGAGTAGGCCACGCTTCCCGACAGCTTTTCGAACCACTTGAGCTTGCCGTTCTCGTCCTTCTCGTTCTTCTTCTCTTCCTTGTCCTTGTTCAGGTCCGGTGCGGAGGCCGTCGTCGCGATGTTGTCGGGGAGGTCGATCTTCTGAAAGAGCTGCTCCTTCAGGGTGGCCAGAAGTGTCTGCGTGGAATTCTCCGCCTCCGAGCCTTCGAGAATGGTATTGCCGCAGTCGATGGCCCCGTTGCGCTTGAGCTCCTCGCGGACCTTCAGCGTGTCCTTGTCGTAGGAGCCGCTGAAAAATCCGAGATAGCCGACTTTTGCCGCCAGCACCTTGTTCTCGCTCATCAAGCGATAGGCGCTATCCCAGTTGATCGTGCAGTCGACGCCGGTCGCGGGCGTGAGTCCCTGGTACGTGAACTCGATGGCGACGCCGATGCCGGTGTTGCCGCGCGTCAACGTGTCGAAGGCATCCGCACCGAGCTTGGTCAGCGGCACGGTGAATGCCATCTTCTGAGTGGCGAAGGTGGGCGCGATGCCAGGCCCGTGCGGCGCGCGGGCAATGAGGGCCCCATCGTCGCTGTAGACGCTGACCGTCGCGCTCTTGAAGGGAAGGGCGGCCAGGCGCGGCTCGGGGCCCGCGCCGACGCGCCGTTGCACCTGGGCCCGGAGCGACGGCAATACCTCGGCGGGCAGTCCGAGCCGGATCGAGAACTGCAGAAGGCCGGCCTCGATCAGCTTCTCCGGATTGGCAGGGTCCGCGCTCTGGTACCTGATCAGCAGGAACTCGGGGCGGCGCTCGTTCCCGACCCCGTATTCGTACAGGCGTGGACCGTTCGGAATGTAGTACCACTGCGCCGGATCCGCGGCATCACGGATGAGCGAGACGCTCTCGGCGACACCGTTGACGGTGACGACGACTTCGTCGATGAAGTCCTCTCGGGCCAGGCTCGCGTAGCCCCAGGCTCTGTCGGCGCCCACGCATCCACACGCGACGAAAACAAGCAGAAGTAGATACCGTCTCATTTCACTCGCCTCCCGGTTGGATCACCGTGCACCCAGCGTCCTATCAAGCGGAGCAGCTAAATGGAAACAGCACGGAGACTGACAGCGGCTGAAATCTTCCGTCACCGCGTTGCGCTCCTTTCGTTCGGGGAGGAGCAGCGCTTCTGCGGCGACGTCAGGCAATGCTGATGCCAGCGCTGGTGCCGGATAACGCCTTGATTCGGCGCAGTACCGCCGCGCGTGAGGACTCACTGTCGGGCATAGCGCCCGGTGCGGCCGCCGTGGTCCGGGCAGCCCAAGCGCGGCCCTCGACTGACACGGGAGTCTCGAGCCGCGGAGGCTGACCCGCCGTGCCATCTTCGACCTCCCGTCTTAGCCCGGTTAGGGTGACGACCATGCGAGCGAGGCTCATGGTGGGCTTAGAAGGCCTGCTGGATCAATGTACGTTTCATCAATTTCATGTACGTTTCGTTGGGCTGAGTCCATCACAGGCAATCGGTATCCTGGCCTGACCAGCGGCTAACGCTTTTTTCCGGCGAAAGGCTGACAAGGTGCTTCCCGGCGCGATCTAACGTTCGGGGCCGCACCTTTCGGCGGACACATGGAGGCAGCCAATGCGTTTGTCGCCCTGTTTGAAGAGTTTCTCGCCTATCTCAGGGTTGAACGGGAGGCAGCCCAAAGAACAGTGCAGACGTATCGATGATGTTTCCGAGACGTCATGGAGTTTGCGGCGAAGAAGTTAGGAGCATGGTGTGGGTCGCGCATTTCGATGCGGCTCTTTGACGAACTCGATCAGGATTCGACTTGCCACGTTGGGCAGCTTTGGGAAGTGGGCGGTGCGTCATGGTCGGTTACAGACTAATCCGCTCGACGAGCTGACGAGACCGCCACGCAAGAAGCGGCTCCCAGCAGTGCCGAAGTGGGAAGCGATCGAGAAGGGCGTGACCGGCTGCGCGAAGTTGCGTGATCCCGCGATTCTGGCGTTGTTGTGGAGTGCTCCCCATTTTTCTGCTCACCGTGAGGAGCTTAGTGTGAGGTGCTCGGCCCGGGATTCGGCCGGACTCCGCATCCCGAGCGCCGAGTGCGGCGCCTGGGTGTTGTAGTCATCGAACCACCCGCCGAGCTGCGCCAGGACGCGCTCGGCGTCCTGCAATTCGGCGCCGGCCACGTAGTCCCGCTTGAACGTCTTGACGAAGGCCTCAGCCAGGCCGTTGCTCTGCGGGCTGTACGCCGGCGTCGTGATCGGCACTAAGCCGAGCTCATGGCCATAGAGCACCGTCGCGCTCGCCGTGTACTGCGGGCCGTTTTCACTGAGCCACTGCAGGGCGTGCGGGGCTTTCAGCGTCGCCTCGCCAAAGCGCGCCCACAGGGTGCGGTCCATCAGCGTGCGGATGTCGGCGCCGGTCAGCGGGCGAGGCGATGCCACATAGGCCGGCACTTCGCGATCGTGACAGTCGATCGCGAACGCGACGGACACCACCTCGCCGCTCCAGCAAGGAACCAGGAAGACGTCCGAGCACCAGCGCTGGTTGGAGACCGCTTGCTGGATCTGTCCGACGTGCGGTCGACCATGCCGCCGGTGAACCCGCGGCGCGAGCATCAGCCCGTGGAGCTGCATGATCCGCCGAATTCGCTTGCGGTTATACCCGGTGCGAAAGGTACGGTTCACCATCGCCCACACTCGCCGTTAGCCGTACGTCGCACGGCTGTTGGTCACCGCCCGCACTTGCTGCAAAGACGGTCTCGTCGTCGGCGCGGTGATGTCGGCCGCCAGCGCGTGCCCGTCCGATGTAGTACGCCGTACGCCGGGCAATGCCGAGCACGGCGCAGATGACGGTCATTCGGGTATGTCGTCACCGCCCGGACTCTCTGCGCAACGCCGGCGTTTTTTTTACGATCTCCTGGGCGGCGCGCAGGATCTCGACCTCCATCGTCTTGCGACCCAGCGCCCGCTCGAGCTCCCGGATCTTCGCGTACGCTTCCCGCAGGTGGCTGGCCGGGACCACGTCTTCACTGGCCTGGACCGCCGTCGTCGCCCCGGCCTCCGCGAACCGCTTCCAGTTGCGGATCACGCTTGGGGAGATATCGAGCTCGCGACTGAGCTCGGCCAACGTCTTCTCGCCGGTCAGGATTCGTTGGACCGTCGTCCGCTTGAACTCCGTGCTGAAGACGAGCCTGCCGTCTGCCTTCCGCCGGTGCTCGCCCATGGGGCCTCCCGTCGCATCTTACGTCCCCAGGGTGAGCAGTCGAAATGGGGAGCACTCCAATGGCATCTCAGGGCGTTGCCGAAGCACGGCGTCTTCTTCGTGCAGTCATCGTCGGACGCTTGGTCTTCACGCCCGTGACCCCGCCGCCAGGACTGCAGCCTCGCAAAGGACCTGGGCGCAAGCCACGCCTCATCTACGAGATGAAGGGCGAGGCGTCACTCTCCGGACTTATCGCGGGGTTAATTT
>Ga0075434_100007338_pt1 | contig 10203 bp, 11 predicted proteins | sample RhiMethybrSRZTD3_FD_75298 | JGI IMG/M metagenome (GOLD analysis project Ga0075434, IMG submission 75298) | Populus rhizosphere microbial communities from Tennessee, USA - Rhizosphere MetaG P. TD hybrid SRZTD3 | ecosystem: Host-associated > Plants > Roots > Rhizosphere > Soil | place: USA...
CTCTTTATTGACTTGGATGACTGCAAGAACATTCTGGTGTCTTTTGGCAGACAATGTCCTCCAATTCCCTCTCTTGGCTCCAGGATGTTTACATTCCATTTGGTGTTAAGAGCATCCCTCAGCTCGGAAAAGTTTAGGTTATTTTCCTGGCAGTAAAGATAAAGATCCTCGGCAAATGCGATTTGCAGATATCTGTGTGCATTTTCGGCAATCTTTGAAAGTTCAGCAATTTCTATTTTTGAAACAGGATGCATAGGAATTCCTAGAGTTCGCCTTATGCTGCTTTTGGAACCAGCATTTTTAAACGACCTTTCGTCCCTGCTGATATTATCAACATAAGCGTCGTCACCATCAGCATGGCCATTATTACCATCACCATTACCGCCGTTGCTATCAACAGGAGTAAGACTACTTCCATTATAGAACTGCATTGCAGTTTGCAGACAACAGTCGCAAACTCCGCCAACAACACGAAGCTGATTTACACCATGCTCCTTTTCTTCCAAAGCATACCATCTATGGGGTGCATGAGCCACGTGTAATCTGTGGTTGAGCATTTCAAACACTCTAGCCGACGTTCCCCTTGGAATGGTGCTTTCTATCGAAACAAGCGCTCCATCTCTCCTTGCTTCCTTTGATATCCTTTCCACTATGGACAACAGACCTTCTATCTGCGGTGTGAACATGTCATCGGGTTTGTGGGTAGATACGCACAAGATGTAGACATCAAAATCACTAAGGTCATTGGCCTTCTTTATTCCTGCTATCTTCTCCGCACGCTCCATTGCCTTAGGACTGATATCATAGCCGTAAACATCATCAAATCCCTTCTCTTTTACGTATCTTGCCACAGGTAGTCCTAGTTGACCGAGTCCAATTATTATAACTTTATTGAATCGCATAGTTCCTTGCTGTTTTTGATCTGCTGCTAGCAATATCCCATACTAGTCGTGGGTTATAGTTATTAAAGACTTAAGGAACAAAAACAGATAAATTATTTTCTAAGAAAACTTATGTTGTGATCGTACAGAATCTCATAGATATCTCATATGTACATGTATATTATATATAGATATACATGCATACACAACTAGTTGATTATAATAAATCTTTAAATTACCTTTTTTTGGTAGTTGATATTACATGATCTGAGAAAAGATAAATCATCTTTAACTTCCTTCTACCCATGTGTGATGCTAGTCACTAACTAACAAATTTATAATATCTGGTTCTGTAAAAAAAGTCGAAGTATTATTGCTTAATAAATTCAGAGATTCATTTCAGCCTATGATGAGAAAGATTGGTTTAACTTTTGCTTCCTTGGGAGTATCTGCTAATTTTTGTACAACAATAAGCTTGGCAACCTCCATAGCAGCTGGAGCTGTATATGCAATCACATCATCATCAACAATTGGAATGGAGGTACCAACTATAAGACTTTCTTGGCTTTACGCTTCTGTTATTGGCAGTATTCTTCTTTTAATCTCAGGATTTTTTGATGTAATTGATGGTAGTGTTGCGAGAGCAACAAAACAAACTTCAAAAAAAGGAGCGTTCCTTGATTCTTCTTTTGATAAAATATCAGAAGCCATTATATTTATAGGCATAGCTGTTGGCAACCTGGCCAATCCGATATTATGTATGATTGCATTATCGCTATCCATCATAGTCAGTTATGTTAGAGCAAGGGCAGAATCGCTCGGCGTCGAATTAAAGGGTATTGGTATAGGAGAACGGGCTGAAAGACTGTTAATAATTGCAATAATAGGAATGGTTCCAGTCATAGGCGCCATGCAATGGGCAGTTATTGTAGTTTCAGTAGTAGCTGGCCTGACACTCATTCAAAGAATTGCTGTGGCATCAAAAAAGTTGTAAAAAAGGTAGTTATTATTACTACTATTATTATCTGAGTCTACCAGCCACACGCCTGTCCAATTCTGATCTAACTTTGACTACGCCACGATGCACCGCACATGAAACGCAGTAAAATTTTACATCTGTTGATGGAGCTATGTATGCTCCTTGTGATCTCAGTTCTTTGGCAAGAATTGGTTCAACTAGAGTAATTCTTCCCGTGATCTTTTTTGCTTTATCGCGAGGTACCATCGCCCCACATTGGCTACAATGTACTGTACCAGAACTACCTTTTCCACCCTTCGTCCTGCCCCTGCTAGTTCGCTTCTTTGGCATAGTATATGGGATTAAATTGGTCTCTCTATCCTTTTAAATCTTATGATGATTACTGATAATTCGCAAGCTTGGTGATTGGCAGGATCCTGCCAATAACATTAAAGCTATGCTAATAGTAGAGGAATGAGGTAGATATGTGTATTATCGAATAGCTTTGATTTAATATTTTGATTGTAATCACCACTACACGGAAGCATCATAACTATTAGTAATAATAGTATAGGTAGATAGGCTTTCTATCCTTTTAAATTTTAAATCTTGTGGTTATTATTCTATGATTCTTTAAGCCTTGATAGTAAGAATCATAGGCAGGTCTTGTCAATATAATAGTCGATGATGAATCTATGTTGCCTTTCACGACATCAATAGAAGTGAGTAATACTGTCCATAACCTATAATTATTATCATACAATATTTGTATCACGAATTGTTATGAAAATAGCTGTAGCCTCCCACATAGTATTAGATTCCATTAAAGATAGAGAAGGAAGAATCACTCAAAGCCTTGGAGGTCCTGCATGCTATTGTGGCCTTACTGCTAAACAATTTGGATTTGAAGTTATTCTTGCAACAAAAGTCGGCAAAGATTTTTCTCCGGTAAATATGAATATTTTGCGAGATCATGGGATTACCATAAAGGAGTATCAGATGGCTGAATCTGCTACTACAACAAAATTTGAACTCGTACTCAATAATGAATATTCGAGAGATTTATTTTTAATCTCAAAATGTGCGCCTCTGACATTGGAGGATATTCAGAATATACAGACTGATTGTTGGCTAGTAAGTCCTGTTATTGACGAGGTTCCTGCAAATATACTTGCAGCTATAGTTAAGGATGGTGGAAAAAAATTTGTGATGCTTGACCCACAAGGCTACCTGCGTTCGATTAATACAACAAAACCATTATCATCATCACCATCGAGACGAATTTCATTACTAGATAATTTGACATTAGATCTGTCTGGGATAACTGCGATAAAGGTAGATAAGGAAGAACTTGCGGCTTTAACAGGAGGTCTTGAAGGACTTGAAGGAATGCAATTTTTACAATCTATTAAAGGTGTAAAGTTTGTTATTTCCACTACTGACAAGGCTGTTCACTTATTACACGATAAAATGCATTATTGGGTCAAGGTAGATATTAATACGTCAGATTATACTGGCGCTGGCGATATCTTGTCAGCAGCGTTTTGCTGTTCGTACTTAAAGGAGAGAGATCCTTTATGGGCTCTTTGTTTTGGCGCTGGTGCAGTACGTGCAGCACTCGAAACAAAGTTAACAGGATTGAATAAGATCCCATCAAAATCACAGATTGAGCATAATGCTTATTATTATTATGGCACTGTTGCCTTTCAGAGACTGTGATATGTGTTTTATTGTTTATCTATGTGAGTATGTGCATATACATAATAGATCTTTTGACCCTTAAATTAAAGTAAATAAATAATCGTGTCACATGTAAATTGAGAGATGAAAATAGCCATATCAGGTACAGGTTCTAGAGAAGATGGAGCATCCCTGTATCAGATGAAAAAGACACTAGATTCGTTGAATATTGATACACGACTCATGCAAGATACTGACCATAAATTGGCAAAGGAGGTTGATCTAGTTTTAATAACTGGCGGTGATAGAGGAATACTTGATTATTTTCATAAAGTTGTAACTGATTCTGCACCAGTTCTTGGAGTTTATGAATCATATTCTACTGGATTTTTGGCACAACTAGAAGTCAAAGACTTAGAATCAGCAATTCTAAATTTAAAGAGAAGCAATTATGAAGTTGACGAGGTATTTCGTTTAGCTGTCAGAGTAGACGGCAAAGAGGTTGAGCCTGTGCTCAATGATGTTGCAATATTCCCAAGCAAAAGCGCAACGTTGATGGAGCATGTACTTAGAATAGACGGCAAAGATGTATGGCACGATAACAGTGATGGCATTATAATATCTACTCCTACAGGATCAACCGCATATTCAATGTCTGCAGGCGGTCCGATGGTTTTGCAGAGATCTTCAGTATTCATTGTAGTATCGGTGAACTCTGTTGACAATACACGCAGACCTTTGGTGGTTCCTAATGATACCAAGTTAGAAATCGCAGATATTGTAAGTAGATATCACTGCGAAGTTGTACTTGATGGCGGATCTCGGCTAGGAATAAAAAAAATGCTTGAATGCTACAGGCATGAATTTCCAGCTAGACTTGTCAGGTTAATCGGAGATTCTTCATCTGCCATATCACTTATAGCAAAGAAGGTAAAATTGGCAAAAGATTTGTTGAGCGTACCACCTAGCGCAAAGCTAATTTTGAAAACACTCGAATATGAGGGTACATTGACTCAGAAAGACCTTTCAACAAAAACGATGCTTCCAGAAAGAACTGTGAGGCTCTCGCTTAGTCATTTGCTCAATCTAGGTTATGTAAAGAAAAAGACATCCCTGCGTGATGCGCGACAAAAGATTTACGAGCTTTGGATTGAGTAATATCAAGAGGTGGAATTATAAGCAGATGCCTTTATAAAGGCCTCAAATGCCTGTTCTGGTATGCCTGGCCTACTGTTAAACTCAGAATGATATTGTACCGCAAAGTAGAAGTTGTGTTTTGGAATCTCCAGCATTTCAATCCTCCTGCCATTATCAGAATGGCCCGATAAAATCATGCCATGGTTTTCTATAATCTTGCGATAGTCCTGATTGAATTCGTATCTGTGTCTATGTCTTCGATGTATCACATTTGTTTTTCCCTCGCCATATATACTCGCGGCATTTGTATTAGGGATAATAGTAATCTCATGTTTACCAAGTCTCATTGTTCCACCCATATTATGCATTGATCTCTGTTCAGGCATAAATACCACTACTGGATCTTTTGTATTTGGATCAAGTTCAGTAGAACTAGCAGCTTGTAGATTACAAACATTTCTGGCAAACGCTACAATGGCTAATTGGAATCCAAAACATATTCCTAAAAATGGGATATTTTCTTGTCTGGTGAAATTGGCTACGTTTATTATTCCTTCACTTCCTCTTTTTCCAAATCCCCCAGGAACAAGTACACCGTCAAAATTCCTAAGAAAGGTAAGACTCCTACTACTATTGTTGTTGTTATTATTATCAATCTTCGCTCCTCTTCCATTCTCAAATTCTTCCGAATCAATCCATTGAATCTCTACTTTTCTTCCAATATGTGCACTCGCATGTGAAAGAGCATGATAGACACTAACATAGCTATCTGGAAGAGTAACATATTTTCCTACTACTGCAATTTTTACCGAGCCATTATAATCATAAAATGATTTTGCTATTGATTTCCAGTTAGCCCATTGTAGAGAGCATTTCTTCAATAACAAATTTTCAGCAATAACCTCGACCATTCCCTGGCTCTCTAAAACTTCTGGAACTTTGTAAATAGATGGGGCGTCATGACATGAAATAACACATTTTTCTTCCACGCTCGCAAATAACGAAATTTTATGTCTAGCATCGCAAGTGAGAGGTGTTTTACATCTAACAGCCAAGATGTCAGGTTGAATTCCAATTCGCCGTAGCTCTTGTACACTATGCTGGGTTGGCTTTGTCTTTTGTTCACCTACAACATCTAATACAGGGGCAAGGGTAACGTGAATAAACAGTGTATTAGAATGACCATCTTCAAGTTCCATCTGCCTTAATGCTTCAAGAAATGGAAGACTTTCTATGTCACCCACAGTGCCGCCACATTCTACGACTACAACATCTAATGCTTCATCATTGGTAACTTTCCGTAATTTGTTTTTTATAGCGTCTGTAACATGTGGAATAATCTGAACACATTGGCCGAGGTATTTTCCTTCTCTTTCAGCATGAATTACATCTGAATATATCCTACCCGTTGTAATGTTATGATCTTTTGTCATTGCAATGTCAAGAAAGCGCTCATAATTTCCAATATCCATATCGCACTCACCACCATCCTCTGTAACAAAAACTTCACCATGTGCGATAGGGTTCATTGTTCCAGCGTCATAATTCACATAAGGATCAATCTTGATACATGAAATCTTCAAGCCTAGTAATTGTAATAATTTAGCCGTAGATGAAGTTATTACACCTTTGCCGAGTCCTGACATTACACCACCCGTAATAAAAATGAATTTTGGCCTATTGTTGTTACCTCCTATGTTATCTCTTGACTGCACATTGGGTTTTAGTTGATCACCTTTTTATTCCTTTTTTTGTAAAAATTACAAATCAATGAAAGGACAAGAACGAATAAAGGAGAAATGAATGCTATTGTCAGAGTAAAAAAGATATCTTAATAAGAAAAAAGCGTAGTAAGTTAAATTGATATTAAAACAAATGCAAAATCCAAATAATAATAGCAATAATGGTGATCCTACGGACGTTGAACCTTCAAAATTGAGAGGCAAGTCAGCTATAAATATATTGCATAAGAGTATCTTGAAAGAGGATGAAAAGAGAGTTAATGGCAAAATATCTAATATCTATGGAGTAGAGTTAGATGAAGCAAAGGAAATTCATACAAATTATCATTTGCAGAGAATATTCTCTCTCTTATTAGAGAGAGCAAAAAAGCAAGGAATGACGGAATCCTTGTTTGTAGATAAAGTGAGAGATTTAGATGTTCAAGAATTTGCGTATCAGGTTTCAATGGGAGAATTAATAGAAATGGCTGCAATAGATCTACTATACAAACAATTGTGTGAGATCCAAAATAACATGATTAGCAATAACGTAATAAGAGAAGATAGATACATTAACTTCTACAGTTAGAAGATAGTTGACTAAAATAACTTACTACAACACGTGAAGTTTGTAATACTTCATAATTGTATTCTCTCATTTCGTCTGAATGATGTGAAGGAAATGCTTCTATCTTTACACCGTTTAATTCTATTACTGTCTCCCTTGTATCGAATGTGATAACAAGACCTTCTCCTTTTTTTTACCTACAAATAGATTCTTCATCCTGTCTATCAAACCTATGGCTAGCTCAAAAGGGCCTGTAACTATACACATCTGAGAACCAGATAAGGTGTTATTCTTCAAACATAACCAAGCCATAGATCTAAGCGTAAACTTAGAGATACCCAATCCTGTTGTCTTCTCTATCCAAAAGATGCCTATTTTTAAAGTCATAGCTTAACGGATTGCAAGCTTCAGGTATTAATGAAGAATCATAAAGCAACTTTTGATAGTCAAACATGGGCTTTTCAACTCCATTCTTCGTAGGTAAACCAACGATATGATTGAAGCAGCAATCTCCCATTGTTGCAATATCTTTTCTTTTATGTTCTTGAATATTCCATATCCAAAATGGTTTATTCCTTAATCTGCTTGATAATAAAGCAAGGTTATTAGATTGTTTTTGATGCTCTTGTTCCTGATTATTTGAAACTCGCTTTCTTAGATCTTTAAATGTCAATCTAATATTTTATACAAAAGTCGTCAAGATTAGCTTTTGTGTATTAGAACGGTTACTTAAATGAGTGTACAACAACATCATGTCCATGTGGTTAAATATTGGCTTGATATTAGTCGATAATCGTTGCCTGATAATAATATTGAAGGTACATTCAATATCAGTTCATCCTTACCACTCACGCTAATTTTTACTAGTTGCATGTTAGTAACAATTAGTTTACTTCCATCAGCCGCTGCACTAGTAAAAAAACGCATCTCCAGAAGTTAATGCATTAGTAGATAAAGGTGCATTTCTTAATGATTTGGGTAACCATACAGGAGCCATACAGTACTACGATAAAGCTTTAGCTGTAGATCCCAACAATGTTGCTGCATTAAATGACAAAGGTAATGCTCTTAATAGCTTGGGTAATCATACACAAGCTATACAATACTTTGATAAAGCATTAGCTATACAACCTAAGGATGTTGATGCATTAAATGACAAAGGTCTAGCTCTTGATGCGTTAGGTAATTATACAGGAGCTATTGCCTACTTTGATAAAGCTTTAGCTGTAGATCCAAATGACAAACATGCACTAACTAACAAAGGTCTAGCTCTTAATGATTTAGGAAACTATACAGAGCTATTGCCTACTTTGATAAAGCTTTAGCAATAGATCCTAAGAATGTTTTAGCATTAAATTTCAAAGGTCTAGCTCTTTCTGAGTTAGGTAATTACACAAACAACACAACACTACGATAAATTGTTAGATATAGATCCTTAGGATGTAGATACGTTAAACAACAAAGGTAATGCTCTGGGAAAGTTGGGAAAACATGTTGAAGCAACAAAATATTACAAAGCAATTAAAATACTCAAATCCAACCAATCTAGTCAATCCGTAGGTTATTTTCATACAGCCTCAGCAATAGCAGCAGTATTACCAACTTATAGGTATGCAGTAGCAAATCAAAACATGAATATGCAGTATATTTGAATTTCTGATTCACAGAACAGCATGCAAGACATTTAGTTCAAATCATACTGCCTCTATTGCTTTAGTGTTTGCGCTGAGTGTTATAGGCTGTGTTCATTTAACATAGGTATAGATGATACTTCGGTTATGCATATCAACAAACAAACATCTCAATAAACCAATTCAAAATATGTTCTAATTTACATCTTCTTCTTTCACCGGCTTCTTCCTCTTCCATTGAATGTAATGTTATACTTTAAATATCATCATCCAAAGACTTCATATTGCAATCCTTGCAAGCTCATCAATATTATTATTAGTTAATTGTAATGCTGCTTTTTAATTGACTTATTACCATAATATAGCGGCACATCAGCAGAAGAACTCCATAGATCGCGATAAAAGAAAAAGGAAAAGGTACCTTAAATGAAAACGAAACCATAATAGTAACAGATATTGCAATCCACATTAATTGTTCGCGCTTAGAACCAAACATTAGCAAATTGCTTAGACCCATACTTGGCAATCTTCGTTTTCTTATAAAGGTCGCCAACATAAAATACGCTGCAATAAAGATCATGACAAAGGGTTGTGGTACAAGCAGCGAGATAACTAAATTAGCAGTAATAAATATCGCCAGCCATTTTAATTGCTGAAACTGAAATTTTTTATTATTATAATTAGTATCATCGTTTCTTATAAAGCTCAACAAAAAGATAAGCTCTAATGCAATGACCAAGAAAGAATTATAATAGTATACAGTAAACAAGCTAGCAGTGATAATGATTGCTAGGAATATAGCAGTCCATTTTAATTGCTGAAATTGAATTTGCTTGTTATTGTAATTAATATCATAGTATTCTTTAATGTATCGTGTTGTTTTTTTATAAATTATATATATTAGGCTTGATAATGCTGCTGACATTGTTATCAGAACAATACCATATAAGTTTCCTTGATATGGAAATATCGTACAAGGAATTATACCAGAGATACAATGTATAGTAAAGGTGATTCCATCATAAGCAGAATGAATAACTATTCCAAACCAACCCTTTCCACTTACCCATGTCCTTAGAAAGAAGAACATCAAAGGTATAACAGATAACCAGTTGGCATATGGTATTTGGTTCACAGACGCTATACCAAGGCCCAGATGAATAATAGCCCATGCAATCCCACCAGCCAAAACCAAAAAATGATTTCCAAAGGAAAGATAGAATGGAATGCCAAAAAATAATGTGTCTTCCACCGGCCCAGCAGCCAGTGCAACATCGAGAGAGGTAAGGAAATCTGATGGTTTTTGATAGTGAGGAATTAGGTTTTTGATTATAGGCGTTCCTATTCCATTCCCAAGTACTAGTCCTACACCAATGTAAAATAGAAACATAGCCATGAGATAACCAACCGAAGTTCGTCGGTATTTTGATAGCCAAGTCTTTGGATTTATGTCAGACTTGATATCAGAAATAATTTTATTCTTCATTCGATTTTACTTTTTAGCGTTGAAAATGTAATCTATAAGAATCTATCGTGTATTTTAGTGGTTGTGTTAAGAGCATTGTAAGTTAGCCAGTTGACAATTACAGTAAACTATTACTTGCCTTTTTGACAAATTCATCTTATC
>Ga0075434_100007340_pt1 | contig 10202 bp, 6 predicted proteins | sample RhiMethybrSRZTD3_FD_75298 | JGI IMG/M metagenome (GOLD analysis project Ga0075434, IMG submission 75298) | Populus rhizosphere microbial communities from Tennessee, USA - Rhizosphere MetaG P. TD hybrid SRZTD3 | ecosystem: Host-associated > Plants > Roots > Rhizosphere > Soil | place: USA...
GTTGGCACATGGACGAGCCTACCGCCGATCCCGCGATCGTCACCGCGTTTCTTGTGTGCCAGGAAGCCAGCCGTGACGTGACCGTGCTCATGTCCGGCGTCGGTGGAGACGAGCTCTTCGCGGGATATCGAAAGTATGCCGCGCATTATTGGGCCGAAGCGTATTCGAGGCTTCCCGGCTGGATCGGAAACTTAGCCGAACGCGCCGTGCTGCGCGCGCCCAACCTGAGAGACAGCGCCTTAAAGGGACATCTTCGTCTCGCAAAAAAGATGTTGCGAAGCGCAAAGCTGCCCAGAGAAGAACGGCTCATCCGGAATTGTACTTACCTCGACCAGGACCAACGGAAGACTCTCTGCAGCTCGCGGGTACAAGACGCTATTGATACTTCGGGATGCGAAGGCATCCACAAGCAAGCCTTCGAGCGCGTTCGCCACACCGATTTCCTGAACCAGATGCTGTACCTCGATACCAAGATTTTCATGACCAGCCTGAATCTCACCTACAACGACAAGATGAGCATGGCGTGCTCCGTCGAGGTGCGTGTCCCGTTTCTTGATCGCGAACTGGCGGAGTTTGCGGCTTGGAAAGTTCCGCCGGAGCTGAAGCTGAAAGGGTTTCTCAAGCCAACGACGAAGCACATTTTCCGCAAAGCGATGCAAGGCGTGCTTCCAAATGAGGTATTGAACCAGCCGAAAGCTGGCTTTGCGGCGCCTACCGACTACTGGCTGGCGAACGATTTGACGGAAATGACCGACGATTTGCTCTCAGAGTCGAACATTCGCAGCCGGGGCCTATTTCGCGCAGAACCCGTACAGAAGATGCTCCGGCAGCATCGCTGTGGATCGCAGGACTGGTCGATGCAGATTTGGCAATTCTTGACGCTCGAGCTATGGATGCAGGTTTTCGTGGATCAGCGCCATTCCCGTGTCGCGCAAACTCCTGAGGTTGCGATCGCATGAAGCAGGTCCTGCAGAATGCGCGCACGGGTAAAATCGAAGTTGCGGATGTCCCCATGCCACGCGTTCTTCCTGGGTGCGTGCTGATGCAGATCGCGGCTTCGCTCGTTTCGGCCGGCACAGAGCGTGCGTCATCGGAGTTCGCTTCAAAGAGTTTGTCACAGAAGGCTCGGTCGCGACCCGACCTTGTCCGCGACGTCTTCAATAAGATCCAGCGGGATGGTCTATTGTCCGCTGTTTCGGCAGTTCGCACTCGATTGGATCAGCCTGCTGCTCTTGGCTACAGCAGCGCTGGCGTAGTCATTGAAGTCGGTGAGGGGATCAGCGATCTCAAGATTGGCGATCGCGTCGCCTGTGCCGGAGCAGGTTTTGCGGTCCATGCCGAGGTAGCGTGTGTTCCGCGAATGCTCGTCGCGCGCATTCCTTCGGCAGACGTTAACTTCGATAGCGCCGCATTCACAACCTTGGGTGCGGTCGCCATCCACGGCGTGCGGACGGCCGAAGCAAAGCTTGGCGAGACCGTGGCGATTATCGGGCTCGGCCTCCTGGGCCAGTTGACGTTGCAGATCTTGACGGCCGCAGGATGCCGGGTGATTGGTCTTGATCCACGCCCAGATCGCGCGCAACTGGCGGCCAATATGGGTGCCCTGGCGGTCGCCACTTCTGAAACGGAATTCCGCGATCTATGCCTGCGCCATTCCCGCGGACACGGCACCGACTGCGTACTGATCACCGCAGAAACTTCGAGCAGCGGCCCCGTGAACCTTGCGTCGGAAATCGCGCGCGATCGCGGCATTGTGGTGGCTGTTGGCACGGTTGGAATGGACCTTCAGCGCAAGCTCTACTACGAGAAGGAACTTGATTTCAGAATCTCCCGCTCGTACGGCCCCGGGCGTTACGACAGCGCATTCGAGCAAAAGGGCCGCGACTATCCCATTGGGCATGTGCGCTGGACGGAAACGCGCAACATGGAAGCCTTCCTCCAGCTTCTGGCCGACGAAAAGATCAACGTCGGCCCTCTGATCACCCACAGATTTCCCATCGCCAACGCGCTGGAGGCTTATGAATTCATTTCCGGAGAATGCGTAGAGCCTTCATTAGGAATTCTGATCCAGTACGAGCCGCGCCCAGAGCCACGACGCCTGGAACTTGTGTCCACCAGGAAGGCGACGTCCGGCCAACTCAGGGTCGGACTGTTAGGTGCGGGCAATTTTGTGAGCGGCGTGCTTGGTCCAGCTATGAAGCAGGACCACGGCACGGTGTTCGCTGGAGTCTGTGCGTCCAACGGCCCGCGCGCGAAATCCCTTGCCACAAAACTTGGATTTGAGTTTTGCACCAGTGATGAAGACGAGATTTACTCTGAACCTTCCATCAACACGGTCGTGATCACCACGCGTCATCACCTACACGCCCGTCAACTTGTAAGGGCGCTCGAGTCTGGCAAGCATGTTTTCTGTGAGAAGCCTCTCTGCTTGAACGAGCAGGAACTCGAGGAGATCGAAACGGCGTACGAGCGCGCTGATCGCCAGCTGATGGTCGGCTTCAATCGCCGTTTCGCCCCCATGGCGCAGCGGATGCGGGCTTTTCTTGCCCAGGCGGGCGGCCCTTTCATAATGCACTACCGCATTAACGCGGGCACAGTCCCGCGCGATCATTGGATCAACGATCCCGAGCAAGGCGGCGGGCGAATTCTCGGGGAAGTCTGCCATTTTGTCGATTTCCTGTCTTTTCTCTCTGGATCCCAGCCAGTTTTCGTGCACGCGAAAGCTGTGCCGAGTTCGCAAGACGAACAAGATGTCGTCGTGACGCTCGAATTCGCGAATGGATGGCTGGGCACAATTTCCTATATCTGCAGCGGAGACCGAGCCTATTCAAAGGAACGAGTGGAAGTGTTCGGCTGCGGCCGGGCGGCTGTACTCGACGATTTCCGAAGGCTCGATCTGGTCCGGCACGGCAAGACGAAAACGTCGCGATCATGGCTGCACCAGGACAAGGGACATGCACCGGAATGGCGCGCATTTTCCGAGTGCGTCGGCAATGGTGGACCAGCGCCGATTCCCTTCCAGCAAATTGCAAGCTCGACGCTAGCCACAATCCGGGTTCTCGACTCATTGCGCTCTGGCCGAGCTGAGGAAGTAATTAGTTCATGCAAGCAAGTCTATGCGCCGCTCGTCTCATGATTTCGGAATAGAAGGATCAATGCGATGTTGATTTTAGGCCTGAATATGTTCCACGCCGATGCTTCGGCGGCGATCATTCAAGACGGCAAGGTACTGTTCGCGATTGCTGAGGAACGCCTCAATCGCGTGAAGCACTACGCAGGATTTCCTGCGCTCGCGATTCAGGCATGCCTCAACGCTGCCGGTGCAAAGATCACGGACATCGATCACGTTGCAGTTGGGCAGGACAGCGATGCGAACCTCCAGAAAAAAGTGCGCTATGCCCTGGCCAATCCCGCCAAGCTGCTGAACTTCATCCGCCTGCGCCGGCGCAAACAAGAGATGCGAGACGTCCGGGCCCTGATCGCCAAATCGCTGGACTGCGATCCCGCCGCACTGCGTTTCAAAGAACATCGCCTGGAGCACCACATCGCGCACATCGCCAGCGCGTACTACTGCTCGCCAGGGGAAGAAGCAGCGGGTTTTAGCTACGACGGATCCGGTGACTTCGTGTCCACCATGATGGCACGTTGCGAGGGCAGCGAGGTCCATGTCCTCGATCGCGTATTTTTGCCGCACTCGCTTGGCAGCTTCTACACCATGATCTGTGAGTTCATCGGATACAACAGATATGGTGACGAGGGCAAAGTGATGGGCCTTGCTCCGTATGGGAAAGACACATATATCGAGCAGGTCCGCGAACTCCTCATGACCAGCGCCTCGGGATTCGAGCTGGATTTGGAGTTCTTCGAACCGATCGGCAGCAATGAAGGCATGCAAATCAAGCCGGACGGCACAGTCGCGTTAGCGAGGCATTTTTCAGGACGCATGGCTGAGATGTTCGGCCCCCCGCGTGAGCCGGGCACTGAAATCACACAACGCGATATGGATCTTGCTTATGCCATGCAGCATTGCTTCGAAGAGGTCTTCTTTCACTTGCTGAACGAATTGTACCAGCGCGTGCCGATGGAAAATCTTGCGATGGCCGGCGGCTGCGCGCTGAACAGTGTCGCTAATGGGAAGCTCTTTGCGCGCACTCCGTTCTGCCACACCTGGATACAGCCGGCTGCGGGTGACGAAGGGCTGGCGATCGGCGCGGCGCTGCATACCTATCACTCGGTTTTGAGAAAACCGCGCGAACACGCTCTGAAGAACTCGTACCTGGGTCCGGAGTTTACGGATTCACAAATCGAATCATCACTCAAGAGGGTGGGTGTGAAGTATCGGAAGCTCGATCGTGGGCCGCTCCTTGATAGCGTCGCCGAAAAGATTGCTGAAGGCGGTGTGGTCGGTTGGTTTCAAGGCCGAATGGAGTGGGGGCCGCGTGCCTTAGGCAACCGCTCGATCGTCGCCCACCCTGGCCGTCCCGATATGAAGGACATCCTCAACGCCCGAATCAAGCGCCGCGAATGGTTCCGTCCGTTTGCGCCTTCGATCCTAGAAGAGCGCCAGGCGGAATTTTTCGAGCACGATCATCCTTCGCCGTTCATGCTTCACGTTTATAAGATTCGTCCAGAAAAGCGCGAGCAATTATGTGCCGTCAATCACGTGGACAACACCGGAAGACTACAAAGTGTTGCTCGCGAGGAAAACCCGCTCTACTACGACTTGATCCACGCATTCGAACGCCGCACCGGCATTCCTGTTGTTCTAAACACCAGCTTCAACGAGAACGAGCCTATCGTCTGTAAGCCCGAAGAGGCCATCGATTGTTTCCAGCGCACACGCATGGACGCGATCGCGATCGGGCCATACCTTGCACTGAAGTCGGAAAATTGATGGCCACAGCGACGGTAGTTTCTCCAACCACTCGCTTAAGCGTTGTGCGCGTCGCTACGCTGCCCGGGTTTCGTGCCCTGGCTTGGCATGGCGACATTCTTTATCTTTCACGTGGATATGAGTTGTATGTCGCACGGGTGGTTTCGCCAGAATTTCAGCTCCGAAAAATCGCAAGTTACTCACCAGGAATCCGCCGACACGTCACCAGCAAGTTCAGATTGAGCTCTCGTCTTTTTCGCGATGGATTCCACGCGCTCGCAGTGCTTCCGTCCGGAAATCTGGTCGCAGCGCTACCGGCCGCGATCGTGACGCTTAAACGCGGAGACCGAGAATTCCAAGTCACTCACCGCATCACGCGCGGGACCCGCCCGCTGCACATCACGGCAACGCCAGATGGCCGAGTCCTCTGGGGCGAGTACTTCGACAATGCGCAGCGTTCGGAGGTGCACATTTATGAATCACGCGATGAAGGATTCACGTGGAATGTAGCGCATACCTTTCCAGCGCGATCCATCCGGCACGTGCACAACATCGTCTTCGACCCCTGGGAAGACTGCTTATGGATTTTCACCGGCGACTATGGAACCGAGTGCAAGATTCTCCGCGCCTCATGCGACTCTTCAATGCTGGATGAAGTCGTAAGCGGGAACCAACAGTGTCGAGCTGTAGCAGCTGTAGTCAGTTCTGAAGGCATTTACTTCGCCTCAGACACGCCGCTGGAAAAGAACTTCGTATATTTCCTGGATCGTCGTGGCAAAATTCACACCCTCGCCGCTATCCCGAGTTCCTCAATTTATGCCTGCCAAAATCGAAGCGGGCTTTTCTTTTCCACCATGGTGGAGCCGAGCGACGTGAATCTCAGCAATGAAGTGGCGATCGTTGGCAGCAACAACGGAGAAAACTGGCAACAGATTGGCAGTTGGCGCAAGGACCGCTGGCCCATGCGGCTGTTTCAGTACGGCAATGCCTCCCTGCCCGATGGCGACAACACAACCGACTTCCTCGCGGCTACGACGATCGCTGTCCGCGGCGCTGACCTCGTCACCACAATCCGGCGAACGCGCCAAATCACGTCCGGAGTTAATGACTGAGGTTCCGCCGTTCTCAATCACCAACTGAGCGCGCGAATGCCGATGCTATAGTCGGGCCAGTCCCCGGCCTCGATGCAGACTTCCAAACGATTGCAATACTACCGGCGTGTCGGTCGCGCTTATTTGCTGCCGGGCTCGAGCCAGCTCAGTTTTTGGCACGATTCCGCAGAACTCAACCAGAGCGCTTCAACCCATTCTCTGGGTGAGTACTACATGACCTTCGCGGAGAAGGCGAATTACGCAGGCCCGTACGACGCCTCTGGCATTCCGATGTTGAATTATCACGGCTCGATCGGTGTTCAGCACAACCCGATTGCCATCGCGCAGTGGGGCCTCGGAAATTACAACGTATTTTGCAGTACTGAGCAGGAGCAATATCGCCGCAGGTTTCTTCGAGCAGCGGAGTGGTTATGTTCGCAGCTTCAGCCAAACCGGCATGGCATACCTGTATGGACTCACAACTTTGACTGGGAATACCGCGAGACTCTTAGAGCACCTTGGTACTCTGGACTGGCTCAAGGTCAGGGAATCTCGCTGCTGGTTCGCGCCTTTGCAGAAACCGGCAACGAGAAATTCCTTCGAGCGGCAGGCAAGGCGTTTGAGAGCTTTCTCGCAAGTGTCGAGGCGGGTGGAGTGACCTTCACGGATACAAACGGGAACGCGTGGTTCGAGGAATACATCGTTTCCAGGCCCACGCACATTCTGAACGGATTTATATGGGCCGCATGGGGCGTGCATGACTACTTCCTCGCGACCGGATCGCGCGAGGCAGTAAATCTGTTCGCTTCAGCGATTGAGACGCTCCGCAACAACCTCGATTCTTACGATCTCGGCTTCTGGTCGCTCTACGAGCAGTCAGGAACGCGGCTCCCCATGATCGCGAGCCCGTTCTATCACCGCTTGCACATCACACAGCTCCGAGTGATGCATCGAATCACCTCGGAAGTCCTATTCGCGCGATACGCCGGCCAATGGGAAAGCTATTTCCGCAGCGCGCTGAAGCGCACCCGCGCGCTCTGCTACAAGGGCGCATTCAAACTCTGTTATTACTGAGGCCCCGCTGAACATTCTCTACATCTCGCAATATTTTCCGCCCGAGATGGGTGCGCCGGCCGCGCGTGTGTCGGAACTGTCCCGCCATTGGGCGGCCACGGGACATGACGTTACTGTGCTCACCGGCTTCCCAAACCATCCAGATGGCGTCTTGCACCCGGAGTATCGCAAGCACTTTCGCAAACTCATGTTTCGCGAACGCGTGGACTACATCGATGTGGTGCGTTCATGGCTTTGGCCGTTCCCAAACCGTAAAGCGCACGAGCGGATGCTGAACTACAGCTCGTTTTGTGTTTCTGCTGGAATCGCGGGTTCATTTCTCCCTCGGCCTGACGTGGTGATCGCCACGTCGCCACAGTTGCTCGTGGCGCTTTCGGGTTGGTGGGTGGCGAAAATCAAACGCGCGCCCTTCGTCTTCGAAGTGCGGGACCTGTGGCCGGAATCTTTAGCTGCAGTGGGCGCGGCAAGCACGGGTTCTGCTCCGTATCGCGTTCTGCACAAATTAGCTGGGTTTCTATATCGCGAAGCCACACGCATTGTGGTGGTCACGCCCGCGTTTAAAGAACACTTGATTCAGCACTGGCGCGTCCCGGCAACGAAAATCTCGATTGTGCAGAACGGCGTCGAAACCAGGATGTTTTTTCCCGGCGCGCAGTCTGTAGAAGTCCGGAAACAACGAACGCTGGAAAACAAGTTTGTTGTTTCGTATATCGGAACCATGGGCATGGCACACGGGCTGGGGACGGTGCTTGAGGCCGCGGAACGAACCCAGGCTGCCTGTCCCGAAGTCGTGTTCATGCTGGTTGGCGAAGGTGCAGATCGGGAGCGCATCGAACAGATTGCCGCAGAGAAGAACCTGACAAACATCCATTTTGTGCCCCAGCAGCCGCGCGAAAAGATTCCGAGCTACATCGCGGCGTCAGACGTATGCCTCGTCCTGCTCAAGAAATCCGAAGTCTTTAATACGGTCATTCCCACCAAAATGCTTGAATTCATGGCCTGCGGAAAGCCGGTTGTCCTCGGGGTGAAAGGACAAGCCAAGAGAATCCTGGAGGGCTGTCGGGCCGGGCTGTGTATTGAGCCGGAGAGCGCCTCGTCGCTGTGTGAAGCGATCGAAGTGCTGTGTGCTAATTCTTACCTGCGGGACTCTCTGGGCGTGAACGGTCGAGAGTATATTGTGCAAAATCTCTCGCGCGAGCGGACTGCGGCGGAATATCTCGAGGTCCTGCTCGGAATCGTAGAAGACGTTAGCACCGCCGCAAGGGCGGCGGCCTAGACCTACCGAACTGATATCAGCGCAGCCGCGGTCGCCATCTGAATTGCCGCTTCAGCTGTGCGGCCCTCAAGGAACTTCCTTGCGCTGGTCGGCACGAACAAGATGTCATTGGGCTGCAACTCGACATCGTCAGCTTTGGCTTGAAGCAGCTTCTTGAGTGGTACCGGCGTCTCGCTCAATCCCGTCGGCCCTTTATGAACAATGCGCGCTCCGCTTAGTTTCGCCGTGGAGTTCGTTCCGCCGGCAAGGGCAATGGCCTGCAGCACGCTTAAGTGGCCGCTCTGCATCAGGAATCCGCTCGGGCGGAGTACATCTCCGACGACATAAACGATGTCGGCGTGCGAGACGTTGATGGTGTCGCCGGGCGCGATGGCGATGTTGCTGTCTGGATGTTCTGCCAGATTCCGCGAAATCGGGACCACGATGGGCTCTTTGTCGCGATGAGTCACGGTGACATTCTTCCCAGCCTTGTCGGTAAATCCGCCGGCAGCAGAGATTATGTCAAACAGCCGCTGCTCGCCTAAAACCGGGTAAACACCAGGGCGTGCAACCTCTCCGAGTACACTGGCGCCAGCCGACGTGTACTCATCCACGAAAAGATGTACGTGGGGGTTCTTGACGAATCCACCCTGGTCGAGGCGCTTCTCGATCGCCGCTTCGGCTTCATTGATCGTCAGACCGGCAACGTGAACGTAGTCAACTAGAGGTAGATAAATGTCTCCTGCGCCACCCACCCGCGTCTTCGTGTTCAGTTCCGGGACGTTATAAACACTCACCTCAATCAGATCGCCCGTGCCCAGACGAAGCGCGGCGTCTCCACCTAAGTCCGAAAGGTTTTCGGGTTTCGGCGTAGCTAACGCAGCCGCCGCGTCAACAGTTGAGGTCGCAGTCTGCGTGTCTGCATAGATCGCACCAAGAACAATACACAAGCAACAAAAAGAATGATTCCAGACTTTTCGCATTTGGGCCGGAGTCTAGCACATTGAGCTGTGGATGCCGCTCGCGTTTTGCCGTGGGTACACAACTCGAAAACATCGCCGGTATCTACAAAGAGAATAGTTCCTGGCTGGCTCCAGACTTATAGTTTGCCTTACGCCCTTCAGCTTGGAGTCATAGTGCAAATAAGATCGCCACTATCTCCGGGAGAAAACTGATTTGACAATCGTCTTCCTCGGAACTTTTCTTGGCGCGCTGCTGTTCTCGTTTGTTCTTACCAAGCTGGTGAGAGACGTCGCCATCAGGAAAGGCCTGGTGGTGGCGCCGGCGCAGCCACGGCATTTACATCAGCATGCTCTGCCCAGATTGGGCGGCGTCGCAATTGTATTTTCGTTCCTCATCGCTACTGGCGCCGCTCTTGCGGTGATCAGATTACTGATTCCAGAACTAGCTCTCTCGACGAAGCCGCTTTTGACAATTCTCCCTCCGGCGATCCTGATCTTTTTGCTCGGCGTTTACGACGATATCCGCGGCGTAGGGCCTTATTGGAAGTTCCTGGTGCAGGCCATCGCGGGGAGCATGTTGTTCGCCGGTGGATTGCGCATCCTCGACTTACCAGTGCTGTTTGGCGCGCACCAGTTTTCCTGGTTCACCGGCTTGCCGCTGACGATTCTTTGGGTCATGGCAATCACCAACGCCTTCAACCTGATTGACGGGCTCGATGGACTCGCCGCCGGCTCGGCGCTGTTTTCGACTTTGGTTGTGTTTGTGGTCACGCTGCTGGGAAACATGTCGTTGATTTCACTCATCACGCTTGCACTCGCTGGCGCTATCCTCGGATTCCTGCGTTACAACTTCAATCCGGCGACTATTTTCCTTGGCGATTGCGGAAGTCTCTTTATCGGTTTCATGCTGAGCGCGCTTGCGCTGTACGGAGCGCAGAAGGCGCCGA
>Ga0075434_100007343_pt1 | contig 10201 bp, 9 predicted proteins | sample RhiMethybrSRZTD3_FD_75298 | JGI IMG/M metagenome (GOLD analysis project Ga0075434, IMG submission 75298) | Populus rhizosphere microbial communities from Tennessee, USA - Rhizosphere MetaG P. TD hybrid SRZTD3 | ecosystem: Host-associated > Plants > Roots > Rhizosphere > Soil | place: USA...
GTGTCGCGGTAGCGGTATTCGCTCGCGATCTCGACCGAGCAGGGGATGCCGGCCATGCTTTCCAGCCAGTACTTCGCCACCACGCCGGCGTGGTAGCTGGTGCCGCAGGCGAGGATCAGCGCCGAGTCGACCTGCTCGAAGATCTCGATGGCGCTGAAGCCGAACAGCTGCGGCGCGAGCGAGTGCGCGTTGAGCGCCGCCTCGAGCGTCGCCTTGACCGCCGCCGGCTGCTCGAAGATCTCCTTCTGCATGTAGTGCCGGTAGCTGCCGAGCTCGATCGCGTCGGCGGTGATCTGGCTGACGTGCAGCGGCCGCTCGACGACATGGCCGCGCGCGTCGACGATGCGCACGCTCTTCAGGGTCACCTCGGCGCAGTCGCCTTCCTCGAGGTAGACGATGTTGCGCGTGACCTGCAGCAGCGCCGAGGTGTCGGAGGCGGCGAAGTTCTCGCCCTTGCCGATGCCGAGCAGCAGCGGCGCGCCCATGCGCGCCACCACCATCCGTGCCGGGTCGTCGGCCGCGATCACGGCGATGGCGTAAGCCCCCACCAGCTCGTCCGCGGCGTTGCGCACGGCCTCGAACAGGGAAGCGCCTGAATGGAGATACGAGTGCACCAGGTGGGCGATGACCTCGGTATCGGTGTCGGAAGTGAACACGTAGCCGAGGCCGCGCAGGCGCGCGCGCATCGCCTCGTGGTTCTCGATGATGCCGTTGTGCACCACGGAGACGCCGCCCGAGACGTGCGGATGGGCGTTGCGCTCCGAGGGCACGCCGTGCGTCGCCCAGCGCGTATGGCCGATGCCGATGTTGCCGTGCAGGCCATGCGTGGAGGCGAGCTTTTCCAGCTCGGCCACCCTGCCGCAGGAGCGAAGCCGCTGCATGGTGCCGTTGATCACGGCGACGCCCGCCGAGTCGTAGCCCCGGTACTCGAGGCGGCGCAAGCCTTCGATCAGGATGGGAACGACGTTACGGGTGGCTACGGCGCCGACGATTCCGCACATGGCAGGACCTTTCTCTCAGTACGCGTTCTGCTTCCCCAGCACCACGGCGACGGTCTTGAGGATGATCTGCAGGTCGAGGGCGAGCGACCAGTTGCGCAGGTAGGCGAGGTCGCACTCGATTCGCCCCTTCATCTTCTCCATCGTGTCGGTTTCCCCCCGCCAGCCGCTCACCTGCGCGAGGCCGGTGATGCCGGGCCGCACCTTGTGGCGGATCATGTAGCTGCGGATCAGCTTGCGGTACAGCTCGTTGTGGGCCACCGCGTGCGGCCGCGGCCCGACCACGCTCATGCGCCCCTGCAGCACGTTGATGAACTGCGGCAGCTCGTCGAGCGAGGTGCGGCGCAGGAAGGCGCCGAACGGCGTGACGCGCGAATCGTTCCTCGTCGCCTGCCGCACCACGTCGCCGTCCTCGGCGACGGTCATGGTGCGGAACTTGTAGACCACGATCTTGCGGCCGTCGACGCCGTAGCGACGCTGCTTGAACAGGATCGGCCCGGGCGAGGCCCGTTTCACGCCGATGGCGATCGCGAGGAGGAGGGGGGAGAGCAACGTGAGAATCGAGATCGAAAAAACGATGTCGCTCGCCCGCTTGAGGAGGCCGTTCAGCCCGTAGAACGGCGTCTCGCACACCGCCACCACCGGCAGGTCGACGATCGAGTCGACGCGCGCCTGGATCAGGTCGAAGACGAAGATGTCGGGCACGAAGTAGATCGAGGCGGTGGTGTCGCGCAGGGCTTCGAGCAGGCTGAGGATCCGCGGCTGCGAGGCCATCGGCAGCGCGACGTAGATGACGTCGATGCTGTGCGCCCGCGCGTAGTCGGCGAGGCCGCTGATCGGCCCGAGGATCGTCTCGTGGACGCGCTCCGGCGTGCGATCGTCGAAGTACCCCGCGACGCGCACCCCGAGGTAGGGGTTTTCCCGCAGGCGCTGGGCGAGGCGCTGGCCGAGGTCGTTGGCGCCGGCGATCACCGCGACCTTCTGCATGCCCTCGGCGGCGAGCAGCCGCGGCAGGAGCCGCGGCAGGAGGCGGTGGGCGGCGAACAGCGCCGCCGGGGTGCCGAGGCTCCAGGCGAGCAGCGCGCGCGGATCGAAGAGCTGCAGCGTCTGCGTCGCCCAGCCGAGCAGGAGCAGCAGCACCACCACCATCGCCCAGCCGGAGACGATGTCGAGCGCGAGCTCCCCGGGCCGGGCCGCGTCCCGCGCCATGGGCGCCGGGAAGGTCATGGCGAAGACCAGCAGCGCGGCGATCAGGCAGGCGCTGTCGAAGCTGCCGCCGAACGCCGCCACCGCCGCCGCGAGGGTGGCGGTGCTGACCAGCGGGTCGAGCGACGCGCGCAGCAGCCTGCCCGGTCCGGGCTGGCTGCGGAGAAGCCGCGTTGCGGTGCGGCCCGGGTTTTCACGCGTCGCTTGCAAGACTACGAAGTTTGGGCGCGGCGGGTTCAACCATGATGTTGCGCCGCCCCCCTGTTACTAGCCTCATCGGACTAGCTTTTTTCGCCCTTGCACTCCGAATGGGCACTTGATCACACGGACTATATTCGCCCCCTATGTCACTCACTACAGCTGAAACCCCCACCGTCACGGCTCCGGTCGTCGCACCGAGCAGCGTCGACCCCAAAGGCGACGGCCGCTCTGCAGCGACGGATTTCCTGCAGATCGAGTCGATCGTCCTGAACCTGGACGCGTCGCTGCGCGTGCACGCCCGGGCGCACTTCTTCAGCTGGACGCAGGGGCTGCTGCAGAGCCTGATCCGTCACGAGCTGCTGATCTGCGCGCTGTGCCACGGCAAGCCGCCCGCGTTCCGCGCCGACGGCTTCTCGATGACCACGCCCGACCCGTCGACCTTCAGCGATCTCTTCCTGCGCGACGCCGCGGTGGCGCCGACGCTGCTCAAGGCCTGGGAGGAGCGCCGCTACCAGCCGGTGATCTTCGACTGCTCGCCCGCCAATCCCCTCGGCAACGGCGCGTTCACGCGCGAGCTGGAGCGCCTCGGCGCGAGCCAGCTGCTGGTCCACGGCGTGCACGACGCCGACGGCCGGGCGATCAGTTTGTTCGTGTTCGCCTGCCGTGCCGCCTCGGTCGGCCCGCGCCAGGGTTACCTCGCGCAGCTGCTCGCTCCGTCGCTGCACGCCGCCTGGGTGCGCACGCAGCTGCAGCGCCGCGCCGAAGCCGGCGGCGAGCGGGCGCAGGGCGGCAGCGTGCTCACCGTGCGCGAGATGGACATCCTGAAGTGGATCTACCTCGGCAAGTCGAACTTCGAGATCGGCGCGATCCTCAAGATCAGCCCGCTGACGGTGAAGAACCACGTGCAGAAAATCCTGCGCAAGCTGAACGTCGTCAACCGCACCCAGGCGATCGGCAAGTCGCTCGAGCTGCGCATTCTCAATCCGTAACACCTCCCTGTAGTTCAAAGAATGGCGGCTGGTGCCGCCATTTTTTTTGGACTAGTCCGGTCGGCACCCGCCCTGCCGACAGGTGGGACCGCTCCTCGTAACACGCTGCACCTAGCATCGCTCGGATGAAATTTCTCGTGCTTCTTCTCGCGCTCGTCACGGCCGATGCGCTCGCCGCCGGGCCGCTGCCCGCCCCCGAGCTGTACTCGTTCAACGACCTCTACCGCGTAGTCGTGGGCGCGCCGGTCGGCGCGCCTTACGGCGCGGCGCAGCTGCCGGCCCCGGCCGAGCAGCCGGTGCGCGTCGCCGTGGTCGAGGCTGCGCCGGCCGAGCCGCGCTTGAGCTTCTCCGTGCGGCAGCTGCCGGCGCCGGAGCGCTGGCTGCTCGCGCTCGCCGGCCTCGCGCTCGCCGGCTGGGTGGCGCACCGCAGGCTTTCCTACCTTTGAATCGGGCGATCGCGACCGTGCTCCTCTTTCTCGCCGCTGCGCTGTCCACCGGCTGCGATCGGGCCGCCCCGGTCGCCGCGCGCGTCAACGGCGCCGAGATCACGGCGCACGGCGTCGCCGACGGGAAAGCGCTGGACAAAGTCATCGACCGCGAGCTGCTGGTGCAGCAGGCGATCCGCACCGGGCTCGACCGCGACCCCGCGGTGCGCGAAGCGATCGACGCCGCGCGCCGCCGGGTCCTCGCCGAGGCCTGGCTCGACAAGGTCGCCGCCAGCAGCAAAGTGTCGCGCGAAGAGATCCACGCCTTCTATGCCGAGAACCCGTCGCTGTTCGCCGAGCGGCGCGTCTACCGCCTGCGCGAGCTCACCGTCGCCGCTCCCGCGGAGCTGCTCGAGGTGCTGCGCGCCGAGGCTTCGCGCGCCCGCGACCTCGAGGAGGTCGCCGCCTGGCTGCGCCAGCGCGACGCGCGCTTCAGCACCTCCGCCGCGAGCCTGCCCGCCGAGCAGGTTCCGCTCGGCCAGCTGCCGCGGCTTGCGCAGATGAAGGACGGCGAGATCGCCGTCTTCCCGGTGCCGGCCGCGGCCGGCGCGCCGGGCGGGGCTGCGGTCGTGCAGCTCGTCCACGCGCAGGAAGCGCCGCTCAGCGAGCGGGACGCCGCGACGATGATCGAAGCCTTTCTCGCCGGCCGCAAGCGCCTCGAGCTCGCCGCCGCCGAGATCAAGCACCTGCGCCAGGAGGCGCGGATCGAATATGCAGGCGACCTGAAGGATCAACCAGCGAGGTAAATGATGACACGCAAGCTACTGTTGGGGCTGGCCCTGGCCGCGACGGCGCTGACCGCGCCGGCGGCGGAGAAGGGCGAAACCCTGGGCGTGGGCGACACCGTCCACATCACCGTGTTCGGGCAACCGGACCTCACCACCGACACGCGCATCACCGAGCGTGGCACGGTGCAGATGCCGCTCGCCGGCGAGGTGAAGGTTACCGGCATGAGCCCGACGCAGGCCTCTGGCGAGGTCGCCAAGGCGCTGAAGGACGGCAAGTTCCTGAAGGAGCCGCGGGTGAGCATCGCGCTGACCACGGTGCGCAGCCGCCAGGTCTCGGTGCTCGGCATGGTCACCCGCCCCGGGCGCTATCCGCTCGACACCACCAGTCCCGCGGTCCAGGACGTGATCGCCGCCGCCGGCGGCATCGCGCCGGGCGGCGGCGACAGCGTCACCGTGATCCGCAACGGCGAGGCGCAGAAGATCGACCTGCTCTCCAAGCCCTTCACGCTGGAAGGCGGCGACACCGTCTACGTCGAGAAGGCGCCGGTGTTCTACGTCTACGGCGAGGTGGCGCGCGCCGGCGCCTATCCGGTGACGCCGGGATTGACGGTCCTGCAGGCGATCAGCGTCGGCGGCGGCATCACCCCGCGCGGCAGCGACCGCCGCATCAAGCTGCGTCGTCCGGGTCCCGACGGCAACATGGTCGAGACCGACGCCAAGCCCCAGGACGTGGTCAAGGCCGACGACGTCATCTTCGTCAAAGAAGCGCTCTTCTAGGAGTCATCGATGAATTTCCACCAGTTCATTCTCGCGCTGCAGGCCCGCCGCAAGGCGTTCCTGATGGTGTTCGCGGCGACCGCGATCGGCGCGCTGCTGATCGGCCTGATCGTGCCGAAGAAATACGTCTCGACCGCCACCGTGCTGCTCGACAGCCCGAGCGAGCAGCAGATGAGCGACCGCGGCGGCTTCCGCGAGCGCGCCGGCTACGTGCAGACGCAGATCGGCCTGATCACCAGCGGCCGCGCCGGCATGCAGGTGGCGCGCGACCTCAAGCTCGCGCAGCGGCCCAAGATCCGCGAGGAGTGGGAGAAGGACACCGGCGGCGAAGGCCAGATCGACGCCTGGATCGCGCAGCGCCTGCTGAAGAAGCTGAAGACGGACACGGACGGCAGCAACGTCCTGAGCCTCAGCTTCTCCTCCGAGGACCCGCGCTATTCGGCCGAGATCGCCAACGGCTTCGCCAAGGCCTACACCAGCATGTCGCTCGACCTGCGCACCGAGCCGCAACGCGCGGCGGCGACCTGGTTCGAGCAGCAGCTGAAGGGCCTGCGCGCCGACGTCTCCAGCGCGCAGACCAAGCTCGCGTCCTACCAGAAGGAGAAGGGCATCGTCCTCGCCGACGAGCGCGCCGACGTCGAGGCCACCCGCCTCGCCGAGCTCTCCACCGCGCTCAGCGCCGCGCGCAACGCCACCTACGAGGCCGATTCGAAGTGGAAGCAGGCCGCCGACTTCGCCAAGAACGACGCCACCGCCGACAGCATCCCGGAGGTGCAGGCGAGCGCGGTCATCGGCGCGATCAAGGCCGACCTGCGCCGCGCCGAGGGCGCGCTCGACCAGATGGGCAACGACCTCGGGCCGAACCACCCGACCTACCAGCGGCAGCAGGCCGAGGCAGGGCGGCTGCGCGAGAAGCTGAACGGCGAGATGCAGCACATCATCGCCGCGCTCGGCAACGTCGCGCAGATGGCGAGGCGCCGCGAGGCGGAGCTGAAGGCCGCGGTCGCCGACCAGCAGAGCCGCATGATGAACATGAAGGACGCCCGCATCGAGCTGACCACCATGGTGCGCGACGTCGAGAATGCGCAGCGCACCTACGACACCGCGCTCGGCCGCTATCTCACCAACAAGATCGAGAGCCGCGCCAACGCCGCCAACGTGGCGATCCTCACGCCGGCGGTCGAGCCGCTCGAGCCTTCGGCGCCGCGCGTCGGCCTGATCGCGATGATGGGCCTGGTGATCGGCCTGCTGCTCGCCGGCGGCGTGGTGCTGCTGCTCGAGATGCTCGACCGCCGCATCCGCTCCCGCTACGACCTCGAGTCCTCGCTCGCCGTGCCGGTGCTCGGCGGGCTTTCCAAGTGGCAGCCCATTACCGGTGGCCGGCTGATGCTGGCCGCCCCGCAGCCCCGCGCCCTTCCTCATCCCTGGTGAGAACCGACATGCTAGCCAAACCGACTGACAACGTTCTGCCGATCGACACCGCGCGCCCGGGCCAATCCGGCCGCAGCATCGGCGCGATCCTCATGGACGAGGGCAAGATCACCCCGTCCGACGCCGAGCAGGTCCTGGCGCGCCAGCGAGAGCTGGGCTGGCGCTTCGGCGAGGCGGCGATCGAGCTGAACCTGATCACCGACGCCGATCTGCGCCAGGCGCTCGCGAAGCAATACGAGTTCCCGTACCTGGTGGCCGGCCCGGAGGGCGTGAGCAAGGAGCTGATCGCCGCGTGGGACCCGTTCCACCCGGTGGTCGAGGAGCTGCGCTCGCTGCGCACCCAGCTGCTGATCCGCTGGTACAACCCCGGCGCCGGGCTGCGCACGCTCGCGATCACCAGCCCTGGGGCGCGCGAGGGACGCAGCTTCGTCGCCGCCAACCTGGCGGTGGTGTTCTCGCAGCTCGGCCTGCGCACGCTGCTCGTCGACGCCGATTTCCGCGCGCCGCGCCAGCAGAGCATCTTCAACCTCTCCGACCGCTTCGGCCTGTCGTCGGTGCTGTCGGGCCGCTCGGACCTCGGCTCGTCGGTGCAGCCGGTCTCCGGCCTCGCCGGCCTGGCGATCCTGCCGGCCGGCCCGCTGCCGCCCAACCCGCTCGAGCTGCTTTCCCGCGGCGCGTTCGCGGGGCTGGTCGCCAAGGCGGCCGGGGAGTACGACGTGGTGCTGATCGACACGCCGCCGATCAATGAATACGCCGACGCGCAGTGCATCACGCACCGCACCGGCGACGCGCTGCTGCTCTCGCGCAAGGACTACACGCGCCTGGACCAGACCGAGCGCGCGTTGCGCGAGCTCTCGGACGCGAGCGCCCGCACGGTCGGCACGCTGATCAACGCGTTCTGAGCATGCGCAAGAAGCCCGATCGCAAGCTGCTCGTCGCGGCGATGGTGCTGTGCGTCGCCATGGCGGCAGCTTCCGCCGGCGCGGGCAAGCGCGTCCGCGACGACGCGCCCGCCTTCGCCGCCTCCGCAACCGCCAGCGCCGCCGTCGCCCGCTAACCCATGGCCATCGCCGCGTCCCATCCCGCCGGGTCCCCCTCTCCCTATTTGCGGCGCAGCGCGCCGTCGGCCGGGCTCGGCCTGGCGGTGATCGCCGGCATGCTGGCGGTCGGCGCCGGCAGCGCGGTGGCGCTCGCGTTCGGCGAGCTCGAGGCGTTCTACGTCGCGCTGTCCGCGATCGCGGGGATCGCCGTGCTGTTCGACTTCCGCATCGGCGCGGCGCTGCTGATCGTCATCCTGCCGCTCGAAACCAGCTCGGTGGCGCCGCACACGCTGTTCAACGTGCCGGGCCTGAACCCGCTGTCGATGCTCGGCCTGGCGACGCTGCTCTCGTACACGTTCCGCGGCAACATCGTCAAGCTGGCGCCGAAGCCGCTGGTCTGGCTGTACATCGTGCCGATCCTGGTGGCCGGCGTGCTGGGAATGCCGCACATCAGCGAGATTCCGTGGTCGTACTTCGAGCTCGACCCGACCAGCTTCACCGACGCCACCAGCTACTTCCGCGACGAGGCGATCCGGCCGATGGTGTACGTGGTGATCGCGCTGCTGGTCGGCAAGGCGGTGGCGCGCTCGAAGCGTCCCGAGGGCTTCATCTACGCGCTGATCGCCGCGGTCTGGGCGATCGCCATCGTCGAGATCGTGTTCATCGGCATGAGCGGCGTGCGCCTCTCGCTGCTCGCCAGCCCGTCGCAGCGGCAGTTCTTCAACCAGATCGGCCTGCACGCCAACTCGCTCGGGCGGATCTTCGCCGTCGCGTACGCGCTGCTGGTCTTCGTCTGGTGGGAGACCAAGCGGCCGGGCCTGAAGTCGCTGCTGTTCCTCACCGTCTGCGTCTCGGTGATCGCGATGCTGCTCACCTTCTCGCGCGGCGCCATCTTCGGCTTCTTCGTCGTCAACGCGGTATTCCTGCTGTGGAAGTTCAACTCGAAGAGCGTGGCGCTGGCGCTCGCCGCCGCCGCCGTCGCGGCGCTGATCGCCCCCGAGTACGTCTGGAACCGGATCACCTTCGGCTTCGACGCCGACGCCAATACCGTCAGCGCCGACCGCCTGAACGGCATCTGGCTGCCGCTGCTGCCCGAGCTGCTGAAGAGCCCGCTCTGGGGCAACGGCCTCGGCTCGACGCTGTGGTCGGCGCCGTTCAAGACCGGCCAGATGCTGCTGGTGAACCACCCGCACAACGCCTACCTCGAGGTGCTGCTCGACATGGGCCTCATCGGCGCCGCGCTGCTCGGCGCCTACTACCTGCACGTCTGGCGCGGCTTCCGCGCGCTCGGCAGCAACGCCAACCTCAGCGCCGAGCTGCGCGCCCTGTTCCAGGGCGCCACCGCCGCGCTGGTGTGCTTCTTCGTCACCGGCATGTCGGGCGGCAGCCTGCGCCCCGATCCCGAGTTCGCCTTCCTGTGGATCGCGATCGGCATGATGTACGGCATGCGGGAACGCCGCGCGGCGGGCTGAGATGAGCGTCATGCCGTTGCGTCGGGGCGTCGTCGTCAAGGGTCGCCCGGAGAGAGAGTTGCCCGGTCCGGCCAGCTATGTGGCCCGCACCCACCCGCACGTGTGCTTCGTCGCGCCGCACGCCTGGCCGGTACTCGCCGGCGACCGGACGATCGAGTTCGTCGGCGGCGCCGAGGTGCAGCAATCCGGGCTCGCGCGCCTGTTCGCCGCCAACGGCTATCGCGTCTCGATGATCTGCATGGATTTCGGCCAGCCGGAGCGCGTGGCGATCGACGGCGTGACCGTGCACCGGGCGTTCCGGCCCGACGCGGGGCTGCCGCTGCTGCGCTTCGCCCATCCGCGCCTCACCTCGATGTGGCGCGCGCTCGAGGCGGCCGGCGCCGACATCTACTATTGCCGCGCCGCCTCGATGTGGGTCGGGGTGGTGGCCGAGTACTGCCGGCTGCGCGGCAAGCGCGCCATCTACGCCGGCGCTTCCGACAAGGACTTCGTGCCGCAGGTGGGCGGGCAGATCCGGCACGGTCGCGACCGGTGGCTCTATCGCCGCGGCCTCGCGCGCGTGCACGCCATCGTCGCGCAAAACGAGCAGCAGCGCCTCGACTGCCTGCGCGTCCACGGCCGCGAAGCTCGCATCGTGCCGAGCTGCTACCGCCTGCCCGCGAGCGCGCAGGCGGGGCAGGGCGCGGACCGCGTGCTGTGGGTCGGCGTGATGCGCGCCGGCAAGCAGCCGGAGCTGTTCCTCGAGCTCGCGGCGCGCCTGCCGCACCGCCGCTGCGTCATGGTCGGCGGCGCGGCCGAAGGCGAGGCCGAGGTCTACGAGCGCGTGCGCGCCCGGGCCGCGGCGCTGCCCAACGTCGAGCTCACCGGTTTCCTG
>Ga0075434_100007344_pt1 | contig 10200 bp, 9 predicted proteins | sample RhiMethybrSRZTD3_FD_75298 | JGI IMG/M metagenome (GOLD analysis project Ga0075434, IMG submission 75298) | Populus rhizosphere microbial communities from Tennessee, USA - Rhizosphere MetaG P. TD hybrid SRZTD3 | ecosystem: Host-associated > Plants > Roots > Rhizosphere > Soil | place: USA...
CCGCTGGCCTGCGATGCCGCGATCCCGAGCGCGTAGGCAGTCTGTTCGGCATCGAGTCCGCGCAGCTTCGCGCAGGCAGCGGCGCTGCCGAAGGAGCCGATGGTGCCGGTCGTATGAAATCCTTCGCGGTCGTGGCGCGGGAAGATGGCGTCGCCGATCTTGCTCGCGGCTTCGACGCCGACATGAAACGCGAGCATCAGCTCTTTGCCGCTGCGGCGTCCCTCTTCACAGACCGCGAATGCCGCCGGAAGGATCGGCGCCGCGACGTGCAGGGCGGAGCCGGTGTCATCGTAATCATCTGCGTGAATCGAGACGCCGTTGGCGAACGCGGCGAACCGTGCGGGCACCTTCACGTTGGTGCCGACCACTGTCGCCGATTTCCGTGTCAGGCCGAGCGTGCCGATGTACTGACGCACCACTGGTGCGACGACTGATGCGGAACCTGCCAGCGCGAGACCGAAACCGTCGAGCAGAGTCTTTTTGCCGAGCGCAATGACATCGTCCGGAATGTTTTCGTATTTGGTGTTGACGACGAACTCGGCGACGGAGTGCGTCAGCTCTGGCGCCTTGGCCAGTTCTTCGCCTTGGCGGCGGCGGCCGCCGCTGCCTCGGCTGGCTGGCGCAGTGTCAAACCGGCGAGCGCGAGCGGCGTCTTGAAGAAATCGCGGCGAATCATGCGGCGGAGCCTACCATAGTGGTCCGCCTGAAGGCGGACCCCACCGACGGCCGGAATCCGCCGCGATAAGCTCTTTTAGTGGTCCGTCGTCGACGGCACCTCGCGACCGCTCGTCGCCACGATTCCCGCAGGATACTTCTTGAATATCTTGTACACCTCTTTGTTAATGCGCTTGAGGCGATGCTCCGGACTCGACGTAGGGTGCATGTCGCGCTCGGAGAGGCCGCGCCACATCAGTTCGCCGGTGTGGGCGTCGTTGATATCGACGACGAGCGTGCCCACGATGATCGGCTCGAGGTAGTACGAACCCCAGCCGTAGCCGTAGTAGCCCCCGTATCCATATCCCCAACCGGGTCCCCAACCGGGCCACCCATAACCGTAGTACTCCGTCTGGAAAGTTCGATGCGTCGTAACGTACACATCGGGATGTACGTCATCACGCCTCAAGCCCCGCGCTTCGAGCTGAGAGGCGACCGCCGCATTGGTGTTTTGGCGGACGATCGGACTGTCGTAGGCAGTCGTCTTCGAAGCATAAGGATCGGCGGGTGGGGTCTGTCTGATCGAAAAGGTTCGAACCTGTGAAAAATCGGCGGCGCGGCTCGTGTCGTACGTGACCTTCTGTGCGAAAGCTGGAGCGGAGAGCAACGCCACCGCCGTGCTGACGGTAATGACGCGAGCGACAATTTCCATGGGACCCTCCAGGGGTTATCCGATCGCTGTTCACCCATTCAAAGAGGCAAGAGGGACGCCCTGTGGCTCGAGCGCAAGAACCTGTCATTTTGATCGCTCGAGTGCCGCTCACCTCAAAGAGTTCGTGAGCCGCTCCTCGAGGATTGTTGGCGCGATCCCAACCGTCGTCTTCGGCCTCGCTGAGAACGACCTCGGCCTCTTCGCGCTCATCGGTCGGTCGTCGTGGGCATCTCGCGACCGCTCGTCGCGACCGTCCCGAGCGGATAGTCCTTGAATACCTTTCTTACTTCCTTGTAGATGTGCTCGAGGCGATCCTCAGGGCTCGACTTGAAATGCATATGGCGCATACCGATGCCACGCCACAGCAGTTCGCCGGTTTCCGCGCTCGTGACGTCGATGGACAGGGTGCTGGCGACTCTCGAATCGAGGTAGTCCGAACCGTACCCGTAATGGCTCCAGTCGTCATCTCCCCAACCAGACCACCCGTAACCCCAGATCTCCGTCTGGACGGTTCGATGCGTCGTGACGTACATATCAGGATGGGCGTCATCACGCCTGAAGCCCCGCGCTTCGAGCTGCGCAGCGACCGCGGCATCTGTGTACTGCCGGTCGATCGCACGTTCGTAGGCCCACCACGGCTGAGAAGCGGTGACATTGGCTCGCGGCGTCTCGGTCATCGTGAAGGTTCGCAGTTCTGAGCGATTCTGGCTGCGCCGAACGTCGTACGTGACGTACTGCGCCACAGCTGGAGCAGAGAACAACGCCACCATCGTGCTGACCGTCATAATCCGAGCGACAGTTGACATGGGAGCCTCCAGTACGGCGACCGGATCGGATCGCCTTCACCGCTCAGAGAGGCAAGAGGGAAGCCCCGCGGCTCGGCTGCACGAACCTGTTGTTTTGGTCGGTGGAGCGCCGCTCACCTTGAAAGAGTTCGTGAGCCGCTCATCGAGGATTGTTGGCGCGGTGCCCCCGCTCGCCAGTCGCCTCGCGCGATCGCAGCAGGGTTATCGTGCCTGAAAGAGCTGAACACAAGACCGGCAACACCGGGAATCGCGCAGAGCTCCCGTTCCTCATCTGCGCAACGCTGACGCCACTGACGCGCGACGAATAATTGGGTGGTGCTCCCCTCGACTGCGGGTGCGTACGCATTTCGTAGATGGTCGGGAAGTGGCGGAAGGCCCTGCCCGTCAAGATAGTTCGGCAGGTAACCCGTGCCGCGATGCATGGGCCAGAGTTGATGCCACATCGACGGACACTGGGACGAGTTCTGGTCGACGATCAAGTGGTCGATCAGCCCGGTACCGATCCAGTCGCGCCAGTGCAGCGTGGTGTTCCCGAGCGGCGGTCCGAGCACGTCGCCGCGAACGACGCCGACGCCAATGCGCCGATCCGGCAGTCCCCGTCGATCCAGTTCGTGGCGAAGCCCTCGCAGCAGCATCGTGATGTACTCGCCTTGCAGATCCCGCCAGGCCTGAAGATCGAATTCGTCACTCAGGATGTCAACGCCGTACCTGGCACGAAAGTCCGCACGCACGGGTTCATTGAAACCGAACTGATCACCATGGTCGGCCGGGCGTGACTGCGAGCGGAGACAGAGGAACAGCCCGTCGAAGCGCGTCGGCGCAATCAGTCCAGTCCACCGATCGATCAACGCACGTCGTGCTTCCGGATACGACAGCGACAGGACACCGCGTTGGCGGGTTCGGCCGGCACGATCGACGACCAGCCACTCCGGATGCAAGCGCGTCAGCTCGCTCTGCCACGCGACGTGCTGGCCGTGCATCGCGTTGTGGTGACTTCGCGCGCGTTCGCGTGCCGGCGCGAGCGGCCATCCATCGTCGAACACGGTGACGTACAGCCACGCCTCGAGTCCGGCCTCGTGTGCAAGAGGTGGCACCTGCTGGAAGTCGTCCCAGGCAAGCGATTGGGAGGCGGTGAGTGACGGGTGCCGGTAGCCGCGAGCGGCGTGGAACCGTCCCGCGATGCGCGTCCGCAGCACGCGCCAGTGCAGGACGCCGGCGCCGAGCTCGGCGCGCCACACACGTATCCGGCGGGCGAGTTTCTCGGGAGTGTCGAGACGGCCGTCTTCGTCACCGAAAACGAGATGGTCCGCCCACGAGACGCTTACGACGTTCATGGGTTCAAAGGGTTCAAAGGGTTCATAAGGTTCGGGTTCGAGGTTGAACCCTATGAACCTCATGAACCCCTTGAACCCTATGAACCAATGGTAGTCTCCACTGACCATGTGGGAGCGGTGGGTTCGGCAGCCGCAGAAGATTTGGCTGCGACGGGCGCTGTTTCAAGTGCACCTGTGGAGCGGCATCGCTATCGGCCTGTACATCTTCATGATCAGCGTGACGGGGAGTGTGCTCGTCTATCGCAATGAGCTGTTCGTGGCGTCGCCGCGCGTCATGCGCGCAACGTTCTGGCTGCTCGACCTGCACGACAACCTGCTAGCGGGAGAAACGGGAAGACGAGTCAACGGGGTATTCGCATTCGCGGTGCTTGCACTCGCGGCGACCGGGCTGGTGATCTGGTGGCCAGGCATCAAAACGTGGCGGCGCAGTCTCACGTTGCCGCGCGGTCTGGGATGGCAGCGCACGACCTGGCACCTGCACAGCATGATCGGCTTCTGGACGTTCGCGTTCACGGTTGTGTTTGCGTTGAGCGGCGCGTACTTCGGCTTTCCCGCGATGTTTCAGGCGCTCGCCGATCGTCTCGATCCGGTGACTGACCCCGACGCATCCCGGATCAGCGACCAGGTGATCTACTGGCTTGCGTACCTGCACTTCGGCCGCATCAACGGCATCGGCATTCCCTGCAGCGGGCCCGGGCTGTGCGATCAGGCAACGAAGGCGGCGTGGGCATTCTTCGGACTCGCGCCGGCGACGATGTTCGTGACCGGCGCCATCATGTGGTGGAATCGCCTGCTGCGTCTGCGGTTGCGCGCGCTCGGTCGCCGACGGGCTGCCGACGCCATCGAATCGACAGGCGCCGAAAGAGTGTAAAAACTAGTCCCCGCAGAAGAGAGTCCAAAGGGTGGTGAGGTCTTACGCGTTAGCGATCAGCGCTCTGGTAGCGGCCGTGCTCCTCCGCTGGGTGCTCGATCCGCTGATGGGCGACACGCTGCCGCTCGTCACGCTGTTCGGCGCGGTTGCCGCTGCGGTGTGGCTTGGCGGCTATCGTCCTGCCGTCCTCGTGACGCTCCTTGGGTACGTGGCCTGTGAGTATCTGTTCATTCCTCCCAGAGGAAGCCTGAGCCTCGGCAACTTCGGAAGCGTCCTCGCGTTGGGAAACGCGATCGGGTTCGCGGCGTACCTCTTTACGTGCACCCTCATCATCGGATTCGGCGAGGCCTTGCGCAGAGCTCAGGTTCGGGCCAGCGAGCGACGCGAGTTGTTGCAGGTGACACTGGCCAGCATCGGTGACGCGGTCATCACCACGAACCTCGAGGGGCGAATCACATATCTGAACGCCGTAGCGGAATCGCTGACCGGCTGGACGCAACGCGAGGCCGTGGGCCAGCCGCTCGAGTCGGTGTTTCGTATCGTCAACGAGACCACGCGTCGTCCCGTTGACAATCCCGCCGCGAAGGCGCTTCGCGAAGGAATCGTTGTCGGCCTCGCGAACCACACCCTACTGATTCAAAAGGGTGGGCGCGAGTGCCCGATCGACGACAGCGCAGCGCCGATCCGCGATGAACTTGGCTTGGTCTCAGGGTGCGTGTTGATTTTCCGCGACGTCACAGTGCAGCGGCGTCTGGAGCAGGACAAGACCAGCCAGCTCATGACAGCTCGTCTGCTCGCGGCAATCGTTGAATCGTCAGACGACGCGATTATCAGCAAGTCGCTGGGCGGCATCATTGAGAGCTGGAACGCCGCTGCCGAACGTCTGTTCGGCTACACCGCCGAACAGGCGATTGGACGCCATATCTCGCTCGTCATCCCTCGCGAACGCCTTACGGAAGAAGACGACATCATTGCCAGCCTGAAGGCGGGCCAACGGATCGAACACTTTGAAACCGAGCGCGTACGATCCGATGGTCAACGCGTGCAGGTATCACTCACGATCTCGCCCATCAGAGACGACGCCGGCGCCGTCGTCGGGGCCTCCAAGATTGCCCGCGACATCACGGAACGCAAGCGGTTCGAGGCGGATCGCGAGAAGTTCGTCACCCTGATCGAGAACAGCACCGACTTCATCGGCATGTGCGACCTGGAGGGCGTTCCGTTCTTCATCAACCGCGCCGGCTTGAAGCTGGTCGGACTCGACGACATCGAGCAGGCGCGTGGGACACCTGTGCCGTCTTTCTTCTTCCCTGAAGATCAAGATCGCATCATGCACGAATTCTTTCCGTCGGTCCTGCAGAAGGGCCACGGCGAGATCGAAGTCCGCTTTCGACACTTCAAGACGGGAGCCGCCCGCTGGATGGCCTACAAGGTGTTGACGTTGCCGGGCGCCGATGGACGGCCAGTGGCATTCGGGACGGTCAGCCAGGATGTCACTGAGCGAAGGCGGCTCGAGTACGACCTGCGACGCGTGGCCGAGGAGCTGTCTGACGCGGACCGGCGGAAGAACGAGTTCCTCGCGATGCTGGCGCACGAACTGCGGAATCCGCTGGCACCGATCAGCAATGCCGTGCGAGCCCTCAGTCTCGGTCGCCGCGATGAAACCGCGGTGGATTCGGCGTCGGAAATGCTGGAGCGGCAGGTCGGCCAGATCATTCGCCTTGTCGACGATCTGCTCGACGTGAGCCGCATCAGCAGGGGCAAGATCGCACTCCGGAGGGAACGGATCGAACTGTCGCGCATCATCGATCAGGCCGTCGAGGCCAGTCGCGCTCTGTACCAGAGCATGCACCAGCAGCTGACGGTGACGTTGCCGTCCGAGCCGGTGTATCTCAATGCCGACCCGACGCGGCTGGCGCAAGTCGTCGGCAACCTTCTGAACAATGCGTGCAAGTTCACCGACGTCGGTGGTCGCATTTCGCTGGCAGTCGAACGAGAAGGTGCGCAGGTTGCCATCCGCGTGAGCGACAGCGGTATTGGCATCGCGGCAGAACACCTTGCGGGCATCTTCGAGATGTTCACGCAGGTTGAGTCTTCCCTCGAACGCTCGCGCAGCGGACTCGGCATCGGTCTCACGCTGGTCAAGACGCTCGTGGAAATGCATGGCGGCACCGTCGAAGCGCACAGCGACGGACCGGGCCGAGGCAGCGAGTTCGTCGTTCGATTGCCCGTACTCGTCAACGTGCCCGAGCCGCTGTCGCCCCCGGTCCCGCAGCAGTTGGACGCGGTGCCAGTCGTGCGGCGGCGCGTGTTGATCGTCGACGACAACAAGGATGCCGCGGAATGGCTTGCGACGTTGTTGAGTCTCAGCGGTCACGAGACGCACGTCGCTCTGGACGGCGATCAAGCCGTGAAGGCTGCCGAGCGGCTTCTTCCCGATGCCGTTCTGCTCGATATCGGACTGCCCAGAGTGGATGGCTACGAAGTCTGTCGCCGCATCCGGCAACAGTCGTGGGGCAGAGGTCTGATGATCGTGGCGTTGACCGGCTGGGGTCAGGAAGAGGATCGACAGAAGTCGAGAGAAGCCGGTTTCAACACACATCTGGTCAAGCCGGTCGATGACGAGGTCATCTTAAACTTGCTTGCGTCCTTGCCTACCGGCGTCGCGGCAGACGCGCCTCTCTCTTAGCGGCTCGCGTGCGGCCGAGTTGAGGCCGCCGAACACGCCTCGGTTGCACTTTCGTAAGCAGCTACGCGAAACCGAAACTCACTCAGACCCACCGCGTTCACGACTCGTATGTTTCGCGCAAATCTACGTGGCAATCGCCTTGCGTTTTCAGCTCATTGACTCCGAACAATCCTCATCGATCGCAAAGCCACGTTGCTCACAAACGGCCTGACAGCTCGCCTTCGCAGGTTCTTCCGTCTCGACGCGGTGAAGGGACTCATCATCGGCGTCGCGGCCACCCTCCTGCAGGTCTACTTGGCGTTCAGGTTTGGCGTGGCCACCGAATCGGACTTCGCCATTTTCCAGGGGACCACGGCACGATTTCTCGACGGTTCGCGCATGTACTCGCCGGAGGCGTTCGACTTTACCCCGCCGGTGTTTCACGTCCTCCTTCTACCGTTTGCGCACATGGATCCGCAGCTCGGCTACCTGATCTGGACGGCCGTTAACGTTGCCATCGCATGCATGGTGTTTCATCTGGTGCTGCGCGCCGTGCCTGGAGGCTGGACGCGGCGTCATTTGATAGCCGCGTGGGTCGTCAACGCGGCGGGCGTCCAGATGACGCTCAGGCTGGGCCAGGTCTCATGGATGGTCGCGTTGTTGGTCACGTGCGCATGGCTCGCTGCGCGGTCGTCGCGACCACTCATCGCCGGCGCGTGGGCCGGAGTGGCGATCGCCTTCAAGCCGTTCCTGCTGGTGGCCCTGCCGGTATTCGTCGTACGACGACAGTGGAAATCCGTCGTAGCATGCGTGCTCGCGACAGGTGCGACCTGCGCATTGAGCGTGCTCTTATTCGGACGCGAGGCGTTCGTCGACTGGCTCGGGAATCTTCGGGTTGTTCCGGATTCTGTCTTTGCAACCCACTTCCTCAATGCATCGTGGGTGGCACTGGTGTCGCGGGCGAACGGTCCGTATCTTGCGGGGTTGATCCTGTCTGCCGCGACCATTGTGGTGATGCTGTGGCGGGTGCGCACACTCGACGAAGACGAGTCCTGGCTGCTCCTGTTGCTCGCAGCGATTCTGGCGTCGCCGGTTGGATGGGTGTACTACCAGCCAATTCTGATTGGCCCCGGTGTGGCCTTGGCACTCGACGGCCGGCTGAAACATCTCCGATGGATCGCCCTGACCTGCGTCGTCCCGGCGCTGGGGAAGAACCTGTTTCAGCAGGGCCCGATGATCCTCGCGCTGACGCTTGGCTCTGTGTACTTCTGGGGACTGCTGACGGTCTTCGTCGAAGGCGCAACACAACATGAGTGTGCGGTGCGGCCCGCTGTTTCGAAAGTCCTCGAAGCCACATAACGCGTCCTGTCACAACTGCGTCACTCCGACTTCTTCGCCTTCCTCGTCGCGCGCCGCGACCTCAGCGATACCATAAAACGGGCATTCAAGTTGCACTGATACGTTGCGGGAATGAATTCCGTGGACCCGTCGCAGCTCGAACGTTGCGTCGCATCGCTCAATCATCTGTGCGAATCGCTTCCGGAATGCGACGCGAAGGGGAAGCTTCGAGGCAAGCTCGGACGGTTGCAGTCAGCGGTTGCCGACTACAAGCGTGACGGGCACGTCGACCCGGTCTGTCAGGAGTTGAGGGCCGCGCACGCCCTCGTTCAGCGCTTCCACGACGCCGAGCCGATCAGCCGGATGCTGCAGGCGCTCTCCGCACTGCGTCGAACCATCGAAGAACCAGCCGCCTAAACACGATCCGCCGCTGTCGCTGGGGCTCGCAGACGGCCAGCCACCGCCGTGCATTCGTGTGCACGCCCGGCTCGGTCCGATAAGAACAAGAGATCCCAATATGAGCGGCTCACCGGTCGAATCGATTCTTGATTCCGCACGACGGGCAGCCTCTTCTGGAGACTACGCGTTAGCCGAATCGCTCCTGCGGGAGGTCGCACGCCTGCAGGCCGAACGTCTCGGTCCGCAGCACCCGGAGCTGGCAAGCACGTTCAACAACCTCGGTGTGGTTTGCGAAAGGGCGAACAACCTCCTGGACGCGGGAAAATTCTATCGACAGGCGTTGTCGATCGCGTCCGCATGCCTGGATGCGGACGACCCGCTGGTCATCACCAGCCGCAACAACTTCAACGAGTTTCACCGCGCACTTGGTCTCGTCGACACGGCAGCATTCCCACCTGTTGATGTCGAAGCTCCGCTGGGACAGCCCGATGGGCTTCAGACCAGCGAGCCTGCTGACGACGCGAACATGTTCATGATGACGCCAGGGTCCTCCTCGGTACGGCCCGCTATCGTTGCCGGAATCGCGATCGTTGTCGCGCTGATCGGTGCGCTGGCGATTTTGTGGCCACGTGCGCCAATGAAGCTGGAAGCGGTGGAGCAGAGAGCGTCGGAACTCGGAGATCCGCTCGAGAAGGCGTCACCGATGCCGTCTCAGGCGAGCGCTCCCGCGCAACCGTCGGCAACCGGCACGATCACTCAACGACGGTCCTCGGAGACGGTCATCCGACATCCGGCATTCTCGACTGAACACCCCGTATCAACGACAACCGTTCCCGCCTCGACAAAAGGCGATGCGCGCGTAATCGAGGTATCGCTCTGCGAGAGTCTGTCAACCCCCGGTGGTCGATGGGAATGCACGCCGGCGCCGGATCCCGCAGCGGATGGCTGGTTGTACTTCTACACGCGGATTGCTTCGCCAACGAGCCGTCGCGTCCATCACCTCTGGTACCAGAATGGGGTCTTACGGCACGATGTCAGTCTCGCTCTCGAGGCAAATCCTTTCGCAGGCTACCGCACGTACAGCCGCCGCCGCGTGGATGCCGGCGATTGGCGCGTCGCTGTCGTGGACGCCGACGGTGCGGTTCTTCGCGAGGAGCGAGTCACCGTCCACTAGTCACCCGCAGAGCCGATTCCACAATCTGATGCCAGAGTAAACTTCCATCGCTCAATCCGATTTGTGATTTCTGATTTGTGATATCTGATTTTCAGATCGGAAATCGCGCCAATCACAAATCGCAAATCGCAAATCGCAAATCTAACGAGGACCGTCATGAGCGATTGGATACATGCCCTGCCGTTAGGCTGGATGGCGATCCTGATTTTTGGCAGCACCTTCTTGATCGCCGCCGTGATTCATC
>Ga0075434_100007346_pt1 | contig 10198 bp, 9 predicted proteins | sample RhiMethybrSRZTD3_FD_75298 | JGI IMG/M metagenome (GOLD analysis project Ga0075434, IMG submission 75298) | Populus rhizosphere microbial communities from Tennessee, USA - Rhizosphere MetaG P. TD hybrid SRZTD3 | ecosystem: Host-associated > Plants > Roots > Rhizosphere > Soil | place: USA...
CCGGAGTTCGGTTCCGTTCGAATTTCTCCTTCGACATCGGCCGCGAAGAGCGACTGCACGCTGGTTAATCCGGCAAGTATGACGATCACGAAAGAGAACGCTCGACCCATTTATCGAGCGTTTATCATGGCCGCTGCCTGGCTGTCCATTCGGATTCTGTCTGACAAAACCATGGTAGAGTCCGGCCTTATGCCGTTCCCCGATTTGCAGGAGTTCGTGCGTTTCTTAGAACGTAACGGTCAGCTCAAGAGAGTACGTACCGAGGTCGATCCGGAGCTGGAAGTGACGGAGATAACGCAACGGGTTTTGCGTGAGGAAGGCCCCGCACTCCTTTTCGAACGGCCCAAGGGATCATCAACACCGCTCCTGATGAATCTCTTCGGAACCATGGGCCGCGTCCGCGCAGCACTGGGCAGGGATCCGGCGGAAATCGGGACTGAACTGATCGAGGCGATAGAGCGCATCAATCCTCCGTCACTCAAAGGAATTTGGGAATCGCGCGGGTTCATTCAACGTGCTCTGTTTACGCATCCAAAGAATGTGACTTCCGGGCTATGCCAGGAGGTTGTAGAAAAGCCAAACCTGTCGGCACTGCCGATCCTCAAGTGTTGGCCAGGCGACGCGGGGCGTTTCATTACATATGGAATGGTTCTCACTCGACATCCTCGTACGCACCGCCGGAACCTGGGCCTCTATCGTCTGCAGGTCTTCGGCAACGACGCCACAGGCATGCATTGGCAAAGCATGAAGGGAGGACGCGGCCATTATTGGGAAGCGGAACGCGAAGGAAAGGATCTCGAAGTCGCCGTGATTATCGGCGCGGACCCGATCCTCATGATGGCTGCCATTCTTCCGCTGCCCGAAGATGTGGATGAAATTGCTTTCGCCGGCTTCATTAATCGAAGCGGCGTGCGCATGACTCGCGCTAAAACTCTCGATCTCGTCGTGCCAGCAAACGCCGAGTTTGTCCTGGAAGGAATTGTTCCAGCGCGCGAGCGAAGATTGGAAGGTCCCTTCGGGGATCACTTTGGGCACTATTCGGAGGCGGCGGAGTTCCCAGTGTTTCATGTGCGAACGATCACGCATCGAAAAAATCCCATCTACGTCGGAACGGTTGTCGGGAAGCCTCCGCAGGAAGACAAGTATTTAGGCATTGCCGCCGGGGAAATGATCGGACCCCTTATAAGGGTCATCAATCCAAACATCGTCGATATGTGTGCCTATGCAGGAGCGGGTTTTCATAACCTTCTCGTTGTTGCATTAAAGGAACGCCATCCCAAGGAGATCTTGAAAACCGCCATGTCCTTGCTTGGAACAGGGCAGCTTTCGTTGACGAAGGTTATGGTATTGATCGGCCCTGAATGCGATCCAGGTAATTTCGGTGCGGTGCTTCGGGAGATTGGGAATCGCTTCGATCCCGAGGATCATATGTGGCTGTTACCGTTTGCACCTCTCGATACGCTGGACTTCACCTCCTTTAAGATGCATGTCGGAAGCAAACTCGTAATCGATGCAGCCGGCGAGATGCGTTCAATGGCCGGCTCGGTCCAGCATGAGGATCCGCAACGCTTCGATACTCGGATCGAAAATTTCAGACTGCTCGAAGGCACTCTGCTGGTCATTGTGGTTCGCCACGATGCGCGTGAGGTGCTCGATAAACTCGTAAGGATGCCTTTGGGAGTAAAGTTCGTTGTTGCCGTCAGCCCCGATGTCCACCTTGACGACGATGAAAATCTCCAGTGGGGAATCTTTACTCGATTTGATCCAGCTCGGGATATGTTCTTTACCGAACAGCTCTTCGTTGGTGCCAGGCCGGTATATCGCGGCATTGTGGGCATCGACGCGACCTGGAAAGAGGGCTACCCGGCTCCTCTAGTGATGGATGAGTCGATCGTGAAGCTCGTTGATAGTCGTTGGTCGGAGTACTGGAAATGAATAGGAACACAAGAGGCACAAAAAACACGGAAGACCTCGATTTTTTTGTGTCTTTTGTGCCTCTTGTGGCTGATCGCCCTGCCAACCGAAAACCGGACTCGGTGTCTATAGAAACCGGGATGCGCATGCCACCGGCTGTTGAAACTGATCTGATTGCGCGAGCGCAAAGCGGGGATTCGGAAGCATTTTGCGAGCTGGCTTCCAATCACCAGCGGAGCCTGTACGTCCTGGCGCTCAAATATAGCGGCAATCACCATGACGCGGAGGATCTCATGCAAGAGGCGATGCTCAATGCTTTCCGCGCCATTCGACAGTTCAAAGGCATGTCCTCATTTCATACCTGGTTGGCAAAGATCATGGTGAACTCGTTCTTGAACCAAAAGCGAAAAAGCGACCCTCTTGGATTGACGAAACGGCAAGAGACGATTGAAGACGATTTTGGCCCAGGGATGTACCCGTCAAGGCCTCTCCGAAATTCAGAACGTATGGTCCACGACTCACTAGTGATGCAGCGCGTTCTGAAACTCCTTTCAGGAGTACCGGACCGGCAACGGATCATGTTCTTAATGAAGCACCAGGAGGGAATGACATGCGAAGAGATTGCAGAGACCATGGGCACGTCGGTAGGGACTGTAAAGAAAACGCTGTTCCGCGTCGTGGATCGTCTCAGACAACACTTCGCCGCCCCAGCGATGAAGGGATAGCTGTATGCATAACTGTGAAGAATTCCGAGAACGTATAACCGAGCACATCATCGATCGCGAGAATGTTTCGGCCAGAGCGGAGTTCAGGGACGAGCTTCTGATCTGCTCCAGTTGTTCGGAATTCTATTCGGAATCGCAAGACGTGATCGAAGCGCTCTCGTCCGTGGATCTAAGCATTTCAGAACTGCAGTGGGGCAGGATCGAGCAGCGGCTGCGAGCGCGGATTATGAATGCCGGGAGCCCAGCCCAGGTGTCCAGCCACGCCGTGCGCACCCGTCCCAAAGTGCGCGATTACATGCGTGCGTCCGCTTGGCTGGCGGTTGCCGCGTTAGCAGTCGTCACTGTCGGCTTGTCAAGGCTGGCGATTCCAGTCGGTGTAACGCCTGCGCCAACGCTGGTAGAGCCGGCTTCCACTGCCACTTATGTTGAACCTGCCGTTCCTTTAGACCCCGTGACGGTGGATTTCCTCGAACAATCCGAACTGTTGCTACGGAACGTCATGAAGATTTCACCATCCGATATCGACGACCTTGCTGATGCGAAAAAAACTGCCAACGAACAATTGGCCGGAATTCAGCTGAGAAAGGAAGCTGCCGTTGAGGTGCCGCCTGTCGTCGACGTGATGGAAACGTACGAAACAATTCTTCGAGACTTACGAAATCTCGATGAACACAATGCTTCGGAAGATATTCCGGACATTCAGAAAAGAATTCAGAACAACGCGCTGATCGCGAACATGAAAGCGTTTCAGCCAACTGTCACCCAAATCAGCTTTGGTTTGCGTTGATATCCTAATTGGAGAGTCGTCCATGTATTGGAAGCATAAATGGATTTTAAAGGTTGCGGCTGTTGCCGCGGGCATCTTGTGCTTGTCTCCGCTTGGCTACGGTCAGTCGATAAGTGTCAGGCACCAGAATTCGTATTTTGCCGCCGATGAAGCACGCGATCTCTTCAACGCCGGACAAAGGTTTTACGATCAGGATAAATTCTCGGAGGCCGAAAAGCGGTTTCGTGAGGTTATTACAAGGTTCCCTTCGAATCCGATCGCGGATCGTGCGGACTACTACCTGATCCGAACGCTGAGCCAGTTGGGAAAGCAGAGTGAGGCGATCTCGCGCATTGACGCGTTCCCCAAGAACTATCCGCGATCCAGCTGGCTCAATGACGTTCAGGAAATGCGAGTGAGGCTAACCAACCAAGTGCCGTCCGGCGCGGAACAGAGGCTGAGGCCACAGGTTCGGAGCGTGCAAATAAATGCTCCGGCTTTGCCACCCTCACCCCCATCCCCACCCTCACCCGCACCATTCTTTACTTCGGTAGGACCATCGCCTTTCACGGTTGAATTCCAGAGTTCGGACCCCGAAATCAGTTTGCAGCAAGAAATCATGCGCGCGATGTTCCACAATGATGCGGAACGCGCGATTCAAATTGCAACGGAGCGATTGAAGGTCAATCCTGCGGATCCCGTTGTCCTCTCCAGTCTGAATGTCGTCGCGACAAGCCGATCTCCACAAGCGCTGCCCATGCTGATCGAAATCGCAAAAGGTTCAACCAATCCGAAAGCTCGGCGGGATGCGATTTTCTGGCTTGGTCAGTCCAGAGGCGACAAAGACGCCATAGTCGATACGTTAGTCGGCCTGTTGCCTTCTTTGACCGACGATGATTCAGAAGCTGTATCGTTTGCGCTCGGCCAGATGCGAACCGACAAGGCGCTCAACGCCTTATCAACAATCGCCCGGGATAAAAACAGGAATGAGAAGTTGCGCAACAACGCGCTGTTCTGGATAGGTCAGTCGCGTGCGCCTAACCGCGTCGGGATGCTCGAGGACATCTACAAAAGCAACATGGATAGTTCTAAGGTTCGTCTGCAGGTTCTGTTTGCGCTTTCGCAAACGCGCGATCCGCAAGCGACAACGATCCTCAGTAACATTGCCCAAAACGATCCTGACATCGAAGTCAAAAAACAGGCGATCTTTTGGTTGGGGCAGAGCAGAAGTCCCGAAGCCAATCAAGCGCTCGAGCGACTGCTACAAAAGAAATAGAGGCTTTAATGAACGCGGCGGTATCGCTGGGACTGAGTTTGTTCTTCATCGGCACCGGTTTCAGTACGGTTCAGGACACGTACACGCCTGCCGACTTTACCAACATCAGTGCAGGTTCGTTAAGGGCCCGCTTCGATGATGCCGTCAGTCAAGGCAGGCGAGGAACGAGCGATACCTTCTGGATTGCTTATCAAATGCCGCCGAGTCATTCAAATAACTACATCAGCGTTTCTGACGGCATCGAGGTGGTTCGGCAAAGTTCGTCCGAGCGCCTGGCCATGTTTTTGCTTACACGGAAATCTGATGGGGGTATCGATAAATTGCGGCCGGTGAAATACGGCGACGACTTGCGAGTCCACGACCGTAAAGTCTATTGGCTGGGCGAACCGAGCGGTGAAGAGAGCGCCCGTCTCTTACTCGATATCGCCCGGAATTCCGCATCCACTCAGGTGAAAAAAGACGCGGTATTTTGGCTTGCACAAGAGATGAGCCGGCAAGCGGGGGAAGAGCTTGAAAAGCTCGCCACAACCGATCCGGAGGTGGAAGTCCAGAAACAGGTCGTCTTCGCCTTGAGCCTGCGGAAGAATGATGAAGCAATTCCCGCGTTGGAACGCATCGCTACAAATCATCCCAACTCAACCGTCCGAAAGCAGGCTATCTTCTGGCTTGGCCAAAAACGCGACCCCCGCGTTATCGACTTCTTTGAACAGATGCTCAAGAAGAATTAATCGATAATCTAACTGATGCTGCTGGTCGTCTGCCCGAATCTTGCGACGGATCGCATTCTTGAAGTCCAAAACTTTCAAGCAACGCTTGTTCAACGCAGTCAATCCGTAATTGTTCAGCCCGGCGGCAAAGGAAGCAACGTCGCGCGGGTATATCGACAATTAGGCGGTGACGCCGTACTTGTCGGATTTGTGGGCCGCGGCAACATGCGTCGAATCACGGAACCGCTTCGTCATTTTGGAGTACAGGTGGATGTTGTCCCTGCTTTTGCTCGGGACAGCAGAACGTGCACGATCATATGCGATCCCGTTTCAGCAAATCACCCGACGGTTATCAACGAGGAAGGCTCGGAGGTTGAAGCGGGCTCGGAGGCGAAGCTCTTAGCTAAAGTCGAGAAATGGATGCCGCACGTCGACACCGTCCTCACGACGGGAAGTTTGCCCAGCAACGTGTCCGCGGACCTATACGCGCAGATCATCGATCTCGCGCGATTTAAAGGAAAGGTCACCGGCCTTGACGCGACCGGGCTCCCGCTGCGTAGGGGGCTTCTGGCTCGGCCTTCATTCATCAAGCCGAATTCGAGTGAGTTTTGCCAACTTATCCACAGTACAGGATCGGGTGTTTTGATGCTGCCTCCACATACGGCCGTGACGATAGGGAAGGCGGGTGCTCTGGTTATTCATGAAGGTCGTTGCTTGTATGCTAGTCCGCCCCAACTATTCGACGTGAATCCGATCGGTGCCGGCGACGCATTCGTTGCGGGATATCTGAAGTACCTGATGGGCCGCGCCGATGCCACCGAGTGCCTAAAATTCGCAATGGCGGCCGCAGCATCCGACGCCAGCACGCTTCGTCCGGGTTTTGTTGATCGTTCACAAGTCGAGCGGCTTGCGAGTAAGGTGGCACCGCGATTCCAACCTTCCTACCCGGCATCACAATTGCAGCAGGCTCGATAGATCCGTCGAAGTAGCTCCCGCCTTTTATCAGGCGCACCTTGAGTTAGGGGTCGCTTACGTAGAAGGCCACCGCATGGAAGATGCCGAGCGAGAATTCCTGAAAGCGCATGAATTGAATTCAACCGCCGTCGAACCTTTGTTGAATCTCACTACTGTTTATCTCGACGAGAACAAGCCCGACCGTGCGGTGGATACGGGCGAGCAAGCGGTGAAGGCGAATTCCAAGTCTGCGCCTGCATTTTTCGGTCTCGGAATGGCATTGTACAAGGCCGCATTGCTCGACCGTGCCGAGCGTGCGCTCACACAAGCCCTGGAGCTCGCGCCCAAGATGCCAGACGCGCGGCTACTCCTGGCGAATGTGTATTTGAAGCTTCACCGCTACGACAATACGCTGGAACAACTGAACCTCTACATCACGGAGAACCCTAATGGCCAGCAAGTGCGAGCGGTTCGCGATATGCGTGACCAGCTGCTACAGACTGTCGACACCGGAAGGCCATAGTATACTGTCCGGATATGGACAGGAAATTATCGACAATTCGCGTGCAATGCACGTGCTGTGAGGCCGTTCTCACAGTTGATAAAGCGTCGGGTGAGGTTGTGTTTACGGACAAGCCCAAGACGAAGAAAGTCTCGTTCGAGGATGCGTTTCAGAAAGTGAAACAGGACCAGGAGACTGCGGATGATCGGTTCAAAGAAGCCTTCATGAAAGAGAAAGATCATATGAAGGTCATCGACCAGAAGTTCGAAGAAGCCATGAAGCGGAAAGACGAACTCGAGATGCCGATCAAGCCGATCGATCTGGATTGAAAGAAAAAACCACAAAAAGCACTATGTCACGTCTTTGTGCCTTTTGTGGTTTCGTGACTATTTGTGTTCTAGCTTTTGCTTCTGGTCGCGAAGTACTGCCTTACGTGACAGCTTGATCTTATTGCCTTCCAGGCCCACCACCTTGACCATTACCTGATCGCCTTCCTGCAAAACGTCCCGGACGTTCCGGATACGGTTCTCGTCAATTTCCGAGATGTGAAGCAGACCATCCGTCCCCGGAAATATCTCAACGAAAGCTCCGAATTCGGCTATCCGCACAACTTTGCCTCGATAGGTTTTGCCGATTTCAGGAGTGGCTGTCAGGTTCGAAATAATCTCGATGGCCTTCTGGGCCGACGGCCCATCAGCCGAAGCGATATTCACTCGGCCATCATCCGATACATCAATCTTCACCCCTGTCTGCTCGATGATGGATCGAATCATCTTTCCACCGGGCCCGATGACATCGCGAATTTTGTCTGTTGGAATTTTCATCGAATAGATACGTGGTGCGTACGGCGACATCTGATCGCTCACAGCAGGTATCGCTTCGATCATTTTGTCCAGGATGAAGAGTCGGCCCGCTTTTGCCTGCGCAAGGGCCTCCGACATGATTTGAGAAGTGACACCGGGAATTTTGATATCCATTTGCAGTGCCGTGATTCCGTCACGTGTCCCGGCGACTTTAAAATCCATGTCGCCGTAGTGATCCTCGGCACCAGCGATGTCGGTGAGGACTGCGTAATTGTCGCCTTCCTTCACGAGTCCCATTGCCACCCCGGCTACCGGTGCTTTAATGGGAATACCGGCATCCATCAGCGCCAGAGTCCCGCCGCATACGGTCGCCATAGACGACGATCCGTTCGATTCGAGGATGTCGGATACGACACGGATGGTGTACGGGAACGAAGTCTCATCTGGAATCACCGGAAGCAGTGCGCGCTCAGCAAGAGCGCCATGTCCGATTTCTCGGCGGCCGGGACCACGAAGCGGGGAGACTTCACCAACGGAAAACGGTGGAAAGTTGTAATGCATCATGAATCGCTTCTTGGCCTCACCTTCAAGCCAATCCAGGCGTTGAACATCGTCTGCCGTTCCGAGCGTAGCGGTAACAAGGGCTTGTGTCTCGCCGCGTGTAAAGATGGCTGAGCCGTGAGTTCGCGGCAAAACTCGAGTCTCAATCCAGATTGGCCGGATTGTGTCGAATTTGCGCTTATCGGGACGCTCACGTTTTCGAAGAATCTCATCGCGGAAAATTTTTTCCTTTAATGCGTCGAAGATGCGCTTGGTCATCTTCAGCTTTTCTTCGTCGGTTTCTGCATCCGGAAAGAGTTCGACCGCTTTTTTCTTCGCTGCATCGACGAGCGCATAGCTTTCCAGCTTTTCATGCTTCGACGTGTCCAAGGCGTCCTCGAGATCGCGACGAACGGAGGATTCAATCTTCTTCGCCATGGCTTCGTCGATAGGCTCGGGTATGACCTCCATTTTTTGCGGCCGAATCTTCGAGTACAGTTCCTTTTGAAGAGCGATGATTTGTTTGATGGCTTGATGGCCAAAATTCAAAGCCTCGACCATCACTTCCTCCGAGACTTCATCCGCCCCGGACTCCACCATCACGATGCCGTCTTCCATCCCGGCGACAGCCAAGTTGAGCCGGCTGTTTTTCAGTTCCGCATACGTGGGATTGAGATAGTACCGGCCCTCGATCAGGCCGACGCGCACAGCAGCGACGGGATGCTCGAAGGGAATACTCGATGTGTACAGGGCAGTTGATGCGCCAACAATGGCGTGCATCGACGGATCAATGTCGGTATCGGCCGACAACACCAGAGCGATAACTTGCGTCTCGTTTTTGTAGCCCTCGGGGAACAACGGACGAATCGGGCGATCGATCATGCGGCTGTTCAAAACTTCACGCTCGGACGGTTTGCCCTCACGTTTGAAAAATCCACCGGGAATTTTCCCGGCGGCATAAAAATTTTCACGGTAGTCGACAGTGAGCGGGAAGAAGTCTAACCCCTCCCGGGGCTCCTTCGCGGCGCACGCCGTCACCAGTACCACGGTGTCTCCATAGCTGACTACCGCAGTACCATTGGCTTGTTTTGCCAGCTTCCCGATTTCGATCGAGAGTTCTCTCTCGCCGATCATCGTGCTGACTCTGTGTACGTTCATGATTTTTTTGCTTCTCCTAAAACAAAACGGCCCAGAAGCGTTGCCCCGGGCCGTTTCTTCATCGGTTCATTTTTTTTTGAGCGCTACATTGCAAGCTTCACGCTCTATTTTCGAATTCCAAGCTTGGAAATCACTTCGCGATAACGATCTACGTTATATACCCTGAGATAATCGAGCAGGCGCCGGCGCTTGCCGACAATTTTCAACAACCCGCGCCGGGACCCGTGATCTTTTTTGTGCGTCTTAAAGTGCTCTGTCAGGTACGTAATGCGTTCGCTAAGCAGCGCTATTTGAACTTCCGGGGAGCCCGTATCTGAGGCATGGATTCGGTACTGGTTGATGATATTTCCTTTGTTTTCTTTGGTCAGACTCATTGGCTACGATTCAATCTCTTTCTCTAAACTACAGCCTGGCACCGCATGCTGATTCGAAGCTATTGAGGTTAACACAACTCTCGGACGCGCCCAACCGTTTTCTATAGCAGCAACTGCAATGAACTCACCTTTTTTGTTAAAGATGCGGGCAAACTGTCCCTCGACTCCGGCGGGCACCTGGTTGCCGTGCATAACCTTTCTGACCTCGTCCTCAGAAATCTCGATTCGAGGCATCGATTCCAGGACGCGATCCGGTGGGATCAGGTCCCGAGCCGATATCCGGTCCAACTTTACAGCGCCCTCGATCCCGAACGGCCCTGAACGAAGCCGCCGAAGCGCACCAAGGTGAGCGCCACAACCCAACCGCTGGCCCAGATCGTGGACGAGGCTGCGGACATAAGTTCCAGGCGAGCAGATTACTTTAAACGTCACTGACGATGGACCAAGCGCAGTCATTTCGAATTGTTGGACTTCGATTC
>Ga0075434_100007352_pt1 | contig 10194 bp, 8 predicted proteins | sample RhiMethybrSRZTD3_FD_75298 | JGI IMG/M metagenome (GOLD analysis project Ga0075434, IMG submission 75298) | Populus rhizosphere microbial communities from Tennessee, USA - Rhizosphere MetaG P. TD hybrid SRZTD3 | ecosystem: Host-associated > Plants > Roots > Rhizosphere > Soil | place: USA...
TGCTTTTATTTCTCCATCCGCTAATAGTCCGTTAACTGGTCCTGTTGGATAGGCTTGCTGGCTATACAGTACCGCATAAGGATTAATTAAATCCGCCAACTCTGTTCCGTTTTTAAAACCTATGTGAGCTCCAAGAACTCCCGTCATATCTTTGACAGTTACGAAATAACATAAGCCACCATTCGGATTTATATGAAATTTAGCGACACCGGTTGCAACAGAATTTACAGGAGGTGCCATATCTTTTCCTGTAAGGTTTGCGGCAAAGTTAAGCCCTTGTTGTTGTGCGAAAACCAGCGATGGCGTCATCAGCATAATTCCGAATGCAGTCAACATGAACATTGGCAAGTTAGTTTTCATTAATTATGAAATCCTGGTTTGAAGTATTTAATACTTGATTACCAATGATATGGTAACGTTCGATGGCTGTACTATTGTTTATTGTTACTGCAACTTTCGATTACTGTACTACATATTAGGTTTAATAGGAGATGTATCTAATCACTGATTTCCTAATTGGGGTAACTAGCTGTTTTGTATTTGCGAAATTGCATCTTTGAACGACTCGTATGGTTGGGCGCCTTCTATCCCCATAGGCTTTTTACCCTGAACAATAAAAAGAAACGTTGGAGTAGAACTGATTCCTAAAGATCGAGCCAAATGAGTATTTTGAATTATAACATCGTCATATCGTTGCGAATTCAGACATTCTGAAAATGCGAGCATATTAGGGATTTGAATATTCTTGGCGAACTGCATTACGCTTTCCTGAGTAACCCAACCTACATTTTCGCCTTGTGACTTACTGTATAGCTCGTTATGGTACTGCCAGTACTTTCCCTGGTCCGCGGCACAGTACGATGCTATTGATGCCAACGTCGATCCTTTATCAGACGGTCTATCGTTTATGACAAAGTCTTTGAACAAAAATTTTACTTGTCCTGTTTTTACATAATTGTCCATGATCTGACTGCTTGTTTCTCTATGAAACCTTGCACAATATTGACATTTGTAATCGCCAAACTCTACTATTGTAATCTTTGCCGTGTTACTTCCAAGAGCTGATGCATTCTGGATTACAGGTTGGGTTATTTGTTTAATAAGATCGTTTAGTTCACTAGTTTGAGTTGGGTTATTATTATTATTATTACTGTTCCTCTGACCCATAGACAAAAAGGCAGTAGCAGAGCCGCCAATTATTACTACGGCCAAGATAATGCCCAGAATAAGCCCTTTCTGATTAACTCTACGGGGCTTCTTATCCACACGTCCAGATGATTTTTTTCGCACCTATCGTTTGACTAGCTAGAGGAATTTAAAAGTGACTATAGCTGAATTACGTGAGCATGCCTGTAAACTCGATTATCTTTTTGTAGCCTATATCGCATCCCCAATTAAACTGGTCATGAGAAGATTTCTTAATTGTCTACGACCGCCTTCAAATTGCCTATCCCTATTCCTGTCACAATCAGAACGAAGGCATCATACCAGTTGATTTCAACTAAAGATGATAAATAATCGTTATTCGTGAGAGCCACCAGTCCTCCAACAATCGCTAAAATAACAGCTACTACGTCCAAACTAACGATTTGTGCACCGCGTGCTAGATATCTACTTTGTATACGCAGAACCCTTTCTTCTTTCCTTTGGGCAATCCGATTATGTATTGCCGCTAAATCACCTCTTGCAGCAGCGTTCGCTTTATTCCTGTTCTCAGCTGCAGTTCTAACATTGTATCTTTCATCTATATAAAAGAACAACTCCCACATCGCTATTGCTGAGAGAACCCCGATAACTACCAGTATAAAAGCATGAATAACCTTTGGCTCCGTTGAAACCTGAAATGGAACTGCCAAGTTACTTTTTTCTGCTAGAAACATCCAACCCCGATATTGGCCATCCTCGAAATTATTAAAGGAAATTCTAACTATGTCTATCTTATTATTAGTAACGTTAAGAGTAATTTTTTCGTGATTGTTAAAGCTCAATGTGCCCGTCGCTTGTTCCCCATCCTTTGTAAGCGGAGATGAGGATAGAACTGTTTGGTTTCTTACGCCGTAAATACTCAGTAAACTGTCTGCCCCATTACCTCCATTTTGGACACCTAGGCTGACATTCTCTATGCTGTAACTTGGTTTATTCTCGAAGCTTGCCGAATAGAATCGTGACTCTAAAACAAGACCGGGCAGCGTGTAAACCAACATTAAAATAACTATAATGGTAACGCATATAGTTACTACTGTTTTTTCTTCAAAGAACACTATTTACAAGTAATACCTCTAGGACATAAGTGTTGCGGACGAAGTCTAAAAGATGGTGGATCAGATATGAAAGGATATTTCGTATGATGCTAGTTGCAACCTGAATAGCTGCGAAGGGGCCTTAAAGGTTGGACAAATTTGTCCCTACCTGATAATAGTAAAAGCGAACGTAATATAGGTAGGTCAGCAGACAAAACCATCTCCTATTTCTCTCTAGTGCCATTTAATATCATTATATTTACCCTATCTGAACTATCAGAACCTGCGTTATCTGAAACTGTCAGTTTGAAGCCAAGCACACTGTCCTGCAGTATTGTTGGAGTGAGAAATGAAGCCTTTTCCTGATCAGGGTGTGTTAACAGAACCTTAGGTCCATTCGTCTGTTCCCATTTATAGGAAATGATTTTTCCGTCCTTATCGAAGCTATTGCCCCCATCTAATAAGACGGCTGTTCCCTCGCGGGCTATCAAATCAGGGCCAGCATCGGCTACTGGCATTACGTTATCGGCATTGCTAATGTTTGTTGATTTATCTTCTCTTAGAGCTCCGGTATTCTTGTCCAAGCTCGATGGCCCTTTCTTATCGTTATCCAAGTTCTGCTCGTCTACACCCCTGATAGCGATTTTTACAATTGCCTCATTGGTTGCTCCTTTATTATCGGAAATCACATAAGTAAATGAATCAGAACCTGCGAAATCGACCGGTGGTGTGTAAATGACAGTCGTGCTGCCGGCACCGTTATTATCGTTGATGGTAATTGAACCTCCCTTAGGAGTAGGAGATAAAACAGATACAATCCTTAGGTTGTCACCATCAGGGTCCTCATCGTTCTTTAAAATGGCAGCCTTGATTGGTTTATTTATCTCCGTATTCAGTCTATCATCTTTAGCAATAGGTGGATGGTTATTGATGTTACTAGAGGAGGATAATAGCTTTTTCCCTGTTCCCGTCAGGTTTGAAGCAGATGAAGTCGATGAGGTTGATGAAGTTGATGATGATTGATTGCCCTCCGCTCTAGAGAGACTCTCAGTAGAGCTTAGTTTGTTGAATGAGGAAGATGAGGAGGAGGAGAAGGAAGAGCTACTACTGCTTGTCGCTTTCCCAAATATGTCTATCTCCGATATTTGAGCAATACTACTGGAGCCAGTTTGACTCTGGGTTATTGTTATTTTAACGAATCTTGCATTAGATTCTGAAAAGCTATACTTCTGGGGTGAAGAGGTGGCGCCTGAGCTCATTCCAGTAAAGACCGTATTAAAGGTCGTTCCATCAATAGATACCGAAATGAAGAAACTGTACTGACGCCCGTCTGCCCAGGCTATGTCAACACTACATATTGATTTCGAGGAGCCAAGGTCGAGGTTTATCCAGGGGTTAACAATGAAGGTTGAATACCATTTTGTGTTAAGATTATTATCAATGGCGTTGGTTGGTGGAAATGAACTTTGACTTCCACTAGAAGTAGCGCCGTTTACTGGTAGATTACTGTCGCAAGAAGACGACTGTGCGGCCGTGGTAAATGACCAGCTCGTAGTGACCAGGCTGTTTCCAGCTAGATCCTTTATTCCGTTCGTTAAGGTTGCAGTATAAGGCGTTCCCGCAACCAATGCGGCTGCTGGTTTGAAGGTAGCAGTTTTTGTTGGGGCATCATATGTCACCGTTCCTGAAATACTTGCCCCGCCAGTGGGTTTGAGCGTAAACGTCGTACCTGTAACAGTAGTGCTCTGTAGGGCCTAGCTGAAGGTTGCAGTGACAGACGAGCTAACTGCAACTCCTGTGGCACCATCAGCTGGCGTTTTACTAGTAACTGTAGGAGGAGTGTTATCTGACTGTGCGGCCGTGGTAAATGACCATACCTTGTTCGAAGCCAATGCGTTGCCAGCTAAGTCCTTGACCCCTGTAGTTACAGTAGCATTATAGGTTGTAGATGCAGCTAATAACGAAGATGGGCTAAAAGTAGCTTTCTTACCGTCTGGACTTAGCGTTACTGAACCGGGAACGTTAGTATTACCAGTTTTTAGGGTAAATGTTGATGTGCTCACAGTCGTACTTTGTACTGGCTCACTGAAATTGGCTGTGACTATAGAGTTGGTGGCAACACCTGTGGCAGAATTGGCTGGTATGGTACTAACAACTGTGGGCGGAGTGTTATCCGACTGCACCACACTTATGCTCACTGTAGCGTTGTTACTATCAATTGTACCGTCATTAGCTTTAAATATAAAACTGTCAGGGCCAGTAAAATCTGTAACGGGTGTATATGTAAGGGAAGGAGCATTTCCAGTCAGGGCACCATGCATTGGTAACTTTAACACAGTAAACGTCAATGGATTGCTATCTGGATCTGACGCAGTCAGCGTTATCGCCTTAGCCGTATTCTTAGGCGTGCTAACAGCCTGATTATTTGCAACAGGAGGGCTATTTCCAGTACCAAATGGAAGATACAAGACCTGCCCTTGAGTATTAAAGTTGCCATTGGAGGTATCGGTTACTTCCTGTGAGGATAATGCCCTATTCCAAACCCTAACTTCGTCTATACTGCCGGTAAAGAATCTGTCTATTGACCTAGAGTTAGCCCCCACCCTCAGAGGCAGGGTACCTGATGTTTCAGGAGAAGCTGAAGTACTTAAAGTCCCGACCTGGGCTCCATCGACGTATAACCTCACTATCGTTCCATCATAAGAAACGACTCCATAATGCCATTGTCCGTTATTATAAGTTGCGGGAGATGTAACATAATTGTCGGCGCCTGAGGAAGTTTCAAATCCCCCCGAGATCTTTTGAGAGGTGGTCATCCAGAGTCCATAGTTATTATTCTGTCCGGCACTGTCCGAACCAATACCCCCCTTCGTTGCAATGATTCCTTCTGCAGTATAGGTCTTCGATGTCTTGAACCATGCTGCTAAAGTAAACTTGGGCAGCTGAAGATTGGCTGAGCTGGCGACTTCATGATAATTGGACCCGGAGGCAGTAAAGCTAGGGTCATAATGGTATGAAGGTGGATTGGTAATTGTCTTTGTTATAGTAAATTGATCACTAATAGCGCCATTGTCAAGATAGTATTTTGCTTCCAGTGTGCCACCGTTGTTTGTGATCTTGATATCCATATATCCAAATTTTGTGTCTTGCTGACTAACTACAAACGAGGATTTTCCGTTTAAACTATGAAAGTTGTTACCGCCAGTACCTACAATGGCATATATCTCGCCTTCTGGATTATTGTAGCTGTTACTGCTTGAGCTAGTCCTAGTCGGGTTTGAAGGGCTGTTTGGGTTATACTTCAAAGGATAGGTTCTTTGGTAATCGTGAACATGGCCTTGTAAAACCAAGTCAACACCATACGTGTCAAAAATAACATGGTAATTTCTCAAAGCGGTTGGAGGATCGCAGGAGCTGCATCCATTAGGGGAAGTATAAATTGGCCGGTGAAAAGTCACAATAATCCAATTTATGCTTGGATCGCTGGATGCAGCCTGCAGATCAGATAGAACAAAATTGTACTGTGCCGACCCAGAAGCATATGAGGTCCGGTCCGAGTCCATAACTAGCACATGCACGTTATTAAGATTGAAAGAGTAGTAGGGATTGCTAAGTTTGTAATGGCTGATATAATTACTGTAATCTTCATTATCATCATCCTCGTGATTTCCGATTGCTATCTTCGTTATGCCGTCGACAGGGCTATTTTCGTTAAACCAGCAAGTGGCAGTAGGCTGATAAGAATAGTCACCTAGGCCCAATACCAATTCAGGATTTTTTGACTTTATTCCATTGATTACATTCACAGCGTTTCCGGTACACGCATAGTCGCCCGCTGCGCCAATGTTAAAGTCAGACAGGCCGAATGAATTTTGAAGTGGGAATGATAAAAGAACTAGAATAGGGACTAAAAAGAGAATTACCAGTGGATAAAGCTTATTTGGCTCCAACCATCGCAACCCAATCCGCCCCCCACTCCGCCATATTAGCTGTGATCATTATTATAGTTTAAGCGTCATTTTCGATTCTGATTTGCATGCAACGGTAACAGCGTTAGTAGCATAATCTGCCTATCTGGCGACAAATATCTTATGGCTATCTTCTATTTGTTTTCCAAATTTGAGTACCAACAAGAAGATTTATTGATGTCCCCATCTATTAAATGACCTAATGTGAATGTCGGCCTATCGAAGATTCTAGCATTACTTTTTTTGTTTATATTGTTGGCATTTCCACTTAACATCGTAATAGCAATTCCTTCAGATTCCACTATAACAGAATCAATCAATCCATGCATTAAAGGATTCACTGACAGTTTGCGGCAGTCTTTCTACTGGGAACAGTCTGGAGAAAAATGTTAATTTTACAACTCACATTTCAGAAGAAGACGAAAGAAGCCTGAGATTACTATTAGAGTCGAATAATTATATAAAATTGCCTTCTGATTTGGAATTGGAATGCTGCGATATCTTTTATAGTGTAATACGTGTTTCAGTCCCATTTTCCAATCAATCACATACTGTTTCATGGACACCAGGGTTCTATAATGTTCCATTGGGCTTGGAGCGTATTGAAAAAGGAATTTTAGATCTTGCATCAAAATATAGGTCGTGAGAAGTCTCGGAGATCACGATTTTTTCATGTGCAAGAAAATGGACCAATGTAAAAAAATTATTTCCTTACTCTTTTGGGAATCAACCTTCAAAAGATATCCTTTAAACAAGTTTGAGAATATTAACTACCCACTATAATACATAGGTCATAATGGTTGGAAGAGACAGGTCTGCTTGAGAACTAATAGATGACAAGTGCGTGTGAATTGAGTTCTCGAATCCGACAGGACCTATAAACAATACTCCAAATAAGAACCTCAACAATACCACGATGATAATAATGACAATAATTACTAAAGCAATGTAGATCAGTGAACTTAGAACCATTTACTCTACAATTATTTATAGTGCATAAATCGTTATATCGGTTGTTACTCTAAAAAACGATAAACTCCTTATTCTGGTTCTTCCATTTCAATATTAGGAGTTCCGTTCTTCGCTGTTTTTCCTTTAACACATCCGCATGTTTCTGAATGGTTATGATGACCATCTTTTTGCTTATTCTTTTCTTGTGTGTTTTTCATACCAGATTATGTGCAACTACAGTTAAATCACTTTAAGAAATCCTTGAATCATTTAGTCAACGGATTTATAACATATGGCCATCAGATAAACATGAACGGAATAATATTTGATTTTGATGGAGTTTTAGTGGACTCTATGCCGGCTCATTACAAAGCCTGGAGAACCGCGTTTGATGAGGTTTGTTCTTTACATTTAGAAGAAAAGTCTATCTATCTTTTGGAGGGAATGAAGGGCATAGACATAGTAAATGAGATATTTAAAAAATTCAATTATACCGAAACTTCAAAGGCACAAGAGGTAGTCAATCGCAAGAATGAAATTTTCCGGCCATCTATCAAATCTATTAGGCCTTATGAAGGTGCAGCTGACATAAATTCGGGATTGGCTTGCATCAAGGGAATAGTTAGTGGCTCAGCTAAAAATGATCTTATTGCCCTTCACACCCAATGTTTCCACGATAGCACATTTAATTTTCTTCTTACAGGAGACGATATCAAGTATGGAAAGCCAAATCCACAGGGTTTTCAGTTATTTTTAGACAAGTCAAAATTAGATCCAAAAAAAGTACTAGTAGTTGAAAATTCACCGTTGGGTGCTAGGGCATCTATCAATGCAGGTCTAAAAGTAATAGTAGTTTTAAACAACTCTCCTCTTACTTCTGATGATTTCGATCATGACGGGATCGAGGAATTTTATTTACAAACGAAAGATATTGTAGAACCCTTACGCCATTGGTGTGCTGATGGTCTATAATACCAATTAGATAGAAAATTGTCCAAATCTCAGTGTGTATTTAGTCCCTAACTGGTACCATCATGAAGTTGGAAAGACTCTTTCGGTTGGTTTACCAGTTATAGTATCATAAGCACTCTTCATGATATCAAAATATTTTGTAGTGATGATTTTTCTATCGCCTGTAGAGTTATCAAACTTAACAGTTATGAGATTAAAGTTGGGAATCTTTTCTGGCACAAAGCTCCATCCCCAATAGGCTAATCCCCAGATGCCAAGTTCCTTAAACTTTTCAACTATTATGTTTGCATCAGCTTGAGAAATATCACTTGCACTCTCACTTATATCGAAGATTTTCTTACCCTCAGTGTCTATGGTAGCAACACGCTTTACGTTATTCCATTCACCAACGTATAGTGGAACACCTGCTATCTTACTGGCATTCAAAAATAGCTCCAGTTTCTTTGCTTGGTATCCAACTGCTGGAATACCATACAAGCTGAATTTAAACACGACATTTTTCTTATTCATTGGAGTCATTTTTGCAAGGTTAACGGGATTTACATTAATAGGACTCTTTAAGTCAATTGGAATATTCATGCTGTAGATTTTTGTTTTGGATGTGATTTTACGAAGTTCGTTTGTAATGAATGTATTGTAGTTACCTATCTTTGACCATTGATCTCTGCTATGAACTTGTGGCTCGCTAAGTATTTCATATCCTAGAGTGCTATGGTGCTTATCAACAGTAGTAACAATTTTTTTGAGGAAGTCAGCCTGTAACCTCCATCCATCAGTTCCATTATAAGTAAATGTGTTATTCCACCAATTTGTCCACCATATCTTTGCAGACGCAGACTTTGGAGTACCTGAACTATCTTGGGGGTACAGGCTGGTATTATTAAAGAGAAATGCAGGAAATCCTGTTCCATCGTCATTATCTAACCATGAAGATGTGTGGAATTGATGATTATCATATATTACTTTGAGTCCATATTTGTCAGCTGTCTCTGCGACCTTTCTCAGTTCTTTCATAAATTCTACAGGGCTTTTGACGTATGCTTCCCAATAGAATCTGAATCTGACATGATCAATTACACCTGCTTTGGATAAGATTTTGAAGCTATCATCATAATAATGAGTGGGAAAAGTTTTAATTGGAATTCTAGATTGAGCCATGCTGGTAAAGTAACCACGCATGTTAATACCAAGATGAGGATTTGCAGAATTATTGGAAATACCAGAGACTGAATTGAAGGAGATGCTATTAGTATAACAGAGAGATAACAGAAAAAACATAATAAAAAATACGATAAACTTCATTTTATGAGCCATTGGCGTTTGTATCTGATTTATAATTTACAACATAGTATATGGACTCATCAGGAAGCAAAAACAAATCATATAACATACCATGTCATCCCGAGTAAATCTTCAAATTTAGGAAAACAAAATCTGAACTGCTTTACGCGTACCCTCATTCTTAGAGAAACAGAACATGTTATTAGCTGCTCTGAGTCAAACCCATTCCCCACGGAAAAATCATAACTCGTTTCCAATTTTGGAAAATTATAAAATTTGTACATAAAACCAAAGATATACAACTTTCTTGAAGTTATTGTACAAAATTTTGTCATTTATGATATGTAATCTATGTAACAGTTCGTTAAAACAGGGTTAATCCTGATTTTCCTCGGAAATTCTCCTATAAATATTATTTTGTACCATCAATTTAACATGGTAGCGTCAATGGACAAAGACAGGATGGAGCTCTGGACTGATAAGACATTTACCCATTTTGCAATTCGTTTCAATGAAATTGGATTTGTAGCAGCCAGTAACTCTAAAATAATATTTACGGAAATTATAGATGAGCGGCCTTGTAATGACTGTATTACTTATGACTGGAAACGTACGCTTACAGAATGGGTAAACATTTACCTACGTAAATCAACTAACTCAAAATATAAATTCGAGACAGTTGGCAAGGCATCTAGACATCAAGGGTCTACCGCAATTCTGATTTCTCCATCAGCAGCCTATTCGAAACATCCACCATCCCAATTGTTCTGACTCCTTCTGAG
>Ga0075434_100007354_pt1 | contig 10192 bp, 7 predicted proteins | sample RhiMethybrSRZTD3_FD_75298 | JGI IMG/M metagenome (GOLD analysis project Ga0075434, IMG submission 75298) | Populus rhizosphere microbial communities from Tennessee, USA - Rhizosphere MetaG P. TD hybrid SRZTD3 | ecosystem: Host-associated > Plants > Roots > Rhizosphere > Soil | place: USA...
GTCAGCTCACGGTCGAGCGGAACATCTCGGACGAAAACTCGCTGGGCCCGATCGTCACCGGCAAAGGCGCGAAAGACGGCGCCGCGGCGGAAGGACAGCTGAGCGCCGCGCAGGAGCTCGCCGCGGCGAAGGCGGGCCTTGCGACCTTGCAGCTCCGTCTGAAGGATGACCACCCGGACGTGCGGATCGCGAAGAGCCACATCGCCGAACTGGAGAAGAAGGCGGCGGCCGAAGCGCTGCAGCAGCCGGTCTCGGAGGGCGGGCAGCCCACGGGTCCGTTGACCGCCGCCCAGGCCGAACGGCTGCGCCGGATCTCCAGCATGCGCGGAGAGCTCGACAGCCTCTCGCGCGGCATCGAGCTCAAACGCCAGAAGGCGGACAAGGCGCAGGCGACGATTGCGGAGTACCAGCAGCGCGTCCAGGCGGCCCCCGTTCTTCAGACCCAGCTCTCCGAGCTGATGCGCGATTACGGCACGTTGAAGGAAACCTACGAAGGGCTCGTGAAGAAGACGCAGGAAGCGTCGCTGACGTCGAACCTCGAGCAGCGCCAGGTCGGCGAGCAGTTCCGCATCATCGACCCCGCGTCGCGTCCCGAGGCCCCGAAGAGCCCGAATCGCGGGCGGATAGACGGGATCGGCGCGGTGCTGGGCCTGTGTCTCGGTCTCGCGATCGCCGCGCTTCTCGAGTACCGCGACACGTCGCTCCGGACCGAGGACGACGTGCTGGCCGCGCTCACGCTCCCGGTCGTCGCGCTGGTGCCGAAGCTGTGGACCGATGCGGAAGTGCGGAAGGCGCGCCAGAGGCGGCTGTTAGTCGGATCGTTCGTCGCCGTCACGCTGGTCTTTTCGGCGGCGGCGATCGCCTGGAAGCTGCGTCTGCTTTCGAGCTGGGGCCTCTGATGTACGAGTCTTTCTTCGGACTGCGCGAACGTCCGTTCGACCTCGCGCCCAATCCGCGCTTCTTGCTCCTGACCGCGACGCATCGCGAGGCGCTCGCCAACCTGGAGTACGGGCTGACCGGGCGCAAGGGACTGACGCTGATGCTCGGCGAGGCGGGCTCGGGGAAGACGACCGTGATCCGCGCGGCGCTCGGCCGGTGGCACACCGCGGGGCACGTCGTCGCGCACCTGAACAACCCGACGCTGACGCGCAACGAGTTCATCGAGTTTCTCACGGACGCCTTCGGCCTGCCGGCTGCCGCGGCCACGTCCAAGACGCGTTTCCTGTCCGCGCTCACGGCGTTTGCGACGGAGCGGCACAGCCGCGGGCAGATCACCGCGCTGCTGATCGACGAGGCGCAGAGCCTGTCGGCGGAGCTGCTCGAAGAAGTGCGGCTGCTGGTCAACATCGAGACGGCGACGGACAAGCTGTTCCAGGTGATTCTCGCGGGACAGCCGGAGCTGGCGACACGGTTGAACGAGCCCGGCCTTCGCCAGATCAAGCAGCGCGTGGCACTGCGTTGCGCGTTGGCGACGTTATCGGTGTCAGAAGCGGCGGCGTACGTCGCCGGCCGCATTCACGTCGCCGGCGGCGTGGCGGCGAAGGTGTTCACGCGCGAGGCGGTGATGACGATTCACTCGTATTCGGGCGGCGTGCCGCGCGTGATCAGCGTGATCTGCGACAACGCGATGCTGGCGGGCTTTGCGGCGAACCGGCGGCCGATCACGAGCGAGACGGTCGAAGAGGTGTGCCGCGATTTCGATCTGCACCGGGCCGGCAGCGCCGCTCCCAGTGCCGACGCGCAGCCCAGTACGCCGGCTGCCGCACCGGAAACGGACACTTCGCAGAGCGTGGAACCAAAGCAGCAGACGGAGGCCGAGGCGCCTGCGTCGCGTGGAATGTTCGAACACTATTCGGCGCGGCCCGCGCGCCGATCGTCCTTCTTCTGAGGTTGAGAGGCACTGATGAGCCGTGTGAATGACGCCTTGACCCGTGCAACCGGCGAACGGCCGTCCCAGTCGGGCGGCGAATCGGTCGCGGTTGCGCCCGACTTCGGCGGGCTGCTGCATGCCGAAGAGGCCGCGCAACTGTGGCCGACCGAGCGCCACGGCACATCGCCGGCCGCAGAGCCCCAGAGGGTCGCATCCGAGACCTCGCAGCCGATTCAACCGCCCGCTGCCGAACCGCCGGTGCAGCCGCCGGCCGGTTTCGGAAAGGTGGAGCGTTCCACGTCCGGAAAGCTCGTGTTGAACGCCGAGCTCGAACCGAGTTCCGTGGAGCAGTACCGGCGGCTCGCCGCTCGGCTGCATCTCGACCAGGCGCAGCACGGCACGAAGCTGGTGATGGTCACCAGCGCGATCGTTGGCGAGGGGAAGACCCTCACCGCGACGAACCTCGCGCTCACGCTCAGCGAGTCGTACCGGAAGCGGGTGCTGCTGGTCGACGGCGACCTGCGGCGTCCCGGCATCCACGACATGTTCGCGATCCCGAACTTCACAGGCCTGAGCGATGCCATCCGGTCCACGGACGAACGCAAGGTGTCGGTCATTCACCTGACAGAGCACCTGTCGGTGCTGACGGCCGGACGTCCCGATTCGGATCCGATGGGCGTGCTCGCGTCCGAAAAGATGCAGCGCGTGCTCGGCGATGCGGCAGCCGCGTTCGACTGGGTCATCATCGATACCCCGCCGGTGGCGCTGCTGAGCGATGCGCACCTCCTGGCGTCGCTCGTCGACACGGTGATTCTCGTCGTGCGCGCGGGGGTGACGCCGCTCGAGGCGATTCGCACCGCGACGGTCGCGGTGGGCCGCGATCGGATTCTCGGCGTCGTGCTCAATTCCGCCGACCTGCCCCGTGGGAACCCGTATCACTACTACGGCACGCGTGAGACGACGGCGCTCACCGTGACGCAATAGCGGGAGCTGACAGCAGTGTTCCGACAGTTCAACTTCCGGACCGCCGGCCTGATCGTCTGCGAAACGCTCGTCATCGTGGCGGCGGTGTATTTCGCGGCGTATCTCCGTCTCGGCGAGCGGCAGTGGGACCTGCTGCAGTTCGAGCTCCCCAAGGCGCTCCTGATCGCCGGGGTCACGCAGCTCTGCCTGTATTTCGCGGACCTGTACGACCTTCGCGTGATTTCCGATCGGCGCGAGCTGTTCCTCCAGGCGACGCAGGCGCTGGGGGCGACGTCACTGATTCTCGCGTTCGTGTACTTCTGGTATCCCGATCTGATCATCGGACGCGGCGTGTTCACCATCGCCGCCGTCCTGGTGGTCACGCTGGTATTCGGCTGGCGGATCGCCTTCGAATGGACGACGCGGCGTGTCGGCCCGGTGGAGCGCCTGCTCCTGGTGGGCACGAGCGATGGCGCGGTGCGGCTGGCGCGCGAGCTCTACGACCGTCGTCGCGACCTCGGCGTCGAAATCGTCGGGTTCATCGATCCGGACCCCGCGCGGATTGGCGCGCCGGTCATCAATCCGGGCGTCATCGGCACGGTTGAAGACATTCCGGCCATCGTACGCGCCCGCGCGGTGGATCAAGTCGTCGTCAGCCTGGCCGACGCGCGTGGAAAGCTGCCGATGGACAAGCTGCTCGAGATGAAGATCGACGGCGTGCGCTTCGCGCACCTCGCGACCATCTACGAGAAGTACACCGGCAAGATCGCGGTCGAGAACCTGCGTCCGAGCTGGCTGATTTTCTCCGACGGGTTCCGGAAGGGGCGCGTGCACGATCTCGTGAAGCGCGCGCTCGACATCGCGTTCGCGGCGACTGGGCTGCTCCTCGCGCTCCCGATCATGCTGCTCGTGGCCATCGCGGTGCGGCTGTCCTCGCGTGGGCCCGCGATGTACCACCAGGAGCGCGTCGGCCAGTACGGACGGGTGTTCGTGCTGCACAAATTCCGCTCGATGCGCGTCGATGCCGAGAAGGACACCGGCGCCGTCTGGGCCCGGAGCAACGACGACCGCGTGACGCGCGTCGGTGGATTCCTGCGGCGCGCCAGGCTCGACGAGCTGCCGCAGCTCTGGAACGTGCTGCGTGGCGACATGAGCCTCGTCGGCCCGCGTCCGGAGCGTCCGGAGTTCGTGTCATCGCTGACGCGCCAGATTCCGTACTACGGCCAGCGGCATTCGGTCCGGCCCGGGATCACCGGTTGGGCGCAGGTCCGCTACGCCTACGGCGCGACCGTCGAGGACGCGCTCGAAAAGCTGCAGCACGATCTCTTCTACATCAAGAACCGCACGCTTTCGCTCGACCTGTTCATCGTCGCGAAGACCGTCAAGACGGTGCTGATGCGGAAGGGGGGACAGTGAGCGCCGCTCCCGTCCGCCGTCCGCTGAACGCGATGACGATTGACGTCGAAGACTACTTCCACGTCAGTGTGTTCGACGGCGTCGTCCCCCGCTCTCAATGGGAGCGGCTCGAAAGCCGCGTGGAACGGAACACCGATCGGCTGCTGCAGATCTTTGCCGACAGCAGCGTGAAGGCGACGTTCTTCGTGCTCGGCTGGGTCGCCGAGCGGCATCCCGGCCTCGTTCGGCGCATCGCGGCCGAGGGACACGAGCTCGCGTCGCACGGATTTGCGCACCGGCTGGTGTACGACCTCACGCCGTCGATGTTTCGCGAGGACATCCGCCGATCGAAAGCCGCGCTGCAGGACGCCGCCGGCATTCCTGTCCAGGGATATCGGGCCCCGAGCTATTCGGTGACGCCGCGCTCGCTGTGGGCGCTCGACGTGCTGATCGAGGAAGGGTTCCGCTACGACTCCAGCATCTTTCCGATCCACCACGATCGCTACGGGATTCCGGTGTCGTCGCGGCATCCATACCGGCTCGATCGGCCGGCCGGCTCGATCGTCGAAGTGCCCGGATCGACCGTTCGATGGGGTCTGTTCAACTTTCCGGTCGCGGGCGGCGGGTACTTCCGAATTCTCCCTTACCAGTGGACGCGGTGGGGCATCGCGCGGCTGAATCGCCTGGAAGCGCGGCCGGCCGTCTTCTACCTACATCCGTGGGAGATCGATCCCGATCAGCCGCGGCTGTCGGCAGGTCTTCTGAGCCGCTTCCGGCACTATCGGAACCTCGGGGAAACCGAAGCGCGGCTCAAGCAGCTTCTGGCCGACTTCGAGTTCGGGCCGATGCAGGCGGTGCTTCGCGACGTGCTCGCCCCCTCGGCGCAGGCGCCATTCGCCGCCCCTCTGCCGTATCTGTTCTGACCGGCGGACGCGGAAAAGACGATCGAAAACTCGAACCTAGTGGTGACAACTGACGCATGAATATCGCAATTATCGGAACCGGGTACGTCGGGCTGGTGAGCGGCGCGTGTTTCGCCGACTTCGGCCACTCCGTCGTGTGTGTCGACAGCGATGCGTCGCGCATCGCGCGGCTGACGGCCGGGGAGATTCCCTTCTATGAGCCCGGGCTGGGCGAGCTCGTCGAGCGCAACACCGCGGCCGGACGTCTGACGTTCACGACCGACACGGCCCGCGCCGTGCGCGAGTCGCTGGTCATTTTCCTGGCGGTCGGTACGCCCGAAGGAGCGGACGGCGCCGCCGACCTTTCGCAGATCGCCTCCGCCGCGGCGGCAATCGCCAGAAGCGTCGACGGCTACCGCATCATCGTCACGAAGAGCACGGTTCCGGTCGGGACCGGCCAGTGGATTGGCGATCAGATCCGCCTGCTTGCAGGCCGTCCGGTCGACGTCGACCTGGTTTCCAATCCCGAGTTCCTGCGCGAAGGCGCGGCGATCGGCGACTTCATGCGGCCCGATCGCGTCGTCATCGGCACGTCCAGCGAGCGTGCCGCCGCGGCGATGCGCGAGGTCTACCGTCCGCTCTACCTGATCGAGACGCCAATCGTCGTCACGGATCTTCCGACCGCCGAGATGATCAAGTGCGCCTCGAATGCGTTTCTTGCCGTGAAGATCAGCTTCATGAACGAGATCGCCAATCTGTGCGATGCCGTCGGCGTCGACGTGCACGGCGTGGCGAAGGGGATGGGGCTCGACAAGCGCATCGGTTCGAAGTTCCTGCACCCGGGACCGGGCTACGGCGGGTCCTGCTTCCCGAAAGATACGCGTGCGCTTGCCGCGCTTGGCGCCGCGAACGGCGTCAGGCAGCAGATCGTCGAGAGCGCCATCGAGGTCAACGAGCGGCAGCGGCAAGTCGTGCTCGACAAGATCGGCGCGGCCCTCGGGAGCGTCAGAAGCCGCACCATCGCGGTGCTGGGTCTGGCGTTCAAACCGAACACGAGCGACGTGCGTGAAGCGCCGGCCGTTCACATCTGCCGGTCGCTGGCCGGCGCGGGCGCGACGCTGCGGGTCTTCGACCCTGTTGCCGCTGGCGAAGCGGCTCACGCGCTGGCCGACGTCCGCCGATCGATCGAGTACGTGCGGGATCCGTATGAGGCGGCGGTCGATGCGGATGCCGTCGTGATCATGACGGAATGGAACGAGTTTCGAAGCCTGGACCTCGAGCGGCTGCGCGGCGCGATGCGCACGCCGATCCTGTTCGACACGCGCAACGTGATCGATCCGAAGCAGGCGCGTCAGACCGGCTTCGAGTATTTGTGCACCGGCCGGCAATCGGTCGGGGCAGGCGACAGGGTGGCCGTCGGCTCATGATTGCAGCAGACCGCCTTGCGGCCGGCGTGATCTCGATCCGCGTCCCGGACGACAGCCAGTGGGACGCGTATGTCGGATCGCACCCGCAGCGGAGCGCCTACCACTCTGCGGGATGGCCGCGGCTCATCGCCCGGGCGTTCAATCACGATCCGGTATTGCTCGCCGCGGTCGACGGATCGCGGATCACGGGCATCCTTCCGCTGATCGTCATGCGGAGCCGCGTCTTCGGCCGGTTCGTGGTGTCTCTGCCGTTCCTGAACGAAGGCGGCCTCCTGGCCGACGACGAGCGGGCGGAAAACCAGCTGATCGATGCCGCAATCGGTGTCGCGCGGGGAGCGAGCGCCGATTACCTCGAGCTGCGCCACACACGGCGGCACAGTTCGAGGCTCGCAGACCGGCAGCACAAGGTGGCGATGACGCTCCCGCTGCGCGCGCGAGCCGACGAACAGTGGCAGGCGCTCGATCGCAAGGTCCGCAATCAGATCCGAAAAGGAGAGAAGAGCGGGCTGACGGTGACGAGCGGCGGCGCGGATCTGATTGACGGGTTCTACCAGGTGTTCGCGCGGAACATGCGCGACCTCGGGACGCCGGTATTCGGCGTCTCATTGTTTCGCGAAACGCTGCGCACGTTTCCGGACAACAGCCGCGTGTTCTGCGCGCGGCACGCAGGCACGCTGGTGGCCGGCTCGATCGTGCACTGGCGGGGCCAGAGCATGGAAGTGATCTGGGCGTCGGCGCTGCGCGAAGCGAACCCGCTCTGCGCGAACGTGCTGCTCTACTGGCACATGCTGCAGTTTGCGATTGAACAAGGCTGCGAGCGGTTCGAGTTCGGGCGCTGCACGCCCGGCGAAGGGCCCTTCAACTTCAAGCGGCAGTGGGGCGCGGAACCGCGTCCGCTCGTCTGGGAATACTGGCACGGCCGTCCGAGCGCCGATCTCGACAAGACACCCGGCAATCCGAAGTATCGCGCCGCCGTGGCGCTGTGGCAGCGGCTTCCGCTCGGTCTGACGACGACCATGGGGCCGCGCATCGTCCGCAGTATCCCGTGCTGACATGACGAAGCTCGTGCTGCTCCTGTCGCTCGGCGCGTTGATATATGTGTATGTCGGCTATCCGCTGATCCTCGAGGCCATCCTCTGGATCCGCGGACCGCGGCGCATCGCGCGCGGCCCGGCGCTCCCGCGTGTCACCCTGATCATCTCCGCCTACAACGAGCGCGCGGTCATAGCGGCGAAGCTCCTGAACGCGCTTGCGCTCGATTACCCGGCCGGGCTGCTCGAGATCGTCGTCATTTCCGACGCATCGTCTGACGAGACCGATGACATCGTGCGGACGTTTGCCGACCGAGGGGTTCGCCTCGAGCGTCAACCGACGCGACGTGGAAAGACCGCCGGACTCAATGCCGTCGTCCCGACCGCGACCGGGGACGTCGTCGTGTTCTCCGACGCGAACGCGATGTATGAGCCGGATGCCGTGCGGAAGCTGGTGCGCAATTTCGCGGATCCCGAAGTCGGGTGCGTGACCGGCGAAGCCCGGTACATCAAGGGCAACCAGTCGGCGGCAGACGTCACCGAACGCGCGTACTGGACGTACGAGATTCAGCTCAAGCGTCTCGAGACGGACGTGGGATCGATGGTTGGCGGCGACGGGGCAATCTACGCGATACGCAAGCCGCTGTGGCGGTCGCTCCCGGAAGACGCGATCAACGACTTTCTGAATCCGCTCCAGATCGTCGGCGCTGGATGGCGCGGCGTCTACGAGCCGGAAGCCGCGTGCTACGAAGAGACCGCCGCCGGCGTCAGCCGCGAGTGGCGGCGCCGCGTGCGGATCGTGAGCCGCAGCTGGCGCGCGGTGTTCCAGGCCCCGGGCGTCCTCAACCCGTTCCGCGTCGGCTTGTTCACGTTCAGCCTGGTCTCGCACAAGGTGCTTCGGTGGTTCTCCGGCGCGTTTCTGATCCTGCTGTCCGCGTCCGCGGCCCGGCTGCTTGTTCTCACGGCGGTGCCCGGGTCGCTGACGATTCCAGTCATGATCGCGGCGGCGTTTGTACTTCTGGTCGCCGTGATGCTGCGCGGGCCGCGGCGGGCAGTCGGACTGGCCGTGTACTTCGTTGCGATCAGCGGGGCGTCTCTCGTCGGGATCATTCGCGGGACCGCCGGAAAGGTATCCGGCGTCTGGACCACTCCACGCGCTGACGTCCGCACCGGTTACGTGTTTCGGCCTGGCATCCCAATCCTGCTGATGGCATTCGTCGGCCTTGCAACGGTCTTCGTCGCCCTGGCGTTCGGAGAGATCGAGGTCGCGACCGTCGTCTTCTGGGCGGCGGTCGTCACACTCGGGTATGTCTACCTCGGATATCCGCTCGTCTTGCGTGGATGGTCGGCGATCGCCAAGAAGGCGATCGCGGCCGCGCCCTGCGAGCCGCGGGTTTGCCTGCTGATCGCGGCCAACGACGAAGCCGCGGTGATCGCCCGCAAGCTCCGCAACTCTCTTGCGCTCGACTATCCGTCGGACCGGCTGCAGATCGTCGTTGCGTCCGACGGATCGCAGGACGGCACGGATGGCATCGTCCGCGGCTTCGGTCCGCGCGTTCAGCTGATCCCGCATCATCCGCGCCGCGGAAAGATTGCGGCCATCAACGACGCCATGAGCTCGATTGACGCCGAAGTCGTCGTCCTCTCGGACGCCAACACGTTCCTGCGGCGCGACGCGATCCGCAAACTGGTGCGGAACTTCGCGGACCCGGAAGTTGGCGCCGTGTCCGGCGACGTCGTGCTGACGGGCGAGCGCGCCGCGCTGGGCGCGTCGGAAGACTTGTATTACCGGTACGAGCGGCATCTGCAGCGGCTCGAGTCCGAGATCGGATCGCTCGTCGGCGTGGACGGCGCCTTGTACGCGCTTCGTAGCGCGCTGTTCACGCCGCCGCCAGGGGACACGATCCTGGACGACATGGCGATCCCGATGGCGATCCTGCGCTCGGGGTATCGCGTGGTCTTCGAGCCCGAAGCGCTTGCGGAAGAAGCGGGATCCGGTTCGGCGAGCGAGGAGTTCTGGCGCAAGGTGCGCGTGGTGGCTGGCGCCGTACAGTTCCTGATTCGGCCTGACAGCGGCGCGCCGCTGTCGCGCGTTCAGGCACTCTTCACGCTGATTTCGCACAAGGCGCTGCGGTGGATGTCGCCGGCGTTCGCCGGCGTCGCGTTCATCGCGTCGGCGAAGCTCGCGGCGTCCTCGGCGTTCTTCAGCTCAGTGCTGCTGATCGAGCTCGCCGTGCTGCTGCTCGGCATCGCGGGATGCGTGCCAGCGGTCCGCCGGCTCCGATTCGTCGCGCTCGCGCACTACTTCTGCCTCGTGCAGACGGCCGCGGCCGTCGGGTTTGCCAGGGGCCTTGCCGGGCGTCAACCGGTCGTGTGGCGGCGGTTCGCGCGGGCGACGGTGCAACCGACATGAGTACCACGTCGCTCGGCTCGTTGTTGCGCTCGGTTCGCGCGGGGGCTGCGCCCGTCAGCAAGACGCTGCTCTTCCGGAGCGGCGCGCTGGGGGCGCTGAGGGCGGTGCGTCCGGATCACCAGCTGCCGATCCTGCGTTATCACGCCATCTGCGGCCCGGAAGGGGACGATTACGCGGAGGCGTCGATCTGT
>Ga0075434_100007355_pt1 | contig 10191 bp, 8 predicted proteins | sample RhiMethybrSRZTD3_FD_75298 | JGI IMG/M metagenome (GOLD analysis project Ga0075434, IMG submission 75298) | Populus rhizosphere microbial communities from Tennessee, USA - Rhizosphere MetaG P. TD hybrid SRZTD3 | ecosystem: Host-associated > Plants > Roots > Rhizosphere > Soil | place: USA...
TGGATCCACGCCCGGCAGGGCGAACTGGATGATGTAGGTGCCGTCCTCGAGTCGTCCCTCCGCGGCGGGGAGCCACGACGTGACGGGCAGAGCGGCCTCATCCGTCGTGTCGTCGACGAACCTCGGGAACAGATCCTCGCCGTGGTGGTGATGGAGATGGAACTTCCGGGTGAAGGGGGACCAATGCATCATGGTGGTCATGGCGCTTTCCTTTCTCTGTATCCTAGCGAGTATCGCTAAGATCAGTGTGGCTACCTATGAGTATATAACATATTTTACATCTATATTATATTATGATATATATACTTGAGCCCAGGAAGAAGATCGACGACATCAACCGGAGGGAGGCGTTCGGTCCCTGGCACTCCACCTATTGTGCCGGTCACTCACACCTGGCAGAGGGAGGCATCTGCACCATGGCTCAGGCCACGAAGACCAACCTGCACCCGCTTCACGAAGTTGCCCGCGGGGTCGCGGGGGTGAAGTCGGTCAAGAATGACATGCGGCTCAAGTGACGGCCGAGCGGGCCGTCGCGCTGGGATCGTGTGAACTCGCCAAGAAGGAGGACTGCGATGCGCACCAGTGACCGTCGCCGTGTGCGACGGGCTGTGACGGGGCCCCTCCCTGGAGAAGACCGAGCCATTATCATTGGGCTGTAGGACGGGTTGACCGCGGCGTTTGCTCTGGCCGCCTGTTGAAGCTCTCTACGATGTACTTCCCGCCGCACCACCCAGATAAGATTGTGCCGCTGTTCGTGGTATTGCTCGTTGGCCTGTCGCAGGTCGTCGACGAGCATCGGCTGCTCAACACGGTGGCCTCGAATCTCCACCCATTGTCGTCCCGCAGCCGCTCGAGTACTTTTCGCCCGGGCGGCGGCCGATAAGAACAGCTCGGTGTTGCGATGCTCATCCCGGAAGGGATTGCGCCTGGCCTTCCTCGCCTGAGGGCGCTGCCGCCGACGGTAGACTTGAAGGGAGATCCCGGGCCCCTGCCGCTGTGGTAGCTTGAGCGAACCCTAGGCTCGTGGGAGACGCGTCGATGAGCTCGCCTAGAATCGCCACCGGCAGCGATCAGCGGTACCCGGCCGCGGTGACGACGTCCCGGCGCCATCGGTCGGCGGCGGAGTCCAATCCGACCGGACGCCGCCTGGTGATCCTCTCCGTGACCGCGCTCGGCGTCGTGTACGGCGACATCGGCACGAGTCCGCTCTACGCGTTCCGGGCGTGCTTCAGCCCAGCATACGGCCTGCCGCGCACGGCGGCCACGGTCTACGGCATCCTTTCGCTCATCGTCTGGTCGCTCATCCTGATCGTGAGCGTCAAGTACATCCTGGTCATCATGCGGCTCGACAACCGGGGTGAGGGCGGCATCCTGGCCCTGCTCGCGCTCGTACGGCAGAAGCGGCGCCATGGCGCGCTGATCATGGTCGGGCTGTTCGGCACCGCCCTCCTCTACGGCGACGGCATCATCACGCCCGCGATCTCGGTGCTGAGCGCGGCCGAGGGGATCGAAGTCGCCGCACCCGCATTCAAGCACTATGTGCTGCCGCTCACGCTGCTGGTCCTCTTCCTCCTGTTCTTCTGCCAGCGCTACGGCACGGGGCGGGTGGGCGGCGTGTTCGGTCCGATTATGCTCGGCTGGTTTGCCCTGATCGGGATGCTCGGCGCGATGGAGATCATCCAGGGGCCCGCGATCCTGCTGGCGTTGAACCCGTGGTACGGCATCATGCTCTTCGTCCATCATGGCGTGGCCGCCTTCTTGGTGCTCGGCGGGGTCGTGCTCGCCGTGACCGGCGCGGAGGCGCTCTACGCGGACCTGGGCCACTTTGGACGCAGACCGATCCGCCTCGCCTGGTTCCTCGTGGTGTTGCCCGCGCTCCTGCTCAACTATTTCGGGCAGGGGGCTCTGATTCTGCGGATCCCCGCCGCCGTCGAGAACCCCTTCTACCTGATGGCTCCGCGGACCTTCCTCTATCCGCTGGTGGCCATTGCGACCATGGCCACCGTGGTGGCCTCGCAGGCCCTCATCTCCGGCGCGTTCTCGCTGACTTACCAGTGCGTCCAGCTTCGGTACAGCCCCCGCGTGTCGATCGTGCATACCTCGCGCTCCGAGATGGGCCAGATCTACATTCCGGAGGTGAACGCCGCGCTCATGGTCGGCTGCCTCGCGCTCGCGGTCGGCTTCGGTTCCTCGAGTGCGCTCGGCGGTGCGTACGGGGTGGCTGTGACCGGTACCATGGCTGTCACGACGGTGTTGTTCTGCGTCTTAGCGAGGCAGCGTTGGCGGTGGCCGGCCTGGCGCGTCGGCGCCGTCGCGATCGTGTTCCTCGGGATCGACCTGGCGTTCTTGAGCTCCAACATGACCAAGGTCAGGCAAGGAGGCTGGGTGCCACTGGCGATTGCCGCAGGCGTCTTTCTCCTGATGAACACCTGGCATCGCGGGACCGAGCTGCTCAATCGCCACCTTTTAAAGCTTGGGCTGCCTCTCGAGCAGTTCCTCGAAGAAGTGGAACGGATCAAGCCGCCCCGCGTGGCGGGCACCGGTGTCTTTCTGACGGCCCACACCGAGCGGGTTCCGCTCGTCCTCCAGCGCCATCTCACGTACAACAAGGTCCTGCAGCAGGAGGTCATCCTGCTCGCTGTCGTCACCGATGAGGTGCCGGAGGTAGAGGAGGCCGGGCGCCTCCGGCTGGAGACGCTGCCGCAAGGTCTCTATCGTGTGCGGGCGCACTATGGCTTCATGGAGCGGCCCAACGTCCGGGAGATCATCACGCGCTGCCGCCGACTGGGCCTCGAGGCTCCAACCGACGACACCACGTATTACCTCGGCCGCATGCGCCTCATGCCGACGGGCCCGGCGCCCATGATGCGGTGGCGCAAGCGCCTGTTCGGCCTCATGGCGCGCACCGCCAGCTCGGTGCCGGATTTCTTCAGCATTCCCCCCGACCGCGTGGTGGAGCTGGGGGCGCGCATCGAGTTCTGACCGTCCCGCGACTGCTGCCCCACTCGCACGTACCGTTCTCGAATAGACGCGTCACCCTCACCCCGACTCTCGCCGATTTCCTGACGCCGCCTCTACCGGCTCGGAGCGCCCATCGAGCAGCCGCTGGAACGCAATACGACGCTACTCAGCTTCGTTTCGAGAGGATAGCCAACACTAGCACCCTCCCGCGACGGGTGCCCGTCCCGCGACATAACCTGCCAGACTCGGACACGGAACGCCCGAGGAGCCAATGCCACAGCGCCGCCCTCGCCGTCTGCCCGCGCTGGGCGGCGCTTGACGCTGGCGCCGCTGCTGACCCACAATCGCCAGTGGTCCGTCCCGCTCAGAGGAGGCAGACGCATTGATCCTTGGCGTCCCCAAGGAAACATTCCCCGGCGAGCGGCGGGTGGCGCTGACGCCCGGCGTCCTGCCAAGCCTGGCCAAGGCCGGCCACGAAGTCCTCGTGGAGCGGGGCGCGGGCGAAGGAGCCTTCTACCCGGATCAGGCTTTCGTCGAGAAAGGCGGGCGCATCGCCGTCTCGCGGGCCGAGGTCTTCGCCTCCGCCCAAGTGATCCTCCAGGTCCTCGCCTACGGCGCCAACGACAAGACGGGACGCGCCGATCTGGCGCTCTTCCGCCGCGGCCAGGTGCTCGTGGGCTTTCTCCGCCCGCTTGGATCGCCTGAAACGGTGCGTGATCTCGCGGTCACGGGCGCCACGATCTATGCCATCGAGCTGATCCCGCGCATCACGCGTGCGCAGAGCATGGATGCCCTCTCCTCGATGGCCACCGTGGCCGGATTCAAGGCTGTGCTGCTGGCGGCAGAGTATCTGCCGCGGATGTTTCCCATGCTCACTACCGCCGCCGGCACGACCCCGCCCGCCCGCGTGCTGGTGGTGGGAGCGGGCGTGGCCGGGCTGCAGGCCATTGCCACCGCCCGCCGATTGGGCGCGGTCGTCTCTGCCTACGACGTCCGTCCCGCCGTGAAGGAGCAGGTCCAGAGTCTGGGCGCGCGCTTCGTCGAGCTGCCGCTGGAGACGACCGGCGCCGAGGACAAGGGCGGTTACGCCCGCGCCCAGGACGAAGCCTTCTATCAGCGACAGCGCGAGCTCATGGGGCGCGTGGTAGCCGAGAGCGATGTGGTGATCACCACGGCGGTGGTGCCCGGCCGGAAGGCGCCGGTGCTGGTCACGGCGGACATGGTGCGTGGCATGACGCCTGGCTCGGTGATCATCGACATGGCGGCCGAGCGCGGCGGCAATTGCGAGCTGACCCGGATGCACGAGACGATCGCCGAGCACGGCGTGACCATCATCGGCCCCGTGAACCTCGCCAGCAGCATCCCCTACCACGCGAGCCAGATGTACGCGCGGAACTTGACGGCTCTCGTGCTCCACCTGACCAAGGCGGGATTGCCCGAGCCCAACCTAGAAGACGAGATCACGCGGGAAGCCCTGGCTGCGCGGGGCGGCGAGGTCGTTCATCCGCGCGTGCGCGAGGCGATGGACCGCGAGGCGCGTGCCGCGCCAAGCGCGGCCGGGCGCTGAGCGCGGAGTCTCGGAGGAGGGAGAGCCCATGGCGACAGAACTGGAAAGCCAGCTGTTCGTGTTCGTGCTCGCCACCTTCGTCGGCTTCGAGGTGATCCGTCGCGTGAGCCCGCTGCTGCACACGCCGCTGATGTCGCTCACCAACGCCATCTCCGCCATTTCCTTGGTGGGCTCCATCATCATCGCGGGCGCCGCGAAGAGCGAGCTCTCCACGATTCTCGGGACCATTGCCGTCGCCTGCTCCATGGCCAACGTGGTCGGCGGCTTCGTGATCACCGATCGGATGCTCAGGATGTTCAAGCGGCGGCAGCCCGAGAAGTAGGTATGGAGACGTACTTCATTCAGGCGACGTATTTCGCGGCGGCCGTCGCCTTCATCCTCTCGCTCAAGTGGCTGAGCCATCCCATCACCGCCCGCCGGGGCGTGCTGGTGGGCGAGATCGGCATGGCGCTGGCGATTGTCGGGACGCTCGTGCACCATGACGTCATCTCCTACCAGTGGATTCTCGTTGGCTTCGCGGTGGGCACGGCCGTGGGTCTGCCTCTCGCGGTGTTCATGCCCATGACTCACGTGCCCCAGCGAACCGCCATCAGCCACGCCTTGGGCGCCCTCGCGGCGGCCCTGGTCGGCACGGCCGAGTACTACCTCCATCCGGGCGAGCTCGGCACGTTCACCATGACGGTGCTGAGCCTCGAGGTGATCCTCGGCTATCTGACGTTCACCGGGAGCCTCATGGCCTTCGGAAAGCTCCAGGATTTGGTGCCCAGCCGGCCCGTGGTCTACCGCGGCCAGAACATCGTGAACCTGTCACTCCTGGGAATCGCGGTGCTCGTCGGGGTCTATCTCGTCCTCGACCCGACCCGCACGTGGCTCTTCCCCGTGATGTCGGCTCTCGCACTGATCTTCGGGGTGCTCCTGATCATCCCCATCGGCGGCGCTGACATGCCGACGGTGATCGCCCTGCTCAACTCCTACGCCGGGCTGTCGGCCTCCATGATGGGCTTCGTGCTGGACAACAAGCTCCTGATTATCGCCGGCGCACTGGATGGCTCCTCGGGCTTCATTCTCTCGGTCATCATGTGCCGGGCCATGAACCGATCCTTCACCAACGTGCTCTTCGGCGGCTTCGGCCAGGTCCAGGTCTCGACCGCCCAGGTGGAGCAGCGCTCGGTGCGGAGCGCGAGCCCCGAGGAGGCGGCCGAGATCCTCGGGTCCTCGTCTTCTGTGATCGTGGTGCCGGGCTACGGCATGGCCGTGGCCCAGGCGCAGCACAAGGTGCGTGAGCTCTACGACGCCCTCAGCAAGCGGGGCGTGGATGTGAGGTTCGCCATCCACCCGGTGGCGGGGCGGATGCCCGGACACATGAACGTCCTGCTCGCCGAGGCGGACATTCCCTACGACCGTCTTGTGGAGATGGACGAGATCAACTCCGAGTTCCCGCGGACCGACGTGGTGCTCGTCATCGGTGCCAACGATGTCGTGAACCCCGCCGCCCGGCACGACACGGGAAGCCCCATCTACGGCATGCCGATCCTCGACGTGGACAAGGCGCGCACGGTGATGGTGATCAAGCGCAGCATGGCGCCGGGCTTCGCGGGCATCGAAAACGAGCTCTTCTACCTGGACAAGACCATGATGCTCTTCGGAGACGCCAAGGGCTTTGTGGGTGAGATCGTCAAGGAGCTCGCCGGAAGCCGCGCGGTCGCCTGACCCGCGGCCGACGCGAGCAGTACAGGGCACTCGTCGCCGTCGCGAGCACGACGGCGCTCTTCCGCCGTGGCGCTGTTGATCACCGGGCAGGCCGGGTTTGGCAAGACCACCGTGATCCGCGCTGGAGGATAGCCAACATTAGCATCCTCCGGCGGCGCGGTCGCCCCCTTCGTGGCTCCCGTCCCCGTGACATAAGGTGCCAGACTCGGACGCGGAACGCCCGAAGAGCCAATGCCACAGACGGCGCATGCCCGAGCCCACGGCCGCGACGGCACCGCTGGCCGCAGGTCCGGGCGGTACGGGAGTGAAGACCGCCCGTCCGCGCGCTTGGAGCTGGGCGGCCCTGATGCACCGGGCGTTCGGCATCGACGTATTGGCGTGTGCCCATTGTGGAGGCCGCCTCCGGCTGATCGCCACGCTGGCGCCGCCGCGTCCTGATCTGATCGGCTTGGGGGCGCGGCAGACGCCGTCGTGCTCGCGCCGCGTGGTGGCATTCGTGCTGATTCGGCCGGTCCACCGGTCGATTGACGGTGGCGGTCTGTCTGGCCTAGCATGCCGCTCACCCGGGCCGGCTCGCTCGACCCGCGAGAAGGTCGCTGATGTGCACTGTGGCAGCGGCTCCTCGGGTGGCCGGTGTCCGAGTCTGGCCGGTTATGTCGCGGGGACGGGAGCCACGAAGGGGACGACCGCGCGGCCGGAGGATGCTAATGTTGGCTACCCTCCAGCACGCAGATCTGGTCGTCGGGGCGAAAAGCGGCCGCCAGCAGTCCGAACGTGTGCAACTGCTGGATCCACTGGCAGTCCAGGACGTCGGTCTTCCGCCCGGGCACCGCCACCCGTATGACAGTATCGGGGCCGCCATGCGGAGGCTCGCAGTGCAGGAGCACGGAGTGATGAACAGACGTCACTACCGAATCATCACCGCGTACGGTCTGGTCGTGCTGCCGGTGCTTCTTCTGGCGGCGGCGCAGCCACAGCTTGCGGGAGCGGTCCCTGCCGAGTGGGCGATGATCCCGGGCTGGAACGTGTTCGTCGAGAAGGGATGCGGCACGTGCCACCCGGTCTACCGGAAGGGGGGCAACATCGCGAACGACCTGGCGATCGACAACGTCGTCAGCACGCCCGCCGGTCAGGGCGCCGCGATGCGGAACCACGGGCGATACATGGCGACCAGGGCGCGACGTCAGCCGCGGACGCCGACGCCACTACTTCCCCCGAGACCCGATCGTTATGCAGCCACCGTACGGTCAGATACGGGCCCGCCGGTGGAGGGATCCTGGGATGGCTGAACGACCGGCGACCGCCGACCGCTTCATTGCGATCCACGGCCATTTCTACCAGCCTCCGCGCGAGAACCCTTGGCTTGAAGCGGTCGAGATCCAGGACTCGGCGGCGCCCTATCACGACTGGAACGAGCGGGTCACAAGGGAGTGCTACGCGCCCAACACGGCCGCCCGCCGGGTCGGCCACGACAATCGCATCCTCGACATCGTCAACAACTTTCAGAAGATCTCGTTCAACGTCGGACCCACTCTCCTGTCCTGGCTGGATCGCCATGCGCCCGGCGTCTACCGGAGCATCCTCGAGGCTGACCGGCTGAGCGCACAGGCGCACGGGGGACACGGCAACGCGATCGCCCAGGCCTACAACCACATGATCCTGCCGCTCGCAATCCGGCGGGACAAGATCACCCAAGTCCGGTGGGGGCAACAGGATTTCCGAGAGCGGTTCGGGCGCGAACCCGAGGGGATGTGGCTACCCGAGACGGCCGTCGACAACGAGTCGCTCGAGATCCTCGCTGAGGCAGGGATGAAGTTCACGATCCTGGCGCCCCATCAGGCGTGGCGGATCCGTAAGATCGGCACCGAGGGCTGGGAAGAAGTCAACCACCACATCGATCCCAGCCGGTCGTATCTCTGGCGCGGGCCAAGGGGACGGACGCTCACCCTGTTCTTCTATGACGGGCCAGTCTCCCGGGCCATCGCCTTCGAGAATGCTCTCGATCGCGGCGAGAATCTCGTCGCCCGCCTGAAGGGGGCCTTCGTCGCGGACCGTGAGGGAGGCCAACTCGTCCACTGTGCGACCGACGGGGAGTCCTACGGGCACCACAAACGGTTTGGCGACATGGCGTTGGCGGCCGCCGTCGCCCAGATCGAGGCCGAAGGGTTCGCAACGCTGACGAACTACGGCGCTTTCCTGGTCGAGCACCCGCCCGCATTCGAAGTCCAGATCCGAGAGCGGACCTCGTGGAGCTGCGCGCACGGCATCGAGCGGTGGCAGAGCGACTGCGGGTGCAGGACACGCGGGGACTGGCACCAGCGCTGGCGGAAACCGCTGCGGGAAGCGCTCGACTGGCTCCGAGACCGGATCGACATCTTCTACGAGTCCCAAGCCTCGACCTTCCTCAAGGACCCCTGGGAGGCACGGGATGCCTACATCGATGTGGTCCTCGATCGCAGCCCGGAGGGCCTCGCCACCTGGCTAGCCCGGCACCAGCGAGCCCTGTTGGACGCCGGCAGACAGGTGGAGACTCGCCGGCTGCTCGAGATGGAGCGCAATCGCCTGCTCATGTACACATCCTGCGGGTGGTTCTTCGATGAAATCTCGGCGCTGGAACCTTTTCAGATTCTGAAGTACGCGGCCATGGCCCTGCAGTACCTGCGCGAGCTCGGCGGCGGTCAATTGGAGGGCGAGTTCGTCCGGCGGCTCGAGGCCGCGCCGAGCAACGTGGCCGCCTTCGCGAGCGGCGGCGAGGTCTATCGCACCCTCGTTCGGCCATCGGTCGTTGATCTACGCCGTGTCGTCGCCCACTACGCGATCAGCGGGTTCGTCGAGGAGTATCCGGACGAGTGCGCTGTCTACGCGTGGCGGGTGCGCCGGTTTGACGAGATCCGCGAGGCCCACGAGGGCAGTAGGCTCCGGATCGGCCGCGTCCGGATCGACTCCGAGATCACCGGTGAGAGTCGGGAGCTGCAGTACACCGTGCTGCAGTTCGGCGGCCACGACTTCTCCTGCGGGATCCGGACAGACGAGGGCCCGGATAGTTACGACACGCTTAAGACCGATCTCCTGCGCCGGTACGCCCAGCGCGGCATGGCCGACATGGTGCGAGGGCTCGACGAATATTTTCCACAAGGCCTGTTTTCGCTGACCCACCTCTTCCTCGAGCAGCGCAGGCACGTGCTCGCCAGCGTGATGCAGGCCGTGCTCGACAAGCACGAGGAGACGTACCGTCGGGTCTGGGAGGAAACGCGCGAGGTGGTCCGGTACTTGCGGGACGCTGATGCGCCGATTCCCGAGGTGCTCCAGATCATCGCGAAGCACGTGCTCGAGGACCAGCTCGTGGCCGAGCTCAGGCGTACGGCTGATGCGACCCCACTCCCCGAGCTCCTCTTCGAGGTATCCGAGGAGGCGCGCTCGCTTGGTCTCACGCTGGAAGCGACGGCGGCCCGCCCGATCATCAGCCGGACGCTCGCGAAAGCACTCGACGCGCTGAGCGAGCGGCCGACGGCGGAAAGAGTGGCCGGCTTCGAAGCGCTCGTCCTCGGGCTCAAGCGGCTGGGGCTCGACTTGGAGCTTTGGCCGACGCAGAATCGGTTCTTCGCGCTCTGGCGCGACCACCCGGAGGCGCGCGAGACGCTGCGGCCGCTGGCCGATGCCCTCGGGTTTGCCCTTGCGGCCGAAGAGACGCGGTGATGACGCCGGTCGGCCCCCGGGCCCCGCTGGCGACGTATCGTCTGCAGCTCGGCTCCCAGCTCACCTTCGACGACGCCGCGGGGCTGGTCCTCTATCTCGCGGCTCTGGGGATTTCGGACTGCTACATCTCCCCATTTTTCGAAACGAGCGCGGAGAGCTCTCACGGCTACGACGTCTCCGATCACAATTCCATCCGTGCCGCGCTCGGCGGCGAGGAAGCCTTCGTCCGCTTCGCCGAGGCCCTCCGTCACCACGGT
>Ga0075434_100007356_pt1 | contig 10191 bp, 10 predicted proteins | sample RhiMethybrSRZTD3_FD_75298 | JGI IMG/M metagenome (GOLD analysis project Ga0075434, IMG submission 75298) | Populus rhizosphere microbial communities from Tennessee, USA - Rhizosphere MetaG P. TD hybrid SRZTD3 | ecosystem: Host-associated > Plants > Roots > Rhizosphere > Soil | place: USA...
GCGCTGGACCGCCACCTCGAGAAGCTGAGAGAGGCCAGTCCCGGCAAGGTCGAGGAAGGCCCTGCCAGCGGCGCCGAGGCGGCGTTCCAGGAGCGCGCCTACCCGAACGACACGATCTCCGTTTCGGAGATGGCGGGCGCACGCTCCGCCTTCGCGGCTGCCAAGGGGCGGCCCTTCCCGAGCGGGAAGGGAAGCAAGGGGAACTGGGTGTCGATCGGTCCGAGCCAGGCGCTGTATCCGTTTACGCCGCTTCGCAACTCGGGCAACTACGTCCCCAACGCCTACATCGCCGGCGGTCGAACGACCTCGATCGCGATCAGCAAGAACTGCGATCCGGGCCAGTGCACGGCATACATCACGCCCGCAGGCGGAGGTGTCTGGCGCACGAAGAACGCCCTGAACGGGCAGCCGAACTGGCAGTACCTGGGAGGCCCGCTGGGGATCAACGCCGCCGGATCCGTGTACATCGACCCGAACGATCCTTCGGGGAACACCGTTTACGTCGGCACGGGCGAGGCGAACATCTGCGCGTCGGGTTGCGTGGCGGGTACGGGTCTCTACAAGTCCACCGACGGCGGCGACACCTGGACGCTCCTCGGTGGAAGTACCTTCAGGGGGCTCGGCATCGGCTCGATGGTCGTCAAGCCCGGCGACTCCAACACGATGTACGTGGGGGCGACCACGGCGCTCCGGGGCTATTCGTCCGTGTGCTGTAGCGGCGTGACGAGGCCCGTACCCGGTGCCGGCCAGTGGGGGCTCTACAAGTCGACGAACGGCGGGGCGACGTGGACGTTCGTCCACGACGGCTCGGCCAACAAGTCCGACTGCGTCGGGGACCTGAACGAGTTCAACAACAACGACCCGTGCTCGCCGCGCGGCGTCCGCTTCGTCGCGCTCGACCCGTCCGATTCGAACACGGTCTACGCGGCGTCGTATGCGCGCGGTGTCTGGCGCTCGAACGACGCCGGAGCCACCTGGACACAGATCAAGGCGTCGCTTAACTCGGCGGTCATCCAGACGGTGCCCGCAATCGCCGTCGCGGCGCTGCCGAACGGCAAGACACGGATGTACGTGTACGAGGGCAACAACGGCACGGACGCCTCCCGGCTCTTCCGCAGCGACGACGTCGCGACGGGAGCCCCGGCGTTCCAGGACTTGACCAGCACGAGCACGGCCAATCCGGGCTGGGCCTGGTTCAACCTGTGCAGGTCCCAGTGCTGGTACGACGAGTTCGTCTACACGCCGGCGGGGCACCCCGACATGGTCTATGTCGGCGGCTCGTATTCGTACGGCGAGTCGACGGCCAACAAGCGGGGCGTCGTCCTGTCGACGGACGCCGGCGCCACCGGCACCGACATGACCTTCGACGGCACCGACCCCGTGCATCCGAACGCGCTTCACCCCGACCAGCACGCTCTCGTCACGAACCCGAACAACCCGTTCCAGTTCTTCGAGACGAACGACGGCGGTGTGATGCGGTCGAGCGGCGACCTCGTCGACCGCTCGTCGTGGTGCGACAGCCGGGGCCTCTCGGCGAACTCGCTGACTCGGTGTCACCAGATGCTCTCGAGCATCCCGTCCGAGCTCACTAGCCTCAACAAGGGCCTGACAACGCTCCAGTTCCAGAGCCTGTCGGTGAGCCCGTTCAACGTCAACATCCTCCAGGGCGGGACGCAGGACAACGGCACCTGGGAGTCCGACGGGAACGCCGTCAAGTGGGAGAATACGATCATCGGCGACGGCGGCCAGTCGGGATTCAGCGTCGGCGACAAGTCGTTCCGCTTCCACGACTACACGGACGCGAGCCCGGAGGTGAACTTCTCCGGCGGTGATGTGGCCGACTGGATCTGGATCGCCGATCCGATCTACGGCCTGAGCCCGGCGGCGCAGTTCTACACCCCGGAGATCAGCGACCCCGTGGTCGCCGGCACGATGTTCTCCGGCAACGGCCGGAGCGTCTACCGGACGAAGACGTACGGCCTCGGGAACATGACGCTGGCCGAGGCGCAGCAGCACTGCAACACCTGGTTCGGCGACTTCAGCGTCCAGTGCGGTGACTGGGCCCAGGCCGGGTCGACTCGCCTGACGAGCGCGGCACTCGGTGATCGGAGTGGCGGCGCCATGGCCGCGATCGAGCGGGCCACCTCCGACACCTCCACCGCATGGGCGGCGACAACGACGGGCCGCGTCTTCATCTCCAAGAACGTGGACGCCGATCCGGCGAGCGCCGTCATGTGGACGAGGCTCGACGACGATTCGGCCGGTTCTCCGGGCCGGTTCGTCTCTGGCATCTACGTCGACGCGTCGAACCCGAACAGGGCGTGGATCTCGTACAGCGGCTTCAACGTCGCCACGCCCGCGACGCCGGGGCACGTCTTCGAGGTCGTCTACGACCCGAACACGGGAACGTCGACGTGGACGGATCGCTCGTACGATCTGACCGACCTGCCGATCGACGACGTGGTCCGCGACGACAACACCGGTGACCTCTACGCGTCAACCGACTTCGGCGTCGTCATGCTCGCATCGGGAACGACGAGCTGGACGCTCGCCGCACCCGGGATGCCGAACGTCGAGGTCGCGGGTCTGACGATCGTGCCGAGCGCCCGCAAGCTCTACGCCGCAACGCACGGGCTGGGCGCCTGGTCGCTCAACCTGCCGTAGCTCGGCGCGCCTTGTATTCGCGAAGGGAGGGCCGTTCAGGCGGCCCTCCCGCCGCGCTCAGTAGGCGACGGCGCGCGCCGCGGCGTGGCGCTGCTCGTCTGCACGGTAAGACGAGCGGACGAGGGGGCCCGAGAAGACCGACCCGAAGCCCAGCGCCTCGCCCTGCTCCCTGAGCCAGCGGAACTCGTCAGGGTGCACCCACCGGTCGATCGGTGCGTGTGACGCTGAGGGCTGGAGGTACTGGCCGATCGTGACCACGTCGACGCCGTGCTCGCGAAGGTCGCGCATGGTCTCGACGACCTCGTCGTTCGTCTCGCCGAGGCCGACGATGATCCCGGACTTCGTGAGCACGGGGTACTGAGCGACCTCCTTTGCGCGGCGAAGCAGCCACAGCGCCTTGTCGTAGGACGCCTTCGCTCCGCGCATCCGGCGGTGGAGCCGACGAACCGTCTCGATGTTGTGGTTGAAGACGTCGGGACGGCTGTCAAGCACGATTTCGAGCGCCTCTTCCTCGACGCCCAGGAAGTCGGGCGTGAGCACCTCCACCGAGGCACCCGGCGACTTCGCCCTGATCGCGCGCACCGTGGCTGCGAAGTGGCCCGCTCCCCGGTCGGCGAGGTCGTCGCGATCGACCGATGTGACGACGACATGGTCGAGGCCCATCTGCGCTGCGGTGTGCGCGAGGCGCAAAGGCTCGAGCGGGTCGGGTGGGCCGTCGGGGCGGCCGGAGTGGACGTAGCAGTAGCGGCACGCGCGGGTGCACGTCTCGCCGAGGATCTGGAACGTCGCCGTCCCGCGGCCCCAGCATTCGGCGATGTTCGGGCAGCGCGCTTCCTCGCAGATCGTGTGCAGGCGCTGCCCGTGGATGAGATTCTTGATCTCGTGGTAGCGGGTGCCCGCGCTCGGTGCGCGGACCTTCATCCACTCGGGGCGACGAGGCCGCTCGGCGACTGGGAGGGAGCGCTGCATCGAGACCCAGTCTAGGTGGTCACTCCTGCGCCGCGACCTGCTCGACGCCGGACGCGGTTCCGGACCGGATCCCGGAGACCGGCTTGGCGAGTGCGCGTTCGTGGATCGGCTGCGGCCAGAGCCCGGCGCCGTCCTCCGCCGGCAGGTCCTCGAAGCCGAGCTCGAACGACTCGGAAAACGCCGCGACGGCGTGCGGGCGCGCCTCGTCTACGGTGACGGGGCGGCCTAGCTCGGCGGCGACCGACGTGAAGGCCGCGTCCTCGAGGCCGCAGGCGGTGATCCACTCCGTGAACGGCGCCGGGTCGAGGTCGACGTTTAGCGCGTACCCGTGCGTCGTCACCCAGCGGGAGATATGGACGCCGATCGACGCGATCTTGCGTGGCGGTGGCGTCAGCCAGACGCCCGTGAGCCCCTCGATCGTCTCCCCGCGCAATCCGAACGCGTCGAGCGTGCCGACGATCGATCGTTCCAGATCACGGCAGTACTTGCGGACGTCCTGCCCGTGGCGGCGAAGGTCGAGGATCGGGTAACAGACGAGCTGCCCGGGCCCGTGGTACGTCGAGCGCCCGCCGCGGTCGGATTCGACGATCTCGACGTCCGCCCCCGGCGGGACGTGGAGCTCCTCGTCGCCGGCTCGCCGCCCCAGCGTGATCACGGGCGGGTGCTCGAGGAAGAGCACCGTGTCCGGGATCGCTCCCTGCGAGACCGCGCCGGCCAGCGCCCGCTGCAGCTCCCACGCCTCGGTGTAGGGCACCGAGCCGAGGTGCATGACGTAGGCGCCGCGGCTCATCGTCCCCAACCTTCGGGCGGCGGCGTCCTGCCCTCGTGCATCGCCCAGTAGTCCCGTTGCTCCGTGACGAGCCCGTCGTCACCGAAGCGGAGCACCGAGATGCCGGCGAGGGTCTCCTCGCGCCCTTCCGACTCGATCACCGCCCAGTACTCGACGGCCGCCTGTGCGTGGGACGCGATCGGCTCGCCGAACCAGCACTCGACCGCGTCCTCGTCTGAAAAGGCCCAGACGGCGTAGTCGCGTACGCCCCTCGAGCCCTCGTGCGGCGGGCGGAACGGCTGTGACCGGAAGACGGCGTCGTCGGCGTACAGGCTTGCGACCGCGTCGGGGTCGTGCTCGCGCCATCCGCGGGCCCACACCTGGGCCCATCGTGCTGCTGCGGCTCGCGTATCCACGTCTGGCCCGCCTCGCTCAGGGCCGATCAGTAGGCGGACTCGTCCGAGCCCTCCAGGCGGCGGCGCAGGTCGCGCAGGAAGCGCCCGGCGAGCGCGCCGTCGACCAGGCGGTGGTCGTAGGTGAGCGTCAGGTTCATGATCGGCCGGATCGCGATCACGTCGCTCCCGAGCTCGTCCTGCACCACCCACGGCCGCTTGACGACGGCGTAGGTGCCGAGGATCGCCGCCTGCGGCTGGCTGATCACGGGGGTGCCGTGGAAGGTGCCGTAGCCGCCGGGATTGGTGATCGTGAACGTCCCGCCCTGCACGTCGTCGGGAAGGAGCTGCTTGTCTCGCGCGCGCTGTGCCATGTCGGCGATCGCACGTGCCATGCCGAGGAGGTTCAGCCCCTCCGCGTGCTTGACGACGGGGACGATCAGGCCCTTCCCGTCCTGCAGCTCGACGGCGAAGCCGAGGTTGACATAGTTCCGCGTGACGATCTTGTCCCCTCGCAGCTCGCCGTTGATCCACGGGTAGTCACGAAGCGTGTCGACGGTGGCGCGGGCGATGAACGCGAGGTACGTCGGATTGACTCCATACGCCGACTGGTACTCCTTCTTCAGCGGCTCGCGAATCGCGACGACCTTCGACATGTCGACCTCGATCGCACTCGTCACGTGCGCGGACGTGTCCAGCGAGCGGCGCATGTGCTCGGCGATTCCCCGCCGCATCGCGGTGACGGGCTCGAACGTCTCGCCTGGAGTCTGAGTCGCGTCCGGGACGGCCGCGGGCTCCGGCTGGGGCCTCGGCGAAGGCGGCGGGGCCTCGGCGGGCGGCGCCGGCGGCGCTGCAGGAGCCGCGGCCGGTTGCGGGGCGGGTTGCGGTGGTGCGGGAGGCGGTGGGGCCTGGGCGGCCTGGGTGGGAGCGCCGGCTTCCACGAAGGCGAGGATGTCCTTCTTCGTGACGCGCCCGCCGCGCCCCGTTCCCGGGACGGCGGTCGGGTCGACGCCGTGCTCGGCGGCGATGCGCGCGACGACGGGGGAGACGAACGTCCGGCCGTTGCCGCTCGGCTCAGCGACCGGTTGCGGTGGTGCCGGAGGCGGCGGGGCCGGAGCCGCCTGCGTCTCCGCAGCGCCGTCGCCGCCGGCGGTGGGCGCCTCCGCAGTCGGCACGGCGGGTGTCTGCTCCGGCGGTGCGGCCGGTGCGCCGGCCTCGTCGCCGATCAGCGCAAGCCTCGTGCCGACGGGGACGGTCTCGCCCTCCTGGACGAGGATCTGCGCCACGACGCCGCTTCCCGGGCTCGGGACCTCGGTGTCGACCTTGTCGGTGGAGATCTCGAGCAGCGGCTCGTCGGCCTCGATCTCCTCGCCCTCGCCCTTGAGCCACTTCGTGATCGTCCCCTCCGAGACGGAGACACCCATCTGCGGCATCACGACTTCAACGGTTTCGGCCACCTGCGCCTCCTTTTAGTACTCGGCCAGATCTCGCAGTCCCGCGGCGACGTCCTCGACCTGGGGAATGAATGCTCTCTCGAGCGGCGGCGAGAACGGAACCGGCGCATCGGGGGCGGCGATCCGCCTCACCGGCGCGTCCAGGTCCTCGAAGGCCTCCTCGGCGATCGTCGCCGCGATCTCGGCGCCAAACCCTCCGGTGCGAGTGTCCTCGTGGAGGACGAGCACCTTCGAGGTCTTCGCCGCCGTCGCGAGCACCGCCTCCTTGTCCCACGGGATCAGCGTTCGCAGGTCGAGGATCTCGACCGAGACGCCGTCCGCGTCGGCGATCTGCCTGGCGGCTTCCTCGGCCGTGTAGACCATCGCCCCCCACGTGATCACGGAGACGTCGGACCCCTCCTGGTGCATGCGCGCCTTCCCGAACGGCACCTCGTACCGCTCGTCCGGAACCTCGCCCTTGATTCGGCGGTAGAGGTGCTTGTGCTCGAAGAAGAGACAGGGGTTCGCGTCCTGGATCGCAGTCGCGAGCAGCCCCTTGGCGTCGGCCGGCGTGGCCGGGCAGACCACCTTCAGACCGGCGATGTGCGCGAACGAGCTCTCCGGGTTCTGCGAGTGGAAGGGGCCGCCCGAGAAGCCTCCGCCGGACGGGAGCCGGACCGTGATCGGGATCGGCGTTCCGGCGCGATAGCGCTGCTTCGCGGCCACGGTGACGAGGTGATCCCACGCGCACGAGATGAAGTCCGCGAACTGCATCTCGGCGACCGGACGCATGCCCATGATCGCCGATCCCGTGCACGCGCCCAGAATCGCCGTCTCCGAGAGCGGCGAGTCGATGACGCGCCACGCGCCGAACTCCTCCTGGAACCCGAGCGTGACCTTGAAGGCGCCGCCGTAGACGCCGACGTCTTCACCGATGACGAACACCCGCTTGTCGGCTCGCATCTCCTGCCGGAGCCCGTCGGAGATCGCCTGAAGGTAGGTGCGCTCCGCCATTACTTGTGGTGCGGCGTGTCCAGCTCCTCCTGGGAGGCGAACACGCCGTCGGTGACCGTCGACGGGTCGGGGAGCGGCGACTCCTCGGCACGGCGGATCGCGTCGTTCATGACGCGCTTCACGTCGCTCGTGATCTCGTTCTCCTCGTCGTCCGAGAGGTCGGCATTCTGATGGAGCCACGTGCGATAGCGCTCGATCGGGTCGGCGCGCGCCCACTCCTCGAAGAGCTCACGCGGGACGTAGAAGGCGTCGTCGTGCACCGCATGGCCTTCCATGCGGAGCGTCAGGCACTCGACCAGCGTCGGGCCGCCGCCGGCGCGCGCCTTCTCGATTGCTCGCCGCGTCTCGCGGTAGACGGCGAGGACGTCGGTGCCGTCGACGACGACTCCCTCGAAGCCGTACGCCTGCGCGCGATCGGCGACGTGCTCGGTCGGGTAGCCCAGGTACGTCGGCGTCGAGTACGCCCACTGGTTGTTGTCGCAGATGAAGACCACCGGAAGGCGGCGGACGCCCGCAAGGTTCATCCCCTCGTGCGTATCGCCGCGCGCGGCCGCCCCCTCGCCGAACCAGCCGAGCGCGACCCTCGGCTCTTCGCGAATGCGGAACGCGAGCGCGCATCCGACTGCCACGGGCAGCATCGCCGGGAGGTGGCTGACCATCGCGATCAGGCCGAGCCGGGAGTCGGCCATGTGGACGTTCCCGTCCTTGCCGGCGGTCGGCCCGTCGGCGCGACCCATGTACTGGGCGAAGATCCGCCACGGCTCCACACCGCGCGTGACGTGGACGCCCATGTCGCGGTGCAGCGGAGTCCCGACGTCTTCGGGGCCCATCGCGGTTGCCACGCCGACCGATGCCGCTTCGTTGCCGCGGCCCGTGTAGAACGAGCCCGGAATCTTTCCCTGCTTGTAGAGGATGTGCCCGCGCTCCTCGATGCTCCGCGTGACGAGGAGGTTCCTGTAGATGCCGAGGAGATCCTCACGATCGAGACCCGCCTCGTGGATCTCGCGCAGCGAGGTGACGGGCTCTGCTTCTCTCGCAATCGCCATGCAGCTGCTACCCCCGGTCGGGTTACGTCGCTCGATGAACTCTAGCCGCTCGAGCTGCTGCCACCTCTACGATGGCGCTCGTGGGCAAGGCCGCGGACTGGCTACGCGAGGAGCGTCGGAAGACGCTCGGCGACTGGGTCGCGTTCTGCCTCGAATGCGGCTACGCCCAGCGGTACTTCGACGACTCGGAGGGCGAACTTCCCCGGCGGTGCCCGCAGTGCAGCGGTGAGATGCGCTCGCGGTGCCCGTCCTGCAACGCGCGCTTCAGCTCGGTATTCGAGGTGACGTGCGAGGTCTGCGGTGCCGAGCTCCGGCCGGCCGAGCTCTTCGGCGTCCGGATCCGGAAGTAGCTAGCGGATTTCCGAGAACCGGATCACGGTCACGGTCGCCTCTTCCGTGATCTCGCGGTTGTAGAGCTGGCTGAGGAAGGTCGCCATCTCCTCGGGGCGGCGGATCTCCGGGTTGTCGTGCTCGATCTCGCGCGGTGAGAGCTCGCCCAGCGTCTTGACCTCGATCTTGTCGATGACGGCGTCGAAGACCCGTTCCCTCGGGCCGAACCGGTTGCCCACGAGCACCTGCACGACCATCCCTTTCTTGTACTTGCCCGCCTTGTCGCCGAGCCGGATCGTCGCCGTCTTGCGCCGAGTCCGCAGCTGGTCGGCGACGAGTGGCGAGTAGAAGTTGAGGGCGTACATAGGATCAGTCGTCACGAGCCTGCGGCGGCGCAATCATAGAGCCTCGTCTTGCAGCACGGCTAGTGCCCGCTCCGCCATGTCGCGCTCGCCGCGGTAGGCGAGTAGCCCGGGCGCGTCCTCGAGCGGCAGCCAGCGGACCTCCGCGACCTCGTGGGCGTACTGCGGCTTGAGCGCTCCGATGCGCCCGCGCGTGTAGCGGAGCAGGTAGAAGCTCACGACCTTGAAGATCCGTTCGCCGGCCCAGGTGTACACGTAGCGGATGTCGCCGAGCTTCACGACGAGCCTCCCCTCGGCACCCGTCTCCTCCGCCACCTCGCGGATCGCCGTCTCGTTGGGCTTCTCGCCCCGGCCGATGTTGCCCTTCGGCAGCGCCCACAGGCCCTCCGGTTTGCCTGCGGGTCGGATCGCAGCGAGGTACCAACCACCCCGGAGCCGCCTGGCGAGCACGCCGCCGGCCGAGAACTCGCGTCGCACGGCGAGTTTGTAACACAGTCCGCCGGTGTGAAGGCCGCGCGACCGGTGAAGTCGCTTGCAACCGGCGAAGCTCCGGGGCTATACTGCCTTGGCACTCAGAGAGGGAGAGTGCCAGACCCTGTCACAAAGTAGAAAAACCCACAGCGAATAGGAGGGTTGCGCATGAACTTGCAGCCTCTTGGCGACCGACTCATCGTCGAAGTCCTCGAGGAAGAGGAGACGACGGCGAGCGGGATCGTCTTGCCCGACACGGCGAAGGAGAAGCCGCAGCGCGGGCGCGTCCTCGCGGTTGGCCCTGGGCCGCGCGACGACGATGGCAAGTACATCCAGATGGACCTCGAGCCGCAGGACGAGATCATCTTCTCGAAGTACGGCGGCACCGAGGTGAAGATCGGCACCGAGGAGTACCTGATCCTGCGCGAGTCGGATGTGCTCGCGAAGGTCGTCGGTGACCGCGAGCCGGCTGGCGCAGCGGCCTAACTCAGAAGGGATACGGAGGTAGCGAATGGCTCACAAGGAGCTCAAGTTCAATGAGGACGCGCGCCGCTCTCTCGAGCGCGGCGTGAACATCCTCGCCGACGCGGTCAAGGTCACGCTTGGTCCGAAGGGTCGGTACGTCGTGCTCGACAAGAAGTTCGGCGCGCCGACGATTACGAACGACGGCGTCACGATCGCGCGTGAGATCGAGGTCGAGGACGTCTTCGAGAACCAGGGCGCACAGCTCGTGCGCGAGGT
>Ga0075434_100007363_pt1 | contig 10186 bp, 10 predicted proteins | sample RhiMethybrSRZTD3_FD_75298 | JGI IMG/M metagenome (GOLD analysis project Ga0075434, IMG submission 75298) | Populus rhizosphere microbial communities from Tennessee, USA - Rhizosphere MetaG P. TD hybrid SRZTD3 | ecosystem: Host-associated > Plants > Roots > Rhizosphere > Soil | place: USA...
CGCGCGTTGAGGCGCCGCCGGTCTTGCTTCACTTTGTATAGTAAAAGCAGGAGTCCCACGACAGGAGAAGCGATGGCAGCGAACATCACCGAAGTCACCGACGCGAACTTCCAGGCCGAGGTGCTCGAGTCCGAAGTGCCCACCCTGGTTGATTTCTGGGCGCCCTGGTGCGGGCCTTGCCGCGTCGTTGCCCCGGTGCTGGAGGAGATCGCGAGCGAGCGCGAGGACCTGCGGATCGTCAAGCTCAACACGGACGAGAACCAGCAGACCGCCGCCGCGTTCGAGGTGCTCTCGATCCCGACGCTGATCCTCTTCCGCAACGGCCAGGTCGCGCACAAGGTCATCGGCGCTTACCCGAAGGCCAAGCTCAAGGCCGAGCTGGAACCCGCGCTGGCGTAGGCTCGCGGGGGCCGGCGCTCAACGGTCCTGAAGCAGCCCGAGCACGTTGCCGTCGGGGTCCGTGACGGTGGCCACCAGGCGGCCGCCGCCGACGTCGTGCGCAGGTTCCCTCACGGTGGCGCCTGCGGCGGTCACCTCGGCCAGCTTCGCCTCGATGTCCGGCACGTGCCAGTAGGCGACCGGCGAGGTCATGCCCTGCGGTCCACCGCCCGGCACCAGCCCGATCTGCTGGCCCTCGGCCTCGTAGCCGACGTAGTAGTCCGAGTCGGTCTGGGGCGGTATCCCGAGCAGCGCGGTGTACACCGGCTTGGCCGCCGCCAAGTCGGACACGGGATGCAGCACGGTCTTGATTCCCTGCGTGGAAGAGCCGGTCATGGTCGCTCCTGGGGTCGCGGGTCACGCCATGCTAGGCGCGGGCTACCGCAATTCGGAGCTCGCGACCGTCGATGTTCGCGCTCGACGCACTCCCGTCGACCTCGAACGACAGCGAGCGTGCGAGCGTCTCGCCACGCACGTAGTCCTCGTAGGCACGCGCGGCCTCGAGCAGCTCGGCGTCGCCTCCGAGCGCGAGCTCGATCCGGTCCTCGACCGCCAGCCCCGCGCTGCGGCGCGCCGCTTGCACCGCGTGGACGACCTCGCGCGCGAGCCCCTCGCGACGCAGGCCCTCGTCCAGCGTGAGGTCCAGCGCCACCGCGTGCAGGCCCTCGCGCTCGAGCTGGTAGCCCTCGAGCGGGCGCATGACCAGCTGGAGGTCGGACGGGCCCAGTGTGTGGTCGTGCCCGTCGACGGAGATGCCGATCTCGCGGCCCTCTCGCAGCGCGCTCGCGACGTGCACCGGGTCGAGCGCCTCGATCGCATCGGCCACCTTTGGCATGAGCGGGCCGAAGCGCGGGCCGAGCACGCGGTAGTTCAGCTTGACCTCGTAGCGGCCGAGCTCGTCCGCCGCGGACACGAACCGCAGCCGCTTGACGTTGAGCTCGTCGATGACGAGGTCGCCCAGTCGCTCGATGGCCTCGCGCTCGGCGCCCGCCGCGACGATGACCGCCTCGCGCAGCGGTTGCCGGACCTTGATCTTCGCCTGCGCCCGCGCCGCGAGCCCGAGCCGCACCGTCTCGCGCACCACGTCCATCGCCGCCTCGAGCGCCTCGTCGCGCACGCCGGGCTCGGGGAACTCGGTGAGGTGCACGCTGGGCTCCGCGCCGTCGAGGTTGTCGTAGATCTCGTCGGCGACGAACGGGGTGAAGGGGGCCAGCAGCTTGGCGACGGTCACCAGGCACGTGCGCAGGGTCGTGAACGCCGCGGGGTCGCCGTCCCAGAAGCGGCGCCGCGACCGGCGCACGTACCAGTTCGATAGGTCGTCGATGAAGGCGGCGATGGCGCGCCCCGACAGCGTCGCGTCGTAGTCGTCGAGCCGTTCGCGCACGGTCTCGGTGGTCTGGTGCAGGCGCGACAGCACCCAGCGGTCCAGGTCGTTCGCGGGGGGCGCATCGGGACGGTCGACGTCGTTGACGTTGGCGTACAGGACGTAGAACCCGTACGTGTTCCACAGCGGCAGCAGCAGCTGGCGCACGGCCGCGCCGATCGTCTCGACGCTGAAGCGATACCCGTCCCAGGGCTGCTTGGAGGTGAAGAAGTACCAGCGGAACGCATCGGCGCCGTAGCGGTCCAGGACATCCCACGGGTCGACGACGTTGCCGATCGACTTGGACATCTTCCGCCCCTCGGCGTCCAGGATCAGGCCGAGGCAGAGGACGTTGCGGAAGTCCGACTGGTCGAAGAGCAGCGTCGAGATCGCGAGCTGCGAGTAGAACCAGCCGCGTGTCTGGTCGAGCGCCTCGCAGATGTAGTCGGCGGGGAACGTGGCCCGGAACAGGTCCTCGTTCTCGAACGGCGCGTGCCGCTGGGCGAAGGGCATGCAGCCGGAGTCGAACCAGACGTCGATGACCTCGGGCACGCGGCGCATCTCCCCGCCGCATTCGGCGCACGCGAAGGTCACGTCGTCGACGAACGGGCGATGCGGGTCCTCGAGGCGAACGCCGCTGCGCTCCTCCAGCTCACCGAGCGAGCCGATGCACAGCGCGTGCCCCTCGCCGCAGCGCCAGACCGGCAGCGGCGTGCCCCAGTAGCGCGCGCGGGACAGGGCCCAGTCGACGTTGTTGGCCAGCCAGTCGCCGAAGCGCCCGTACTTGACGTGGTCGGGGTACCAGGTGACCGTCTCGTTGGCGGCCAGCAGGCGGTCGCGCTTGCGCTCGGTCGCGACGTACCAGGACGGGGTCGCGTAGTAGATCAGCGGCGTCCCGCAGCGCCAGCAGTGAGGGTAGGCGTGCTCGTAGGACTCGGCGCGGAAGATGCGTCCACGGCTGCGCAGATCCTCGATGAGGTCGTCGGCGACCGCGCGCACGCCGCGCCCGGCGTACGGGCCGGCGCGGTCGTCGAAGGTCCCGTCGGGGCGCACGGGATTGACCACGGTCAGGCCCTGCTCGCGGCCGAGCCGGAAGTCGTCCTCGCCGAAGGCGATCGCGGTGTGCACGAGCCCGGTCCCGTCCTCGGCCGAGACGAAGTCGGCCGCGACCACGCTGTGGCCCTTGGGGCCGTACGCCTCGGCCGGGATGAACGGGAACGGCGGCGCGTAGCGGGTGCCGAGCAGGTCGGCGCCGGTGAACAGGTCGAGGATGTCGGCGTCGTCACCGAGCAGCGCCTCGACGCGCGCCTCGGCCAGGACCACCACCGAGTCGGTCTCCGGATCACGGGCCCGCACGTAGCGAAGGTCGGGGTCGACCGCAATCGCGGCGTGGGAAACGAGCGTCCACGGCGTCGTCGTCCATGCCAGCAGCTCGTCGCCGGTCTGTAGCGGGGCGCGCGCCTCGACGACTGGGAAGCGCACGTAGATCGAGGGATCGACGATGTCGAGGTAGCCGCCGGGCAGGCCGAGCTCGTGACTCGAGAGCGCCGTGCCGCAGCGCGGGCAGTACGGGACGACCTTGTGGCCCTCGTAGAGGAGCCCCTTGTCCCAGATCGTCTTGAGCGCCCACCACACCGACTCGACGTAGTCGGGGTCCATGGTCCGGTAGGCATCGTCGAGGTCGACCCAGAACGCGATCCGCTCGGTCAGGCGATTCCAGTCCTCGATGTGCGACAGCGCCGACTCGCGGCAGCGCGCGTTGAAGTTGCCGATGCCGTAGCGCTCGATGTCCTCCTTGCCGGTCGAGCCGATCTCCTTCTCGACCTGGATCTCGACCGGGAGGCCGTGGCAGTCGTAGCCGCCCTTGCGCTCGACGTAGTACCCGCGCATGGTCTTGTAGCGGGGGAAGATGTCCTTGAACACGCGCGCGAGCACGTGGTGCGCCCCCGGCGGCCCGTTGACCGTGGGCGGCCCCTCGTAGAAGACGAAGCGGTCGGCGCCCTCGCGGCGGCGCAGCGACTCGGCGAAGATGTCGCGCTCGCGCCAGCGCTCGAGCACAGCCTCTTCGAGGCGCGGGAACGACGGATTGGACTCGACCGGACGGTGGGGCGGCAAGAGCTCAGAGGATAGGCTCGCTTCGTGGGTCGGCTCGACGATCTCGACCTGTCGATGAAGTTGTCGCGGGAGGAAGAAGCACGGCGCCTGGAGGCCGCCCAGCAGCGCCTGCTCGCGCTGCGGCTCCTGTGCGGCGGGCTGCCGGTGCCGGGCGCCCCCGAGGACCACCGGCTTGGCCCACCGGTGCTGGTGCTCTTCGAGGGCTGGGACGCGTCGGGCAAGGGCGGGGCGATCCGCCGGCTGGTGGCGCCGCTGGACCCGCGCCACGTGCGCGTGAGCTCGTTCGCCGCCCCGACCTTCGACGAGAAGCGCCACCACTTCCTCTGGCGCTTCTCCTCGGCTCTGCCGGGATGGGGCGGGATGGCGATCCTCGACCGGTCCTGGTACGGCCGCGTCCTGGTCGAGCGCGTCGAGGGGTTCGCGACCAAGAAGCAGTGGAAGCGCGCCTACGGTGAGATCGCCGGCTTCGAGGAGTCGCTGGTCGTGGAGGGGATGGTGCTGATCAAGTTCTGGCTGCACATCTCCGGCGACGAGCAGCACAAGCGCTTCAAGCGGCGCGAGGCGGACCCGCTCAAGCGCTGGAAGCTCACCGACGAGGACTGGCGCAACCGGAGCAAGCGCAAGGACTACGCGGCCGCGATCGAGGAGATGCTCGATCGCACCTCGACGCACCACGCCCCGTGGCACCTGGTCGAAGGAAACTCCAAGCGGTTTGCGCGCGTGAAGGTCGTCGAGACCGTGTGCGCGGAGATGGAGCGCGGCATGTCCGCGCACGGCCTCGAGGTCTCGCCCGTCCTCGAGGCGGCGATCTAGTCGGGGTCGGGTCGGGCTTCGTCCGACCACCCTCACCAGGCGATCTACGATCCGTCCCATGAAGGGGTGGCTGGCGTGCGCCGCGGCGGGCGCCGCCGCCGCGGCGTTCGCGTCCGGCTGCGGCAGCGGGAACGACCCGCCCCCCGCGGCGTGCAGCGACGGCGCGCGCATCGTGCTCGGGGCGCTGCAGAAGGCTCCGGGCGACGTCGCGCTCGAGAACGGCACGCTGATCTCCACCTGCGTGCGGCGCTCGCTCGACACGGGCGAGATCCAGACGCTGGGCTTCACCTACCTCGCCGTGGCCAACACCGAGCTCAAGCGCATGCCGCGCAGCGACGCCGCCGCCGTGCGGCTCGGGTTCCTGGTCGGCGCGGTGCGGCGGGGGGCGCGCAAGACCAATGGCGTGCAGCTTGAGCTCGTGCGCCGGCTCGAACAGGTCGCCGGCGTCGGCGGCCCGCCCGGCCCACGGCGCGCGGCCTACCGTCGGGGCATGGCCGCCGGCGAGGACCACGGGTGAAGCTCCGGCTCTACCACCACCACGACGGGGCGCGCGTGGCCTACCGCGAGGCGGGGACGGGCCCGCCCCTCGCGCTCCTGCACTCGGCCGGGCTCTCGCACCGCGAGTTCGCGCCGGTGGCCGACGAGCTGGCCGATCGCTACCGCATCGTCCTCCCCGACCTGCCCGGCCACGGCGACTCCGAGGACCGGCCGCGGCACCCGTGGACGCCCGAGTGGCTGGCCGAGGTCATCGCCGGCTTCTGCGGCGAGGTGCTCGGGCCGCGACCGCTCGTCGGCGGGCACGACGTCGGCGCCGAGCTCCTGCTCCGGGCCACCGCGGCGGGCTGGCTGCGCCCGCGCAAGGTCGCGCTGATGTCCTCACGGCTGCACGCCGAGATGCCGCGCGGCGGGAAGGTGCGGACGTGGCGCACGGTCACGCGCGCCGCGGTGGTGCCCGGCCTGGACCGCGCGCTGGCGCGCGCGGCCCCCGCGGTGTTCCGGCCGTCGCTCGGCGTCAAGCTGTCGGCCCGCGCCAACCCCGAGGCGGCCAACCTGATGCGCCACGCCTTCAAGGACGTCTCGGGCAACTCCAACCGCGCGCGCTCGTGGGCGAAGCTTGCCCGCCACTGGCCCATGGGCGTCCAGCTCGATCTGCTCGACGCCTACGAGCGGCTGGGCGCCCCCGTGCTTCTGCTGTGGGCCGACGAGGACCGGCTGAACCCGGTTGCGATCGCCGAGGACGCCCTTGCCCGGCTGCCCGACGGCCACCTCCGCGTACTCGACGGCACCGGCTTCCTCATGGCCTACGACGATCCGGTGGGCGTGGTGCGCGAGCTGGTCGCGTTCTGCCGCTGACGCTCACGCGCTCTGCATCGCCTGCATGTTGCGCACGATCGTCGACGAGACCTCGGCCAGCGGCTCGCTGGGGCTGAACTGCACGTACTCCGTTCCTGCCGTCACGATCGGGATGTGGCCGGGCGGGAGGTAGAACGCGTCGCCGGCCTCGAAGACCTCCTCGTGGTCGGCGAAGCGGAACGTCAGCCGGCCCTTGATCACGTAGCCCCAGTGCGGACAATGGCACCGGTCGTCGGGCAGGCCCTTGAGCATCGGCGTCGCGTCGATGTCCTGCTTGAACGATGTGATGTTGACCGTGTAGCCGTCCACGTCGGCGTGCCGGTCCACCACCGGGCCGTAGTCCACCGTCTCCATCGTCTCCGTCGAGAACCTGGGCATTCCCACCTCTCCTTTCGGTTGACGTGGGCGACGCTACGCGCGCGCAAGCTCTGAGGCATGAGGCGTTTGCCTCATTTCCTCGGGCAGCAGCCCGTGCTGCAGCGCGAACAGGCTCGCGGTCGTACGGGTGGACGCGTCGATCTTCGCGTAGATGTGCTCGACGTGGTTGGCGACGGTCTTGGGTGAGATGACGAGCTGCTCGGCGATCTTCCGGTTCGACAGGCCGCGCGCAAGGAGCCGGAGCACCTCGACCTCGCGCGGCGTCAGCCCGGCCGGCCCGCCGCGACGCCGCGGCACCCGGTGGCCGGCGGCGCCGAGGACGGCCTCGACGGCTTCGCCGTCCAGGCGTGCGGCCTTGACCTCGGCGCGCAGCTCGGCGGCCGCCTCCTCGGCCGAGCGCGCGGGCCGGTGAGGACGCGGCTCGCGCATGGCCTGGTACGCATCGACGGCGCCGAGGATCCGGGCCGGCCGCGCGATCGCGGCGCCCGTCAGCCCACGCGGGTACCCGGAGCCGTCGAGGCGCTCGCGGTGCTGCACCGCGAGCGCGCCCAGCGGCGCCAGCGCCTCGGACTGGTGCAGCATGCGCTCGGTGATGTAGGGGTGCATGCGCACGCGCTCCCACTCGCCCGCGCCGAGCGGCCCGGGCTTGTCCCAGATGGCGTTCGAGACGCCCAGCCGCCCGAGGTCGTGCACGTAGCCCGCGCGGCGCAGTGTGCGCACCTCGGCCTCGGACAGCGCGAGCTGGGCGCCGGCGTCGGCCGCCAGCTCCCCCACCGCGCGGGCGTGGCCCAGTGTGTAGGGGGACTTGAGGTCGACGAAGTTGGCCACGGCCAGGAGCGCCGCGTCCAACCGCTCGCCGGAGAGCACGATCGCCAGCGCCGGCTCGGCCTCGATCACGGCGTCCCAGGTGCCGACCGCGTCGAGCCCGGACAGGAGCATCTCGGCATCGGCGCGCATGAGGTCGGCCAGCACGGGGTCAAACTGCCTGCCCGCACGCTCGCGCGCAAGCGCCCGCGCCGCGTCGACGCCGCCGACGCGGTGCGCCACCTCGATGTACTCCGCCAGCATCGCGACCCGAGCCGCGAGCGGCACCTGCTCGCCCTCGAGGTTCCCCGGCCAGCCCTTGCCGTCCCACATCTCGTACGCGGCGCCGAGCGCCTCGGCGACGCCGCCCGGCAACTCGAGCTGCTCGCCCAGCGACCGCGCCAGCGCGGCGTGGTGCTCGATCATGCCGTCGACCTCCCGGTGTCCGGAGATGACGAACTCGAGGCCGAGCCGGAAGCGGTGCAGCGGCGGCTGGCCGGCACCCATGCGCCGTATGCCGCTCGTGGCCATCAGCAGGCTCCGGGGCTCGCGGTCGTACTTGACCGCCTTCAGCGCGATGTCGTCGCCGAACCACTTCGCCTGCTCGTGCGCGTCGGTGTGACAGCCGACGCTGACGAGCAAGGCGGTGTAGTAGACGACCGCCCGCTCGTCGTCGTCGAGCCCGACCCGCTCGGCAAGCCGCAGTGCGATCAGGCACTGGCGCAGCACGTGCTCCATGGGCTGCCCGAAGCCGAGGTCGACGCCGAGCGAGAGAGCGGCCAGGAGCTCGGCCATCCGGACGTGCGCGCGATCCGTCTCGCTCACGAGGGGGAGCCTAACCCTCCACGCGTTCATCGACCCGTCGTGAGCGCGGCGGCGTACGTACCCTCTGACGGCATGGCGATCGAACATGAACAGCAGCTCTGGGGCGGCGAGACCGCCAAGGCGATCGAGAACTTCCAGGTGTCCGGCATTCCCGTGCGCCTCGAGGTCGTGCACTGGCTCGCGCGCATCAAAGGGGCAGCCGCGCGCGTGAACGCGGATCTCGGAAAGCTCGACCCCAACATCGCGGAGCGCATCGCCGACGCCGCCGACCGGGTGGCCGCCGGCGAGTTCGACGACCAGTTCCCGATCGACGCCTTCCAGACGGGCTCGGGCACCTCCACGAACATGAACGCCAACGAGGTCATCGCCAACCTCGCAGGCGATGGCGTCCATCCCAACGACCAGGTCAACATGGGGCAGTCGTCCAACGACGTCTTCCCGTCCGCGGTCCACCTGGCCGCCCTGGACGAGGTCACCAACGACCTGCTGCCCGCGCTCGACCGGCTCGAGGGCGCGCTTGCCGCCAAGGCGCATGAGTTCGCCGACGTCGTCAAGTCGGGGCGCACCCACCTCATGGACGCCGTGCCGGTCACGCTGGGCCAGGAGTTCGGCGGCTATGCGGCCCAGGTCCGCCTCGGGGCCGAGCGCGTACGCTCGGCCCTCCCGCGCGTGGCGCAGATCCCGCTCGGCGGCACCGCCACCGGCACCGGCCTCAACACCCACCCGGAGTTCGCCGAGCGCGTCCGCGCGTTGCTCGCCGAGCACGCCAACTTCGAGATCCGCGCCCCCGAGGACCCCTTCGAGGCGCAGGGCAGCCGCGATGCGCTGGTGGAGCTGTCGGGCCAGCTCAAGGTCATCGCGGTTTCGATGAACAAGATCGCCAACGACATCGCGTGGATGGGCTCAGGCCCGCGGGCGGGGCTGGGCGAGCTCCTCCTCCCCGAGCTGCAGAAGGGCTCGTCGATCATGCCCGGCAAGGTCAACCCGGTCATCCCCGAGGTCGTCATGCAGGTGGCGGCGCAGGTCATCGGCAACGACACCGCGATCACCTTCGCCGGCTCGCAGGGCAACTTCGAGCTCAACGTCCGCATCCCGCTCATCGCGCGCAACCTGCTCGAGTCGATTCAGCTGCTGGCCGCCAAGTGCCGCCTGTTCGCGACCAAGTGCGTGGAGGGAATCCAGGCCAACCGCGAGGGCACGCAGCGCTCGGCTGAGGCGACCCTCGCCGTGGCCACGGCGCTCAACCCCTACATCGGCTACGACAGGGCCACCGAGATCGTCAACGAGGCGGCGTCGTCGGGCCGCACCCTGCGCGAGGTAGCGCGCGACCACGGCGTCGACGAGGAGACGCTCGACAAGGCGCTCGACCTGCGCAAGATCGCGGCAGGGAGCTCGGCGCAGACGTAGGCCCCCGCCCGCCCTCGCTCAGGCGGGGCTGGAACGCCTGAGCGTCACCAGCTCGAATGCGAGCTCGGCGAGGAGCAGGGCGACGAGCAGCCCGACCGTCGCGACCGGGGTCAGGCGGCGCCGGCAAAGGCCAGGGCGAGCACGGCCAGCGCCGCGGCGGCGCGCGCAGCCGCGCGGCGTTGCGCGGCCTGCGGCGGTCGGCCGGTCAGCTCGATGAAGCAGAGCGCAAGCAGGAAGACGGCGATGCCGCCGCACAGCGCCGCCCGCGCGCCGGCGGGGAGCGTGGCGTCATCGGCGGCCTGGATGGCCAGCAACGCGCCGGGCGCGACCGTGCCCAGCCCGGCGTAGACGCCGAAGTGGAGGTACGTGTTGCCCACAGGGCGTACCGGGCCGGCGTCGGAACCACGAGGGAGACGATCCACAGCGCTAGCCCGATGCTCCAGCCCACCTCGTACGACGTCTGAAACCCGCGCGCCTCGGGGATCGAGCGGCGCGCTCGGTCGGTGACGGCCAGCAGCATCACGCGCGCGGCGATGCATGCGAGCGCGAACGGCTTCGAGCCGCCGGAGAAGGCGTCGTCGACGTGGATGGCGGCGACGATGTTGGCCAGCGCCGCGCCGAGCACGAGGATCCGATGCGACGTGTCGTCGACGTCGAAGCGGTCGGCGTACGCCGTGAACGCGGCCCAGG
>Ga0075434_100007364_pt1 | contig 10185 bp, 13 predicted proteins | sample RhiMethybrSRZTD3_FD_75298 | JGI IMG/M metagenome (GOLD analysis project Ga0075434, IMG submission 75298) | Populus rhizosphere microbial communities from Tennessee, USA - Rhizosphere MetaG P. TD hybrid SRZTD3 | ecosystem: Host-associated > Plants > Roots > Rhizosphere > Soil | place: USA...
CCGACGAGTTCATCCCCTGACCGCCTGAGCCGGACTCTCCGGAGCGGCGGATCTGGCCGCAGGCCCAGGGGAGAGGTGCCGCGTGACGCCCTTCCAGGATGTGCAGATCCGTCCTGCAGATCGTGGTCTTCGTCATCCTAACGACCGCGTCCTCTGCTGCCCGAGGGTCCGGCTTTGCGCGATCTTCAAGCGCTTTCTTGCCAGGCTCCATGGTAGAGACGAAGGGCACTGATATCAGTTTCTCCACGTGATGTCAGTCGCCCCATAGTTCCCTCGGCGAATGTCGGAGCGAGCGAGGACCGATCACTGCTCGAGCGTGAGCCGGACCCCCGAGGCGGCCAGCTTGAAATTGACGCCCACGTTCGACGTGGTCAATTCCACCACCACGCCGTTCTGGTTCTTCATGAGCACCGCGTCGCCGCCGCCGAACACCGTCGCTCCCGCGCCTCCGGCGACGTAAGTGCCGGAGAAGTCCTCGAGCTTCTTGAGGGCGAGCACGGTGCCTTTCGCCGTGCCCCACGTGAAGCCCGCTTCGCCGACCGACAGTCCCAGGACCTTGACGGGGTATTTCCGTCCCAGGTACGTCAATGTCCCCGAGCCCCAGCTGAATCCGATTCCGGCCGCCACGGAGCCCTGCGACAGCTCGAGTGTGGCAGCGGGCATCCAGTCCTGTGCTCGGGCGGGCCCGACCATCGACACCAGACCTCCCAGCGCGAGCGCGATCACCAGCTGACGCATGACGATCTCCTCCTTCTCCTCGGTATCACCCCACGACCTCCCTCTCCGACCCACTTCCGGCACACGCGTAGCAGGTGATCTTCCTTCTCGCTGAGAGTATCGCTCTTTGAGCTATTGAGTACACACGCAGAAGAATCGGCCGAATGGTTGAAGTCGGGGAAGCTATCCCGTGGCCGGTGGAACTTCCGCGTGACGCGCGCTCCAGGAGAGGCGCGGGAAGCGGCTGGTCGCCGCCGGGACTCTCAGCCTGGAGCGCATTGGCGGTCTTTGGATTGGTTGAAGCGACCAGGAACGCGGGGTGCCGCCGGCCCTACGAGGCCGCCCGGTCCCGTCTCGGCGCGCCGGCGCTTGCCTTCGCCGGTTCGCCACCAGATGGACGAACTCTTGGCGAGCGCGCGGACCCGCCGTCGCCTCTCCAACTCCACAGAAGCTTCCAGGCGAGCCGCACGAGCACATCTCCCGTGCGCATCCACATCGCTCGTGTCTCGCCCTCCGCGGTGTCAGGCGTGACCGGCCACTTTGCGCCGTCGGGCGCCGTCACCGCTCCGCCTCGACGAGCACGGGCGTGTCCTGCGAGGGCTTGTAGCCCATGTGGGCGGGGAACTCCGGGCTCAGCGGCCACGGGCGGGGGAACTTGAGCCAGAGGCGCAGCATGTGGCGCTTCTGATGCGGCTCGGGGCCGTCCACGAACTCCGTCCGAGAATGGAGCACGGTGTAGTTGTTCACGAACTGGATGTCGCCCGCGGCCAGGTCCATGTCGAGCCGCAGGTCGGGCCGCCGCGTCTGCTCGTCGAGGTAGTCGAGCGCCGCCTGCTCGAGCGTGGTCAACGGTACCCCGCGCTTCACCGCGCCCGCGTTGATCTGGTTGCGGATGTAGCGGCAGCTCACCACCTCGCCCGCGTTGCCGAACACGGGAATGGGCCGGTCGGACACCCCGCGCTCGGTGAGCGCCGCCTCGCGGCGGATGTAGTAGAAGCCGTTGTAGAGCAGGCCCAGGTACTCGGGTCGGTGCGCGAGGATCTCGTTGTGCACGGTGACCGAGCTCACGATGCTGCTCAGCCCGCCCTCGAGGGCGCGGCGCAGGCAGAGGAGACCGACCACGTCGCCCGCGTCGGTGTGATAGGGGAGATAAGCGCTCGTCTCGTAGCCGCGCACGTCGATGTTGCCGTAGGTGCGACCGTGATCGTAGACATGGCCGAGGAGATCGCCCTGAGGATTCTGATACAGCGGCGAGCCCATGTAGCGCCCGAGGCCCCAGAAGATCAGGCCGACGTCGTCGTCGCTGTACCGCTCCACGGGCAGGCCGCGGAGCACGACGAAGCCGCGCCCGTCGTAGAGCTCGGCGATCGTTTGCTCGAGCCGGGCCCGCGTCACGGTGAGGGGAAACTGCTCGCGGCCGATGTCTTCCATGGTCCGGCCGCTCGCCTTGGCGGTGGCCAGGGCGCGGTCGATATCGGCGATCTCGTCGGTCGTCAAGGAGACGAGCCACGACGTGTCGCGGCCGAGTGTCTCGCCTCGCCAGGCCTTGGGACCGTTGATCGGCTTCATCCAGATCGAGCTCATCGGAGGTGACCTCCTCGGGTCGTGCTGCAGTGCGTGCGCGTCAATAGTACCGCGGGTCGAGGGCATCGCGCAGTCCATCTCCCAGGACGTTGAGGGCCATAACGATGGCGAAGATGGTCAGCCCGGGATAGAGGGCCATCCAGGGCGCCTGGGAGAGATAGCGCTGGGCCGCGTTGAGCATGCTGCCCCACGAGGGCGCGGGCGGCTGCTGACCCAGACCGAGAAAGGCCAGGCTCGCCTCGGCGATGATGGCGGCGGCCACCGCGATGCTCGACTGGACGATGAGCGGGGGCAGCATGTTGGGCAGGATGTGACGCCCGGCGATGCGCGGCCGGGAGCAGCCGAGGGCGCGCGCGGCCTCCACGTAGTCCTCGGCCTTGAGGGCGAGGACGGTGCCGCGGGCCAGGCGGACGAACGTCGGCAGCGAGGCGATCCCGATGGCAATCATGGCGTTGCGCAGGCTCGGGCCCAAGAAGGCGGCCAGCGCGATGGCCACGATGAGGAATGGAATGGCGAGCATGGCGTCGTTGAGCCGCATCATCCAGCTGTCGATCCACCCGCCCGCGTAACCCGAGACGAGCCCCAGGGGAATGCTCAGGGAGACGGCGAGGGTGACCGGGATCACCCCGGCCATCAGCGAGGCGCGCGCGCCCCAGATGAGACGAGACAGCACGTCGCGGCCGACCTCGTCGGTGCCGAAGAAGTGGACGGCGGACGGCGGCTTGCGGATGGCGGCGAAGTCCGTGGCCGTCGGATCGAAGGGGGCGAGGTGCGCGGCGCCGAGGGCGATGGCGATGAAAATGAGCACCACCGCGCCCGCCGCCACGGTGGGCGGCCGGCCCACGAGGCGGCGGAGGACCTGGGCCTGGCGCGCGCTGGTCACGCGCTGCCCCGCATCCGCGGATTGGCCACGAAGTAGAGGACATCGGCGAGCAGGTTGAGGAGCACGTACAGGGCGGCGGAGACCAGCACCACCGCCTGCACCACCGCGTAGTCGCGGTTGAACACGCCGTCGACGAGCAGTTTGCCGAAGCCGGGAATGTTGAAGATCTGCTCGGTGAGCACGGCGCCCGAGAGCAGGCGGCCGAACTCGATGGCCCCCAGCGTGATCACCGGGATGAGGGCATTGCGGAGCGCGTGCTTGAGCACGACGAGACGCTCGGGCACGCTCTTGGCCCGCGCCGTCCGTACGTAGTCCGCGTCCAGGGTCTGCATCATGGCGCTCCGCGTGTGGCGCATCATCACGCCCGCCACGCCCGTGCCCAGCACGAGGGAGGGGAGGAGGAGCGTGGTGAGATTGCGGAGCGGGTCTTCCCACGGGGTGGCGTAGCCGGAGGCGGGCAGCCAGCCCAGCCGCACCGCGAAGAGCAGGATGAGCATGATGCCGAGCCAGAAGTGCGGCACGGAGAGGCCGGAGAGGGCGATGAGATTGGCCGTGAAGTCGAGAGGGGTGCCCTTGCGGGTGGCGGAGATGATGCCCGCGGGCAGCCCCAGCAACAGGGCGACCAGCATCGAGCAGATGGCGAGCTCGATGGTCACGGGCAGCTTGGAGGCGAGGAGGTCGGAGACAGGAATGCGGCTGCGCAGCGACTCGCCGAAGTTCCCCCGCACCACGTTGCCGAGCCAGATCCGGTACTGGACGACGATGGGCCGGTCGAGGTGGTACTTCGCGCGAATGGCCGCCACCGCGGCGGGATCGTGCTCCTCGCCGGCCAGGGCCAGGGCGGGATCGCCGGGGAGGAGCTGCTGGAGGAGGAAGATCAGGACGGAGACGAAGAACAGCGTCGGCACCAGGGCGAGGAGGCGACGCGCGACGTAAAGCCCGAGCGACATGGCCGGCCGGTGCCCAGCCCTACGAGAGCTTGAGGCCCTTCAGCCGGATGATCCCGTCGGGGTGTGGCGTGAATCCCTGGGCCTTGACGCTGAAGCCGGTGAAGACGCGGCGGTGCCAGAGGATGAGGCGGGGCAGGTCGCGCATCAGGATCTCCGTGGTCTGGTCGTAGAGCTTCTTCCGCTCCGCGGGATCGGCGGTCTGCCGCGCCTTGATGAGGAGCGCGTCGAGCGCGGGATTGCAGTAGTGGCTGTCGTTCTGTCCGCCGTTGCACACGTTGAAGGTGTAGATGTTGCCGTCGGGATCCGGCCGGCCGCTCCAGAAGGTGAAGTAGGCCTCGAAGTCGCCCCGCCGTCCCGCCTGGAGCATGGTGACGTTCTCCTGCGACTGGATGGTCATGGTGATCCCCGCCTCGGCGAGCATGGCCTGGAGGACGAGGGCGGCCTCCTGGCGGTCACGCTCGGGCGGCACGATGAGGGTGAAGGCCAGGTTCGAGGCGCCTGCGGCCTGCAGGAGCTGGCGGGCCTTGGCCACGTCGCGCTTCCGCACGGGAAACTTCGCGTTGTAGTAGGGGCTCGCCGGGCTCACGAACTGGTTGCCCGGGATGTACTCGTTGGCGAAGATCGTCTTCACGATGGTCTCGCGGTCGATGGCGAGATCGATGGCCTGGCGGAGGCGCGGATCCGCACCCAGCACCTTGCCTTTCGGCCCGTTGTTCACGTTGAGCGGAATCATCTGGTAGCCGAGCTCGGCGACGCCCACCACCTTGAGCTTCGCGTCCGCGCGGATCTGGGCGAGGTCGCTCGGCGAGACGCGCTCGATCATGTGGAGATCGCCGGAGCGCAGGCTGGCCAGGCGCGCCGTGGAGTCGGTGATGGGCAGGAACTCCACCCGGTCGATGTGGATGTTGCCCTTGTCCCAGTAGTCGGCGAAGCGCTCGCCCACGATCTTGCCCTGGGCCACGCGCTCCACGAACTTGTAGGGCCCCGCGCACACCGGCTTGGTGCCGAAGCGGTCGCCCAGCTCCTTGGCCGCCTTGGGCGAGATCATCATGCCCGCGCGATCGGTGAGGGCGGCGAGGAGGGGAACGAGCGGCTCGGAGAGGTTGAGGCGGACGGTGAGGTCGTTGATCACGTCCACGCTCTTGATCTCGCCGATCTCCGACTTCCGGAAGGAGCCGGGCGTGTTCAGATGCCGCTCGATGTTGAAGCGCACCGCCTCCGCGTTGAAGGGCTCGCCGTCGTGGAACTTCACGCCCGGGCGCAGCTTGAGCACGACGGAGCGCTGGTTGGGCCCCCACTCGTAGCTGGTGGCGAGCTGGGGAACGATCTTGAGGTCGGGCGTGACGTCGAAGAGCTTGTCGCAGAGAGCGGCGAAGACGAGGCGACCGGTGTAGGCGCGGCTGATGGTCGGGTCGAGCGCGTCGGGGTCGTCGTTGAGTCCGATGCGCAGGACGCTCTGCGCCGACGCAGGGTCGGCGGCGATGACCATGGCCGCCATGAGCGCGAGCAGGCCGCGCGTCCAGCTCATGGGAGAGGCTCCTTGTGCAAGGTGTCGGTGAGGGTTCCGCGGCTGTCCACCGCGATCGCTCCGTCGCCCTGGGCGCGGACGATGAGCGGGTTCACTTCGAAGTCGACGAGGCGCGGCCCGAGATCGGCGGCGAGCCACGTCGGGCGGGGCGGGCACCGCGCCGATGGAGGGGTAGGCGGCATGCCCCGCCACCTCTCGCCGTCGCGGATTGATCGGGTAGATGTCGCCCGCGAATCCGTGCCGGACCAGGAAGCGCATGATGCGTCCGCCGAACTTGTCGATGGAGTCGGAGGCTCCGAAGACGGCGACGGATCGTGGATGGAGGATGCGCTCCACGCCGACGCGTGGCGCGGCCCGCTCGCGCCCGAGTTGAGCGGTGTGCAGCACCGGCACGTGCGTCACGACCGGCGTCGTCCCACGCGCAGACATATGGATCAGGTCAGTCCTCTCGTCCACCGGGGCACTCCCTGTCAGCCCGCTCGAGACCGGCGATCGACGGCGGCATGCTCGCCGTCCGAGGATGGGCGAAAGAGCGTGTCATGTCAAATCGGATGGTGCTAGTGTGCAGTGGCCATGAGCTTTCCCGTCCTCGAGCACGTGGTGAAGACAGCGCGCCACAAGACGTTCTATCTCTCCTGCGGGGCGGCCGACGCGCCGCTCATCGTCTTCGTGCACGGCTGGCCGGAGCTGTCGATCAGCTGGCGGCATCAGCTCCCCTGCTTCGCGGAGCTCGGCTTTCGCGCGATCGCCCCCGACATGCGCGGCTACGGACGGTCGAGCGTGTACTCGCGTCACGAGGACCACGCCCTGGAGCACATCGTCCGGGACATGGTGGAGCTGCTCGATGCCCTCGGCGGAGACCGGGCCATCTGGGTCGGCCACGACTGGGGCAGCCCGGTGGTGTGGAGCCTGGCCAGCCACCTTCCCGAGCGATGCTTGGGGGTGGCCAATCTCTGTGTGCCGTACTTCGCCAAGGGCTTCGCCCCGAGCAATCTCATCCCCCTCGCCGATCGCTCGATCTACCCGGCCGCGGAGTATCCCGCCGCACAGTGGGAGTATCAGCTTTTCTACGAGGAGAGCTTCGACAAGGCGCGTGCGGGCTTCGAGGCCAACGTCCGGAACACGGTCAAGGCGCTCTTCCGGAAGGGCAACGCCGGGGGCAAGGGCAAGCCGTCCCGCACCGCGCTCGTCCGCCACGACGGCGGATGGTTTGGAGGAGCCGGCCAGGCGCCCGACCTGCCTCTGGACGCGGACGTGCTGACGGAAGAGGATCTGCACAAGTACACGGCCGCCCTCGAGGGCAGTGGCTTCTTCGGCCCCGACTCCTGGTATATGAACGGCGAGCGCAATGTGCGCTACGCGGCCCAGGCGGCGAACGGCGGCATGCTCCTTCTCCCCGTCCTGTTCCTCCACGGCGAGTACGACTACACCTGCGAGACCGTCACCTCGCGCCTCGCGGATCCCATGCGGCAGGATTGCCGGAACCTGACCGAGGTTGTCGTGCGGTCCGGTCACTGGATGGCCCAGGAGAATCCGCGGGCCGTGAATGCCGCCCTGACGAAGTGGCTCGCCTCCCAGTTCCCCGAGCTCTGGACCGTGTGATCACGCAGGCGGCGGCGACGCCGAACGCTACCGGCGACGGCGGGCCGCGTCGAGCAGGCGTCGCGCCCGTGTGACGGCCCGCGCGAGGACGCGCGCCTCGCGCACCTGTTCCTGCACATCACGTCGTGCCCGCCGCGCATCCTGCAGGAGGGCAGCGTGGCGGGCCTTCGCAGGCGCGACGCTTGCCTCGGCAGCGGCGAGCTGCTCCTGCGCGCGGGCCAGGGCCGCCTCGAGCGGCTCCAGCCGCCCGCGACGCTCCTCTTCCCGCGCCTCACGGGTGCTCCGCCGGCCTTCGGCCGAGGGAGCGGGCCCGGGCGGGTCCGCCTTCGACGCCGTCGCGCGATCGATCCGGCGCCGGGTCTCGACGGGTCGAGCGCCGCCGAACACGTCGAAGCCCGGGGCGGCGAGCTCGGACTCGAGCTCACCCCGGCGGAGAGCGGCGCGTGCCGTCGCGTCCACCAGTGCCGCCGTTACCGTGCGCTCCACGCGGGACAGGACCTGCTCGGCGTTGGCGGCCCCGGCTTCCTTCACGATGGCCCGGCCGTGGTCGAGGAAGCGGTCGAGAGAGGCGCGATATGCGGCCATGAGCTGGGAGAGGCCGCCGGTCCCCGTTCGCCCGAGCTGCGCTGACTTCACGCGATCCGCAGCCGATACGAGGTCATCCAGGGACTTCCCGTGCTCCCTGGCGAGGCAGTTGGCGACCCAGACGGGAATCGTGGGAGCGCGTCGCGCCTGGAGCGCGCGGGCCGCCTTTGCCTGCCCAGCCTTCTTGAGGCTCTCGACGAGGGCGTCCCGCTCTCTACTGAAGAGCTTGGGAGGTGCCGCAGCCAACCGCGAGATCGCTTCGGCCAGGGTCATGTACCCACGATCTCACGGACGGCGCGTCACGCGCTCAGCGGGGAACTCGTCTTCGCGCTCGACCCTCCCACGTCCAACAGCACCGGAGGCGAGGCCACCGCAGGCGGGCACAACTCTTCAGGTCATCCGCACGACGACGGGGATCCGAGACAGCTTGGCGAAGAGCTGATAGCGGTGCCAGATCGGCCGCCAGTCGTAGAGGAAGATCTCCAGCGGGCGCCACATGGCGACCCAGCCCACGATGTAGAGTCCCTCGTCCACAATCTGGGAGGCGAGGCCATGGCTCACGGCGAGCGCGACTTGACGCAGGAGGATGCAGCCGAACAGGAAGACGAGGGCGACCATCAGGGCGATGCGTCCGTCGCGGAAGAAAAACTTGAGCCGTCGCCGCGTTTCGTTCATCCGGTACTCGAAGTAGTTGTGGATGGCCTGGGCAGGCCGGGCATCGATCCGGGCGGGAGCTGGTCGGCGGGAATGTGAATGACCAGGGTCAAGGGCTTCTTCAGCGGAAACTCGTCGGCCGAGTCCACCAGATAGTCTTCCGCGTCCTGGTCCAGGTCCCGCTCGTGAAACGGTGACGGATCGAGTGAGTTGAAGAGCTGCTGGGGCCGGCTCAGCCGGATCTCGATGGTGTCGGAGGCAGGGGCCAGAGCGTGCGGCAGCGTCTCGCCCATCGTCATGTCCGCCATGACCCCTCTCCGGGTCTTCGCCGTCCGTCACAGCGAGGGAGACGGCTTCCGCCCCCCGCGGCGCCGATCGCGCCGATCGAGGATCTCCGCCGATCCCCGAAGAGGCGCATCCGGGGACCGCTCCACGCCCAGGGCGCCCGCGAACTCGTCTACCCTGTCCTGCTCGGGCACCGCCACCGTCCCTCCCAGCAATTCCTCGCCGACCATGGACTGCGCGTCCCGCAGGGCGCCCTCCGACTCGGACTCCGGCTCCTCCAGGGCGGCGGCGGGCACCGACCCGATGAACAGAATGGTCGTTTCCGCGCCGTCAACGACTCGCCGCGGACGCCTGACACGCGAGCCTTGCCCCCGGCCCCGCCCAGCTGCCGGCCGGCTCTTCGCGCTCTTCACTCGCCGGCTTCCGGCGGCTTTCCGGCTCTTCGCGCCGCTCGCGCGCTTGCGTCCCGCGCTTCGCTTCCCGCCTGCTGTCCGTCGTGTGCGAGCCATGTCGTCTCTCCTCTCGTGGGTGCGTGTTGCGGCAAGAACGCCTATCCGCGGGATGGTGCCTTCGCGCCGGCCGCGGCGAGGAACGGGCCGCAGGAATCGATCAGGCGCCTCTGGTCGAGCTGGCCCGTATGTGCCAGCATCGCCGCGACGCGGGAAGCGCGCCTCATACCCGCACGGGGCGTTCCGCGGCTTGCTGGGCGCAGTGGGTGCAGCAGAAGATTCGGCCCTTCGCCTCCACGCCGTGACCAATGACACGGCATCCGCAGTGCTCGCACTCGGGCGCCAGCGCATGAATGGCGCATTCGAAGCAGTCGTAGGTGCTGGTGGCGCCGTTGAGCCGGATCTCCAACGAGTTCGCGTACTCGCCTCCACAGACAGCGCAGCGTGCCATGGTGCTCTCCTCCTCCTTCTCTCGGGGGTGACGCGATCACGTGATCTGCTTTTCACGTCGAGGCTGCAACACGCATGCCCGCGTGGGCGCCCCGGCGACCGGGCCCGGGCGTCCCCCAGGCCACGCCGTGGCATGTCGTTTGCGTCCTCTCTGTGCAGGAGCGAGAGGAAAGTCATGCGCCGAATTCTCGGATCCTGGGCGGTCTTGGCAGCACTGACGCTTGCGCTGGGGACGGTCGTCGCCACGCGTCCCGCTTCCGCCCAGCCCGCCCCCGAGCAGGGCGAACGCCAGATCGAGAGCCGCATCGTCAACGTGAACGGCGAGATGATCCAGCTCGACGACGGGACGGTGGTCCGGATTCCCCACGGTCTGGCCCTCCAGGCCGATCTCCGGGAAGGCAAGCGCGTGAAGGTTCGCTACGAGGTAAAGGAAGGGAAGCCGGTAGCCAAGTCGATCGAGTTCCTGCCAGAGCCCTCCGGCAGCAAGCCCTAGCCACC
>Ga0075434_100007365_pt1 | contig 10184 bp, 8 predicted proteins | sample RhiMethybrSRZTD3_FD_75298 | JGI IMG/M metagenome (GOLD analysis project Ga0075434, IMG submission 75298) | Populus rhizosphere microbial communities from Tennessee, USA - Rhizosphere MetaG P. TD hybrid SRZTD3 | ecosystem: Host-associated > Plants > Roots > Rhizosphere > Soil | place: USA...
AACCGGCCGTCCAACCCCCTCATGAGGAAGGCGGCTCTCCCGTCCCGTACTGCATCGCCCTGCTGAGCTCCCTGATGGCGGGATCGAGGAAGTCCGCCAGAACGCCTTCGCCGATCCGCCGGACCTCGCTCGTGACGTCGGGCTTCGCGGCAGGATCGCCCTGGGGATTCAGCTCCTGGGCCGAGAGAGGAAGAGCCGCGAGGGCACTTTGCAGGAAATCGCGAACCATCTTCAGGACCGCGAGGAGGATGCTGATCCGCGCCTGAGCGACGTTTAGCCCTGTCGACATGCCGACAATCCCCTCCGTCACCTGACGGCCTCCCTCTCCAATCGAATGCCTCCCTTCCTTTTGCCGGCAGGAAGGGCCTTGGGCCAGCGCTTCGCAAGACCGTAGATCGGTCCCATCACCGCCGAACACTCCGGGCAAACGGCCAGGAGATGGCGGACGATGGCCCGCACCTCGTCTCGCGAGGCCTCGCCGCGCAGAAATCGCTCGAGCTGCTGGCGGCCTGGGTGCTTCCCGTGGGTGCTCATCGTTCCTTTCGGTTTCCTCTCGGCTTCCCGCGAGAACGATTCTGGCTGGGACGCCGCCGGCTTGAAGCCCACCCATGCCTTTTTTTGACAGATCTCAGTAGAAGCGCGCAAGCGACTCGTCTGCTATGATGAGATTCCGAAATTTCCTCCAAAGGCGACGCTCGGCGGGGAGAACCCCCGCCGGAGTTGCCTCAAAAGGAGCGAAGTCTCACTTGGACGGGTCACTTTTCGGTCTCTCAGCGCACTCCCATCTATGGAACGCACTAATCTGTTGGAGGGAGGCAGGATGATCCGCTCGTTCCGTTCGCTGCTCGTCTCGATCCTGGCCCTGTGGCGGGGGCTGTCGCAGAAAGAGGTCGGCGCGAAGGCCGGCTTGGAGGCAAAGACGATCTCGTATCACCTCCGGAAGGGCGGCGTCGCCGCCGCGGCTCTCTTCGACCGCCTGCTCGCCGGCCTGAAGGCCCGGCCGGCGGAGGTTGCCATCGTGACCGGCTGCATCGAAGCCTTGGAGGCCCTCGATAAGGAGACGAACCTCACCGTCGCCGAGCGCGACGAGGTCGAAAAAGCCATCCTGGAGATCACGCGGCTCTCCCGCCGGATGCTTTCCGAGGCCGCCCTGAAGTCACGGGAAGCTCCGGCGCTGGACGCCTACCCGCGGCCCGCCGACCTCGAGTCGGCCCGCTGGCAGGCCAGGGAGTCGTGGGCCCTGCTCGCGGATCTGCCGGAAGACCAGCAGCTCGCGGTGGTGCGCGTGGCCCGGGAGTTTCAAACCTGGGCGATGGCCGAGCGGGTCTGCGAGGAGTCGGTGTTCCAGACCTCGCGCAACGTCGAGCGCACCGCCTCCCTGGCTCGGGTCGCCCAGGAGGTCGCCGAGAAGGTCCAGGGGCCGGAGGGCTGGCGTAACCGAATCCAAGGCTACGCGCTCGGGCACGTCGCGAATTCCCTGCGGTTGCCAGGCGAGTTGGAGGCGGCGGAGGCCACCTTGATTGAGGCCCAGCGGCTTTGGGCTGCCGGTTGCGATCCCGCAGGCGTTCTGGACCCTGGAAGGCTCCTCAACCTCGAAGGGGCGCTCCGCAGAGACCAGCGCCGGTTCGCCGAAGCTCTCGAGCTCCTCGACCAAGCAGAGGCCCTGAGCCCAGCTCCGGAGCTGGCGTTGATTCAAAAGGGCTTCACACTGGAGGTCATGGGGGACCACGAGCGTGCGGTCGAGGCTCTGCTGAAGGCGCAACCTCTGGTGGAGAGGCGCGGCGACGATCGCCTGTGGGACATCCTCCATCACAATTTGGCGCTCAGCCTTAGCCACCTGGGCCGCTATGGCGAAGCCGCCGAGCTCGGCAGGGCGGCCCGTATCCGGTCCGGCGAGCGGGGGGACGAGATCTGGGTTTTTCGTGGAATCTGGTTGGAGGGGCGCATCGCTGCCGGGCTGGGCCGCACCCAGGAGGCGCTGGAGCTGCTGGCGAAGGCGCGGCGGGAGTTTGCCTCCCGAAGGATGGGCTACGACGTGGCTCTGGCGCTGCTGGAGGAGGCGGCGCTGCTGCTGGAGGAGGGCCGGACGACCGAGGTCAAGGTGCTGGTCAAGGATCTATCCAAGGTCTTCGAGTCGAAAGGTGTCCACAGAGAGGCCCTGACCGCACTGCGGCTCTTCAAGGAAGCCGTCGAGCGCGAGGCGGCCACGGCCGAGCTGGCGCGCCGCGTTCTGGGCTACCTCTTTCAAGCCCGCTACGACCAGGGCCTCCGGTTCACGGCGTCATGAGCCGCGAGCTAACCGAAAGGGTCAATCCCGGCGCCCGCGTCGGGCGTCGGCTGTGGCGCAGGAGCGGCGTTCCGGCCGAAGGGGTCGATTCCGGGGCCCTCGTCGGCTTTGGCACTGCTCCAGAGGGAGGTGACGAAGCCCCAGAGCGAGCCCAGCAGGTGAGTCTGGCTGGCCCCGGGGGCCAGAAGAGAGGCGGTCACGGCAAGGGCGGCGAGAGATCGGCGCATGAGAGGTCCTTCCTGCGCGGCACCGGCTGCGAGCCTCCATGGTCCGCGCGGGCCGCTCCTGGCCTAATAGTGCTTCAGATGAGGAGCTCCGTGCGAAAAATCGTAGCCGCGCGCTAGTGGAGGAGAGGATGAGACGAAGGAATTTGCTGGTGCGCCTCTACCGGGCTCTTTCCGGCCTGACGCAGAAGGGCTTCGCCAAGCTGACGGGCCTGCATCACGTCCTGGTGGCCCAATATGAGCAGGACCAGGTCGATCCCAGCCCTGGCCACCTCCAGCGCGCGGGGCAGGGAGTCGGACTCACGGTCGCGGCAGGAGAGCAAATCCTGGACCTCGCCGACGCTCTGCGCCAGCCCAGGAAGCGGGCCGGGCGGGGATTCGAGGACTTCGCCGGCGAGCTGTCGGCCCTGGTCTCCGGCTTCTACCAGCGCCTGCTGCGCCTGCCGCTTCCGCCGCGCACTCCCCGCGTGGAGGACCGGCAACAAGCCGCCGGGCTGTGGCGGCGCCTGGCGGAGCTGCCAGAAGACCAGCAGCTCGCGGTGGTGCGGGTGGCCCGGGAGTTTCAAACCTGGGCGCAGGCCGAGTTGGCTTGCGAGGAGTCGGTGTTCCAGGCCTCTCGCGACGTCGAGCGCGCCGCCTCGCTGGCGCGGCTCGCGCGGGAGCTCGCCGAGAAGGTCCCAGGGACGGAGGGCTGGCGCAACCGCATCCTCGGCTATGCGCTTGGGCACGTCGCCAATTCCATGCGGCTGCCGGGCGAGTTGGAAGCGGCGGACGTCATCCTTTGCGAGGCCAAAGGCCTCTGGGCTGCCGGCTCCGATACAGAAGGACTTCTGGACCCCGGCAGGCTCCTCAGCCTGGAAGGAGCGCTGCGCAGAGACCAGCGCCGGTTCGCCGAAGCTCTCGATTGCTTCGCCGAAGCAGCGGCCCTGAGCCCGGCTCCGGAGCTGGCCTTGATTCAAAAGGGCTTCACCCTGGAGGTCATGGGGAACTACGAGCCTGCCGTCGAGGCTCTCCTGGAGGCACAACTACTGGTCGAGAGACGCGGCGATGATCGCCTATGGGACATGCTCCATCACAATTTGGCGCTCAGCCTCAGCCACCTGGGCCGCTATGAGGAAGCCGCCAAGCTTGGTCGGGCGGCCCGTACCCGGTCTGGCGAGCGAGGGGACGAGATTTGGGTAATTCGTGGAATCTGGCTGGAAGGGCGCATCGCCGCCGGGCTGGGCCGGCGAGGGGAGGCCCTCAGGCTTCTGGCGCAGGCACGAGCGGAGTTTGACCGGCGCAACATGTCCTACGACGTGGCGCTGGCGCTGCTGGAGGAGGCGGTGCTGCTGCTGGAGGAAAGCCGGACCGCCGAGGTCAAAGCGCTCGCCAAGGAGCTGACCAAGGTCTTCGAGTCGAAAGGCGTCCACCGGGAGGCGCTGGGCGCACTGCGGCTCTTCAAGGAAGCCGCCGAGCACGAGGCGGCTACGGCCGAGTTGGCGCGACGGGTGCTGGGCTATCTGTTCAGGGCGCGGCACGACGAGGGGTTGCGGTTTGAGGCGTGAGCCGGATTAAGGCCGGCCGCAGGATCATCCGGCGGCCTCTTTGCGCCGGAACTGCTCGGCGTGGCTCTGGCGCAGGCGCGAGCGGAATTTGACGTCCGCAACATGTCCTATGACGTGGCGCTGGCGCTGCTGGAGGAGGCAGTGCTGCTGCTGGAGGAGGGCCGGACGGCCGAGGTCAGGGAGCTGGCTCTCGGGCTTGAAAAGGTTTTCGAGTCCAAGGGAGTCCACCGAGAGGCCCTGGGCGCGCTGAAGCTCTTCAAGGAAGCCGCCGAGCACGAGGCGGCCACGGCTGAGCTGGCGCGGCGGGTGCTGGGCTACCTCTTCAGGGCGCGGCACGCCGAGGGGCTGCGGTTTGAGTGAGCGGAGCTCAACCTCGCACTCGCAGACCCTTGGATGCAGGCCGATCGGCCCGGCACGGAGGCGGCCAGGGAGCGTGCTACTCAGGCGCAGCCGCCGAGCGCTGAATGGGTGGAGACCGGCCAGGGAGGAGAGTGAAAGCACACTCAACGGCTCATCGAGAAGTCCCAACGCCTCATTGGGAGGTCGCGATGGCTCATTGGGAGGTCGCAACGCCTCATTGCGAGGTCGCAATCTCAGTTTGGGAGCTCCCAACGGCGCATTGCGAGGACGCAAAGTCCCGATGCGAGGTCACAATCTCAGATTGCAAGGTCACAACGCCGCATTGCGAGGTCCCAATCTCAGATTGAGTGGTCACAACGCCGCATTGCGAGGTCCCAATCTCAGATTGCAAGCTCGCAAAGGCGCATTGTGAGGTCCCAATCTGAGATTGTGAGGTCACGACGCCGCATTGCGAGGTCCCAATCTCAGATTGCGAGGTCACAACGCCGCGAAGTGAGGTCGCAATGCCGCAAAGCGAGGTCCCAATGCCGCAAGGTGGGGCCGCAATACCGCAAGATGAGGCTTCAATGCCGCAAGGTGAGATCGCAACGAGCCGATGGGCACGTCCAACGTGACGCCGGGGGCTCTCATCAACGGGTTGCGAGGGCTGGGACAGGGAATGTGGAGACGCAAAAAGGGGGCGTGCACTCGGCACGCCCCCTGGGAAAGGTGCTACTTGCTGCTGGGCGGGATGTTGGTGGCGGGGGTGGAGGCCGGCGTGCCGGCCTCGGGAGGCGGCGCCGCGGGCGGCACCACCGTGGGCTTGGGGCGGCTCCGCAGCGGCTGGATTCCGAACTCCACCAGCTTGTCGTTGCCGTGGCCGTAGTGCTGTTTGGCGATCGCCTTCAGCACCGTGGAGAGCTTGCCTCCCTGGTTGACCAGGGTCTGCAAACGCTTCGAGGTGATTTGCTTGCTCGCCTGAAAGACGCTCTGCTCGGCGAGGATCTTGTCCACCTCTCCGATCACGCCCTGCAGGGCCGCTAGCTGCATCGCCGCTCCCGGCAGGTCGAAGGCGTTGGCGGCCGTTGCTACGGCCACTTGCCTCCACTCCTTGAACTGCTCCCCCTGCCGCCGCGTCAACTGACTGGGCTTCGGGGTCCCATCTGCGTTCACCTTCTTCTTCTTGGCCATCGTCCTACTCCTTTCTTGAGCCCTTTCGGGGCTCGTTTAATCCGGGGCCATCATGGCTCCGGAAAACCATCAAATCTTCAGATACCGTCTAGCAGCCGTCGCCGATTACCAAAAATGCCTACCACTAAACCTTGGCGGCCAGCGCCTTGAGTTCTTTTTTCCCACTCAACAGGCAGGATCATCTTTCAAGTTCGACCTGAATGTCAATAGGGAAATTTGAGGCAGACGATTGGAGGGCGCAATCCCTGGGACGGACGCGCCTTCGCGAAGGGGATACGAAACTCGTGAGAGCGCCCTCGCGAAGGGGAAGCACCTTCGCGAGAGCCGGAGAAGAACAGGCTGTCTCTTGGACTAGCGGCCGGGCGGGGACGGCGGCGGCGTCTCACCCGTTGCGGGCGCCGGCGGCGGGGGCTTCTCCATCATCGGCGTGCTCATCACGTCGATCTTGGCGCTGGCGAAGTCGACGACGTCCGGAAATACCGCTTTGAACGCCGTGTTCTGGCCCGGGTGCAGCGACCGTGTATCGAGGGCGGCGGACTGGGCGGCGAACTGCTCGCCGCGCGGGTTGAAGAGCCGGATGCTCACCGATATGGCCAGCGCCAGGTCCGGTCCCGTGTTGCGCACCGAGCCGGTGATCTCCAAGGCGTGCGTCTCTTGATTCTGGGTTTTCTTCCAGTCCACCACTTTGACCGGACCTGCCGTCGAGCTGGGGGCAGGCTTCGCGTCGCCGCCCTCCTTGGCTTCATCCTTCGGAGGCGCCGCCGGAGCGGGCGCGCGGGCGAAGTCCTTGTCCGTGAAGGTATGGGTGGACTTCTTTGCCGGCGGCGCCTCGGCCACGGCGCCGGCTTTCGCCGCCGCCGCTGCCGCCTCTTCCGCCATCGCAATCGTCGCCTGCCGGCTGGCGTCGAGATCGACCTCCGTCAGCCGTAAGGAAGAGAGCGTGCCGTCCTTGAGGGTGAAGACGACGCGCTTCCCCTCGACCTTCCACGTACCCTTGGTCTCCACCCTGCCGCCGTCGCGGGTCACCAGCCAGTCGGCCCGGGCCGGCGACGCCGGCCCCAGGGCCGCGACGCAGAGACAGATCGCCGCCGCTGCTGGCAGGCCCCCCCGCAGTCGCCTCGAGCTGGTTTTCCTCACGTCTAGTTCTCCTTCCAGTTCTTCCGGATGACGCACACCGGCACCGGAGCGATACAGACGATACCATTATCCGACTGGATGGTCTTGATGTCCTGGGTGAAGCTTGCGAACTGGCAGTTGGGGGGGAAGAGACCCATCAACGTCTTCGTGACGCTCGACAGGTTCGAGCACAGAGGAGGCGGCGGCGCGCAGTTGGGGTCGGTCGCCGGATTGCAGGGGGGATTTTTCGTCGCGCTCGACTCCACGAAGGGGTTGGTGACGAAATCGGGCTTCTGTTCGCAGCGCCCGCTCATGCATCCGGGATCGGCATCGCTGCAGGTGGTGGAGGAGGGACAGACCGGATCGCCGGTGGCGGTGTAAACCTTGAAGATGCTGCTGGTGCCGCTCTTTGCGCAGACCGCTCCGGAGACCGTGATCGTCGGATCGTAGGAGGTGAAGACCGAGAGACCGGCGAGGGTGAACGGCTTGGTGATCATCCGCTCCTCCGTATCCAGCTGGAGGAACCAGCCGGGCAGGAGACCAAACGGCGGACTGAGCAGCAGGTTGCTGGGGGCCGCTGCAAGGTTGGTGACGTCTTTGTACATGCTCTCGTTCTTCGCCGTCATGCCGGTGGCGAAGCTGTCGTCGAGAATCACGTAGAGACGCCCGGGGATCGCGTCCTCCGCCCACAGGTTCCAACGGTTGCCGGTGCCGAAGGCCAGGGCGTACTTGCCGAGCTGGGGCACGAAGATCACCGACGGCGGGAAGTAGATGGGACCCCGCTTGGTGGTGCCGGTTTGCACTGTATCGAAGATCCTGAAGGGGTCCCACGCCGTGTCCGTGATCTTGTCTCCGGCGGCGTTCAGCTGGCCGGCGCTGCGGACGTTGACCTTGTAGAGCGATCCTGCCGTGGTGCCGATGTAGATGGTGTCGATATAGCCGTCCAGGTCGGTGTCGACGGCGGCGGGATCGCTGGGCGCCGATCCGTCCAGCTGCCGCTTGTAGATGGCCTTGCCGGTCTCGACGTCCACCATGTAGAGCCAGTTGCCCTGCACGTTCTGGTTCAGCGGGTCCATGCCGCCGCCGAAGATCGCCACGTACCGGTCCTGCAGCACCGGCGGCGTGGCCGACGTCTTCACCAGGATGCGTCCCAGGGCGGGCGACGACCAGGTCTGGCCGAGGTCCGCATGACCGTTGGGCGTCGTCTCCTGGTCTGTGGTGTCGGTGAAGGTCCAGAGCACCGAGCCGAAGGGAATCGTGCCGCAGCCGCTGCCGCCGTTCCAGCAGGAGGGAATCCAACCGCTGAGGGGCTGTGGGATCAGACCGGAGTTGATCGTGTCCGGCTGGGTCACGTCGACGGCCACGTAGCCGTTGCCCCCCTCCCGGAAGCCGCCGACGACGACCGTGTGCCATTCCCGGTCGGTAGCGACGGGAGTGCCGTTGTGGCTGGGATCGATGAAGACGTCGTCCACCTGGGGGGAGCCGTCCACCCCGTAGTGCTGGTTGGTATCGGTCGACAGCACCTGGAGGTTGGGCAGCAGCGGCCGCGGCACGAGAGAGTAGATCTCGTTGCCGGTGCCGTTGTTGAACGCCGCGGTGGGAAGCATCGTGGGGTCATAGATCCCGGCGTCGAAGATGTGGAGCTGCTGGTCGTTGTCGCCCACCGCCAGCATCTTGCGGCGGAAATGATGCTTGAGAGCGAAGCATTTGTAGCCCGGATCGCCGGCCGTGCAGTCCAGGCCTTTGGTTTGGAGGTTGGCGTTGTAGTAAATGCTGCGGCTTGGCGAGCTGATGATGAGAGGGTTCGAGTGGAAGATGTCGTCCAGCAGGAAATTGAGCGTCGTCGTGTTGCCGGCCGAGTCGGTGGCCGTGTCGGTTTTCACTTTGTAGGTGGACTTCAGGATGCTGACCACGGTCGCGTCCGCAGCGGCCACGGCGGCGACGTTGGTCATGTCCGGGGGCACGGGGACTCCCATTCCCGCGTAGAGGTCCTGCTTGTCAGCCGTGGTGGTGGCCGGCAGGAGGAGCTTTCTGACCATGGGCACGGCGGCGGTAGCCTGGGCCTGGGTGTAGTAAACGCGGCGCTGATTGGTGCCGCTGCCGATTTTGAAGTTGGGAGGCGTAGCGCCCAGATCGGTCGTGGTCGGCGCTTGCGCCTTGATCTGCACTCCCGCGTCCCATAGGTGACAGCCGATGGTGAGGGTCGAGGTGCAATTCAGCGCCCGGTTCGGGTGGCCGTTCAACAGCGGTAGAGGCTTCAGGTAGGCGTCGAGGTGTCCGTCCCAGTAGGCGTCGCCTTGCAGCGGCGTGAAGTTGCTGAGGTAGATCTTGTCCTCTACGTCGGTCTCCACGGCCGGCACCGCCGCCGAGGCGAAAGCGCGGTTGTCCTCTTGAATCTTGCCGAAGATGTCTTTCAGGGCGTTGACCAGCGCGGTCGTATCCTGGGGGTAGACGGGCGCGGTGCTGCCGCCGTTGGCCGCCATGCAGGTCATCGTGTTGCTGCTGCCGCTCGCGACGCCGAAGCCGACGACGAAGACGGTAACCCCGTCAATGTTGTGCAGCGACGTGGCGGTGGTGCAGGCGCCGGCGGCGTTGCCGCAGGTCTCGTCGCCGTCGGTGAGAACCAGCACGTACTTCTTGCGGCAGGCCCAGTCGGGGTCGCTGGCCGCCGCGATCTTGGCCCAGCCCGGCGTCGCCGAGCAGGTGCCGGTGACACAGCCGGCATACCAGGAGCGGAAGTTCTGCAACGAGTTGCCGAGAGGAGTGTTGCCCGCCGAGATCAAGGGGTGGACGGCGGTGTTTTTCAACTGCAGGGCGTAGCTGCCGCTCGCGGTAGTGCCGGTGTACATGTCCTGGAAGTACCGGGCGACGCGGAAGTCCGGCACCGTCTCCCCCAGGCGTAGGTTGGGAGCGAGCCGGTCGAGAATCTCGTCCTTGTTGTCCTTGGTCCAGTTCAGGGGGAGGAAGTCACCCTCGTCGAACAGCGAGTTGGTCAAGAAGGAGGGATTCTTCGTCGTCGGGTACCTGAGGTTCACCGTAATGTTGGGAGTGACCGAGGTGATCTTGTAGCTGTCCGAGGCAGTATCGGTGTTGGGCTCCAGGCCGGTGCAGTAGTTGCTGGACGCGGTCGTGTCGTCGATTTGATCGGTGAGCAAAGCGTCGGAGACCAGGGTGTAGGTGACGGTGAAAAAGCCCAACGTCTCGTCGAAGGTGGTATTGGCGGGCGGGGTACCGCTGCCGCAAAAGCTGCCGCCGGTCTTGACGCGGCGGCGCCGCGTACTGACCGAGATCGTGGGATCGCCCAGCTTGCTGCCGTTGGTGAGCAGGGTCTCGACGTAGTAGATGCGGCCACCCTGGCTGAGCCATACAGCGTAGGTCAGATTGCCGAGATCCCCAGTCTCCGGATTGTCGATCAACGTTTTGAATGTGCTGGCCGACGCCGGCAAGCTGGCCGGCGAGCCACAGGTGTATTGGATGTCG
>Ga0075434_100007366_pt1 | contig 10184 bp, 9 predicted proteins | sample RhiMethybrSRZTD3_FD_75298 | JGI IMG/M metagenome (GOLD analysis project Ga0075434, IMG submission 75298) | Populus rhizosphere microbial communities from Tennessee, USA - Rhizosphere MetaG P. TD hybrid SRZTD3 | ecosystem: Host-associated > Plants > Roots > Rhizosphere > Soil | place: USA...
CCCCATCCCTTCGTCAATAAACGCATCCTCCCGCCCCCGGATCGCTCCACGAACCGTTTCCATCGGCTGCGCGTCCAGGGTACGGCCCCCGATCTTCACGCCCAGCGAGCCGACCAGCTGTGTCTCCATCGGGTTCGCGAGCAGCGCCACGGAGCGGCCGCAGCGTGGACAACGGAAGGCGGCGGCGAAGGTCCCGTCACCCGGCTGCTGGCGCTCGGCGAATTGCATCTGCTCGTCGCACTCGAGGCAGAGGAATTTCACGGAATCGCCTCGAGCACTCGTCCCCATTCGCCATCCGCCACCGCCTGTCCAGCCGGCAGGAGGGGAATACGAGCGAGGAGCGGGATCCCAAATTCGGCCACGAGGTCGGCGCCGGCCTGTCCCGGGAACACCGCTGCAGAGCGCCCGCAGTCCTCGCAGCTGTACCCCGCCATGTTTTCGATTACTCCGAGCAGAGTGATGCCGGCGGCTCGGGCGGCGCTCAAGGCACGGGCCACCGAGCGACGGGACTCTTCCGTGGGAAGGGTGATGGCGAGGGCGCCGGTCAGCTGAGGAACCAACGTGAACAGATCGGCCACACCATCGGCGCCGGGGGGCAGGTCCACGAGCAACAGCTCGAGGTCGCCCCATTGGACATCGCCCAGAAACTCGCGCAGGACCGCGGCCTCGAGCGCCCCGCGCCAGACGAATTGCTCGGCGTCGGGCTCGCGCCAGGCGAGGGGCCGGCCTGACTCGAGCAGAAACTCGGTGGACATGACCAGGACGCCGCCGGCGCCGATGGCAGGATGGACACCCTGCTCGGCCACGACGAGCGCCTGCCCCGTCGTGGCCTCGAGCAGCCGCGCTACGGTTGGGCTCCGGAGGTCCGCGTCCAGCACCCCGACGCGGGCCGGCCAGCGCGTCGCGGCCGCACGGGCGAGCTCGGCCGTCACGTAACTCTTCCCTACACCGCCTTTCCCGCTCATGACCGCGACGACGCGCCGCACCGAACGGAGCCGCTGGAGCACCTTGGCGCGCTGCGCCCCGACCTGCTCGGCGATCCCCGATCCGTCCGCACCGGCGACGTCCCGATAGGTCCGGAAACTCACCGCGCACTCTCCCGGGCCCGGGGAAACGTGCATTGACGGCGCGCTTGGCTCATCGGTACTCTCCTCGGCGCATGCGTAAGCTGCCGGTCCCCGTCCTCGTTCTTGCCGGTCTGTTCGGTATCGCCATGACCTGGCTGGTCGGCGATTCGCTCGCCACCCATACCGTCCCGACTTACGTACCCCAATCCCGCATGCCGGCGACGGCATCACGCCCGATGGCCGACACGGTCACGATCGACGCGCGCGATCCCGAGCGGTGGCAGTTCTTCGCCTTCGACACCGGGGGATGGGACATCGCCGTGCGGCGCTTTCATGTGATGGTGGCGGGAGACGCGATCGGGATCGACTCGGTCCCCTTCGAGGCGCTGCACTCGCCCCCGTCCGTCGGATACGTCGCCACCACCTTCGACCGCGACACGGTGAATGAAGCCATCGCGCGGTGGTACCGGTACAGTATGTTCTCCCACCTGTTGCGCCCGAAAAGACGGATCTACGTCATCCGCTCGCGTTCCGGACGGGCGACCAAGCTGGAGTTCTTGAGCTACTACTGTCCGGGGCCGGAACCAGCCTGTGTCACATTCCGCTTTGAGACGCTCCGCTAATACCAGTCCTCGGATTCTCCCAACGGGTGCGCGGCGAGCGCCTCGCGAATGTGCGGATGGGCGTGCCAGAGATAGTAGCCCATGCCGGCCGCCGCGAGGGCATTCCCGATCGCGACGTTGATCCATGCCAGGGCGCCGAGGAGGGGCTGGGCCAGTATGGCCACGATGATGTAGAAGCCGACCTCGAAGGCCGCGAAGAACACCACCACCAGGAAGAGCGTCGTGGGCACGCGGTCGACCAGCGCGGCGAGTGCGGCGGCCACCGACCCGACCACCCAGAACGCGACCACGTGGAGCATGCTGTAGCCGATGATCGTGGAATACGCCACGTGCACCTGGGTTGGGTCGCGCAGCCCCCAGAACACGGCCGACCCGAGCAAGGCGGGGGTATAGAACGGCCGCCCGTTGATCGTGTCGACGATCAAGAACCAGAGAGCCACTCCACCGGCACCGATGAGCCCGGCGGCGAAGCCTTCTCGCGTCGCACGCTTGAAGAACTCCATGGCAGCTCCCGTAGATGGCTTCGGGAGCCCAATATACGGCTACGGACAGACCACGCGAGGGGAGACGATGCGCGGGTTTTGGCTCTTCGGAGGGACCCCTACTCCAGCATCACTTCCTCCCGATCCTCGACCCCCGGCTGCAGCTCCGGATGGCGCCCCAGGAGACGAGCGCAGGCGTTCCATCGCAGCAACGCGTCGTCGTTGCCCGCCGGCCGGATGGCTTCGGCCCGTTCGTAGCAGTCCATCGCTTCACGGAGCCAGTGGTACACGGTGGCACCGGCACCGGGGGCGCCGTGGGCGTGCCGCGCCTTGGCCCACCGCTCGCAGATGATCCCGGCGTAATAGTGGCGCTGGTAGTCGCTCGTGAGCCGCGGCAGCACCTCCCGCGCCGCCGCCACACTGGCTCCATGCGTCGACTGAAACTGATCGGTACGGGACAACAGCAGGGCCACCAACGCGGTTTGATTGTCGGGATCGATTTCGAGAATATCCTGACAGATACTTTCGGCATCGCTCGGCTCGTTCAACAGCCGGTAGTGCTCGGCCTTCTCGAGCGCGCGCTCGATGCCATCCACCGAGATCCGCTTGACTGTCGTCATCGATGCCTCCCCTGACCTACTCCGACAGGCCGATCAACCGCAACAACTTGCGCAGTGGATCGTAGGCCCGGTCCGCCACCCGCTCTTTCAACGGGATGATGGCGTTGTCGGTGATGGTGATACCCTCGGGGCATACCTTGGTGCAGCACTTCGTGATGTTGCAGAAGCCGATTCCGTGCGTCGCCCGCAGCTCATCGGTGCGGTCCGCCGTATCGAGCGGGTGCATCTCCAGGGCCGCGGCGTGCACCAGAAACCGTGGCCCGATGAACTGCTCGTTGAGCCGGTGGTCGCGTAGCACGTGGCACACGTCCTGACACAGAAAACACTCGATGCACTTGCGAAATTCCATCACGCGGTCCACGTCACTCTGCTGCATGCGCCAGGTCCCGTCCGGGGCGTCGGGCGCCCGGGGGGTGAACGGCGTGATCCGCTGCTTGACGCGGTAGTTCCAGGAGACGTCGGTGACCAGGTCCTTGAGCGGCGGGAACGCGCGCATCGGCTCGATCGTGACCGGGCGCTCGAGCGGCAGATCCGCGAGCCGGGTCATGCACATCAACTTCGGCATGCCGTTGACCTCGGCCGAACAGCTGCCGCACCGGCCCGCCTTGCAGTTCCACCGGACCGCGAGGTCAGGCGCCTGCTCCGCCTGGATCTGGTGCACGGCGTCCAGCACGACCATGCCCTCTCCCACCGCGGTGCGATAGTCGCGGTAGTCCCCACCAGCGGCGTCCCCGCGCCAGATGCGAAACGTGGCGTGTTCGGTCATTTCATCTCCTCGATCACTCGCTGCAGCTCTGGAGGAACCGGCGGCACCGGAACACGCGTGAGCTCCATCGCTCCGCCCGTCCCCCGCTTCGTGACCATCCGCACCTTGCCCAACGCCTCGTCCTTCGCCGGGAAGTCCTCGCGAAAATGCGCGCCGCGGCTTTCCTGCCGCTCCAGGGCCGAGCGCGCGATCGCCTCGCTGACGATCAGCATGTGCCGCAGGTCGAGGGCGGTATGCCAGCCCGGGTTGAACTCGCGATTCCCGGTCACCTCCACGCGCTCGGCGCGGGCGCGCAAAGCCGCGAGCCCATCCAGGGCGCGGGCAACTTCGGGTCCGGTGCGCACGATGCCCACGAGGTCCTGCATCATGCCCTGCAGCTCGTGCTGCACCTGATAGGGCGCCGCGCCATCGGTCGATTCGGCGCGCTCGAGCGGCGCCAACGCCCGGCGGCTCGCGTCATCCACCTGGCGATCGTCCACGGCGACCGGGCCGTGCTCGGTGGCAAATCGCGCCGCGTACTCACCGGCACGCTTCCCGAATACCAGCAGGTCCGAGAGCGAATTGCCGCCGAGCCGGTTGGCGCCGTGCAGCCCCGCGGCGCACTCCCCCGCCGCGAACAGTCCCGCGACGGTGGACATCTGAGAGTCCGGGTCCACGCGGATGCCCCCCATCATGTAGTGCGTCGTCGGGCCCACTTCCATGGGTTGCTGGGTGATATCCACGCCGGCCAGCTCTTTGAACTGGTGATACATCCCCGGCAGCTTGCGCTTGATGTGCTCGGGAGCATTGGGGAGTTTGCGCTTGATCCAGGCGATGTCGAGAAACACGCCGCCGTGCGGTGACCCCCGCCCCGCCTTGATCTCCCGGTTGATGCAACGGGCGACGTGGTCCCGGGTCAAGAGCTCGGGCGGCCGGCGCGCGCTTTTGTCACCCTGGGTGTAGCGCCAGCCTTCCTCTTCATTATCCGCCGTCTGATTCTTGTAGGCGGGCGGGATCTCGTCGAACATGAAGCGGCGGCCGTCCTTGTTGGTGAGGATCCCGCCTTCGCCCCGGACCCCCTCGGTCACGAGAATCCCGCGCACGCTGGGCGGCCATACCATGCCCGTCGGATGGAACTGCAGGAACTCCATGTCGACCAGCTCGGCGCCGGCCTCGTACGCGAGCGCCTGCCCATCGCCGGTGTACTCCCAGCTGTTGCTCGTGATTCGGTAGGCGCGTCCGACGCCACCTGTGGCCAGGACCACGGCCCTGGCCTCGTACACCCGGAACCGGCCCCGATCCCGGTCGTAGCCGAACGCCCCGGCCACGCGCCCGCCGTCGGTCAGCAGGCTGATCACGGTGCATTCCATATGGAAGGCGATCCCGGCGTGTACGCCGTGATCCTGGAGCGTGCGGATCATCTCGAGACCGGTGCGATCGCCGACGTGCGCCAGGCGGGGGTAGGCGTGCCCGCCGAAGTTGCGCTGCAGGATGCGGCCGTCGGGAGTCCGGTCGAACAGCGCCCCCCACGCTTCCAGCTCGCGCACGCGATCGGGGGCTTCTTTCGCGTGCAGCTCCGCCATGCGGCAATCGTTCAGGTACTGCCCGCCGCGCATGGTGTCGGCGAAATGGACCCGCCAGCTGTCGCGGTCGTCGACGTTGGCGAGCGCCGCCGCCACCCCGCCTTCCGCCATCACCGTGTGCGCCTTGCCCAGGAGCGACTTGCACACCACGCCCACCTTCGCGCCCGCCGCGCTGGCGGCGATGGCAGCGCGCAGTCCGGCGCCCCCGGCGCCGATCACAAGCACGTCGTAGGTGACGCGTTCGATCGTGGCGGTCACAGGAGTCGCAGGTCGGTCCAGACCCCCATCGAACAGAGGCGGACGTAGACGTCGGCAAAGGCGACCCACACCAGGCTGAACCACGCCCAGTTCATGTGGCGCCGATTGAGACAGGTGACGCAGGCGTAGGCGGTGCGCCGGATCGGCCGGCCCGAGAGGAGGTCGAGCCCGCCCCCGACCAGGTGCCGCAGCGAGTGGCAGCTCAGCGTGTAGCCGCCCAGCAGCACGACGTTGAGCGCCAGGACCAAGGTGCCCACCCCGATGCCGAACTGGGTCGAGCCGGTCGTAGGATCGGTGAACCAGAGAGCCTGCCAGACATCGTAGGAGAGGATGAGGAGAAACGGCAGCGCCAGATAAAGGAAGAAGCGATGCACGTTCTGCAGGATGAGCGGGAGGGAACGCTCGCCGAGATAAACGGTGCGAGGCTCGCCGACCGTACAGGCCGGGGGATCGGCCCAGAACGCCTTGTAGTAGGCGCCACGGTAGTAATAGCAGGTCAGACGGAATCCGCCCGGGGCCCAGAGGATGAGCAAGGCCGGCGAAAACGGCAGCCAGGCAGGCCACCATCCCGGCTTCGCCCCGAACCACGCGTGAGCGGAGCCGAACAGCTCGGGCGAATAGAGTGGGGAGAGATACGGCCCGAACCGATAGTGGTCACCCTGGAACGCCGCCCAGGTGGCATAGACGACGAACGAAGCCAGCACCAAAAAGACGACGACCGGTGTGAGCCACCACAGGTCGTCGCGCGCGGTCTCGCCGAAGCGGCGCCGCGAAAGCGGGACACTACCCTGGGTCATGCGTCCAAGTCTACGCGACCCGCCGAAGCGACGCTACGGCGCCCGCCCTCGCCCCCGCGTGAGCCGCACCGGAACGGACACGCCGAGACTCGTTCTTCCGTCTCCAGTCCGGAACAACGCGCCGATGACGCCACCGAGCACCGCGCCGGTCGCCGCCCCGGCGACGGGGCCGATCCACTCACCCGAATCCGATGAATGATGCGAGGCGACCGATCGGCCGATGAAAAAGCCCGCGACCGTACCCACTACCAACCCCACCACCGCGCCGCGCACCGGATGCCCGTGGCGGACGACCGTCGCCGAGGTCGCGAGGCGATTCGTGTCGCTGAAGCTCAGCGCGCGTTGGGCCCGCAGCGCGGGAACATGCAACGTGACGATGGTCAGACTCAGCGTGACCAGACCAGCTCTGATGACCCTCACGACGGCTCCTGATTAAGGTTCGTCGCAAGAGTACGGCAGCGGACTCAAGTGGCTCTCAAGGACAGGGTCTCGCTGGGATATCGGCGCACCGGTATCATCCATCCCCATGACCAACACGCCGATTTCCCACGTCTCCGACACGGCCAACTGGGTCGCGATGTACCGGGCGATGGAGTCCGAGCGTCCCGACGCGTTGTTCCACGATCCGTATGCGCGGCGGCTCGCGGGACCGCGCGGCGACGACATCCTGAACCGGATGCCGAAGGCCAGGCAGTTCGCGTGGCCGATGATCGTGCGCACCGCCGTGATGGACGAGATTATCGGGCGGGCGATCGCCCGCGATGGCGTCCGCACCGTGGTGAATCTCGCGTCCGGGCTCGACGCGCGGGCGTTCCGCCTCGAGCTGCCGCGCACGCTGCGCTGGATCGACGTGGACCTCCCCGCCATGCAGAACTACAAACGGGAGGCCCTGAAAGCCGAGACCCCGCGCTGCGCGCTGGAATGGCTCCCTGCCGATCTCTCAGACGCCGGGCAGCGGCGGGCCGTACTGGCGCAAGTGGCCGCTGGTCCTGCTCCGGGTCTCGTCATCACGGAAGGACTGCTGATCTACCTCGAGGCGGACCAGGTCGCAGGCCTGGCGCGAGACCTCCATGGCTGTGCCCCGCTCGCCTGGTGGATGACCGACATCGCGTCGCCGCGCCTCATCAAGATGCTGGAACGCACCTGGGGCGGCACGCTGCGCGCGGGCGGCGCCCCGTTCAAGTTCGCGCCGGCCGAGGGCTCGGCGTTCTTCGAGCCGTTGGGATGGCGCGAGGCGGAGTTCCGGTCCAATTGGGAAGAGTCGCTGCGCCTCAACCGTACGATGCGCGGGGCGAAGTTCTGGAATTTCCTGGGTCGATTCTATCCCAAGAAAACTCGGGAGAGTTTCCGGAGGATGGCGGGAGTGGTGTTATTCGAAAGGCGGTAGAGGGCGGCAGAAGGCGGTAGAGGGCGGATACTCATTGCCGCCTTCTACCGCCCTTTTTCCGCCTTCTTCCGCCCTCTACCGCCCTTATATTAGAACGTCCACCGTGCTCCCACCTGCAGCTGCCGAGGGTCGCCCAATCCCGAGCGGATCGTGCCGTCGAAATTGAACAGCAGCCCGCCGTAGGCCGGGTCTTTGAAGTTGTCGCGCCCGGTCACGTTGAACACCTCCACGATGGCTTCCAGGGACTGGCCCGGCTTGCCGATCGGGAGCGACCGCGACACGCGGATATCCCACGAGAAGTAGGAATTGTCCTTGCGCAGCGTGTTGCGCTGCAGCACGTGACCGTCGGCGCAGTTGCGGTCGACCGCGCTGGTGGCGCGCTGCCCCGCCGGCGGCGCGAACGGGCTGAATGGACTCGATCCACAGCTCGCCGACACGGGCTGTGCCGACGCGATGCTGACGCGGTTGTTGAGGAAGAACCCGCCGACGTCGGCCAACAGCCACCCGTTGAAGCGGTGCCGCTGATCGCGATCGCTCCAGTTGTACTCGTGCTGCAGGGAGTCGGCGCGGGCGTAGCGGAACGTAAACGGATCGCGCTCGTTGTCGTCGTCCGACTTGTCGAACGACAGGGTGTAGTTCGCCTCGAACTGCAAATGTGGATCGAGCACGCGCCGCAGCCCCACCGTCACGCCGCTGTAGCGCGACTTGGCGCTCGATTCCACGACCGTGAGCGTGGTGATGGCCCTGGGGCCGCTGCCGAACGGCGAGCCGAACACCCCGGCATTGCGGTTGATGAACCGTGTCAGGTGATCGGTCCGCGCATGGGTGAAACTCAGCGTGAACCCGAAGGTCCCTCCCAGCTGACGCTCGTACGCCACCGTGGCGCTGATCGTCCGCGGGTTCTGGAAATTCCGATCGAACACGAAGACGTCGGGGAACGCGACGGACGCGGGCGAAATGTTGGACGGGAACAGATTGGGGAAGCTGGGCGGCGGCAGAAAGCCGACCGTCCCGCTCGACCCGAACAACGTCGCGCCGACCGAGCCGTTGGTGCTGCGACTCGACGCCAGGTTCAATCCTGGAATCCGCGCGTAGTACACCCCGGCGCTGCCGCGGAACACCTGCCGGCCGGTCCCATCCGGATCAAACGCGATGCCCAGCCGCGGCTGCACCATCTTCTTGTACGACGGGATCGTGCCGTCCGACGGGAACGTGAACGATCCCTGCGCATTGGTCACGGTCGAGTCGATCCACGGCGCGTAGAAGACCTGGGACGGCGGGGTGATCGGATCCGGCTCGATCTGCGCTTCCCAGCGCAGCCCGTAGTTGATCGTCCAGCGCGCGTCCGGCTTCCAGGTGTCCTGCAGGTAGACCGCGTACTCGTTCTGCGGAATGCTCTGCGTCCCCGCATCCCGCACGGTGCGGCCCACGCCGGCCTGTTGCAGATAGAGCAACACGGGGCCGGTGATCGAGGTGCCGACCGGACAGGCTCCCGTGAGGCTCGAGCTGCCGTCCGAGCACTCGACATAGGCCGAGTCGTTGGCGACGTAATTCAGGAACCCGCTGACCGAGCTGAAGATGTAGCGGCTGTTGGCGAACCCGATGAACGTCTGCACCGAATTCACGCGGTTCCACTCCGCGCCGAGCTTGAAGAAGTGATCGCCGCGCGCGATCGACACGTTGTCGAGCAGCTGGATGCGCGTGTCGTAGTAGTCGATCGGCAGGAAGAACGGCATCCCGAAGCGGAACCCGTTCGCGAAATCCATGGCGACGTCCGGGAACGGCCGCTGGCCGGTTCCCGTGGGGTCGCTGCCGAGCAACGACGTGCGCGGACCGACGTAGGGCCGCGGCCGGTCCTCGCGCGAATACTGGAACCGGAACTCGTTCGACGCCCGCGACGACAGGTACGACACGAGGCTGCCGTTCACGGCATTCGACTTGTCCTTTTCCAGCCCGTTGGCGCTGGCGCCCCATGCGTCGACGTCGAACGTGCCATTCTGCTGCTCGGACCAGGTGTAGTTGTACTTGAGCGAGAGGTTGTGGCGCGCCGAGAGGCGGAAATCGAATTTCGCCAGGAAGGCCCGCGCATCGTTGGTCCGGGCGATTGAGCCGAAGTCTCCCTGCAGGGCCCCACCGAACGCGGTGTCCATCCACGTGACCAGAGAATCGAGCGCCGGCGACGCGTTTTGCAGCCGGTTGCGCTGCTTCACCTCGTCGTACACCTGCTGATCGTAGGCGACGAAGAAGAACGCCCGGTCCTTCTTGATCGGTCCGCCCAGCGTGAAGCCGAATTGGTGTTGCTTGAAGTCCGGCTCGAAGGTCTGCACCGGACCGCCACCGGCCGGCGTATGCGACGGACTCCCGGACAGAGCATCGAACTTCCCGAAATAGTGCAGCGAGCCGTGCAGCTCGTTCGTTCCGGACTTGGTGATCACGTTGACGAAGCCGCCAGAGGAACGGCCGAACTCCGCGTTGGCGCCCTGGCTGACCACCACCAGCTCCTGCACGGCATCGAGGTTGAACGTGAACGCGGGGCGCTGCCCGCCGCGCTGCTCGCCGAAAAACGGATTGTTGAAGTCGGCCCCGTCCACGGCCACGTTGTTGTGGATGCCGCGCTGGCCG
>Ga0075434_100007370_pt1 | contig 10183 bp, 17 predicted proteins | sample RhiMethybrSRZTD3_FD_75298 | JGI IMG/M metagenome (GOLD analysis project Ga0075434, IMG submission 75298) | Populus rhizosphere microbial communities from Tennessee, USA - Rhizosphere MetaG P. TD hybrid SRZTD3 | ecosystem: Host-associated > Plants > Roots > Rhizosphere > Soil | place: USA...
CCTTCCTAATAATATCACGGGATATAATATTTGTATTGGAGGAATGGGGTCAAACGATACTGGTTCAAGGCCACACCTAAAGTAATAGGTTAGAGTCAGCATAATTTTAGACCTTCTATAAAAGATTGGCTATATTATATTTAAAGAAAACCATAAGATTTTGCTTTATATAGCCTTCATACCCCCTGTTACCAGTGGGACGAGCGGACTTTGTGACTATCAAAAGATATCGTTTTAGGCGTTCGAAAAAGGAGTGGTTCTAGCTAGAATCATGACTTAAATTGAACAGCACAGGCAAGAAGATATAAGAACATATGGTAATTGCTGCTTTAACCATATTATTGGTCTGCCACAGAAGGATGGAATTGATAAACCACTTTATGATTATGATCTATGTCGTTACCGCTGCTTCCATGAATAAATCTAATGCTTTATGGTCAAAAGGATCCTGAAATGCAAGAAAGAACTGATCCACCCCTGCATTCGTATATTCCCTCAGTTTCTCTGCTATATTATCTGGTTTTCCAACAAGGCCATGTTTGAGTATCTGGTAAGCAACACTAGGACCTCTTTCCATAGAAAATATTCTTTTCTTATATTCTAAGTCAGAATGAGAATCAGAATCAGAGATAATAACATCTAATTCAATGGATTGGCTTATTTTTTTGCTTATGTTACCAACATTATCATTATTGAATTGTTTATGCATTTCATCAAACTTTTTGTTTAATGAAGCAAATTGCTCAGGAGTAATGTAGGAGCATTCCCATGTATCTGCATATTTAGCAGCTATCTGCATAGTCTTGTTTCGCTTTGCAGCAATTGTTATAGGAACTCCTTTCTGGTTTATTGATGTTGTTTTCTGCAACGTTACTCCATTTGCCTTGAAATACTTTCCTTCAAAGCTGACACTTGTTTGTTTTTTATTCCACAAGATATTTATAAGTTGAATACCTTTCTCAAGTATAGACGCTCTTTCTGCATTATTTGGATAATCTATGCCATACGGATGCCACCATTGTGATGACCATTGGAGAGTCGCTCCCGCACCTGTTCTGAATTCTAACCTTCCATTAGAGATTTGTTGTAATGTCATAGCCTGTTTTGCTAAAAGAAAGATGTTTCTATATTGCGGCAACAAATATGTTATAACGGGTCCCAGCTTTATTTTGTCAGTTATAGCGGATAAATTAGATATTATAGTCCAGCAATCCAGATCAATATCTGCTAGTGATTCACCATAATAGAAACCATCATATCCTAATTTTTCAGCTAATATACAAGTATCCTTTATTTTGTTATAATCTGTGCCCCAAACTTCTAAGCAAAAACTAGGGTTATTATTATTACTGCCATTACTTGATTTCATTTTAATCTTATTAATTTCAACTTGTATATGGGGTTCAATTTTAATTCGTTAAACAAGGTTAGTACTGACTCAATAGAGCAGAAGTATGAAACAAGAACACAAACGGGCAGCAATTATTACTGGTAGTGGTAGAGGTATAGGAAAAGAAACAGCTGTAATATTGGCAAAAAAGGCTGTCAATGTAGTTGTTACCTCCAGGACTCAGAGTGAAATTAATTCTACTGTAGAAGAGATCATTAAGCTGACAGGTAATTCTAATGTATTGGGTATAAAGTGTGATGTAAGCATCTTCCCAGGTCAATTCGCTTGTCAAATTGGCAATAGAAAAATTTGGAAGCAATACTATAGACATACTTGTAAATAATGGAGTCGCATTTAACAGAAAATTAATCGATACGTCTGAGGAAGAATGGGACCAAACAATAAACAGCAATTTAAAGGGTGCTTTTATTTTCACAAAAGCTGTTCTTCCATATATGATTTCAAAAAAGTCAGGAGTCATATTAAATGTAAGTTCTGGTGCTGGCAGGGCTGGTTTTAGTAGTTTATCAGCTTACTGTGCAAAGTAAGTTAGGGGTAGGTTTACCAGAAAGCCTAGTACTTGAAGTTAGCGAACATCAGAATATCTGAGTATTGACAATATTTCTTGGAGAGGTAGCGACAAAAATGTGGCAAGAATATGATTTTAGATATTATCAAAAAAATAAGAGCGAAATGCTTCAGCCTAAAGATGTAGCAGAAAAAATTGCTGAAATGATATCTGACACTAAGACGTACAAAAACGGAGATTCATTTGAAATGTACAGCAATGATATTTGAGTCAATTTATCATGTCAACCTTCTTTCCATAAATACATCTGCTCTATAGTTATCATTGTATCTAGGAATATCCGCAAAACCGTTCTTCAGATATAGTGCTCTTGCTGGATGCAGTGCTTTTGAACTATCCAAGACAATCCTTGAATACCCAACGCTTCTTGCAAAATCTATCGCTGTATCAAGCAACTTTTGACCCAAAGCTAATCGTCTAAAATCACGTAATACATACATTCGCTTTAATTCACATGTCGATTCAAATTGTTTCAAATTTCTTACACCAGTAGTACCTAATATATTTTGTTTTTGTTGGTAGGTATTGGAATAATCATAATCATTAACAACGGTTTCTGCAACCCAAAAGCAACTTCTATTAGACTTGTTATAACTTTCGTCAGTTGCAAGTATGTCAGAATCCAAAGTATCAAACTCAAGTTTAAACTTAAATTCATTAACAATGATTTGTGAGATAAATTCTATGACCTTATCAGAATCACTTTTTTGAAATGGTCTTATATTGATACTGTGCGGCAAGGTTAGTTTTTTTTGGTTATTTTGAAAATAAGTATTCTGTTGTTCATGTCATCAAACAGACAGGATTCTAATGTATTGTAATAATCGTATAAAAAGAATAATTGTTTGTGTGATTGCAGGCACCACTCATGACGAAATGAGATTATGTATGGGTGGTCCTGTATTAGAAAATTGGCAAACTGTGCCAAATGACAGCGAGATTCTATTATTTCTATATTAACTAGAACACATAACAGGGGATTTTCATTCAGATGCATAACCTACAACACGCATAGACTAACTTGAAGATGATAAGATCATTACTGAATTAAGAACAGCAGTAAATAATGATGGGACATTGGATAAGGAAACAACCTCATACAATGATATATTTGATGCATTTAGACTAACTTTGAAGTTTTATCGTTTATGGATAGCAATGAATCCGATTAACTTAACTACCATTGTCATGCTTATTCTTTATTAGATAATAGCATCTGAACCAACCACTTGCAAGTCTGGCTACTTCTTCTAAAGTTCCTGGTTCTTCAAATAAATGAGTAGCATTTGGAACTGTTACTAGTTTTTTCCTTTCAGAGCCTAATTGCTTCAGTGCCTCATTATTGATGTCGATCACCTTTTTACTATCATTTCCACCCACAATGAGAAGTGTGGGAGCTTTTGCTTTAGAAACATAATCAAGTCCAGCTAAGTCAGGTCTTCCACTTCTAGATACAATAGCAAATATATCGTTGGTGTTGTTATTATTATTGGCATGTCTTTGAGCAGCTGCTACAATGGCTGCTGCTGTTCCAGTACTTGCCCCAAAATATCCAACCGAAAAGTCCTTGGTACGCGGATTTTCCAAAATCCAATCCGTAATTGATACAAGCCTTCTTGCGAGCAGATTGATGTTGAACTTATTCAAAACAAGCCCTGGGATTTTGTAGCTAACTCCCTGTGCTTTGGTATCTGCTTCTTCTTCCTTTATCGTTAAGAGATCAACTAACAAAGTAGCAAGTCCATCTTTTTGCAATACTTCAGCTACATACTTATTTCGAGGACTATGCCTACTGCTTCCGCTCCCATGAGCAAATAAAACTATGCCCCCTGAGTAGTTACCATTATTGTTAGAAGGTATAGTCAAATCAGCCTCGAGTTCTGTGGTTGATTCTATTTTTCCATTATCTACTTCAATGCTAACCAAATTTATGCACTATATCGAACTAACATCTTCCCTTTTAGGTTTAATGTGTTGTTACTTCAATTTCGGACTCTACCTTCTAACACATTAATTGACTCAAAGATTCAAACAAAGAAAGACGCTAGATGCTGCAAAAAGTTCTAGGATTTATTGGTTTGGAAGTACCTGGCAGAGAATTTTCTATATAGAAACTACTAGGAATTATCCGTTATCTTCACACTATGCACACTAGAACTAAGGGATAAAATTGAATTGAATTAAATTTAACTCATTGCCTTCTTCTTCGCTACTTTTGCTTTTGTCTTTGTCTGATGACATCGTTATTGGCCAAAAAATTCTTTTATACGGATATTAGTAGATGTATCTCCTTCCGCAATTTGTTCACAGTTACTCGCCTCAACACTTAAAATAGGATATTTATCGGTAGAAATTTACGAACTGCGAATTTTGAAACGATAATTAATCATACTGATAAAACATCACCAGAAGATTCGCGATTTCTTAGTGAATTAGGTGATAATTCTGTCAGGGAAGTACCTAATCTGGTCCTCTTAATTTTCAGACGGCCAACTAGTCGATTCCATCGTTAAATTGACAGTAGCATCTGAACCAACTGTTCTCAGATTCAATGTTTTAAAATTGCTTCACGAGTCGGTAAATGGCATATTCCTGCTTGTACACCCGCTGGTACTGCCGCTGTTCCTTCCTCATTCTGTGCCATATTGATAAAGTAATAAACAAGACCAGGGTTTGAAATTAATATTCTAAAACTACGGAAATTACATTAAAAAGGTTTCTTTATCAAGTCCTATAGCATACATATTAGAGATGCAACTAAAAACAAAAAATCTAGTTAGACAAGCCATAACACTAGAACCAAATAACACACTTTATGACGCTCGCAATGTCTTACTTAGATATAATATTAGCAGAGTTGTTGTTGCCAAAGATAACAAACCATTGGGAATTGTTACAGAAAAAGATATATCGAGATTCTTATTCAGGGAATTGCCACGCAGACGCCTTTACGAAGTTAGTTTAGAAGAGATAATGAACAGAAATCTGGTAGTAACTACAGAAGAAGATGATTTGATATTCTGTGCAAAGTTGATGTTAGAGCACAAAATCAGCTCTATAATAGTTATTGATAATAATGATAAGAAACTAAAAGGAATATTCACAAAAAGCGATTTGGTAGATACATATGCAAAGTACTATCCAATGAAGAGTTTGATAGAGGATTACATGACTAAAGAAGTCATCACAGTGTCTCCCGATGACAATCTACATATGATCCTTCAACTTATGGCTGACAGAGATCTATCAAGAGTTATAGTAACAAGAAATCGGAAGCCTGTTGGAATCATAACAGGACATGACTTGTTACCTCTCAGTATACTGTTTGGAACTCGAACAGCCAGAAAAAATTGGACGACTGAAGACGAATTGTTGACTCGTAAGCGAAATATGCCCTCTGGTATAAAGGCATTTTTCCTAGCAGAAGATATAATGAAACATTACCCCATAACCATTGCAGAGAATATTGATTTGGCCCAAGCTGCACAAATAATGACAACGAATAGAATAAGCGGTCTTCCAGTTGTGCAGTCTTCAAATGATGCCGATAGCCTAGTAGGTATAATCACTAAAACTGACATAATTAAAGCATTAACTTTTACTAATAATTAAACAGTAAGCAAAACATTCATCAAATTCCACAACAAGACCATAAGCGCTGCTGCCTTTACGTATAGCAGATTTTGTAAAGACTCCCAGACAAATCTGCTGCCAGATATAACTATATAATCTCTCGTCAGTATGCAAATTTTGATAACGATAACTCGATACAGCGACATCAGTATTTCTGGCAGGCGATCTATGCCCTAACATTAAACTTAACTTAACTTAGCCACCAAACATATGTCTTAGTTTTTAACCAGTTTCTTCGAATATATTACTTTTATTTGTGCTCAGATCACTGGAATCAACAGCATGAGTCTTAGGTATATTTGCATTTATAAATTTGCTATTGTTAAGTATCTGCATTTGTTGTATTGGTGGTAACTGGGAAAATGCCACAACAGAACCATTAGGCAATATGACAGTCTGACTTTTTATCTGTTTTATCGCTGCAAGTTGATCCTGTAACCTCTGGTTTTCTTCACGCAATTTCTGTTTTTCACTCTTCTTTTCGGCGATTGCATTATGAGTATTAGTATGAATATATGTCTGTTCTAATAAAATAAGTCCGAACAATATCCCTATTAGTACTGATGCAGGAAATACCTTTAGTCGGTTATCCAGTGGTTGATTAATATCGTTGACATATCTCTTGTCGATGGCATAGCTTCGGGCATCGACACCGACGCGAGGATTGGAACCAGTAAAGTATGTATCGAAATACAAGAAGTTGGCCCCATATCTTTTTTTAACGAAATTAGTTCAAAAGAGCAAGGGTAAATACTCCAACGTTATGATAATGAAGGAAAATAAATTAATTTGTCGAGGGCCAAGAGGGAAGCAAAGTCATATGATGAAGTGAATTTTACATTTTATAATCAACAATTAATACTAGCATTTAATGAGTCTATGGCGAGGAATGTGAGCCATAACTAATTTCCTCCCTCAAAACTCAAAGTTTGAGTTGTATCTTATCAAGTCAATATCACTATACATTTAATCAAGTCCCTGAAGAAAGGAATATGTCTTGAATCCCCCATTTTAGCTGCGCTTTGCATAGCTTCAGGCGATGGATCTCCATAAATGACCACAGAATGATCTGTAGCATATTGCTCAAAAAGTATTCCCAGAGGTTCACGAAGATTAGCTCTATGGGCTAATAGGGCCTCAGAGCTTTCATATACTTCACGAATTACACACTCAGTATTATCACTATTTAGAAACCAATCGTATTGAAGTGTTCCAGGATCCTTCTCTTTTACATACGAAATACATACGGCAGCTTGTCGCTTGAACCCCTCTAATTTACCCTCACGAATTTTCATTCGGGCGCTTAGCTATAATTTTTTGTTCGTCATGGATCGACAGTATCATTTATCTGGCTGAACATTTAAGAAGTTTTGAAATGTACATATCATTTATGGTCGTAGTGATTTGTCACTTCGCTTGTCCTGACATCAAATTTAGAGCCATGCGAAGGGCATTTAACTTCGTAAGCATCAATTGTATTATCAGCAAGAAGACCACCCGCATAAGTGCAACATCTTCAACCCCATAGAATTTTGTGTCTAGTTAGTTTGTCTTTTGGGTATCATATATATCATATACATCAGAGGGCATTTCTCTTCTCTCCCCGCCCCAGCAGATAGCTATTATTTATTAATGCAAAACCTAATTCCCCCAGCTAGACATAGACCATCCATATCCTCATGTATTCTCCGTTACGATAGGAGGCTCGACTCTGTCTGCTGTCATGTATGTTAGTAGCAGTTGACAAAATAGAAGCATCAGAATTTCCAGTAATTGCGCTGTACTTCCTCTGCAAATAATATAGTTTATTGCCCTATTTGCTATGTATGGAAGAAGACGATGAAATTGTGGAAAAAGTGAATAAGGCTAATACTCAGTTTTACCGTGCTTTTGAAAACTTATCCATAGAAATGATGGATAATTTGTGGAAGCATGACGAAAATATCGTTTGTATTCATCCAGGTTGGGATTTATTTACTGGCTGGCTGGCCATACGAGAAAGCTGGATAACAATATTTGCCAATACGGGGATGATAAAGTTTACAATTACAAATACAAAAATAAGAACATTTGATAAAGTCGCAGTGGTTGTATGTCTAGAGAATATAGAAACAACTTCTGCTGATGGCCGAGTGATTAAGATTGGTGTTATTGCTACTAATATATTTGAGCAAAGTGAACAGCCAACAAATCAGTGGCTACTTATTCATCACCATGGTTCTCCTGTAACAAATTATTATATACCGCCTAACGTATCTTCTCAATGAGAATAGCTATATAATCTAGTTTAGGGTTATTAGATTGATTGTTTCTTTCTTTCAATCTCTTGCATTCTAGCTGTTAAAGCCATGACTTGGTCTAACAGCATTCTCTTTTATTTTGTCACGATTTCATCGTTCTTGGGTGGAAAAGGTGAGTCAATTTTGGTTCGCATTCAACCGAACCCGGACCAGCGACAATCTGATACTTACTGGAGATTTTCAGTTTATAAAGTAGAAAATTTTTTAATTGGAGAGTAAGTGAGTTGGGGCAAGTGCGTATCAACCAGTTAGTAGAAGCATTTATTTCAGGTTCAATATCCTCGCAGTTGACTAAAAAATCGCTTCTTGCTTCAAAGCCTGTACTTCCGATGCAAACATACGGGAACGAGAAGGAAGATCCGCTCCTGGGAGCGGATCCAGTAACATTTCAAAATCCAATTTCCCTGGTCGACATTAAACCACCTTTGAACAATGAGCCATATTAAAATAGTTTTAATAAAGTATATTACTCTATTGACATGGAGCCCGAAGACGAAAATAAAATCGAAAGCAAAAAAATAGCGACTAATGTATGCAAGGCTTTAGGAATCTGGGATACTATTGGAAAGAAGTGGTCGTTACTGATTTTACGATACCTAAGTGCTAATGACAACATGCACTTTAATGAACTAAAACGACTACTAGTAATAAGTAGTAATGTGCTGGCAAAAAAACTTAAACAGTTAGAAAAAGAAGGCCTTATTACAAGAAGAGCTATTTTTGAGGGTAGTCCACTAAGAGTAGAATACAAACTTACACCTTTAGCAAAGGAATTAGATGCCATTTTCATAGGTCTAGACGAGTGGATAGCTAAATGGGAGTCACGTAATAAACTCGATTAGAATGCAGATTTATGTATGTGATAATAATATTGCGGATGTAAAATTGCATTCTAATCAAAATCATATTCTATTAATTTCGTTATTGTATAAAGTTAGTATAGAAAAAAGCCAGCAAAAATAATTATGATTATGATTAATGTATGTGTCATACTTGGCGTTTGAGAGCTACTATTATACTTTGGATTTAGATACGTGATAATCCTTCCTCACCGGCAATTGTTCAAATGAAGGATTTAGCTTTTCAGCCAGGTCATACAAAGCCTTGTTCTCTGGTTTATAGAAAGAATCCATATCTTCTTTTCTTTCCCAGAAGGTAAGTACAATTGATTCTTGTAGATCTTCCAAGTCATCCATTACCATAAATCCTTCATGCCTGTGGGTTTTTCTTCAATCTCTTCAAAGAACTCCAAAAGTATCTTAGTGATTTCCTCTCTTTTCACGCCTGTTTTTATTCTTACTTTGTTATGCTTAACATATTTTATCATGTTCTGAGCACTTGACATCTTAGGAATGCTTTATGATATTGGCAATTAATGTTTATTATAATCTGTCACGTTAGAACGAAATCGCAATACATCATATAATAATCACAAATATACGGCATCATCAAGCAAAAGAAGAACGCGGAGAAGAAGTAGAATGTAGCAGCCATTCTTTTGCTTTTCGAATCTCCTCCATTGTTAACTCATGGCCGCTCTGTTGCCAACTGAGTGAAATATTGGCACCTGCTTTTTTATACAGGCCAAAAAGCTTCTCTGCTTCTTGCCTTGAAACTATAGGATCATAAAGTCCGGAAGACATGAAGATATGCTTGTCACTAAGATCTGGCAATTTTTGTGGTACAAGTGGAACCATAGCACGAAAAAGGATAGCAGAAGAGAATGTTTCTGGACGAAGTAATAGCATACTGGCTGCTATGTTTGCACCATTTGAATATCCAACAGCTATTAAACGTTGCAAATCAAAGTTATAAGATTTTGATGCATCAATCACAAAGTCTGCTAGCTCATTGGTACGGAATTTCAAATCCTCTAAATCAAAGACTCCTTCTGCTAGTCTGCGAAAGAATCGTGGCGTAATGCCATTCTCTAATACTTTTCCTTTAGGAGATAATATTGCCGCATCCTTGTCTAATTGGTATGCCAATGGAATTAGATCTTCTTCATTGCCTCCAGTACCGTGAAGTAAGAGGAAAGTTGTAAATGTTTCTCTTTGTGTTCCTTCTTCATCATCTGTTGTTCCTATTGTGGCCTTGCTCTTTTTATTTTTTGGTGGGATAAAACGGTGAATGAAACCAGGTTGGGTTTTTGTCTTGTCCATTTTATTTTACCATCATTTCGATCAGCAAATTGTCACTGCTCTCTATTCAATATCTGTTGCCTTGTTTCCTTTATAGGTAAACGCACAGGCCGCAGAACTCTCTCAAGAT
>Ga0075434_100007371_pt1 | contig 10183 bp, 9 predicted proteins | sample RhiMethybrSRZTD3_FD_75298 | JGI IMG/M metagenome (GOLD analysis project Ga0075434, IMG submission 75298) | Populus rhizosphere microbial communities from Tennessee, USA - Rhizosphere MetaG P. TD hybrid SRZTD3 | ecosystem: Host-associated > Plants > Roots > Rhizosphere > Soil | place: USA...
ATTTCCTTTGGCTCGCTCGAGTCTGCATTTCTGATTGCGCCGTCGCCGAAAAAGTTTTTCCCCGCCGTTCTGCATTGGACAAAAGACCAGTCTCCTTCTTCCGATTCCCCGGTGTGGCTCGCAGACAAGGTGGTTGATCTGGTTTCGTCACGCACGGCGTTGGTTTCCTATTCCTTTTACGACGAGTCGGGCCGTAACTTTCCCGTGCTTGGCCGCAGCGGCGAAATCGTTTTCCGACTTCGCGGTCTCGACCCGCCCACCGGGCGCGAACTTTGGCGTCATCCGTACGATACGAACGCTCCCGTCCCTTTCTCCGATCCGCAAGGCGATCGCATCGTTCTGGGATGGAAAGCGCATAGCGAGTCGGCCGAGAGCGCCGCCAGGCGTTTTCCCGCTGCTCGTGAGGCGTTCAGGAAACAGAAGCTCAAGGACCAGGATTCGTTTTTTGAAGTACTCGATGCCGCTTCCGGCGCCTCGGTAGGAGGCGTCCTCGTCCAATTCGGTGGTGGCCCAATCAGCTTCGATTCCGCCTTTTCCGTGGGCAATTTTCTGATTCTCAGCAAGGACGCCTCTCGCGTTACGGTTTTTCGTCTGAACGAAGGCACGTTGGTCGGCAGATTCCGTGGCAACAACCCGACAGTAAGCGACGCAGCAAAAATCTTGGCCCTCGATGACGGTTCGGGGAGACTCCGCGTGCACAGCCTCGAAACTGGCGCTAAACTCGCCGAACGCCGCATGCCCGATTACATCAATTACCTTCGCTTTTCGGAAAAAGGTGATCGCCTGTTGGTCCTCACCGCTCACCAGTTCGCCTACATCCTCGACGTGAAGAAGACCATTGAATCGTTCCCGCCGGCTGTTAGAGAGCCGGTCAGCGAACCTGCCCCCGAGAATCCTTAGTCACCAGCGGCGCCAGCTCTTCCATTCGGTCGAGATAGAAGTCCGCCGGATACTTTTCGCGGTCGTGCGTGCCAAATCCAAAATTTACGATTGCGGAAATCATCCCCGCGTTGCGCGCGGTCTGCACGTCCACTTCGGAATCGCCCACCATTGCGGCTTCATGCGCCGCAACGTGCAAATCTCGTAGCACCGTATTTGCGCCCAACGGGTCCGGCTTTTTCGTCGCAAAACTGTTCCCGCCATAAATCACTTTGAAAAACGGCGCCAGCCCGAGTCCTTCTAGAATCCGCACGCTGATATTCGCCGGCTTGTTTGTCAGCACCGCCATCGGCGTCCCGTTCAGCTGCACTAGCGCCTCGCGTACTCCCGGGTACGCTCGCGTGTTGTCCAGCTTGCGCTCTTCGTAGTGCGAAAGGAAATACCTCAGCGCGCTCTGCAGCTCCTGCGAATCCGGCGAACCCCCCAGAGCCCGGCTGATCAAAACCGGCGCTCCCGAACCCACATAGCTCGCTACCAGGTCCTCAGGCAGTTCCTCGCGGCCGATTGCCCGAAGTGTTGCGTTCACCGAAAGCACCAAGTCCTTCTTCGAATCAATCAGCGTGCCGTCCAGATCGAACACCAACGCCCGAATTCGCCCGCGCAATTTATCATTCATATCTTTTTATTTTAATACGCGCGTCGCATTCTCGGCGCGCCTTCGCGTAAACTAATAAATTCAACTTCGCTCGCTGGAGAGGACAGACGACTTCATGGCTCAGGTATTCCCGTTTCGCGCATTCCGCTTCAACCCTCAGGTCGCTCCGTTCGAACGCGTCCTCACCCAGCCCTACGACAAGATCTCTCCGCAGCGCCAGGCCGAATACTACGCCATGCATCCTCACAACCTGATCGCCGTGGAAAAAGGGCTCACCCACGCCAACGACGACCTCCACAACAACGTCTATACGCGCGCCGCCGTTAAAGTCGAAGAATGGATCCGCGAGTCTGTGCTGCTGCAAGATCCCACGCCCGCCTTTTACGCCTACGCGCAGGAATTTACCGTGCCCGGCTCGAACGAGAAACGCACGCGCCGCGGCTTCATCGGCGCTGGCCAGCTCGAAGATTATTCCGCCGGAATCGTCTTCCGCCACGAGCACACCCTGTCCGGCCCAAAAGCAGATCGCCTGGAGCTGCTGCGCCGCACCCGCTTGCACACCGGCCAGCTCTTCATGCTCTATTCCGATCCGCAGAAGCGCGTGGACGCGGTGATTGCGGACGCGGAAAAATCCGCGCTTCCTGCGACCGAACTCACGGACGAATACGGCGTAATTCACCGCTTGTGGCCGATCGCAGCATCCGATCGCGTGCAGGCAATTCAGCAGGCGATGGCTGACCAGAAGTTGGTCATCGCTGATGGCCACCACCGCTACGAAACCGCGTTGAACTATCGCAATGAACGACGCGCGCAAGCTGGCGCTTCCGCCGTTCCCACGGCAAGCTATGAACGCGCGATGATGACGTTCATCAACACGCGCAGCGAAGGGCTGACCATTCTCGCCACGCACCGCGTTGTCGCCAACGTGCACGACTTTTCCTGGTCGGCAGTTCGTCGCTACCTGGAGCCATGGTTTTCAGCCGAAGTCTTTCCCTTCACCAATGAATCGGAGCAGGCGCAGGCGCGCGCCAAATTCCTGGCGCGTTTGAGAGAAACCGCGGCGCAGCGTTCCATCGGTGCGTATCCGCCCGGGGACGGCCAGCGAGCTTTCTACCTGTTCCAGTTGCGCCCCGGGGCTGATCTCGCGCAGTTGTTTCCGAATGTTCCGGCGCTGCAGCGCGAACTCGATGTGGTGTTGCTGCACGACGGGATTCTCGAACCGGCGCTCGGCATCACGCTGCAGTCCGCAACCAAGGAGATGAACCTCACCTACGAGCGCGAAGCGTCCGCAGCGATCGCCGCAGTCGATACTGGGAAAGCGCAAGTATCGTTCCTACTGAATCCTGTGGACGTGGAGAAAGTAGTTGAGATCGCGACAGCGAACGAAGTGATGCCGCAAAAGTCCACGGACTTTTATCCCAAGCTGCTCAGCGGCATTACGATGTATCGTATCGACGTTTGAAAATTTGGCGCAGGAAAAAAAGAGGCGTGCTTGCGCGCGCCTCATCCGCAAAAATTTCCCGAAACTGAAGAACGAACCTACGTGGAGAAGCTGGCCACTGCTGCGGCTTCGGTATCGAATACTTCAAACACCGTGAGCAGCTTGGTGATTTGCAGCACTTCCTGGAACTTGCTGCCCAGGTGGCACAGGCGCAGTGACGCGCCTTCTTTTTTCGCGGTGTGATGCGAAGCGACCAGCGTGCCCAGGCCCGCGCTGTCAATGAATGTGATGTTGTCCATGTTCAGCACAATTTTCTTTTTGCCTTCGGCCAGCAGGCTCTTCACCTTCTCACGGAGCGCGTTGCTCTCGTCGCCGAGCACGATCCGCCCATCCAGCGCGACCACCGTCACGCCATCCACTTCGCGTTGCGTCAATTTCAAAGCCACGTTCTTTTCCTCCTCATTCGTAAGCGGGTCCGTCGGCAACCTGTCCCGGAGCCCCAAAGCATATCCCGTGCCTTACGGTTTGTAAAATATCCCGGAGGCCGGTCAATAGTAGTCCGCGCAAGACATATAGTAGCCGCAAACGTTGCAGACAAGCTTGCAACGCCGCGATTCCAGCCGCTGCGAGCAGACCGGACAAAATCGCGAAGCGTCTTCACGCACCGCCGTTACGGGGACGTGCGAAGCGGTGGACTCTTCCGCCAGAACGGTGCGGCTTTTCTCCTCGGCTGTTTGCGCTGCATCTCCGCGCGCTTCGCCGCGAAGCTCCTTGCTGGACTCCCTACGCAGATCGGAAGCGCCGACGCGCTGCACACCTGGTTCCACGGCGCACCGTTTATAGCACAACCGTGCTAAATGAGGGTAGCGGGCATGGGCCCGCAGCCTTCGCTGTCCGGTCTCCAGGCAGGCTCCCCGCTGCCCGGGAGACGGTGTAACCTTACGCCGCAGTTCAGGCTCCCGATTTTGACGGCGCGCTCACCCGTCCGAGTCCGGCTGAACTGCCTGCGAAAGGGAACTGGCACGATGTGGCGTAAACTTTGCTTTCTTCTTTGTCTCCATCTCCTAGTTTCGACCGGTTCCGCACCGCTTTCCTCGCAGACTGTTGAACCGATTCGGTTGCATCCGAAGAACCCGCACTACTTTTTGTTTCGCGGGAAACCGACGGTGCTGATCACCAGTGGAGAGCATTACGGCTCGGTGCTGAACGGTGGATTCGACTACAAGAAATATCTGGCGACGCTGGCGGCGGACGGAATGAACTTCACGCGGATTTTCGGCGGCAGCTACGTGGAAGTTCCGGCGACTTCCTTTGGCATCAAGCGCAATACCCTGGCGCCGCTGCCCGGGAAGTTCATTGCGCCGTGGATGCGTAGCGAGATTGGCGGCTACGCGGGCGGCGGCAACAAGTTCGACCTGACGAAATGGAATCCGGAATATTTCGCGCGCTACAAAGATTTTCTGGCCGAAGCTGCGAAGGGCGGAATCGTCGTGGAGATTTCGCTGTTTTCCTCGACCTACGGCGATGTGCAGTGGACGGTCAGTCCGTTCAACTCCGCGAATAATGTGAATAACACCGAGGTCGGCGACTGGAAGAAAGTGACGACGATCGACAACGGCAACGTGCTGAAATTCCAGGAAGAGTACGTACGAAAACTGGTGCGCGAGTCGAACGCATTCGACAACGTGATTTTTGAGATTCAGAACGAGCCGTGGTCGGACCGGCCCGTGTTGTCCAGTGTGGTGAATCCGTATCTACAGAAGCCGGCGCGCGACAATTATCCGAACTCCGTGGACCTGGCCGATGAAGCGTCCATCGCCTGGCAAGGAAAAGTCGCGGAGTGGATCGCGAGCGAAGAAGCTGCGCTGCTGAATAAACATCTGATCGCGCAGAACTACTGCAACTTTTATTTCCCGGTGCGCGCGCTGCTGCCGCAGGTGAGCATCGTGAATTTTCATTACGCGTACGCACAGGCAGCGTTGGACAACTACGGCCTGGACAAAGCAATCGGCTACGACGAAACGGGATTTCTCGGCCGCGAGGACAAAGTGTATTTGCGTCAGGCATGGAATTTTCTCCTTTCCGGTGGCGGAACATTTGACGGACTCGACTATTCGTTTTCCGTGGGGCATGAAGCCGGAGACGATACCGAGCCGAACGGCCCGGGCGGCGGGAGCGCTAAGTTTCGGCGGCAGCTGGCGATTTTGCAGAAATTTCTGCAGCGCTTTTCGCTGACCGAGATGCGTCCAGACCGCGACGTGGTGAAACACGCGGCGGGGGTTTCGGCGCGGGTGCTGTCCAATCCCGATCGGGAGTACGCGATCTACCTCGACGGGGATGGGCCGGCAGACCTGACGCTAGAGTTGCCGAAAGGGTATTACTCGGCGGAGTGGATCAACCCGGCGACCGGAGCGGTGTTGCACTCGGAAAGTTTCGGCCATTCCGGCGGAAGCAAGATGCTGACTTCGCCGAAGTTTAGCGAGGGAGCCGTGTTGCGGCTGGTCAATCAGTAGAGGCATTCCCGAGGACAAGTTGGTCATGTACCCCCGGTGTGGGCAGCAAAATTCTGCAAACACAGGGGTCTACACCAGGACTACTTTGCAATGATCGGCCGACTCTTCAGGTGGACGTTAGGCCGTTCCTTTTGCCTTCCCGGCGAATCGCTGGGCGATAGAGCCAAGAACCCAGCCCCAACCGTCCTTGTGCTGGCGGTCTCCACGCCGAGTCCGGCGGAAGTGCCGGTGACAAGGATGCGTTTGCCGCGCAGATTCACGCCGGACCAGACGTCATCGGTTGTCGAAGTTGCTCCAAAAGTGCTTGTCATTCGCTAATCCTTAGACAGAAAACGGTGTTGTTCATTGAGTAGCGCCGCGCTGCTTGCGGAGCTGCTTTGCGAGTGCGGTGTACGAACCCTGGGTGATGTCTGCCAGCAGGCCGTATTTCGCTTGGGGCCGCCAGCCGAGTTCGCGCTGGGCTTTTTGGCTGGAGGCGCGGTTGTCGTAGTCGACGAAGTCGGTCAGGAACGAGCCCCAGAGTTTTTCGACTTCGAGGCGGGGCAAAGCGCGCGCAGGGACTTCGAGAGCCTGCCCGACGGCTTCGGCCAACTGTTGCAGCGTGATGTTGGTCTCGCCAGCGCAGATATAGAGCGAGCCGGCCGGGGCTTTTCTAGCCGCTGCGAGATAGAAGCGAGCAACGTCGTCAACGTCCACATCGGATGTGCGCTTAACCGGTCCCGCGACCCAGAGGGAAACTCCGTGCTTGGCTGCTTGCTCCATGAGCATCGGAACGAAGAAGCTGCCACCGCGGCCGTAAACGTATGGGGGCAAACGGACAGAGACGACATGGGCACCTTGCTTCGCAAGGTCGAGCGCGGCGCGCTCCGCGCGAATGCGTTTGCCGAGCACGAAGCCTTCATTGATTGGCGCGGACTCGCTCGTCTCGCCACCATCGGCCGCCGGCGCGGCGACCGCAGTTCCGGAAGTCGTGATGATCGGCTTGTTTTTTGCGCCGGTGGCGAGAGCGGTGATGGCCTTTATCTCTGCGTCGACGACGAGGGAATAGTCGAGGCTGAAGTCGTGAATGTAAGCCAGATGAAGGACCGCGTCGGCGCGCGAGGCTGCGGCACTTAGCTCGTCAAACGACTGAAGATCTCCAACGACTGGTGTAGCGCCGAGCCGCGCAACCTTTGCGGCGGATTCCGGATTGCGTGCCAGCCCTTCGACCGTGTGGCCCGCCCGGACGGCGTGTTCCACTACGACTTTGCCGATGTAGCCTGAGGCCCCTGTAACGAATAGCTTCATAAAGTGCTCCTTGCATCCAATGGACAGAACCACGTTGACAAGCTGTCTGGTTCCAAATAAAACGGAGAGTGTCTCCGCATGAGCGCTTAGATAATCGGAGACGGAATCAGGTTACATGCGAATTCAACATGCCTAAGAAACGTTCAAGACCCGGACGGCGCAAGACGCGCACGGACGCACAGCGAAATCGCGAGCGCATTCTGGAAGTGGCGAAGGATGCGTTCGGGAAGTTCGGTTTAAACACCAGCCTGGACGACGTCGCCAAACAGTCGGGTGTGGGGCCGGGGACTTTGTACCGGCACTTTCCCACGCGCGATGCGCTGCTGGAGGCGGTCTATCACAGCGAAGTGGAAAGGCTGGCGGCGGCGGAACGGGAACTCTCTAAAACGATGTCGCCCGTCGAAGCGCTGCGCGCCTGGATGCTGCTGTTTGTGGACTACATCGCGGCGAAGCAGATTATTGCCCCGGCGCTAAATACCCTGGTCGGAGGCCCCTTGAAGGTGTACGAAGGTTCGCGGGCCCACATTCAAGGCGCCATCAGTGCGCTGGTGAAGCGTGCCATTGAGAATGGCGACATCCGGCCAGACCTTGAGGCGTTTGATCTGTTACGAGCGCTTGTCGGCGTCTCCAACGTGGCCTCCGCTCCGAACTGGCGGCAAAGTGCCAGACGGTTGGTGGATATCTTGATCGCGGGGCTCCAGCGGCCTGCGTAGCTCATCGAAGCGGCGCAGCTAAATAACATCGGATTAGAACTGATTTCAAACCGAACGCGCGGCTGCTCGCAGCTGTTCACGGAGCCAGGCATGTGCGGGTTCGGTGGTGACGGGCGGATGCCAGGCGATGAAGTAGGGGAAGGATTTGATTTCGCGGGGCGGTTCGAGGACCTGGAGGCCACTGATGCGACCGGCGAGCTTTGCGAGACCGCGTGGAACGGTGAGAACCAAATCCGTGTGGGCAGTGGCGTAAATGGCGGGCACGAAGAAGGGAAGGGTGAGAACGACGCGGCGCTTGGCGCCGAGAGCGGCGAGAGGGCGATCCACAAGAGTTTGCTGACCTGCCAAGGTTTCAACCTGAATGTGGGGAAGCTGAAGATATTGTTTAAGGGTGAGGCGGCGGCCGCGAACCGGTTGAGGCGAGCCTACAAGACATACAAATTCCAAGCTGAACAGGACTTCACTCTGTAGCGTGGGAGGCACCTCTTCGGCGCTGAGCGCCAAGTCAATGCGACCCGCGGCGACGTCCTGATAGGCTCCCGTTCGCCAGGGTGATACTTCGATCGCGACGCCGGGAGCCGCTTTCCTCACGAGACGAATCAGAGATGGAAGCAAGATGGTGGAGGCGTGGTCGGTCAGGGCGATGCGAAATCGTTCCTGGCTTTGTGACGGAGTGAATTCGACCCCTCCAATCATGGCTTCAAGTCGAGGCAGCAGCGCTTCCAACTCGCGAAGGATCTGTTCGCCGCGGGCGGTGCGTTCATACGAGCGGCCACTGCGGACGAGCAAGGGATCGCCGAACATTTCGCGCAAACGCTCGAGAGCGCGACTCATGGCCGGCTGACTTAGATGACACCGCTGCGCGGCGCGAGTGATGTGACGTTCCTCCAGGATAGCGCGAAGGGGGACGAGGAGGTTGAGATCCAAGTTTCTAAGATGCACGTTATGCATATCAAGGATTCTAACAATGCATACGACAGATGATAAGACTAGCGCTCTAATAAAGAGCACAGCAACCCGGAATTTTTTGACTGTGTAGAAAGCGAGAACACTCATGCCAAGGACAGCCATCGTGACCGGAGCATCGCGGGGGATCGGCGCGGCAATCGCGGAGAGGCTCGGACAAGACGGTTTTTCTGTAGTTGTGAATTATGCGGGCAGCGAGGGCGAAGCGACGGCGCTGGTCAGCAAGATCAAGGCGGGCGGAGGGACCGCCATCGCGGCGAAAGCCGATGTCAGCAAGCCCGAGGAAGTGGTGCGGATGTTCGACACCGCAGAAAAGGAGTTGGGCGGTGTGGACGTGCTGGTGAACAACGCTGGGATTATGAAGCTTTCGAGTATCGCCGCCGCGGACGACGCGATGTTTGACGGCCTGGTCGCGGTGAACCTTAAAGGAACGTTCAACGGAATGCGTGAAGCGGCCAAGAGACTGCGCAACGGCGGACGGATCGTGAATTTTTCAACGAGCGTGATCGGGCTGAGGCTGGAGACGTATGGGATCTATTCGGCGACGAAGTCGGCGGTCGAGACGCTGACGGCGATTCTCTCGAAAGAGTTGCGCGGGCGTTCGATCACGGTGAACGCAGTTGCGCCGGGACCGACGGCGACGGATTTGTTTTTGCAGGGAAAGTCGCAGGAGCTGATCGACCGGATGGCGAAGATGAATCCACTCGAACGCCTGGGCACACCGCAGGATATCGCGGCTGTGGTGTCGTTCCTGTCTGGACCGGACGGAGCGTGGGTGAACGGACAGGTGCTGCGCACGAATGGGGGAATGATCTGACGCCGGTAAAGACCGAATTTCGTCGCGCCAACGAATAAATGGACCAGGAAGAGGAGAGAACTATGAAGAAAGTAATTATCGTGACGGGGGCATCGAGCGGTTTCGGGGCGCTGGCGGCGCGAGCGCTAGCTACTGCTGGACATAGTGTCTATGCGGGTATACGAGACACCGCGGGCCGCAACGCCGCTCGAGTGGCGGAGGCTCGCGAATACGCCGCTAAGAACGGTGTTGAGCTGCGCACGGTTGAACTGGACGTGCAGTCCGACCAATCGGTGGAAACGGGCATCGGCAAAATTATTGCTGAGAACGGGCGGCTCGATGTGGTTGTGCACAACGCGGGGCACATGGTGTTCGGCCCGGCGGAAGCGTTCACTGCTGAACAGCTTGCCGAGCTGTACGACGTGAACGTGTTGAGCACGCAACGCGTTAACCGCGCAGCGCTTCCGCAGTTGCGAAAGCAAAGGAACGGACTGGTGGTGTGGGTTTCCAGCAGCAGCGCAGCGGGGGGGACGCCGCCCTATCTCGCGCCGTATTTTGCTGCGAAGGCGGGAATGGATGCGCTGGCCGTGGTCTATGCGCGCGAGCTGACGCGGTGGGGAATCGAGACTTCGGTTATCGTTCCGGGTGCGTTCGTGGGCGGAACGAATCATTTTGCGCACGCGGGATCGCCGGCGGATAAGGCTAGGGCGGCAGAGTACGAAGCGGGGCCCTATGCGGGTTTTGGCGAGCAAGTGCGCAACGGATTTGCAGCCATCGTGCCTGCCGATGCCGATGTGTCTGCGGTGGCGGAAGCAATCGTGAAAGTGGTGGACGCGCCTTTTGGCAAGAGGCCGTTTCGCGTGCATATCGATCCGACCCAGGACGGCGCGGAAGTGGTCAACGGAGTTCTAGACCGAGTACGCGCGGAAATGC